>ENA-OYXB01000107-OYXB01000107.1-human-gut-metagenome-genome-assembly--contig:-NODE-107-length-29236-cov-7.795620_pt1 | contig 29236 bp, 20 predicted proteins | sample MGYA00244176_ERZ653409 | MGnify/ENA primary metagenome ERZ653409 (study PRJEB26926, sample SAMN06164912) | human gut metagenome | biome: ENVO:00009003; feature: ENVO:2100002; material: ENVO:00002003... | reverse complement strand
TCGTCGGCAGCGTCAGATGTGTATAAGAGACAGTCCACAGCCCGTGCGCCCCGGCTGACAGGCGGGCAGCGGCACGGTACCGGTCAGGATCGCGCCGCCGGCAGCTTCCGGCAGTGTGACGGTGTCGCCGTCCTCCGGGTAGACACGGCAGGCGAGCCGCGGTACGCCGTTGACCGGTACGCGGCATTTGCCGCAGCGGCCTTTTCCGCCGCAGGCTGCGGGGATGGAATAGCCAGCGCGCCGCAGGATCGACAGCAGCGTCTCACCGGCTGGCAGGGGAATGGTGCGGTTCCGGCCGTTTTGTTCAATTTGAATGCTTGACACGGCCGCCGCCCCCTTATAAGATATAGGCACATTCTAAGCGGCGGAACTTTGCTTTGTCAAGAGGCTTTGCATATGAACGATCCTGAGACTCTGGCGGCCGGCAACGGCTTTTCCCATTGGGCACAGTTGAATATGACGGCGGCGGTGCCGATGACGGCGGTGCGCGATATGTGTGCGGCCGACCGCTGCGGTCGCTTTGGGCACAACTGGGCCTGCCCGCCCGGCTGCGGCAGCATCGAAACGGCCGCCCGGCACATTGCACGCTACGATGCCGGCATTCTCGTGCAGACGACCGGAACGCTGCGCGATGACTTCGACTATGCGTCCATTGAGGGAATCGGCGCGGCACATAAGCGCCGTTTTGCCGACTTTGCCCGCCAGATGCGGCGGCTGCATCCCGGCTGCCTGCCGCTGACGGCCGGCACGTGCACCCTCTGTGCCCGCTGCACTTACCCCGACCGCCCGTGCCGGTATCCGGCCAAGCGCTTGTCGTCCATGGAGGCGTACGGCCTGCTTGTGAGCGATGTCTGCATCCGTTCGGGACTTGCCTACAACTACGGCCCGCGCACGATGACGTATACATCCTGCGTTTTGTACAACAAGGAGTGAAGACCATGTCCACACCAAAAGAAATTTTCCTCGAGCTGCTCAAGCCGGACGGCCAGCCGGAGCGCCAGCTGCGCCAGTACGAGGCCCTGCATATGTGCCTTACCGACCCGTGCAACACCTACCTGCGCGGCAACCGCAAGCGTGGCACGACGAGCAAGGACCGCTGGGGTACGACGATCCTGTTTCCCGAGGACGCGCCCGGCCCGATGCCGGACACGCGCGAGGGTCTCGCCGTCTGCCCGGACATCATGCGCTGGCGTGAGACGGTGCACGCGCCGGATCTGGAGTCCGCCTGTACGGAGGGGTGGGAGACCTGCCGCGCCGAGGCGCGCGCTGCCTGCGGGCCGGATCATCTGCTGGCGGGCTTCATGGGCACGGGCATATTCGAGCAGTGCCATTTCCTTATGGGCTTTGAGGACACGCTCACGAACCTTTACGCCCATCCGGATGAGATGCACGCGCTCATCGACTACATCACGGAGTACCGCCTGACGTATGTGCGCATGCTCATCGACAACCTGCAGCCGGACGTGATCTTTTCGCACGACGACTGGGGCACAAAAAATGCCCTGTTCATGAAGCCCGAGATGTGGCGGGAATTCTTCAAGGAACCATACCGCCGGTTCTACGGCTACATCCGCTCGCGCGGTGTCATCGCCATCCACCACGCGGACTCCTATCTTGTGCCGATTGTGGACGACATGGCCGAGATCGGCATTCAGGTCTGGCAGGGCGTTCTGCCGGAAAACGACATTCCCGCCCTGCAGGCGCACTTAAACGGGCGGCTTACGCTCATGGGCGGCTTCGGCGCGGCCATTGACCGCAAGGATGCCACACCCGAGGACATCCTCACCTATGCCCGTGATGCGCTGCGGCGTAATTGTCCCGGCGGGCACTATATCCCGTCGATCACCTACGGCCTGGCGGGCACGGTCTACCCGCATGTGGACACGTACCTCAATCAGGCGGTCGATGAATACAACGCAGTCCTGCACGTGCCGCAGACGCACCTGCCGCCCGTGCCGCGCCGGAGCGTGCACGCAGCGGCCGCGCAGGTTGCAAGCACAGCCGAGACCGAGCAGCCGCAGGGCGATGTGCTCTCGCGCATCGCGTCCGCGCTCGTGCGCGGGCAGCAAAAGCGTGTGCTGCAGCTGTGCTCCGAGGCGCTCGAGAGCGGCCGCGGCGCACAGGAGATCCTCACGGACGGTCTCGTGCACGGCATGACGATCCTTGGAGAAGATTTCTCGGCTAACCGCGCCTTTGTGCCGGAGATGCTGATTGCGGCGCGCTGCATGGCGGCGGCGACGGAGCTGCTCAAGCCGTACATGATGGGGGAGAGCAGCGAGACGATCGGCCGCGTCTGCCTCGGCACGGTGCGCGGCGATATGCACGACATCGGCAAAAACCTCGTCAAGATCATGATGGAGGGCAGCGGACTGGAGGTCGTCGACCTCGGCGTGGATGTCACGGCGGAGCAGTTTGTGGACACGGCCATCGAGCAGCACTGCGACATCATTGCCTGTTCCTCGCTGCTGACGACGACCATGCCGGAAATGCGCGATGTGGTAGAGCTGGCAAAGGCCCGCGGTATCCGTGACCGGGTGAAGATCTTTGTCGGCGGTGCGCCCATCACGCCCGGCTACAGCGATGAGATCGGTGCGGACGTCTACTGCCCGGACGCGGCCACGGCCGCGCGCTCGGCCGTGGCGCTGCTGCGCGGCGCGTAAGCGCATAAAAGACATAATACAGGAATGTGTCTCTGCCGGACGAACATACGCCGGTCGGAGACACTTTCATTTTCTGGGAGTAAATTCAGCGAAATGGATAGAGAAAAATCGAAAGCGCGGGATTATTTCAGATTCTTGAATAATTGCTTTCTGGTGCCGCGGGATTTATAATCAAGGCGTTCCAACAAGTGAACACAGACACTTTCAGGTATAGGCGGGGAAGTCACATGGGCCCCGCGTCTCTACCGGGCGGCCCTTGAATTGCCCGACTACCGGAATGCAGCACGCACAGCACCAAACCGCTGTGTGAGCTTTGCCGTTTCGGTGGAGGGTCGCAGATTGCAGACGCTCCGCCGTTTTTTTGTCTGGATAGAAAGCGGAAACGCTTTTTATGGTTTTGTCAGCAGCTTATGATTTCAGGGAGGGATTTTGATGCGTACACGCAAGGCAAAGGATCGCTCACGCCTCATTCAGGCGGCCATGGGTCAGATCCCGTGCGATCTGACGATCGGCAACGTGCAGTTTTTCAATGTCATTACGGGAGAAATCTATCCGGCCAGTGTCGACATACTGGACGGATTTGTTGTTTTGGTGCGTGAGGAAGGACAGGAGGCCGTCCTGCCGTCCAAGACATACTACGACGGTCAGGGCCGTTACCTGATCCCCGGCTACATTGACACGCATATGCACATCGAGAGCACGATGATGATCCCGGAAAATCTCGCCCGCGCCATCCTGCCGTGGGGCACGACGACCATCTGCACCGACCCGCACGAGATCGGCAACGTCATGGGCCTCGACGGCGTGCGCTTCATGCTCGCCAATGCGAAAAAGTCCAAGCTCCGCCAGTACGTGCTCGCCCCGTCGTGCGTGCCGTCCGTGCCCGGCATGGAAAACGCCGGCGCTGAGTTCCTCGCCAAGGAAGTCGGCGAGCTGCTGGACATGGACGACGTCATCGGTATCGCCGAGATCATGGACTACGTCGGCGTCATTCAGGACAGCGAGCGCATGCACACCATCATCGACGAGGGCCTGCGCCGCGGCATGTTCCTGCAGGGCCATGCGCCGTATTGCTTTGGCCGTGAGCTTGCGGCCTACCGCATCGGCGGCCCCGTGTCCGACCACGAGAGCGTGAACGCCGACGAGGTGCGCGCCAAGCTCCGCGCCGGCATGCATATCAATCTCCGCGCCAGCTCCCTCATTGATAACCTTTCCTTCCTTGTCGACGGCTGCAAGGATCAGCCGTGGCGCGATTTTGTGTCCGTCTGCACGGACGACGTCCACGCCAAGGATCTGCTCACCGTCGGCCATATCAACAACGTTGTGCGCAAGGCGGTCGCCTCCGGCCTCGACGGCCGTGAAGTTGTCAAGATGGCGACGTTCAACGCCGCGCGTGAGTACGGCTTTGACGATCTCGGCGCGATCGCGCCGGGCTACATCGCCGATATTCAGCTCGTCGACGCGCTCGACGGCAGCCGGCCGAAGGCCGTGTTCACCGAGGGCGTGCTCGTCGCGGAGGACGGCAAGTACCTCGGTGGCGACTGCAAGACGGCCGACTATGACCTGCCGAACACCGTTGATCTGCCGCAGATCACGGGCCCCGCGTCCTTCGAACTTCGTGTGCCGGAGGGTTACACCGGCGATACGATCCGCGTCAACGTCATGGTGTCCGAGGACGGCAACCGCATTCTGCGCCACGTCGAGCCGGTGGAGCTGCCGGTGCGTGACGGTGTCGTCGATATCAGCGGCGATGCATCGCTCGTGTTCGTCTGCTGCGCCAACCGTTACGGCCGCGGCGGAAAGACGATCGCCGTCTACCGCGACTTTGGCCTGCTCAGCGGCGCACTCGCGTCCACCATTTCGCACGACAGCCACAACTTCACCGTCAGCTACCATGATCCGAAGGATGCCTTCCGCGCTGCCGAGATCCTGCGCGCGTGCGGCGGCGGTGTCTGCGTGATCGACGGCGAGCAGGAGACGCACATCGCCCTGCCGGCTGCCGGCCTCATGAGCCAGAAGCCCTGCGCCGAGGTCGCCGATGAGATCGCGGCCGTGCAGTCCGCGCTCGATGTCATCAGCGACGGACAGCTCACCCTGCTGGCGACCGCCATCATGGCGCTGCCGGTGCTGCCGAGCGTGGTCATTACGGATATGGGCCTCGTCAACGGCGCCAATCAGACGTTCGTACCCGTGTTTGCGGATGCGGAAGCATAAATCAATCAGAGACAGAGAAAGGATAAGGCGTTTTTGATGGAGAAATTCTTCAAGCTTGGCCTGCGCGGTACGGATAAGAAAACCGAGATCATCGCGGGCCTGACCACCTTCATGACCATGGCGTATGTGCTGGCCGTTCAGCCGGCCGCGATCTGCGGCGGCGAGGCGTACATCACGGATGTCAACGGCGTTGTTATCACCAAGTCCGCCATCATGATCACCTGCGCGCTCGTGTCCGGCCTCATCACGCTGCTGATGGCCTTTTACACGAACTTCCCCTTCGCACTTTCGACCGGCATGGGTTCGAATTTCATTCTCGGCGCGCTCATTCAGTCGCAGGCGCTGAGCTTCGGCTCTGCCATGGCGATCACGCTCATTTCCGGCATTGTGTTCGTACTGCTGACGGTCTTTGGCCTGCGCGATTTGATCGTGCGCGTCATTCCCAAGAACATTAAGATCGCCATCTCCGCATCCATCGGCTTCTTTATTGCTTATCTCGGCTTCAAAAACTGCGGCATCGGCTCGTTTGAAAACGGCATTGCCCTCGGCAATCTCACCGATCCTGCCGTGCTGCTGGCCATCGGCGGTCTGCTGCTCATCATCGTGCTCAACGCCCTGAACGTCAAGGGCGCCATCCTCATCAGTATCATCGCCACCACGCTCATCGGCATCCCCCTCGGCGTGACGACGCTCAACGGCGTCGCCGCCATGCCGGACTTCGGCGAGCTGGGCAACGTCATGTTCAATCTCGATTTCAAGGGCGTGTTTACCGCGAGCGGGCTCATCCTTGTGTTCGTGTGCTTCTTCGGAGATTTCTTCTCCACGCTCGGCACGGTGCTGGCCGTCGCCAACCGCGCCAACATGCTCGATGAAAACGGCAACCTGCCTGGTATCGAGCGGCCCTTCCTCGTCGACGCCATCGGCACCTGCGTCGGCGCACTGACCGGCAACACCACCATCACGACCTTTGTCGAGTCCACCTCCGGCGTGGAAGCCGGCGGCCGCACCGGTCTGACCGCGCTCGTCGCAGGCATCATGTTCCTGCTGACCATCTTCCTCGCGCCGCTGTTCGTCGCCATCCCGTATGCCGCGACCGGCCCGGCGCTGATCTATGTCGGCTTCCTCATGCTCAAGGGCTTCACGGAGATCGACTTCACGGACTTTGACGAGGCCATCGGTCCCTGCGTCATGATGATGTTCACGGCCTTCACCGGCAACATCACCAACGGTCTCGGCGCCGGCATCATCGTGCACGTGCTCGTTAAGCTCGTGCGCGGCAAGGCCAAGGAGATCCACCCGATCATGTACCTGCTGTGCGCGCTCATGGTCCTGTACTTCATCGTTGGATAATTTGCGCCTCTCTCACAAAGCAGCCGCCGGCGGGGGTTCCCGCCGGCGGCTGTGCTATGAAATCGTGAAGAGGTAAGAGCGAATAGTTAAAAGGTAAGAGTAAGAGTGAAGAAGTAAAAATCGGCAAGCATCGTATGATGCTTGCCGATTTTTGGTGCGGGAGATGGGACTTGAACCCACACGTCTATGGTTGGACACAGGCACCTCAAGCCTGCCTGTCTACCGATTCCAGCACTCCCGCATATGTACTTTTCAAATGCATGAGTTATTATAACAGAAAAGCGCGGAATGTCAACCACAAATTTTTGACTCAGGTCGATTTTTTCATTTTGTCGTTCAGCGGCGCACTCTGCCGCAGCTCCAGCGCCAGTGCGGCCGCCAGAATGATGAGCGCGGCAATGAGCGCGAGCGCGCCGTCGGCCATCGGCAGCAGGTAGCGCATGCGCAGATAGGCGTGATAGCCGAGCAGGGACGCAAATTCGCACAGCACCGCAGGCAGCGTCAGCTGCGGCCACGCGGCCGCCAGCGCGAGCGTGAGCGCATCGGCGGCGAAGAAATATCGGTCGTGCATGTGCGGCAGGAAAAACGGGATCGCGACCGCGAGCAGCGCCGCCACCAGCACGAGCGCCCGGTCGGAGCAATCGTCCCGATGCAGCCAGAACCAGACGGCCAGCAGCACGATCACGAGCGCGGCCGCGCCGATGCCGAGCTTTGCGGCGAGATCAGGGTCGCGCACATCCGTGACGAGCGCAAAGACGGACGAGGAATTGTAGTTGAGCCCGGTGCCGATGCTGCCCGTCTGCTGAAACGGGATGGTCAGTGCATCCCACAATCCGCGCCCGGCGATGACGGCCGGGAGCACCATGACCACGCACGTGGCGGGGAAGGCCAGCGCGTGCCGCAGCCTGATGCGCCGCGTGAGCCAGAAGAGCAGAAACACCGGCATGACGAACACGGCCTGCAGCTTGAAGGCGAACGATGCCCCGATGCTGATCACGCCGAGCAGGGGGTGCCCGGCCAGCACGAGATAGACGCTCAGTACGGCGAGGGAGGCATACACACTGTCGCACTGGCCCCAGAGCGCGCCGTTGAGCACGACCGTCGGCCAGAAGAGCACAAGAAAGAACGCCGTGAGCTTCCACGCCGCCCCGCGCCGGAACAGTCCCACGAGTTGCATGACCGACCACGCGAGCATGACGTCAAAAAAGATGCTGAACAGTTTGATCAGGTGCAGATCGGACAGGGAGCTGCCGCTGATGAGCGCCAGAAACGTCAGGTACGGTACATTATAATTTCCCACAGGCTCCCGCAGCGCGGCGAGCCCGCCGTGCGTGCGGAAGAAATCGACCCACACGGTCAGAAACTGTGTGTAATCACTCGTCTCATAATTCAGGCACAGTCCGCGCAGCACGAATGCCGCTGCCAGCAGCAGCGCCGCGCACAGGACGTGCGCCGGTTTCCGGAGCACGCCGGCGCTCCACAGCAGCACCAGCGCCAGCCCGGCCTCGGCGGCCAGCAGCAGGCAGATCCGGACATCCATGGCCATCCCTCCGAAGATACAAAAAAGCGGCAGGGAGACGCGCTCCTGCCGGCGGAAAATTCACAAAATAGTGCTTGACAACCTATGCGTTGAAATGGTAAAATATCACGCTATGTGTCTTTAGGAGCGGGAGAGACTACTCCCACAACCTACAAGCACATTTTACCGGATGCGCTGCAAAAATGCAACAGGTCAAAAAAGTATTTTACAACCCAACCGGGTGTTCGCAATCTCAAAAGAAGGAGTGTTCGCCATGCCAAAGGCAGTCACCTACGGAAAAACCGAACGAATGAGCTTTGCCCGTCACGAGGAGATCCAGAGTATGCCGAATCTTCTGGAGATCCAGAAGAATTCGTACAAGTGGTTCCTTGAAGAGGGCCTGCGTGATGTGTTCAAGGATGTGGACGTCATCACCGACTACTCCGGCAACCTCGAGCTGCGCTTCGTGGACTATTCCATGGACGAGAACCCGAAGTACACCGAGGAAGAGTGCAAAGCGCGCGACGCCACGTATGCAGCCCCGCTGAAGGTCAGCGTCCGCCTGCGCAATAAGGAGACCGAGGAGATCAAGGAACAGGAGATCTTCATGGGCGATTTCCCGATCATGACGCCCAGCGGCACCTTCGTCATCAACGGCGCAGAGCGTGTCATCGTCTCGCAGATCGTGCGTTCCCCTGGCGTGTACTACGACAAGAAAACCGACAAGGCCTACAACTCCACCTACGGCACGACCGTCATCCCGTACCACGGCGCATGGCTCGAGTACGAGACGGACCTGAACGACATCTTCAACTGCCGCATCGATAAAAACCGCAAGCTGCCCGTGACCTGGTTCATCAAGGCTATGGGCGCCTATAAGGCGGACAACCCGAATACCTGGCTGTCCTGCATCCCGGATATGACGACCGGCGTCGTCACGAACGAGCAGATCAAGGAAGTGTTCGACAACGACGCGCGCATCGTCGCCACGCTCGACAAGGACACCTGCAACTCCCGCGAGGAGGCGCTCGTCGAGATCTACCGCAAGCTCCGCCCGGGCGATCCCCCGACGGTCGAGAGCTCGGAGACGCTGCTCGAGGGCCTGTTCTATGACCGCCGCCGCTACGACATTTCGAACGTCGGCCGTTATAAGTTCAATAAGAAGCTCGGCCTGCGCGGCCGCATCGCCGGCTTCGCGCTGGCGGCCCCGGTCGCCGACCCGATGACCGGTGAGATCATTGCTGAGGCGGGCGAGGTGCTCACGCGCGAGCGCGCCGAGGAGATCGCCGAGGCCGGCGTCAACGACGTCTATCTGGACGTGGACGGCAAGTCCATCCGCGTGTTCGGCAACGGCATGGTCGATATGAAGCACTATGTTGACTTCGACCCCGCCGAGCTCGGCATCAAAGAGCTTGTGCGCGGCGTGATCCTGCGCCAGCTCATGGAGCAGTACGAGGGCGACGCGCTCAAGGAAGCCATCGAGGAGAACCTCGACCTGCTCATTCCGAAACACATCATCGCGGACGATATGTTTGCGTCCATCAACTACCTGTGCTGCCTGGCACACGGCATCGGCGAGCCGGATGACATCGACCATCTCGGCAACCGCCGTGTGCGCAGTGTGGGCGAGCTGCTGCAAAACCAGTTCCGCATCGGCTTCAGCCGCATGGAGCGCGTGATCCGCGAGCGCATGACGCTGCAGGATCTCGATGTGGTCACCCCGCAGTCGCTCATCAACATCCGTCCCGTGACGGCCTCCATCAAGGAATTCTTCGGCAGCAGCCCGCTGTCCCAGTTCATGGATCAGACCAACCCGCTGGCAGAGCTGACGCACAAGCGCCGTATCTCCGCCCTCGGCCCCGGCGGCCTGTCGCGTGAGCGCGCGAGCTTCGATGTTCGTGACGTGCACTACAGCCACTACGGCCGCATGTGCCCAATCGAGACACCCGAAGGCCCGAACATCGGCCTGATCAGCTATCTCGCGTCCTACGCCCGCGTGAACGAGTACGGCTTCCTCGTGACGCCGTTCCGCCGCGTGGAGAAGGGCACCTGCCGCGTGACTGACGACGTCGAGTACATGACGGCGGACGTCGAGGATCGCTACATCGTCGCACAGGCGAGCGAGCCGGTCGATGAAAACGGCTGCCTCATCAACGAGCGTATCACCTGCCGCCACCGTGACGAGATCGTTGAGGTCGACCGCGACCGCGTCGACTACATCGACATTTCCCCGCGCATGATGGTCTCCATCGCGACGGCCATGATCCCGTTCCTGGAAAACGACGACGCGAACCGTGCCCTCATGGGCGCGAATATGCAGCGTCAGGCCGTGCCGCTGATGGTCACGGAGGCGCCGATCGTCGCCACCGGCATCGAGCACAAGCTGTGCGTGGACTCCGGCGTGGTCATCCTCGCCGAGGATGACGGCCTGGTCATGGCCGTCTCGGCCGACAGCGTCAAGGTGCGCTACGACAGCGGCGAGATCAAGGATTACAAGCTCATCAAGTTTGCCCGCTCCAACCAGGGCACGTGCATCAACCAGCGCCCGATCGTCGCCGTCGGCGACCGCCTGAGCAAGGGTGACGTCATTGCCGACGGTCCGGCCACCTCGCAGGGCGAGATCGCGCTCGGCAAGAACCTGCTGGTCGGCTTCATGACCTGGGAAGGCTACAACTACGAGGACGCCGTTCTCATCAATGAGCGTCTGGTCATGGAGGACGTTTACACCTCTATTCATATTGAAGAGTTCGAGTGCGATGCACGCGACACGAAGCTCGGCCCCGAGGAGATCACCCGCGATATTCCCGGCGTCGGCGACGATGCGCTCAAGTATCTCGACGACCGCGGCATCATCTGCGTCGGTGCAGAGGTGCGCAGCGGCGACATTCTGGTCGGCAAGGTCACGCCGAAGGGCGAGACCGATCTGACCGCCGAGGAGCGCCTGCTGCGCGCCATCTTCGGCGAAAAGGCGAGAGAAGTCCGCGACACCTCGCTCAAGGTCCCGCACGGTGAGGCTGGCATCATTGTCGATGTCAAGCGCTTCACCCGCGAGAACGGCGACGAGATGTCCCCCGGCGTCAACGAGGTCGTGCGCGTCTACATCGCGCAGAAGCGTAAGATCTCCGTCGGCGACAAGATGGCCGGCCGCCACGGCAACAAGGGCGTCGTGTCCCGCATCCTCCCGCGTGAGGATATGCCGTACCTGCCGGACGGCACGCCGCTCGACATCGTCCTAAACCCGCTGGGCGTGCCTTCCCGTATGAACATCGGTCAGATGCTCGAGGTGCATCTGGGCTACGCGGCTCAGGCCCTCGGCTGGAAGGTCGCAACGCCGGTCTTCAATGGCGCCAACGAGGAGACCATCCGCGAGACGCTCAACAAAGCCGGCCTGCGCGAGGATGGCAAGAGCGTGCTCTATGACGGCCGCACCGGCCAGAAGTTTGATAACGACGTTACGGTCGGTTGGGTCTACTTCCTCAAGCTCCACCACCTCGTCGATGATAAGATCCATGCACGCAGCACCGGCCCGTACAGCCTCGTCACGCAGCAGCCGCTCGGTGGCAAGGCGCAGTTCGGCGGCCAGCGCTTCGGCGAAATGGAAGTCTGGGCGCTCGAGGCCTACGGCGCGGCTTACACCCTGCAGGAGATCCTGACGGTGAAGTCCGACGACGTGACCGGCCGCGTGCGCACGTATGAAGCCATCGTCAAGGGCGAGAACATCCCGCAGCCGGGCGTGCCGGAGTCGTTCAAGGTGCTCATCAAGGAGCTGCAGTCCCTGTGCCTGGATGTCCGCATCCTCGACGAGAACGGCGACGAGATCGAGCTTAAGGACGACGAGGACGATTACATCCCGGGTATGCGTGATGAGATGTCCTACAAGTCCGACGATGATGAGATCACCGGCAGCGGCTTCACGATCGAAGACGTACCGGTGGATGAAGATGACAGTCTCGGCGCTTTCGGCGATGCCGGCGACGACGCTGACTACACGGACGATTCTGATAAGGAGGAGGAATAAAACATGAGCTACACCCCGTTTGATGCAATTCAGATCGGCATTGCCTCCCCTGAAATGATCCTTTCCTGGTCCTCCGGCGAAGTGAAAAAGCCCGAGACCATCAACTACCGCACGCTCAAGCCCGAGCGTGACGGCCTGTTCTGTGAGCGTATTTTCGGACCCACGAAGGACTGGGAGTGCCACTGCGGCAAGTATAAGAAGATCCGCTACAAGGGCAAGATCTGCGACCGCTGCGGCGTGGAAGTCACGCGCGCAAAGGTCCGCCGCGAGCGCATGGGCCACATTGAGCTGGCCGCGCCCGTGAGCCACATCTGGTACTTCAAGGGCATCCCGTCGCGCATGGGCCTGATCCTTGATCTGACCCCGCGCGTTCTGGAAAAGGTGCTGTATTTCGGCGCGTATATCGTTACCGATCCCGGCATGACACCGCTGCAGCGCTGCCAGATCCTGTCCGAAAAAGAGTACCGCGATATGCGCGAGAAGTATGAGGACGATTTCGAGGCCGGCATGGGCGCCGAGGCCATCAAAAAGCTCCTGCAGCAGATCGACTGCGCCAAGCTTTCCGAGCAGCTGCGCGCCGAGCTTGAGGAAGCCAGCGGCCAGAAGAAGGCAAAGATCGTCAAGCGTCTGGAGGTCGTCGAGGCCTTCCACCGCAGCGGCAACCGCCCGGAGTGGATGATCATTGATATCCTGCCGGTCATCCCGCCCGAGATCCGCCCCATGGTCCAGCTCGACGGCGGCCGTTTCGCCACGTCCGACCTCAACGACCTGTATCGCCGCGTCATCAACCGCAACAACCGCCTCAAGCGCCTCATGCAGCTCAACGCGCCGGACATCATCGTCCGCAATGAGAAGCGTATGCTGCAGGAAGCGGTTGACGCCCTGATCGATAACGGCCGCCGCGGCCGCGCCGTCACCGGCGCCAACTCCCGCGCGCTCAAGTCCCTGTCGGATATGCTCAAGGGCAAGCAGGGCCGCTTCCGTCAGAACCTGCTCGGCAAGCGTGTGGACTACTCCGGCCGAAGCGTTATCGTCGTTGGCCCGGACCTGAAGCTCTATCAGTGCGGCGTGCCGAAGGAAATGGCGATTGAGCTCTTCCGTCCGTTCGTTATGAAAAAGCTGGTGGAGGACGGCGTTGCCAACAACATCAAGTCCGCCAAGAAAATGGTCGACAAGCAGCGTACCGAGGTCTGGGACGCACTCGAAGTCGTCATCAAAGACCACCCGGTCATGCTCAACCGCGCACCGACGCTCCACCGTCTGGGCATTCAGGCGTTCGAGCCCGTGCTCGTCGAGGGCCGCGCGCTCAAGCTGCACCCCCTGTGCTGCACCGCATTCAACGCCGACTTCGACGGCGACCAGATGGCGATCCACGTCCCGCTGTCCGCGGAGGCGCAGGCTGAGGCGCGTATTCTCATGCTCTCTGCCAACAACCTCCTCCGCCCGCAGGACGGTCATCCCGTCACCGTGCCGACGCAGGATATGATCCTCGGCGCGTACTACCTGACCTACGTCCGCCTCGGCAAGGCCGAGAAGGGCGCCGAGCAGGTGTTCGTGACCGACGCCGGCGATACCGACCTGCCAGTCAATGAGATCGTCGACGCAGATGATTTTGTCGCCGCGCAGAAGAAGGCCGAGGCCGAGGACGGCAAGCTCCCGCGCTATAAGCCGCTCAAGGTCTACCGCGACCCGAACGAGGCCATCATGGCCTACAACTACGGCGATGTCGGTCTGCACGCGCCGATCCTGGTGCGCGTTGCGCGCGAGGTCAACGGCGAGACACTGCACCGCACAATCGAGACGACCGTCGGCCGTATCATCTACAACGAGCCCATCCCGCAGGACCTCGGCTACGTGGATCGTACCGATCCCGAGCATATGTTTGATCTTGAGGTCAGCTTCAAGGTCGGCAAGAAGCAGCTCGGCAAGATCATCGACCGCTGCATCGAGAAGCACGGTTTCACCGTTGCGACCGAGGTGCTCGATAACGTCAAGGCCCTTGGCTATAAGTACTCCACCATCGGCGCCATCACGATCTCCATCGCGGACATGACCGTCCCGGAGGAGAAGAAGACCCTCATCTCCGCCACGGAGAAGAAGGTCATCGCCATCGAGAAGAAGTATAAGCGCGGCTTCATCACCGAGGATGAGCGCTACCGTCTGGCCGTGTCCGAGTGGGAAAAGACCACGAAGGACGTCACCTCGGCCCTGCAGAACTGCCTCGATGAGTTCAACCCGATCTATATGATGGCGGACTCCGGCGCCCGTGGTTCCATGGCGCAGATCCGTCAGCTCGCCGGCATGCGCGGCCTGATTGCGAACACCGCCGGTAAGACCATCGAGATCCCGATCAAGGCCAACTACCGCGAAGGCCTGTCCGTCCTCGAGTACTTCATCTCGTCCCGAGGCGCCCGTAAGGGCCTGGCCGATACCGCACTGCGTACCGCCGACTCCGGTTACCTGACCCGTCGTCTGGTCGATGTCTCGCAGGATGTTATCATCCGCGAGGAGGACTGCGGCACGGCCGACGGCATCATGGCCCGCGCCGTGTTCGACAAGGGACAGGAGGTCCAGAGCCTCGGCGAGAGCATCCACGGCCGCTACCCGGCCGAGCCCGTCGTGTCGCCCAAGACCGGCGAGGTGCTGTTCGATACCGACCATATGCTCATGCCCGACGATGCCAAGGTGCTCGAGGAGCACGGCATTGAGGAAGTCAAGATCCGCAGCGTCATGACCTGCGAGGCGCGCAGCGGCGTCTGCGCCAAGTGCTACGGCATCAACCTGGCCATCGGCCAGCCGGTCAACGCCGGCGAGGCGGTCGGCGTCATCGCCGCCCAGTCCATCGGCGAGCCCGGCACCCAGCTGACCATGCGTACGTTCCACACCGGCGGCGTCGCCGGCGACGATATCACGCAGGGCCTCCCGCGTGTTGAGGAACTGTTCGAGGCGCGCAAGCCGAAGAAGATGGCCACCCTCGCCGAGATCCCCGGTATCGTCAGCGTCGAGGAGACGAAGAAGACCTCCATCTACGCCGTCACGATCACCAACCCGGTCGATGGTGAGACCGTCACCTACAACCTGCCGTACTCTGCCGGCATCCTCGTTGCCAACGGCGACACGGTCACGAAGGGCCAGCCGCTCTCGAGCGGCGCGTACAGCCCGCATGACGTGTTGCGCATCTGCGGCGTGGACGCCTGCCAGCAGTATATCATTCAGGAGGTCCAGAAGGTCTACCGTCAGCAGGGCGTTGACATCAACGATAAGCACATCGAGATCATCGTCCGCCAGATGATGCGCAAGGTCCGCATCGACGATTCCGGCAGCACGGATCTGCTGTCCGGCGCTGTCGTGGACCTGCACGAGTTCCGTGCGGCCAACCGCGCCATCGCCGAGCGCATCGCGGCAGGGGAGACCGACCTCGTGCCCGCCACGGCCGAGCATGTCCTCATGGGCATCACGAAGGCGTCGCTCGCTACGGAGAGCTTCCTGTCGGCCGCGTCCTTCCAGGAGACCACGAAGGTGCTCACCGATGCCGCCATCAAGGGCAAGATCGACCATCTCGTCGGCCTGAAAGAGAACGTCATCATCGGCAAGCTCATCCCCGCAGGCAGCGGCCTTGCCTGCTACCGCAACTTTGAGACGAATGAGGAGCCGGTGGCCCCCGCAGAGCCCGAGGATGACGGCGTGGATCTGTCCGATCTCGCCAACATCTCCAATGCGCTTTAAACGACCAAATACCAACCGTTTCACCGGGATATGCCTGCATATCCCGGTGAAATTTTCGCTTCCGACTTGAATAAAAATGCTTGACGAATCTTGTGCAATATGCTAAAATCCTATTTTGCGTGGGCGTGCGCCCACGGATTTGTCATGCCTGTGTAAAAAGCACAAAATTAGCCGGGATTTCCTGAAATTTTTCCGGCAGAATCACGGTTTATCCGATGCTGTTTTTTGGCATCGTATAAATAGATCCATTTTCGAGGAAAGGAGGAAAACCATGCCTACTTTTAACCAGTTGGTGAGAAAGGGCAGAGAGAAAGTCACCTACAAGTCCACGTCTCCCGCCATGCAGAAGGGCCTCAACACCCTGAAGAACCGCGAGACCAATCTGAGCGCTCCTCAGAAGAGAGGCGTCTGCACTGCCGTGCGTACCTCTACCCCCAAGAAGCCGAACTCCGCGCTTCGTAAGATCGCCCGTGTGCGTCTGACCAACGGCTACGAGGTAACCGCCTACATCCCGGGCATCGGTCACAACCTGCAGGAGCATAGCGTCGTTATGATCCGCGGCGGCCGTGTCAAGGACCTTCCTGGCGTTCGTTACCACATCATCCGCGGCACGCTCGATACGCAGGGCGTTTCCGGACGTATGCAGGCCCGTTCCAAGTACGGTGCCAAGCGGCCGAAGGCAGGAAAGAAGTAAGTTCCAACAGCAAATTTTGCCCTGTTGTTAACTGATATATATGTATTCGTTAACCTCGGGGCGCAGACGGAGATGCACCGCATCTTCGAGTACCTGTGAAGTCATTTTTTAATGAAGGAGGGAAGTATAGTGCCCAGAAGAGGTAACGTTCCCAAAAGAGAAATTTTGCCGGATCCGATGTACAACAGCGTTCTGGTGACCAAGCTCATCAACAGCGTGATGCTCGACGGCAAAAAGGGTGTTGCTCAGAAGGTCGTATACGATGCTTTTGACATCATCAAGGAAAAGACCGGCAAGGAACCGCTCGATGCGTTTACCGAAGCCATGAACAACATCATGCCGAGCCTCGAAGTCAAGGCCCGCCGCGTCGGTGGCGCGACCTACCAGGTTCCTATGGAAGTGCGTCCTGAGAGACGCCAGACGCTCGGCCTGCGCTGGCTGACCGGCTATGCCCGCAAGCGCAGCGAAAAGACCATGAAGGAGCGCCTCGCAGGCGAGATCATGGATGCCTGCAACAACACCGGCGCTGCTGTGAAGAAGCGCGAAGACACGCACAAGATGGCCGAGTCCAACAAGGCGTTCGCACACTTCCGCTGGTAATCTTCCGACTAGGAGCTATCAATTATGCCCAGACAATATTCCCTTGAAAACACAAGAAACATTGGCATCATGGCGCACATCGACGCCGGTAAGACGACCACGACGGAACGCATTCTGTTCTACACGGGCGTCAACCACAAGCTCGGTGAGACCCATGAAGGCACCGCCACCATGGACTGGATGGCGCAGGAGCAGGAGCGCGGCATCACGATCACGAGCGCTGCGACCACTTGCTTCTGGAAGGGTAACCGCATCAACATCATCGACACCCCGGGCCACGTCGACTTCACCGTTGAGGTCGAGCGCAGCCTGCGCGTGCTCGACGGCTGCGTGACGGTCCTTTGTGCCAAGGGCGGCGTGGAGCCGCAGTCCGAGACGGTCTGGAGACAGGCTGACCACTACAATGTTCCCCGCATGATCTACATCAATAAGATGGACATCATGGGCGCGAACTTCTACAACGTTGTCGACATGGTGCACGAGCGCCTGCGCTGCAACGCTGTTCCGATCCAGCTGCCGATCGGCTCCGAGGCGGACTTCCGCGGCATCATCGACCTGCTCGAGATGAAGGCGGACGTCTACTACGACGATCTTGGCAAGGATATGCGCGTCGAGGAGATCCCCGAGGATATGCGCGCCGAGGCCGAAGAGTACCGCACGCAGCTCCTTGAGGCCGTCGCCGATTTCGACGACGAGATCATGGAGATGTATCTGGAAGGTGAGGAAGTCCCCACCGAAAAGATCAAGGCGGCCATCCGCAAGGCCACGACGCAGGTCAAGTTCGTCCCGATCGTGTGCGGCACGTCCTACAAGAACAAGGGCGTGCAGAAGCTGCTGGACGCCATCGTCGATTATATGCCGTCCCCGCTGGACATCCCGCCGATCACCGGCACGGTGCCCAAGACGGATGAGGTCGAGCACCGCGCTGCGGACGATTCCGCGCCGTTCTCCGCTCTGGCCTTCAAGATCATGACCGACCCGTACGTCGGCCGTCTGGCGTTCTTCCGTGTCTATTCCGGCACGATCGAAGCCGGCAAGTCCGTCCTGAACTCCACCAAGGGCCAGCGCGAGCGTCTGGGCCGCATCCTTTTGATGCATGCCAACCACCGTGAGGATATCACGCAGGTGTATTCCGGTGACATCGCGGCGGCGGTCGGCCTCAAGAATACGACGACCGGCGACACGCTCTGCGACGAAAAGTACCCGATCGTGCTCGAGTCGATGGAGTTCCCGGAACCGGTTATCCGCGTAGCAATCGAGCCCAAGACCAAGGCCGGGCAGGAGAAGATGGACATCGCCCTCGGCAAGCTTGCCGAGGAAGACCCCACCTTCAAGGCCTACACGGACGAGGAAACGGGCCAGACCATCATCGCCGGCATGGGCGAGCTCCATCTGGAGATCATCGTCGATCGCCTTCTGCGCGAGTTCCGCGTCGAGGCGAATGTCGGCAGACCTCAGGTTTCCTACAAGGAGACCGTCACCAAGGCCGCTACGGTGGACACGCGCTACGCGCGCCAGACCGGCGGCAAAGGCCAGTTTGCACACGTCAAGCTCATGGTGGAACCCAACGAACCCGGCAAGGGCTACGAGTTCATCAACCAGATCACCGGCGGTGCGATCCCGAAAGAGTTTATCCCCTGTGTGGATCAGGGCATCCAGGGCGCGATGCAGGCCGGCGTGCTTGCGGGCTACGAGGTCGTGGACGTGAAAGTCACGCTGCTCGACGGCTCGTATCACGAGGTCGACTCGTCCGAGATGGCGTTTAAGATCTGCGGCAGCATGGCATTCAAGGAAGCCTGCCAGAAGGCGGGCCCGACGCTCCTCGAACCCATCATGAAGGTCGTCGTTACGGCGCCGGAAAGCTATATGGGCGACGTCATGGGCGATATCAATGCCCGCCGCGGTCAGATCGCCGGCACGGACATCCGCAACGGTGCGGCGATCGTCACTGCAAACGTGCCGCTGGCATCCATGTTCGGCTATGCGACCGATCTGCGCAGCAAAACGCAGGGCCGCGCGACCTACAGCATGGAGCCCAGCCACTTCGTAGAGCTGCCGAAGTCGCTTCAGGAGAAGATCATCCACGGCAGCAACTGACCTGCGCAACCGGCACAATGTGCCTTATAAGAGAGTAAGTCACGACATTATTTTAGAATTAGGAGGATATTCTAATGGCAAAGCAGATGTACAATAGAACCAAGCCCCATGTCAATATCGGCACCATCGGCCATATCGACCACGGCAAGACCACCCTGACCGCTGCGATCACCAAGGTTCTGTCCCTGGCTGACCCGAACAGCGCCGAGTTCGCCGCCTACGACCAGATCGATAAGGCTCCGGAAGAAAAGGCTCGTGGCATCACGATCAACACCGCTCACGTTGAGTACCAGACCGACGACCGCATCGGCGCCGACGGCACCGAGATCAAGGGCCGCCACTATGCGCACGTCGACTGCCCGGGCCACGCCGACTATATCAAGAACATGATCACCGGCGCTGCTCAGATGGACGGCGCGATCCTCGTTATCGCTGCTTCCGACGGCCCGATGGCTCAGACCCGTGAGCACCTGCTGCTCGCCCGTCAGGTTAACGTTCCGTACGTGCTGGTGTTCCTGAACAAGGTTGACCAGGTCGACGATCCCGAGCTGCTCGAGCTCGTCGAGATGGAAGTTCGTGAGCTGCTCGACAAGTACGACTTCCCGGGCGACGACACCCCGATCATCAAGGGCTCCGCTCTGAACGCTCTGATCTCCGACTCCACCGATCCGAAGGCCCCCGAGTATGCCTGCATCTGGGAGCTCATGGACGCTGTTGACACCTGGATCAAGACTCCGGACCGTGCCGCTGACAAGCCGTTCCTGATGCCCATCGAGGACGTGTTCACCATCTCCGGCCGTGGCACCGTCGTTACCGGCCGTGTCGAGCGTGGCACCGTCAAGGTTGGCGATAAGGTTGAGATCGTCGGCATCAAGGACACCCAGGAGACCACCGTCACCGGCACCGAGATGTTCCACAAGACCCTCGAGTTCGCCGAGGCTGGCGACAACGTCGGCTGCCTGCTCCGCGGCATCGACAAGAAGGGCGTCGAGCGTGGCCAGGTTCTCGCTGCTCCGAAGTCCATCCACCCCCACACCAAGTTCAAGGGCCAGGTTTACGTCCTGTCCAAGGAAGAGGGCGGCCGTCACACCCCGTTCTTCAACAACTATCGTCCCCAGTTCTACTTCCGTACCACCGACGTGACCGGCGTCATCAACCTCCCCGAGGGTGTTGAGATGTGCATGCCCGGCGATAACGTCGACATGGACGTCGAGCTGATCACCCCGATCGCGATCGAGGTTGGCCTGCGCTTCGCTATCCGTGAAGGCGGCCGTACCGTTGGTTCCGGTGTTGTCATCGCCATCAACGAGTAATTTCCGGTTTTCTGAATTCCTCTCCGGCTTCGGCCGGGGAGGAATTTTTTTGTTTTTCGATAAAATTGTTTCATAATCGAAACTTTAATTACTTTCCTAATGCGTTTTTAATAATTGCGGCCTATATTTCGTGGTAGAAAAAGGCTCCGGGCTCCGCACCGATGGGACGCGGGCGCCTGTGTCCGACATTTTGCCGGCACCTTTTCCTTGTATGCTTACCTGGAACTTAAAGGAGGCAAAATCCTATGAAAAAAATGCGCAAGACGTTGAGTCTGATACTGGCCCTCGTGCTGGCATTCAGCCTCGCTGCAGTCCCGGCTTTCGCGGCAGACACGGAAGCGGAGAGCAGCACATCCGACACGGCCTATGGCCAGCTGCACAACGGTCTGCTCAGCGAGATCCTGAGCCAGATCGGCATCGCCAACGACGATAACTTTATCCACGGCATCGTCGGCGTGAACATCAAAGATCTGGTCGACCATATCGGCAGCGACAGCAATTTCACCCACGGCATCGTGCGCGTGACGGTCGGCGATCTGTTCAAGAACATCGCCAGCAACAGTAATTACACGCACGGCATCGTGACCGTGGTCGATAACCGCATCAATATCAACTTCGGTCTTGCTTTCCAAAATGCGCAGCAGCAGGACGCGAGCGGTGAGACCGCCCGCACGTTCCTGACCGATTTGCTCACGGATGCCGGCATGACCCAGATCCAGAGCAACGGCATCGTCAACGCCATCGCGGCCGGCACGCTCAGCGACGATCAGGCATCCGCCATGGTCGATCAGCTTGCTGCGACCGGGAAAATCAGCCTGACGGACATCACGGCTCTGCTTGGCAGCCTGACGGACAGCGGCCTGCTCGACGTCAGCACGGCGGCGCAGCTGTTTCGCGACGCGGCCGTGACCGTTGCGGCGGCGCTCGGCATCCAGCCTCTGCAGGGCAAGGGCAATGTATCCGCGCTCTCGCACATTCTCGACAGCATCCACATTGTCGACGGGGATAACTTCATTCACGGCATCGTGAGCGTGAACATCAACGACCTCGTTGATCACATCGTCAGCAACAGCAACTTTATCCACGGCATCGTCGGCGTCAAGACCGGCGACCTGTTTGATAACATCGCCAGCGGCTGCAACTATACGCACGGCATCGTGACCGTCAGCGGCAACGTTATCAACATCAACTTCGGCGCAGCCATCATGGACGCCAAGGCGGATGACCTAGACGGCGAACATGCGCGCACGATCCTGACGAACATCTGCAAGGCCGCCGGCATCCCGGACAGCCAGACGGATGTGATCGTCTCCGGTATCGCGCAGCAGAGCCTGTCAGCGGATGATGCGCAGACCTTTACCATGCAGCTCGTCAAGACCGGTGCGTTTGATCTTGCCGGTATGGCATCCGTGATCTGCGCGCTTGACAGTGACCAGACCATCCGTGACGGCACTGCGGTCGAGCTCATGAAATCCGCTGCCGCTACGCTGGCCGTCGACAAGGATGCGGCCGACACGGTGACGACCGCTCTTACGGACAATGACACGGTCCTCTCCCACATTCTTGACCAGCTCCGCATCGTCAACGGCGATAACTTCATCCACGGCATTGTCGGCGTGGACGTGGGCGACCTGGTCGACCACATTGCCAGTGACAGCAACTTTATCCACGGCATTGTGAACGTGGATGTGGGCGATCTGTTCAAGGATATCGCCAGCAACAACAACTATATGCACGGCATCATCACCATCACCGGCAACACGGTGAACATCAACTTCGGTCAGGTCGTCGGTGATATTGCCGCCGGCGGTGCCAACAGTGATGCCGCCCAGCAGGCACTTGCCGAGATTCTCAAGGCTTTCGGTGTGACGCAGACGGGCATCCATGCCATCCTGACGGGGATTGCGGGCAGCATCCTCACGAATGATCAGATCGCGCAGCTTCTGTCCCAGCTCATCTCCTCGACGAACATGAACCTGAAGAACGTTGTGACCATTATCTGCGCACTCTATAACAGCCGCACCATCACGCTCCAGCAGGCTATGACACTGCTGGAAAAGTACATCTCCCAGATGGCGAACAATCAGGGCGGCTCCGGTAACCAGGGCGGTTCCGGTAGCCAGGGTGGTTCCGGTAGCCAGGGTGGTTCCAGTAGCCAGGGCGGTTCCGGCACGGAGCCCGAACCGACGCAGTCCACGGGTCTGCTGGATACCGCCAGCCACAACGCGTATGTTTCCGGCTGCACTATAACTACCTTCGCGCCGACCGGCACACTCACGCGCGCCGAGGCGGCTCAGATGCTCTACGAGCTCATGACTGAGCAGGCGCACAAGCAGTACGACTGCAGCAGCAATGGCTTCCGCGATGTTCCGGCCGGCCAGTGGTACACGGTCGCGGTCAGCACGCTGGCCAACGCCGGCGCCATCAATGGCTGCGGCGACGGCACGTTCCAACCGAATCAGGCCATCAGCCGTGCGCAGTTCGTGACCATTCTCGCCGGGATCTATGGTGTGAATGCGTCGGGCGGCATGCCGTTTTCCGATGTCGGCCGCAGCTGGTACTATGATGCGGTCGCCACGGCCTATGCCAACGGCTGGGTCAGCGGCTTCACGGACGGCACGTTCCATCCGAACCAGACCATCACGCGCGCCGAGGCGGTGTCCATCCTCAACCGTGTGCTCGGCCGCAGCTGTGACCTGACGTTTGTGCAGGCCCATGCGCAGGCGGCATCGCATTTTGCGGATGTCATGCCGGACGCCTGGTACTATGCCGATGTCATCGAGGCATCGGCGGGCCACACCTTTACGGAACTGGCCGGTATTGAGCGCTGGACGGCGCTCGCCTGAGGCAAACAATGCAAAAAAATCCCGGCACGCTATGTGCCGGGATTTTTTTGCCCGTTTACCGCAGACCGTGCATGAAACCGTCCATGGCCGTCGCGTGAATGTCGCCGCCGATGACGCGGTTGCGGTAGATAAACAGCTGCGCGAGCACGGTGTCCGTCGAGCCCTCGTAGTTCATCACGCGATAAGTATAGGTCGTGCACGTCTCGCCGGCGTAAGTGGACAGGTCGAAGCCCTGCTGCTTTTGCAGGGTGTTGTAATCGCTGAATACGCCGCTGAACACGCGCGGGATCACGATCTCCTGCATGGTTTCGGTCGCAGGGTCCGCCGCCCAGCCAAGCGCCTGCAGATAGGCGATGCGCCCGTCGGTCGTTGTGACGTTGTAGTGCGCCGAGAGCACGCCGTCATTGCTGCGCCAGATGACGGCCAGCGCCAGCAGCACGGCCAGACCGATGAGCGCAAACACGACGGTTCGTCTTGTCCAGTGAAGGGATTTGATCTTCATAACCACACCTCGGAACAAGCCTATTCAAATTTGCCGCCGGATATGTTATAATGAACCCAAATGCCCGCAAAGGAGGGGGAGCGCGTGATCCGTCTGGACAAATACCTGGCTGATACCGGCGCCGCTTCCCGGCGCGAAGCCAAGGCGTATATCCGTCGCGGCGAGGTAACGGTCGATGGAGTGCCCGCACGCGCGCCTGAGCAGAAGGTCGCGGAAACGGCGGTCGTCTGTCTGCGCGGACAGCCCTTGCGTTATCAGGCGTATCATTACTATATGCTTCATAAGCCCGCCGGCATTCTCACCGCGACGGCCGACCGCAGTCAGCCGACGGTGCTGGATTTGTTCCCGCCGGAGCTGCGGCGTTTCGGGCTCGTGCCCGCCGGGCGGCTCGATAAGGACACGACCGGCCTGCTGCTCATCACGGACGATGGCGACTATGTCCACCGCGTCATCACGCCGAAAAAGCACGTTCCGAAGGTCTATTTCGCGCGCACGGACGGCCAGCCCACAAGCGCGGATGTGGATCGTTTTGCGCAGGGTGTCGTCCTTGGCGACGGGACGCAGTGCCTGCCGGCCCGACTCGAGCGCCTGCCGGAGCAGGGGGGCTGCCGCGTCACGGTTTATGAGGGGAAATACCACATGGTCAAGCGGATGCTGGCCGGCTGCGGGACGCCGGTTTTGCAGCTGCACCGGCTGTCGATCGGGGCTCTGACGCTCGATCCTGCGTTGTCACCGGGTACTTACCGGGAATTGAGCCCGGAAGAGGCGATGCTTGTTTTTTCGCTGCCAACTTCGTGAAAATTTACAAAAGTTCGGGAAATTATCCGACTATCTCACGAAATTTCGAAAATTATTCACAAAAAACGACCATTTTTCTATTGAAAAATGCACATAAATCGGCTATTATGTAAAGTAGGAAATTGGTAGGTGCTGTGGGAGACTGCGGCGGCCGTTCGTAGGAGGAAAAGATATGTCGAGCAGAATTTTTCAGGGCGTGATCGTTCAGATGAAAGATGCCACCACGCGCTGCATCGGTGTTGTGGACGAGCAGGGGTTTGTCATTGCCTGCAGTGAGCTTTCGATGATCGGCTCGCGTCTGGATGACTTTCAGGCCGCAGTGGGCGAAGTGCAGGAGCAGCTGTTTGCAACGGACACGCGCACGTATAAGATCCTGTCTGCCAGCACGGCGCGCTTCGAGTATGCCGTGTTTGTCGAGGGCAATGATCAGACGGCGCGCAGCATCTGCATTCTCGCGGCCGTCGGCATGACGGAGGCCAGCACAAACTTTGAGGAAAAGCACAACAAAGCCGCTTTCGTCAAAAACATCATTTCGGACAACATTCTCCCCGGCGACGTATATGTGCGCGCCAAGGAGCTGCATTTTACCACCGACGTGCCGCGCGCCGTGCTGCTGGTGCGTCAGGTGAACGTGACAGATATCGCTGTGCTCGAGCTGATCCAGAATATGTTCCCGGACCGGCAGCATGATTTTGTGCTCAGCGTGAGTGAGTCGGACATTGTCGTCATTAAGGAAATGACGCCGGACGAGACCTCGGAGGATATCTGCGCGCTGGCCGAGAGCATTGAGCACGCCGTACACACGGAGCTGCGCGTGCAGACGGTCATCGGCATCGGCACTACGGCCAATCACCTGCGCGAGCTGGCCGACCGCTACAAGGAGGCGCAGGTCGCCATCGAGGTCGGCAAAGTGTTTGAAAACGAAAAGCCGGTCATTCATTATGATAACCTCGGCATCGGCCGCATCATTTATCAGCTGCCGACAACGCTGTGCGAGATGTTCCTGTCCGAAGCGTTCAAGAAAAACCCCATCGAGGCACTCGATGAGGACACGCTCGACACGATCAATCGCTTCTTTGAGAACAACCTCAACGTTTCGGAGACGGCGCGCAAGCTCTACGTCCATCGAAACACTTTGGTATACCGGTTGGAGAAAGTCAAGAAGATTACGGGCCTGGATCTGCGCGAGTTTGAGGATGCGATCCTCTTCAAGGTCGCGGTCATGGTAAAGAAATACCTCGACTCTCAGAACACTGCCAAGTTCTGACCGTGCACCCGGGCGGGCGTAAGCCCAACATATTGGAGGACATCTTATGGTTCAAATGAACGATGTGAAGATGGTCTACGGAAATACGGAGGCTGCGGCCCTCAATGGGATCAGTTTTACGATCAATGAGGGCGAGTTCGTGTTTCTGGTCGGGCCGTCCGGCTCCGGCAAGACGACGATCATCAAACTGATCACCGGCGAGCTGAGCCCCACATCCGGACAGATCACGGTCAACGGCTTTGACATGCAGGGCATTAAGCGCCGCAAGCTGCCGAAGCTGCGCCGGACACTGGGCGTCATTTTTCAGGATTTCCGCCTGATCGACAAAATGACGGTGTATGAAAATGTTGCGTTTGCCATGCGTGTGGTGGGGGCATCCAATAAGGAGATCCGCCGCCGCGTGCCGCAGGTGCTCGAGCTGGTCGGCCTGGCCGACCGGGAAAAGCGCTTCCCGGCGGAGCTTTCCGGCGGCGAGCAGCAGCGCGTGGCCATCGCCCGCGCGCTCGTGAACAATCCGCGCATGATCATCGCGGACGAGCCGACCGGCAACCTCGACCCGGTGCGCAGCCTGGAACTGATGCTGCTGCTGGAGAAGATCAACGAGCTCGGCACCACGGTCCTCGTGGTGACGCACGAAAAGGAACTGGTCGACGCTTTTTCCAAGCGCGTCATCTCCATCGACGCCGGAAGAGTCATCAGTGACGGATTGGACGGGTACTACGGATATGAAGCTGAATAGATTCAACTACCTGATGGCGCAGGGCGTGAAAAACATCTTCACGCACGGTTTCATGTCCTTCGCGTCGATCACGATCATCATCGCGTGCCTGCTCATCATGGGCAGTTTCTCGCTGCTGACGCTCAACATTGACGCGAACATCGACCGCCTGCAAAACCAGAACGAGGTCATTGCCTACGTCGATGAGACGCTCACGGAGGATGAGGCCCGGGCCATTGAGCCCAAGGTCGCCGCGGTGCCGAATGTTGCCTCGGTCGAGTTCGTCACGCGCGAGCAGGCCATGCAGACGTTCGAGGCCGAGTATGACTCCGACCTCTTTGACAACATTGACGCGTCGGTCTTCCGTCACCGCTATGTCGTGACGCTCGACGACCTGTCACTCATGAAGGACACGCAGACCGCGCTCAAGAACGTGGACGGCATCGCCGATGTCACGGCGCATTTGGACTACGCGGAAAACTTCATCACGTTCCGGAACATTGTGAGCGTGGTCTCCGTCGTTTTGATCGTGATCCTCATTGCGGTGTCCCTGTTTATCATGACCAATACCATCAAGCTGGCCACGTTCGGCCGGCGTGAAGAGATTGCCATCATGAAGATGGTCGGTGCGACGAATGGCTTCATCCGTCTGCCGTTTGTGGTCGAGGGCCTTGTGCTCGGCCTGGTTGGCGGCTTGGTTGCATTCCTGCTCCAGTGGGGACTCTACAGCCTGATTGTCAGCAAGATCATGTCCACCATGGCGGCCGGTATCATCACGGTGCTCCCGTTTGCATCCGTGTCGCTGCCGCTGCTGCTGGTGTTCCTCGGCGTGGGTGTGCTCGTCGGTGTGTTCGGCGGCCTCACGGCCATTCGCAACTATCTGAAAGTCTAAGGAGGAAATCGAATGAAGATGAACCGCAAAGTCGTTCGATCCGTTATTTGTGTGCTGCTTGCGCTGATCTTTGTCATCTCGCTCATGACAGCGCTGATCCCGACCAATGCCAGCGCGGCGTCTCAGTCGGAGATCAACCGGCTCACGCAGCAGCGCAAAGAGCTGCAGGCCAAGCAGAAAGAACAGCAGAAGACCATCAACAGCCTGCGTTCGAAGAAAGCCAGCGTGGTGGATCAGAAGGCTGCGCTCGATAAAGAAAACGATCTGGCCCAGCAGGAGATCGAGCTCGTCAAGGAGCAGATCACGGCCTACGACCAGCAGATCGAGGACAAGGGCGTCGAGCTCGAGGCTGCCAAGCAGGAAGAGGAGGCCCAGACGGTCCGCTTCCGCAGCTGTGTGCGCCACCTTGAGGAGTATGGTCAGATGTCCTACATCGCCATCCTGCTCGAGGCGACCAGCCTGTCCGACCTTCTTGCCCGTATGGACATGGTCGGTGAGGTCATTGCATATAATAAACAGGTACAGGCCGACATGACGGCTGCCCGCGAAAAGGTCGAGACCGTCAAGGCAGAGCTCGAGGATGCCCGTACCGAGCTGCAGGATAAGCAGTCCGAGCTGGAAACCAAGCAGGTCGCGCTGCAGCAGAAGGTCTCGGAGGCCAATGCGCTGCTTGCCAGCCTGGAATCGGATATCAACGCCTATAAGAGCGTCCACGATCAGTATGAGCAGCAGCAGAAGAACGTGCAGTCGCAGATCGACAAGCAGGTCGAGGAGCTGCGCCGCCAGGAGGAAGCGAACAAGAACAACAACCCTGGCTATGACCCGGGCAAAGCCAACGGCTCCACCGGCACCATGATGTGGCCGTGCCCGTCCTGCCACTACATCACCTCACCGTTCGGCTGGCGCTACCACCCGATCTATCAGACGCAGAAATACCACTCCGGTGTGGACATCGGCGCGAGCTATGGCGCGACCATCGTCGCAGCCGACGGCGGTACGATCATTACGGCCGGCTCCGTGTCCGGTTACGGCAACTGCGTCGTCATCAACCATGGCAACGGCATCACCACGCTCTACGGCCATATGAGCTCCATCGCGGTGTCTGTCGGCCAGAAGGTTTCCAAGGGGCAGACGATCGGTTATGTCGGCTCGACCGGCAACTCCACCGGCCCGCATCTGCACTGGGAAGTCACGGTCAACGGCGTGCGCCAGAACCCGCTCAACTATGCGAGCTGATTGGACATATTTTGATTGAATGAAACTGCCGGGCGGCCGGAAAATGGCTGCCCGGCTCATCTGCTGCATTGGGGGCTGCCCGGTGCGGGCAGCAATTGGATCCGGAGGGATAGCATGGACGAACACAAGCCACAGGAACAGGCACCGGAAAAAGTGCCGGCCCGCAGAAAAAGCGGCAGAATGCGCGGCTGGAAGGCGAGTATCCTTGCCTGTGTGACCTGCATTCTGGTGACTGCACTGGTCACGTCGATGATCTTTGTCGGCAAATTCGGCGGCAGCAGCAACTATAAGCTCGCGCTGAAGTTTGCGCAGGTCAAGCAGGTTGTGGACAAAGACTATATCGGCGACGCGGACGACACGGCCATCAGCGACGCTTCGTCGAGCGCGATCATCAGCGCCATCGGTGACAAGTGGAGCTATTACATGACGGCTGAGGAATACAAGGCCTACCAGATGTACTCCAACAACGAGTATGCCGGCATCGGCGTAACGATCCAGCTGGATGATAAGACGAAGGGCTTTCGCATCACGGCCGTGACGAGCGACTCGCCTGCGGCAAAAGCCGGCCTCAAACAGGGGGACATCATCACGGCAATCGACGGAGAAGATGTCACGGGTAAGACACTTTCGGACGTGCAGAGCACCATTCGTGCCAAGCTCAACAAGACGCTCAAACTCACCATTCAGGACGCTGCCGGCAAGAGCCAGACCGTCACGCTCGACTGCACGGTCATCTACACCGACCCCGTGACGTATAAGCTTCTGGATAACGGCGTCGGTTATGTG
>ENA-OYXB01000106-OYXB01000106.1-human-gut-metagenome-genome-assembly--contig:-NODE-106-length-29250-cov-9.306285_pt1 | contig 29250 bp, 22 predicted proteins | sample MGYA00244176_ERZ653409 | MGnify/ENA primary metagenome ERZ653409 (study PRJEB26926, sample SAMN06164912) | human gut metagenome | biome: ENVO:00009003; feature: ENVO:2100002; material: ENVO:00002003... | reverse complement strand
TCAAAATCCAGCGCACCGTATCGCTCCGTGAGCGTCCCATTTTCATAGACATCCAAGTGTGTGCGGAACGGCGCTTTGATCTGAATGTCCAGGCTGAGCTTTCCGTCTGTTTCCTGCACATAGATCTTTTCGACCAGCATCCGCAGATGCGCTTCCGTCATGGCACCCTCAGCAAGGATATCGTCGATCATGCTGATATCCCTCTTGAGTTTCGTTTGCCGATCCCGCAGGACGGCGGAGATGTTTTGCAGTTCTTCGATCTGCTTTTTTGCCGCAGCGATTTCTTCTTCACGTTTCTGGATCATGCGGTCGTAGCGCTCGGCATTTGCCCGGTCCCGTATCCGCTCCATTAAAATTGCCTCCGTTTCATCTTCCAAGCATCGAATCCGCTTTTCTAACTTGACAATCTGCGCACCGGTCAGTTCTGCCTTTGGTGTCCACTGTGCGATCAGCTGCTCCAGCGCATCCCAGTTCTGCTGATACAGCGCTTTTGTATTGCGCAGTTCGTCGATAATCAGCCTGTCCAATACGGACTCGTCGATCTGGTGCTGGGAGCAATGCTCCTTCCCGAAGCGGTTGTAGGTGCTGCAAACATAGGTGACCCGTTCGCCGCTTTTCAGATGGATGCGCCTGCCGAACATGACCCGGCCGCAGTCAGCGCAGCGCAGGAGTCCGCTGTAACGCAGGATCTCCTGCGAGGGCGCGGCGCGCACGTTCAGCCGTTTCCGCTCCGCCAGCATCATCTGCGTCTGCTCCCACAGATCCGGCGTGATGATCGGCGGGAGATAGTTTTCATGACGGAACTGTTCTTCCGGCTCTGTGAAGCGGAAGGTTTTGTTGATCTTGTTCCGTTCGCTTTTGTGGCAGATGAGCGTTCCAACATAGCTTTCGTCCCTGAGAATGCGGGCTATCATGGTTGCGTCCCAAAGATACTTTTTTAGGATGACGTCCTGCGTGTTGGGCAGGCTCTTGTTCAGCAGTTCCAGTTGCATGAGCGCAGGTGTTTTTCTCTTCTGCTCATTCAGTGTGCGGGCGATAGTCTTCATACCGCTGCCGCCAACGTAGGCGGTGAAGATCAGTCGAACGGTTTCAGCTGCTTCCTCTACAATGACAACCTTCTTCGTGTTTTTATCCTTGAAATATCCGAATGGCGGAATGGTCACGAGCCCTTCCTTTTGTTTTTGCCGGTAGCCGGTCCGCACACGGCGGCTGCCGTCGCGCGCATAGAAATCGTTGACCAAACCTTTGAAGCCAATGATGAGATCGTCATTTTCGTTGAACGTATCGATATTTTCCGTCGCCGAGAGGACGCGAACATCGTGCTCCCGCAGGTAGTCGATGAACAGGGCAGTCTGCGTTCGGTGTCGACCCAGCCGGGATAGGTCTTTGACAATGATCGCCTCGATTTTTCCAGCTTCCACAACTTCGTAGATTTTGTCAATGCCCTCGCGGTTGAAATGCATGCCGCTGACATTGTCATCGAAGGATTCTCCGACGACCTCATGCCCGTTTGTGACGGCGTATTCATAAATGATTTTCCGCTGATTCGTCAGGGAATTCAGTTCATCGTCCTCATCCCGACTCAGGCGGTAATACAGCCAGACTTTCATGGTTCCTCCTTCCCGCTATGGTGTGTGCTGATTGCAGCACACACCATAGCACACTGTTTTTCGAATAGCTAGAACAATCCATCATGCGCAGCAGGAATCTACATGATCAACAAAATCCTCCTGCAACTTTGTATATGGCTGATCTACCGACAGGTAGTCATGCACCAGCATTTTCAAAAATTCATCGAACTGCGCATCCGTACCGATGTAGCTGAACGTGACCTCCGAAATATTGTCTTTTCGCTTTCTCGCCATAGGTACTCCTTTCATAGTTCCTGTTTCATATCCCAATCTTCATGATCGTCCTCAGCGTGACCGAGGGCGGTTTTCTTTTGCCGGAGCTTTTTGCGGCGCTTGCTGTCGATGTGCAGCGGCATAGTCGTTCCGTCGCGCGTCGGCGCATCGTCCGTCATCTGCTCCACAGCACGACCAAGGCGCACAAGATCACTGCCGTAATCGAGATCCATGCGCACAGATGAATTTTCTTCTTCGCTGCCTGTGCCAGAGCTGAAAACTCTTGTTTGCTGCTCTCTGAAATCGTAGTCACGGCTTTCTGCGTACTGTCTGTCAGCTCTTTGCAGGCGGAAGAATATCTCGCGTTCAGGCTCCCAGCCTGTTTCTCGAATTTTTCTGTACTCTCCTGCATCTCGTTCAATGCGGTCTGTGCGTCCTCCCGCGTCAGGAGCGTTTTCAGGTCCGTGTCCAACTGCATCTGCTGCCGGAACAGCCTGTCCTGCATTTCGAGCATCGCACTCCAGTTTTTCTCGGTCACCATCACGCTGGGCTCCAGCCGTTGCGCCTCGTCCATCAGCTTTTTGTGCTGCGCCAACATTTCTTGTGTTGTCATTCTCCGTTCTGTATCCAAATTCAGCCTCCATATTTTCTTTTAAGTATTTCTCCATGTGCAGCTTGCTGTCACGGCATTTGCGCCCCTCCGGTGTGGTGTAGGTGATGTTCTTGCGGCTGTCCGTCCATGCGGCATCGTAACCCTCAGAGCGGAGCAGCGTCAGAAATTCGTCCCTGTTCCCGGCATAGCGCATACACTCATCGATCACGCGCATCAGCTCGAACTTCCAACTCTCGCCTCTGTCCGCCGTGTAGTATTCTGCGTTGGACATTCCGCGCGAATGCCGCTGCTCGTCTTTCTGAAATTTCGGCAGCCCCAATTCCTCGCAGATTTGGTCATTGCGGATGCGCAGCTCCTGAATCTGTTCGTCCGCCATGTGTACCTTCCGGCCGGTTTCAAAATTCACGCTGTTGATGATGCAGTGCGAGTGAATGTGTTCGCGGTCGACGTGGGTGCAGACCAGAACCTCACAGCCGTCGAAGTATCCGGCAAGTCGGCGCGCTGCTTCGTGCGCCGTGCGCGGGTCGATGTTCGCACCTTTCGGGAAGCTCTGCACCATGTGATAAAACATCACGCCGCCGTCCTTGTGGTGCAGCAGCTTCGTACTCAGGAACTCGTCGAACGCAGTTTCCGGTTGACAGCCAATACCGCTGACGAGCGGCTGTCCATCCCAGAGCGTCTTGCTGAGTTGGGAAACGTAGCGCATGACACTTTTCATGCAGCTGCGTGTTTGCGTACCCTTTTTGTAATTCACGAAATGGACGATTGCGATTTGCCTGCACCTCCTTCCTGCATTTTCCGCAGGGCTGTGTTGATCTTGGAAAACTCGTGCACGGCAGAATCCAGATTGGCAAACTGTACCTTGCCCATATTCGCCAGCACCGTCAGCTGGTTGAGATTGTTGCCGATGGCTTTCTGCTGCCGCAGGACTTCCTTCAAGCCGTCAAGAATGACGATATGTTTTCCAAGGCAGCAGGCGGTCACATAGTCGCTCTGGGTCATTCGTGCCTGTGCCGCTTTTCGGCGTATTGCGTTCAAATCCTGTTCTGAAATCCGGATACTGAATTGTTTGTTTTTCCGCATATTCCCTCCGTTCGTAAAAGTGGGTATGGGCTTCTGCCTGCAAATAGCATTTGGCAGGGAGCCGGCGTTCCGGCGACTAGCCAAATGCGATGCTGGCTCCTCCCGAACGGGAGGATTTTTCCCGCCGCGGCGGGGCTTCTCTGCGTTGGTTTGGCGTATTGCGCCTGCGTTTTTTCACATTGTCCGCACGTTGGCGCAACGTTGGCTTTTGCACCACTGCTGCGCACACACTCGCTGTCGGGGCAGAAAGCCGCACACAGCGGCGACACGCGCCTCACGGCGCGGTGCAGGCGCTCGACCTGCTGGCAGGGTCGATAGGGTCGATTTTCCCCACGGTGGGAAGATCGGCACTTTCGGCACTTCGGAGCGAGATCAGCCGCTTGCCGTTGCTGCGGTAGGTCTTAACCAGAATTCCGTTTCCCCTTAGCGTCTCAACGTTTTCCAGCACCAGACGGGTCACTTTTTTCGGCGTGATCCCAAGGCTTCCGTCAGGGTCGATCTTTGCGGACAGTGCCGATGGCGTGCCGGTGTATTCCGGATCGGCACTGAGCAGCGCAGAGAAAAGATGCACGAGCTGAAGCGCAGAAATCTTAGAAGCGCCACTGCAAGTTTTGCTGTCAGCAAGTAGCTTCCAGATGTGATCGTCCTCGCCAAGTTCGAGTTTTAACGTCCGGTCAGGGATATCACGACCGGTGCAATGCAGCGAAGCAATGTTGGCAAGGCGAGAACTTTTCTGGAGAACAAAGGTTGAATCTGCCGCGCCGCTTAAGCCGGTCGAGCCGGAGATCATGTTCATCGGATCGTCATCGTGGAGCTTCCGCAGATGATGAATCAATAGGATTGCAATGTGCTGATTGTCTGCAAGTTTTTTCAGAAGCCCGATGTCCTGATAGTCATTTGCGTACAAATTGCTGTCACTGCCAGTGCCTCGAACGCGCTGCAAGGTATCAATCACAACGAGTTTTGTGTCAGGATGCCCTGTCAAGAACTGCTCGATCTGTTGTTCCAACCCGTGCTTGAGCGTGTCAGCCATGATCGCAAAGTGCAGAGTCGACGGCGCATCTTCCGTCAGGTCAAAGAGTCGCGTCTGGATGCGTTGGAACGAATCTTCGAGACTGAGATACAACACTTCGCCCTGTGTTGTTGCGAAATTCCACAGCGGCTGCCCCTGCGCAACGCATAAGCAGAGCCATAATGCCAGCCAAGACTTGCCGATTTTCGGTGCGCCCGCGAGGATATGCAAGCCCTCTGGAATGAGCTCTTCCACCAGAAAATACGTTGGTTCATACGTCCGATTTTGCAGATCTTCCGCATTGATGGTTTCCAGTTTGGTCATTTTTTCACTTCCTTTCCGTTTGCTATTGACATTCTGTGTTTCATGGTTTAGACTTATAATTAGTCAATAGATTTGTTTTCTATTTTTAGACTAACATAACTCTAAAGTATTGTCAAGACTAATTTATAAATATAATTTCTATAAATCTATTTTGAGGTGCAGTCATGTCTGATTTTCAGTGCAAATTTTATCTTCTGGACGGCGCGGAGACGCTGGAGTGCAAGGAAGGAAACGCTGAGTATGTCATAAAAATAGCAGACCGTCCGTTTCCGGACAGCCTGCTGTCGTTCGTGTATTGTGACGTGAATCAGTGGGAACCGCGTTTCCATGAAGCGGAGCGCTCGCTGATAAAGTTTTACCAGACACGGGACACAACGTGCCTGAAGCCGGTGCAGAAGCTTCTGGACGACTTCAAGGACGAGCATCCGTATTTTTTCTACCTGTGGCTGGATTGGAGCGATAGATTAAAACTGGCAACACCGGATTGCAAAAATCCAACGAGGCTTTTGCCGCACAAGGAACTGGCGCACATTCCGAGCAATCTCGCGACCATGCAGCAGCAAATTCTGCGCCTGTTTCAAACAGTGCTGGATGCAAGCATGACCGATGTGGACTTTTCTATTCGGGTGCAGGCGTATGAGCAGGCTCCGTCTTTGCAGAAATTTGACTTCCAGCCGATGAAAATCTCGTTTGAGTTTGTGTGTGAAAAGCAGCTCACCGAGGTGCTTTATCCACAAAGTATGTACGACCTGATCGACTTTTCCCTGCGCAAGTGCGTCCAAGAAAAGATCATGATGCGCACCTGCAAAAACTGCGGCAAATATTTTGCGCTCACAGTTCACGGCAGCACGGAGTATTGCAGCCGTGTCTTCGACAGCCGCGGGCGCACCTGCAAAGAAGTTGGCGCGATGCGGCAATATATGCAAAGCCACGCGCAGGATGAACTGTTGAAAATCTACCGCCGCGAGTACAAACGCCGCTTCGCATGGATCCGCGCGGGCAAGATCTCGCAAGAGGCATTCTCTGCGTGGAGCAAGGAAGCGCAGAAGGAAAAAGAGAAGTGCGAAAACAGCGAGATCTCGCAGAGGGAATTTACGCAGTGGTTAAAACGGTAAATCCATATTATTTTTTTGAAAAGGCTTGCGCAAAGAATACATTTGTAGTACGATGGTAAATAAAGGGGTGGTACTGTTTGAATGAGCCGCGTTTGGAGATTCCAGTAAAAAAGTACACCGGTGAATCTGCTGTTATTTCCATGCGATTACCTCGTGATATGCTGCAGGAAATCGACACGATTGCTGCCGATACGGGTCGAACAAGAAATGAAGTTTTAACGCTCTGTATGGAGTTTGCCTTAAATCATCTTGATAGGGGTTCCAAATAAAACCGAAAGAGGGAGAAAAATGGCGATCATCAAGTGCAAAATGTGCGGCGGGGATATTGAGATCTCGGCTGACAAGACCTTTGGGACGTGTGAATATTGCGGCAGCACGATGACGCCTGTCTCTTATACACATCTGACGCTGCCCAAAGTAGATGACGAGCAGCGGGCGGCGGCCTTTAACCGCGGCAATCACTTCCGGCGCAGCGGCGAGTTTGACAAGGCACTGGCCGTGTATGAGCGCATTGTGGCCGAGGATGACAACGACGCTGAGGCGCATTGGTGCTGCGCCCTGTGCCGGTTCGGCATTGAATATGTGGAGGATCCGGCGACGTATGAATGGCTGCCGACGTGCCACCGCGCGAGCTTCGACAGCTTTTTGGAGGACGTGGACTATCTGGCTGCGGTCGAGCATTCCGACGGCATCACCCGCCGCCAGTATCAGAAGGACGCAGCCAAAATCGCCGAGGTGCAGCGCGGCATTCTCGCCACCTCGCAGAACGAGCAGCCGTTCGACGTCTTCCTCTGCTACAAGGAAACCGGCGAGGACGGCCAGCGCACGCGCGACAGCCTGATGGCGCAGGAGGTCTATTACGAGCTGACCGAGCAGGGCTACCGTGTGTTCTTCGCGCGCATCACATTGGAAGATAAGGCGGGCGCAGAATATGAGCCGTATATCTTCGCGGCGCTGAACTCCGCGAAGGTCATGGTCGTGATCGGCACAAAGCCGGAGCATTTTAACGCCGTCTGGGTCAAAAATGAATGGAGCCGCTTCCTGTCCATGATGAAAAAGGACCGGAGCAAGCTGCTCCTGCCGTGCTACCGCGATATGGACCCGTATGATCTGCCGGAGGCACTGTCTGTGCTGCAAAGCTATGATATGAGCAAGATCGGCTTCATGCAGGATCTGATCCGCGGCGTCAAAAAAGTGATCGACGCGGGCAAGCCGCAGGAGGCTGCCAAGGAAACGGTCAAGGAAACCGTCGTTGTACATAATGAGGGCGGCAGCAACGTGCAGGCGCTTTTGAAGCGCGGCAATATGGCGCTGGAGGACGGCGATTGGACGAAGGCTGACGAGTTCTTCGAGCAGGTACTCAATCAAGACGCGGAGTGCGGCGCGGCGTATCTGGGAAAGTTCTTAGCAAGTAAAAAGTCAAAAAATGCGCAGGATTTTGTTCAGAGTTATCTGTCAACCGCAGAGGCAAGCGCGCCCACGGCAAAGAACGCAGAAGCCTGTTCCAAGGATTCCGATTTTATTAAGGCCTGTATCGAGAAATATGTTGTTGCCCCTTATTTGACTGAGAAGGAAATTCGGCAAGCGTTGGTTTTCGACCGCGCTTACTGCGCAGATCGCTCGGCGTTTTTCCAAACAGCAGTAGATACGGCAAAAGAACTTCTGGATCGCGACAAGAACTTTGTTCGTGCAGAGAAATATTCCTCCGGCGACGCAAAGGAACAATGCGAGATTTTGCGCACGGGTCTTGTGGATGCCCTGCATCAAAAAAGCGAAGAAAGCAAGCAGGCGGAAAAAGCAGAGCAAGCACATATTTCCGAAGCCTATCGAGCGTTTCTGCACGAGGCTGAACAGCTCCTAGCGGTCAGGCATAGAGAATCTCTTGTCCAGAAGCAGGAAGCAGATGCTGAAAAACAGCGACGCCGCATGGAGCAGGAAAAGCTTGAGCAGGAAGAAGCAGCAAAAGAAGCAAAACGGAAAAAAGTCAGAATTATCATTGGCGGAGTTGTTGCGGCTGCAATCGCTATCGTCATTATCGTAACAGAGATTATCCTCCCCTCTGTAGACTATTCTAAAGCTGCGGAACTGCAGGCTGCTGGCGACTATGATGCGGCAATTACCATGTATGCAGAGCTTGGAAATTTCAAAGATTCTGCGGATCTGAAAGCACAGGCCGAGGCGAAAAAGCAGGAACTCGAGGAGGAAAAGCAAGAGCTGTTGAAGGCGCAGGCATATGCTGACGCAGAAGCGCTCTTGACAAACAATGACTTCGACGGTGCAATTGAGGGGTTCAAAAAAATCAGCGGATATAAAGATGCAGACGAACGTGCGTTGGAAGCGTGTTACCAAAAAGCTGATTCGTTGCAGGCTGCAGGGAATAATAAAGCGGCAGCAATTGCCTTTGGGCAGTCGGATGGATATAAAGATTCAAGAGAACGTAGCATCACATTATGGAATACAATCGCAGAGCATCCTACACTTGCGGCCGGCCGTCGCCATACCGTTGGAATCAGGTCGGATGGAACTGTTGCTGCAGTTGGTGGAAATGATGATGGCCAGTGCGAGACATCTGCGTTTAGCGATATAATTGCTGTTGCTGCCGGAAATTTTCATACGGTCGGATTGAGGGCTGACGGAACAGTTGTATCTTGTGGAAAAACGACCAACAAACAATGTGATGTATCGTCTTGGGAAAATATCATTTCAATTGCTGCTGGCGGCAACCACACTGTTGGATTAAAAATAGATGGGACAGTTCTTGCTACTGGTAGTAACGTTTGCGGACAATTAAATGTTTCTTCGTGGCGTAATATTGTTGCAATTTCAGCAAATATTTCTCATACTGTCGGATTAACTGCTAGCGGGAAAGTTGTTGCCGTTGGCAGCAACAATGATGAACAACTTCAGGTTTCTGTATGGGATAATATAATTGCCATTGCAGCAGGAACGAGGCATACTGTTGGCTTGAAGGCGGATGGGACAGTTGTGGCAGTCGGAAATAATGCTGACGGACAATGTGATGTTTCTGACTGGACTGATATTGTTGCAATTGCGGCTGGCACAAACTTTACAGTTGGCTTGAAATCTGATGGAACTGTTATAGCAACGAGCGTTCCTAAGGGCAGTATGTACTATTATGGACAGAATAATGTTACAACCTTTACAGGCATCGTAGAAATTGTGGCGAACGGCTATCAATCCATCGGTCTGAAATCAGATGGTACCGTTGTCGCAGTCGGAAACAACGACTACGGTCAGTGCGACGTCTCCACCTGGACGAACATCAAGCTCCCCAACTGATAGAGAAAGAAGGACGAGAAGATGGTGATCATCAAATGCAAAATGTGCGGCGGGGATATTGAGATCTCTGCGGACAAGACGTTTGGAACGTGCGAATACTGCGGCAGCACGATGACGCTGCCGAAGACGGACGACAACCAGCGGCTGAGCTTATTCAACCGCGGTACGCATCTGCGGCGCAACGGTGAGTTTGACAAGGCCGCTGCAATTTACGAGCGGCTGATCGGCGAGAACGATGCGGATGCCGAGGCGCACTGGAACCTGCTGCTCTGCCGGTACGGCATCGAGTATGTGCAGGATCCTGCTTCCGGCGAGCGCATCCCGACCTGCCACCGCGCAAGCTTTGACAGCATTCTGAACGACGTGGACTATCAGGCCGCGCTGCAATACTCCGACGGTGTGGCACGGAGCCTGTACGAAAAAGAAGCGCAGCGCATTGCCGCGCTGCAAAAGGACATTCTGGCGATCTCGCAGAAGGAAACGCCGTTTGACGCGTTCATCTGTTATAAAGAGTCTGACGAGAACGGCAAGCGTACGAAGGATTCCGCGCTGGCACAGGATATTTACTACCAGCTCACCGATGCGGGCTATAAGGTGTTTTTCGCGCGCATCACGCTGGAGGATAAGCTTGGGCAGGAGTACGAGCCGTACATCTTCGCCGCCTTGCATTCGGCAAAGGTCATGGTCGTGGTCGGCACGAAGCCGGAATATCTGAACGCGGTCTGGGTCAAAAACGAGTGGAGCCGGTATCTCGCGCTCATGCGCACCGACCGTAGCCGTCTGCTCATCCCGTGCTACCGCGATATGGATCCGTATGATATGCCGGAAGAACTCAGCATGCTGCAAAGTCAGGATATGGGCAAGATCGGTTTTATTCAAGACCTCATTCGCGGCGTCAAAAAGGTCGTGGACGCGGCAAAGCCGCAGGAGCCTGTGACCGAAACTGTCAAAGAGACCGTCGTGGTACATAATGAGGGCGGCAGCAACGTGCAGGCGCTGCTAGACCGCGGGCAGATGGCACTGGAAGACGGTGAGTGGACAAAGGCCGACGAGTTTTTTGAGCAGGTGCTCAATCAGGACGCAAAATGCGGCGCGGCGTATCTGGGAAAGTTCTTGGCCAAGGCGCGCAAGGCGAACGTGCAGGCCTATGTGCAGAGCATCTGTGCAGGGATTACCGCTGATGCGCCGACGAAGCGCAATGCCGAGGCGTGCGCAGAGGATCAGGCGTTTATTGATGCGTGCGTAAAGAACTATCAGGTGCCAGAGTATTATGACCCTACGGATATCCGTACAGCGCTGCGTTTTGACCGGGGCTATTGCGCTGACCGGGCGGCATATTTCCGCGACGCGCAGAAACAGACCATGCAGCGGCTGGACGACGACCGGAATTTTACCCGCGCAGAGAAATTCGCTGCTGGCGAGACAAAAGTGCAGTGCGAGGCGCTGCGCACCGGTCTGACGAACGCCCTGCGCCAGCAGGAGCAGACCGCCGAACAAGAGGCGGCTGCGGAAAAACAGCGCGTCACCGAGGCCTATCGCGCGTTCCTGAAGGAAACCGAGCCAAAGCTGGCCGCAAAACAGAAGCAGGCCCTCGCAAAGCAGGAAGATGAGCAGAAGCGCAAAGAGGAATTTGAGCGTCTGCGCGCAGAACAGAAAAAGCGCGCTGAGGAAGCGACGCGGCTCGCCGGGGAGAAGGCGCGGAAAAAGGCGGAAAAGGCTAAAAAGCACATGATCATCGGGGCCGTGGCGGTCGCCGTAATTGTGCTTGCTCTTGTGATTGTGATGGTTGTTACAAAGGTTATCATACCTGCGGCCAGATATTCCGAAGCCGAGAAACTGCGCGATGAAGGAAACTATGATGCAGCAATTGCGGTATTCGAGGTGCTTGGATACTATAAGGATGCTCCGGAACAAATTGCACAGGCGCGGACGCTGAAGAGAGAAGCTGAAGAAGAAGCAAAAAATGCGCGCGCATATGCAAATGCGGAAAGGCTGCTGGCAAGCGGGGATTACGACGGCGCCGCAGAGGCGTTCGAAGCGCTTGACGGATACAAAGACGCGGCCGCGCGTGCGCAGGATTGCCCGTACATAGAAGCCGAGCAGCTTCAGGCACAGGGAAAGTCCGCAGAAGCTGCTATTGCGTTTGGGAAAATTGCCGGGTATAAGGACGCGCTGGAACGGAGCTTTGCGCTTTGGGACACGATTGCGGACCGGGAAACGCTTTCAGCTGGTTTATGGCATACCGTTGCGTTGAAAGCGGACGGGACCGTGACTGCTGTAGGCAATAATAAGCATGGTCAATGCGAGGTTTTTACTTGGGATTGGCGGGATACTGTGGCAGTCAGTGCTGGCTTTTTTCATACAATCGGCCTGAAAGCAGACGGAACCGTGATTGCCACTGGCGAGAACGACGATGGCCAATGTGATGTCTTCGACTGGGCGGATATTGTGGCAATCAGCGCTGGGCGCACTCATACAGTCGGTCTGAAAGCGGACGGCACTGTAGTCGCTGTAGGCGATGACAAAGACGGTCGATGCGATGTCTCAGATTGGACAGATATCGTAGCAATTAGCGCTGGAGCTTACTATACGGTCGGCCTGAAAGCAGATGGAACCGTGCTTGCTGTGGGCGATAACACATACGGTCAATGCGACGTCACAGACTGGACAGGTATTGTAGCTATCTGTACTGGAGTTGCCAATACGGTTGGCCTGAAGGCGGACGGGACGGTGGTTGTTGCGTACGATTACAATGACGATCTATGCGATCTGTCCGACTGGACGAGCGTTGCGGCAATCAGCGCTGGCCTCCGTTACGCGGTCGGCCTGAAAGCAGACGGAACTGCAGTTGCTGCGGGTAATAACGACGATGGTCAATGCAACGTCTTCGGCTGGACGGATATTATAGCTATCAGTGCTGGGTACGATTATGCAATCGGTCTGAAAGCGGACGGCACTGTAGTTGCCGTTGGCAACAACGAATACAGTCAATGCGACGTTTCTGACTGGACGGATATCAAGCTTCCAAACTAAAAACTAGTAGCAGCCTGTAACATCTCGAACTTTACGTGGAAACCAACAGAAACAGGACGCACCAAAGCCTGCCCTTGTCGTGCCCCGCACGATAAGGGGAGGTGGCATTTGCGAAGCAAATGACGGAGGGGATGTGTTGCAAGTGTCAGAGTACACCGAAATATGCTACATTCGAATCCCCTCAGTCAGCTTCGCTGACAGCGTCCCTACCCCTATTGGCCCTTCAGGCCATTTCCCCCTGACAGGGGGAATCGGCCCCTTGTGCCCAAGGGGAGCCTTGGGCGCTCCCGCGCCAGTGCTGCACCGAAAGAAAAGCTTTAAGTGTTACAAGTTAGTAGGAGGAACAACATAATGGAAATTAAAACTGGAGATTGTAATAATGTTAACGAATGGGTGAATAACACATGGCCTGAAAAAAACGAAGAAGAGAAGAAAGCAATAGAAGCGGTTAAAAAATACATTCCAGATTGGCAGAACGTTGTGAAATTTCGAACCGCAACAGATAGACCCAAAATAAGCAACTTAGAGAATAGTTTTCAGCTTGTGATAAATTACAATTGTGATAAGGGTTGCTATATCGTGTGGAATGCCGCTATACAAAATCATATTCACACAAAAAAGAAATACTCGCTTTCTATTGGCGCAAACGGTAAAGACTTGCTCCATAAGACGATTTTTCCAACATCTATCACGCTGTTTTATCGAGATGTTTGGCCGCCAAGGGAAAAACAGGTTGAACTCATCCTGATTGTCGGGAAAGACGCAATCGCTGACTTCTGCAAGAACTATCAGGAAATGATCAAACCGGACATCAAGCAGATACCAAACGGAAAACGATGTCTGTATGCTGTTGCAGGTGGAGAGATCCAGTATATACCGTCTGAAAGATGAGGAATAGAGCATGAGTAAATTTGTCATCGAATGTCCCAACTGTGGGAAATACGCGGAGGCCCGGACGGGGTTCTTTGCGCGGAAGAAGATCGACTGCGCGTGCGGCTATACGATTGACGTGCGCACGGACAAGCTGGCGGGGCGGGAGTGCCCGCACTGCGGGAACATGGTCGTGTTCGACCAGTCCAAGGGCGAGAAGGCGCTCTGCCCGGTCTGCCATGAGCCAATCAACACGATGGCGGAGCAGTCCAACACCGTAGAATTTTCCTGCGCGCAGTGCGGCGTCCGCCTGCGCACGAACAAGGCCGCGGCGACCTATACCTGCCCCGTCTGCGACTGTGTGAACGACGTGGCCGAGCGGGTCGCGACCGAGAAGATCAAGAAAGACGGCCTTGCCAGCATCATCAAGTATGAGGGCGACAACGAAACGCTCGTTTGGAAGCACCCGATTGAGGACTTTAACTTCGGCTCGCAGCTGATCGTCCATGAGAGTCAGGAAGCGATTTTCTTCCGTGACGGGCAGGCGCTCGACCTCTTTGGCGCAGGCCGCTACACGCTGCAGACGCAGCAGCTGCCGCTGCTGGAGAAGCTCTACAAGCTCCCGACCGACACCGAGGGCACGTTCCATTCCGAGGTCTACTTCGTCAACCTCGCCACCCAGATGGGCATCAAGTGGGGCACGGACAGCAAGGTGCGTCTGTTTGACCCCGCTTCCGGCCTACATATCGAGATCGGCGCGTCGGGCGAGTTCAATATCCGCGTGACCGATTCGCGCAAGCTGCTTTTGAAGGTCGTCGGCACGACGGGCGGGCTTGGGCAGGAACAGCTGCTCGGCATCGGGAACGGCAAGGGCTTCTTCCGTTCAATGGTCATGACGCAGGTCAAGAGCTACCTCGCGCAGACGATCAGGGAAAACGCCATCAGCATTCTGGAGATCGACGAGCACCTCATGGCACTCTCTGGTGCGCTGCGCGAGCGGATCAATGCTGCGCTGGATGAGTATGGTCTGACCATGCCGGAATTTTACGTCAGCCGCATCGTAACGCCGGACGACGATCCCAATTTCCGCCGCATGAAGGAGCAGTACGCCGAGCAGTATCTGCTCGTCCGGCAGGAGAACATCCGCAAGGCTGAGGCGGAAGCCGCAGCAGACCGCAAGGCAGTCGAGGCGCAGACGGCGGCTAGAATGAAGATCATCGGCGCGCAGGGTGAGGCGGAAGCGCTCAAAATCCAGAAACAGGCCGAAGCAGAGGCTTATCGGATGCAGGCCGAGGCGGAAGCCGCCGAAATGTGCATGAAGGGTTACACCTATCAGCAGGAAACGTCCCGGCAGGTCGGCCTGGAAGCGATGAAAAACGGACTTGGCGGCGGAGCGAACGCTGCGGGCGCGCTGGGCGATCTTGCGGGGCTTGGCGTAAGCCTTGGTGCAATGGGCAGCGTCATCGGCATGACGAAAGATGCGCTGAATCCTATGACGCAGGATGCTACGCAGATGGGCGCGGCAGTCGGCGCAGCCGTCGCGGGCGGTTGGGATTGCCCGGTGTGCGGTCACAAGAACATCACGACGAACTTCTGCCCCGACTGCGGTGGCAAAAAGCCTGAAGCGAAAATCGGTTGGGACTGCGCGCAGTGCGGCACGAAGAACATTCAGAGCAAGTTCTGCCCGAACTGCGGCGCAAAGAAGCCAGAGGAACCCACCGGCTGGACCTGCCCGGAATGCGGCGCAAAAGACATTCAGAGCAGGTTCTGCCCCAACTGCGGCGCACGGAAACCGGAAGAAAAACACGGTTGGATCTGCCCCGACTGCGGCACAAAGGATATTATGACAAACTTCTGCCCGAACTGCGGACGGAAGAAAGATGAGTTCTGCTGATTGGAGGGATAGACGATGAAACTGAGCAAAGGAAAATTTCAGACGATCCTGATTCTTGCCATTGTGCTGGCTGCATATCTGGTGCTGGCCTTTGTGATCCCATTCGCAAAGACCGCTGTGTTCTGGCTGGCGCTGGTGTTTACGCTGGCAGCGTTCGGCGTACAGCTATATGTTCTGAAACTGTCGTTTACAAAGGGCAAGGACGCGCGCAGCAAATTCTACGGTTTTCCGATTGCGCGTATTGGCGTCGTGTATTTGATCGTGCAGATCGCGCTGAGTTTTTTGTTCATGGCGATCGCGAGATTCTGCGCGGCATGGATCGCAGTAATCGTTTTTGTGCTGCTCCTAGCCGGAGCTGCCATTGGTGTTATTGCTGCGGATGCAATGCGCGATGAGGTTGAGCGGCAGGATGCACAGCTTAAAACGGATGTGACTGCCATGCGTGCGCTGCAATCCCGCGCAACCGCGCTGGTTTCTCGTTGCGAGAATGCAGAACTGAAGGCAGACGCGCAGAAGCTTTCCGACGCGTTCCGATACAGTGACCCTGTGACAAATAATGCGACGAAGGACGCTGAACATGAGCTTGCCGCCTGCATGGACGAGCTGGAGCGGGCCGTTCTCGACAATGACACCGAAAGTGCGAAGGTGCTGATCAAACGCGCAGCAGCGCAGCTGGCAGAGCGGAACCGGCTGTGCAAGCTGAACAAGTGACGTTCCTTACCAGCCCTGATACCAATCATTCTAATAAAAGCAGGAGGCAACCATAAGTTATAGGCTGCCTCCTGCTTTTCGCACATAGAGAATCCATTATTTATCCTCCTCGCTTTCGCAAGGAAGCTTTCCGGACTGTGCAGCCAGTTTCTTTTCCTGCGATTTTACGCGCCGCTCCAGTTTTTTGATGTCTTCTGCGGCAGGTAAATTCTCCGGCTGAATGCCGCGCTGCCCAAGCATATCTCGTACAGACCGATTATTCTGCACATGTTCTCCGGTAATGGCGGATTCGCCTTGAAGGTCCTTCTCCTCGACATTATAGTTGGTCATTTCCGCTGCAAGGTTCTTTGCGGCAATGGAGAGTGTCGGCAGGAAATCAGCCAGCGGGCGATTATCTTTTACACCAAGTCGTTCCTTCATTTCTTGTGTCGTGTAACCACCAAACAGCGCACGATCCCCCTTCGAGCGAATGCGGCCAAACCCAGCGTCATCCACGCCGCGCTCATAAATGTTCTGCGAAAGCCGTTTTTCGGATTCCCGCAGCCTGCCTCTGGCTTCTGTGCGTTCAATAAGAGAAATACGTTCTTCAATCAGTTCCTGCTTTCGAGTCTGAACGGCAAAGTAGCTTTGCGCAAATGCAATTTCTTCTTTTTTCGGATCTCCATTCTGGGCAATCAAATAGCAGGCATAACGAGTAAGCATATAATCCTTGACCGATCTCTGTGCGCCCTTGCCTGCAGTTATCATTTTCGTGACCTCACGAAAATGATCCGATACTTCTATTCCGCTGGTTTCGCAGGATTCAATAGCACGCCCGATTGCCTTATCAAAGTTCTCCCATCGTTCATAGCCGAGAAGCGGCATGAGGTCCCGCGCATACCAGAATTCAATATGCGCCTCCTGGTCACTATGTATTACAAGATCAAATTGTTCTTTAATTTGACCGACTCTCTTTTTATCCACTATTTGACCTCCGTTACATTCGCCGTAAGCACTTCGTCCAGCAAATTTCTCACTTTTACAGAAACGGGCATGCTTTTTCCTGCTTTCGACAGCAAGCAATTTCCATGCGTAGAATGGCAGCTATCGTTTTCTGACCGAAATCGTCGAGTAACGTCTTTCAGTCGCTCAGGGATGGTTCTCACACCTCGTTTTGGATTTCTCTTACATTGTATTGCTGAGAGCGAATTTCGTCAAGGCATTACCAAGAATCAGTTCTATAAATATTACAACCGTATAAATTCCCATAAAAATCCTTTCGCTTTGCTATTGACGCAGACAATGAAGCGTGATATGTGGTATTCCACGCCCAAATTTGCAGGAACGGAGGTTCGGTATATGAAAGAAAAGACCTTGAGCATGCAGAAACTGTCCTCCCAGTTGAGCACAGAGGGGGACATTTTACTTTCACCAAGGTGACATCACCTTTAGGTTCCATTGCGCAAGCGTGCAGGTTCAAGTCCTGTCGGGCGCACCACTCAGAAATGACCTTTGGATGTCAGGCAGCCGCGCAGAGCGCGCCCGCCTCGACAACAAAGGTCTTTCTTCGTTCAAAATCGTGGCCGCTGACGCTGGGCCACGATTTTGTTTTTGAGGCGATTGATTTACGGTGTTCAAGTACCGATTTCGTGAGCAGATGAGCCTCCGTCGCCATTCAGCTTTTCCATCACCAGCGCATCAACCTCCTGCTCCAATCTCAAAATTTCTTTCTGCAAAGTCAAGCAGTGGGCGTCGAGGACCGGCTTCCTCAACGCCCACTGTTTTTGCAACTGTGTGACCTTTTCAGTTCGGCTGCATATTGCGCCCGCAGCTTTTCTGTATCATCCCGGATGGCTTTATCCAGAACTTCTTCGTGGATGCGGTGAGAGGTGCAATAACCTTTCCCGTTCCGTTGGTAGCCCCGGCAAACGTATTCTACGCGGCGGCTGCCGTTCCAGCAGCGGATCATGGGACTGAACACGTTCCCGCATTCCTGACAGGACAGCAGCCCGGCATAGCCGTTTACCCCGCAAGCCCGTCGTCGTAGAGCAGCTGCGCCAGCCTGTCCCAGTCAAAATCCAGCGCACCGTATCGCTCCGTGAGCGTCCCATTTTCATAGACATCCAGATGTGTGCGGAACGGCGCTTTAATCTGAATGTCGAGGTTGAGTTTTCCATCCGTTTCCTGCACATAGATCTTTTCAACCAGCATCCGCAGGTGCGCTTCCGTCATGACACCCTCAGAGAGAATGTCGTCAATCATGCTGATATCCCGTTTGAGCTTCGTTTGCCGATTCCGCAGGACAGCGGAGATGTTTTGCAGTTCTTCGATCTGCTTTTTTGCCGCAGCGATTTCTTCCTCGCGCTTTTGAATCATGCGGTCGTAGCGTTCAGCGTTCGCCCGATCCCGTATCCGCTCCATTAAAATTACCTCCGTTTCATCCTCCAGACAGCAGATTTTCTTTTCCAGCTTGATGATCTGCGCACCGGTCAGTTCTGCCTTTGGTGTCCACTGTGCGATCAGCTGCTCCAGCGCATCCCAGTTCTGCTGATACAGCCCCTTGGTATTTCTGAGTTCGTCCATAATCAGCCTATCCAGTACCGCTTCGTCGATCTGGTGCTGGGAGCAATGCTCCTTGCCGAAGCGGTTGTAGGTGCTGCAAACATATGCTGCAGCTTGTTCAGGTCGATCTCCGCATAGGGTGTATCTGAAAACTCCCAACGCACCCGGACAGCGGATCTTTTCACGCTGCGCTGCACCATTTTTCCTTGAAATACGTCAGTATTCCTGCGAAAAAATGTCTTGCTCAGCGCAAAAATTTCTCGCTGCCGGTCACATTGGGAGTTTTCAGATACACCCTAGGTTCGATAGGGATATGATGTCAGGTTATGACCTCTCTTGTCATGAGCTATGGTTAAAATAGTTGGAAAAGTCGGGGCATCGCCGCGCGATCGTGCGGCGATCACTCATTGCTGCGTCGCAGATGTGTTCTCTCTCCATGCATGGCGATTTAACATCTGTATTGACCGCAGTGAAGTCAAAGAGTCATGCCGCACGCAGTTCGCTGCAAAAACGCGATATACGCTTCAGCGCTTCGTGGAGTTCATCATCCGAGCAGGTATATGCGATACGGATGAAGCCTTCGCCGCATTCGCCAAAGGCGCTGCCCGGAATGCAGACGACCTTCTGCTCGTCGAGCAGGCGGTTGCAGAACTCGACGCTGCTCAGGCCGAAGCTGCTGATGTCGGCAAACACGTAGAACGCGCCGTTCGGGCGGTTGCAGCGGATGCCGTCGATCTTGGCAAGCCCGTCGAGCAGGATGCTGCGGCGGCGTTCAAAGATCTGGCGCAGTTCTTCGCACAGCTCCGGATGGTCGAGCGCGACGGTCGCCGCGTACTGGCCGGGGGCGTTGGCGCAGGCGTTGAAGTTTTCCTGACACTTGGTCATGCGGTCAACGATCTCCGCCGGGGCCGCGACAAAGCCGATGCGCCAGCCGGTCATTGCATAGGACTTTGAGAAACTGTTGACGATGACGGTGCGCTCCTTCATGCCCGGGAAGGACGCAATGCAGGGGGCTTCTTCTCCGGCGTAAAGCAGTGTGTTGTAGACGTCATCGGAGATCACCAGCAGGTCGTGCTTCACCGCCAGCTTCGCGATCTTTGCCATCGTTTCGCGCGTCATAACGGAGCCGGTGGGGTTGTTCGGGGTGTTGATCATCAGAGCCTTGGTGTGCGGTGTGATGAGCTTTTCAATGGCCTCCGGCTGCATTTCAAAATTATGCTCCAGATCCGTGGGAACGCGGACAGCCGTGCCGTCGCAGTACGCGACCTGCGCCACGTAGTTCAGCCACTGCGGGTCCTGAATGAGGATTTCATCACCCTTGTTCAGCAGGACAAGGAACAGCAGGCTCAGTGCGCCCATGCCGCCGTTTGTGATGATGATCTCGGTGTTCGGGTCGTAGTGCAGCTCCTTCAGATAGGACTTCTCGGCAATGGCCTGACGGAACGCGAGCGTGCCGGCGTTAGGGGTATAATGCGTGATCCCCTTGTCGAGCGCCTCCTTTGCCGCCTCGCAGACCAGCTTCGGTGTCGGCATATCCGGCTCACCGATGCCGAGGCTGATGACGCCGGTCATGGCATTTGCGCGGTCAAACATGGCGCGGATTGCGCCCTGCTTCAGCGTTTTGGCTTTTTCATTGATCCATTCCATGATATTGATGTTCTCCTTTTATCTCTGCACTCTGCCTGTGCCGTCGCCGCCCATGAGCTTTTCCACGTCAGAAACGCCGACGCGGTTAAAGTCACCGATCACGCTGTGCTTCAGACAGGAAGCTGCAACTGCAAATTCGAGCGCGGACTGCTTGTCCTCATAGTTGTTCAAGCCATAGATCAAGCCGCCCGCAAAGCTGTCGCCGCCGCCCACACGGTCGATAATATCCCGAATTTCGTACTTTTTAGACACATAGAAGTCCTTGCCGTCATTCAGGCACGCCGCCCAGCCGTTCCAGTCCGCGCTGTGGCTCTCGCGCAGCGTAATCGCGATGCACTTCATGTTCGGGTAGGCTTCCAAAACTTTGTTGCCAAGCGCGCGGTACTTTTCGCGGTCCAGCTCGCCGGATTCGACGTTCACATCGACGGTAATTTCGAGCGATTTCTGCACGTCTTCTTCGTTGGCAATCGCCACATCGACGTACTTGGCAAGCTCGCGCATGACCTCGCTGGCTTTTTTGCCATATTTCCAGAGGTTCTTGCGGTAATTGAGGTCGCAGGAAACGGTGATGTTCCGCTTCTTCGCTTCCTTGACGGACTCAAGAGACAGCTCCATCGCGCTTTCAGAAATCGCAGGCGTAATACCCGTGATATGGAACCAGTCCACACCCTCGAAGGCTTTGTCCCAGTCGATATCGCCCGGCTTTGCCAGCGCGATCGAGGAATACGCGCGGTCATAGACGACCTTGCTCGGCAGTTGGTTTGCGCCGCCCTCCAAGTAATAAATGCCCATACGACCCTCGCCGCGGACGATCTTCTTTGTGCCCACGCCAAAATAGCGCAGCTCGCGGATGCAGGCGTCTGCAATATCGTTCTGCGGCAGAATAGTCAGAAATTCCGCGTCCATGCCGTAATTTGCAAGGGAGACTGCCACGTTCGCCTCGCCGCCGCCGAAGGTAGCCTCGAGCATCGGACTTTGGAAGAAGCGCTCGTGTCCCGGCGCTTTCAGGCGGAGCATAATTTCACCGAATGTCAGAACTTTCATCTTCGCCCCTCCTTACTTCTGCAGCAGATGCACGGCGAAACCGCCGAACTCATCTTTGAGGTATGCAACTGTCATACGACCGTTTTTATACTTTGCCGAGCTTTCGTCATATGCAAAGCCCTTTTTTGCAAGCTCTGCCACCGCCAGCTCCACAGAGTTGGTGCGGATCGCAATATGACCGTTTTTGCCCTTGAACATGGTCTTCATGACCTCGATGCCGCTGGATGCAAACATCGAAGAGCTGCCGTCTTTGACCGGCAGGTCAAACGCTTCGTTCAGCTTCTCGCAGACCGCGGATGCCGCTGCGGCATCTTCGCAGTTGACGCCGATGTGCGCAACCTCAAAGCCGAGCGCGGCAGATCTTGCCTGTTTGCAAAGCGCGGTGATCTTCTCAAAATTACCGGCTGCAATGTCCGCCTTCGGGCAGACCCAGCTGCCGCCGACCGCGTGGATGAACGGTGCGGCGATGAACTCGCCGATGTTCTGCGTGTTGACGCCGCCGGTCGGAATGAACTTGATCCCGCCGAAGGGACCCGAGAGCGCCTTCATGGCAGAAAGTCCGCCATACACGCCTGCTGGGAAGAACTTTACGACGTTCAGTCCCAGCTTCATGGCTGCCATGATTTCCGTCGGCGTCACGCAGCCGGGCGTCACGGCAACGCCGTTTTCCACGCACCAGCGGACGACTTCCTCGTCAAAGCCGGGGGCAACGATGAACTTCGCGCCGCACTCGACGGCCTTGCGGCACTGGTCGAGCGTGATGACCGTGCCCGCACCGACGAGCATATCGGGGCAGCTTTCCGCGACCGCCTTGATCGAATCCGCCGCAGCCGCCGTGCGGAACGTGATTTCCATCACGTCCACGCCTCCGGCAAGCAAAGCCTTTGCCGTCGCGACCGCGTCCTTTGCATCGTCCAGCACCACGACCGGCACAACAGCCGATGCGGCCAGCCTTTTTAAACTATCCATTTCTTCCTCCTTATTACACAGCCAAAACGCCAGAACATAGGAACTGGGTACAGGGCCTGAATCAGCTCCAGCCTTCGGCAAGCTAATATGTGTATCCTCCGTGAAAAACACGAGCCGGATTTTTTACAAGCAGCGTATGGATTTCATCCTCGCTGACACCGCGTGCTTTCAGCTTCGGAAGCACGCTCTCAAAAATATGCGTAAAGCCCGTTATGTTATCAAAAGAACGGATCGCTTCGAACTTTTTGAAGCTGTTTTTCCCCCAGTCGGAATAAAAGGGGATGTCCTGCGAGATGATGAGCCTGTTGATCCAGCCGCGATCCATAAGCTCCAGCAGATTCCTTACGCGATCCTCCTCCGGCCATAGCACTTCCAACCCAAATCTGTCCAAACCGAGATAAACACCCATGCTCAGCAGCTCTTCCAAATAACCCAGATCATTCGTGTCGCCGACGTGACCGATCACAACTTTGGACAGATCCACGCCTGCCTTTTCAAGAATCAGCGCCTGTTCGAGACCAAGCCGGTCAGCCGCTATGGTATGCGTTGTTACTGGTACGCCGGTAATTGCCGCTGCACGAGCTACTGCCTTTAACTGAAATACATTTACAGGGGTGATCCCGAATCTGTCCGTCGCAGCTTTCAGCATTCCCGCCTTAATATCGGTGCTCTCGCAGCCCTCTTCAATGTCCCGAATAAACAACTCCGATATTTCCTCATACGGTTTATCGATTTGCCAGCTCTCTTCATAGAAGAACAAACCGGTAGCCGCCACAATGTTGACATCGCACGATTCCGAAACCCGCTTTATAAAGCGAATATCCCGTCCCATATTCACGGCTGTCTGATCGACATATGTGCTCAATCCGTATTTTTTTGCTTTTTGAAAGACAGGCTTGATTTTCTCCAGGAAGATATCAGCATTAAACCAATCTGCATAACACCGCTTCATTGAGTTATTCAGTTCTGCAAGGTGTTCATGCATCAGGGTTATTCCCAACTCCCCAGGGCTTACAGGGCCTTTGACGGTATTGACGTAACAGGACATTTCACATCTCCTTTTCTCTCGATTCTTCTTGATTTCTCAATTGGCGTACAGGTGATAAAGGTGGGGGAGAAAGACCGGCCCGGCGACAGTTCTGATTGTGCTCGGAATCTGACAGGCTAGGTGGTGAAGGGTCCCAGCATGTGTTTGTGTTCCATCAGCACAAAGATCGTATGGCTCTTGGAAACACACTTTTTTCCTTTGAGCTCGAGTAAGATGCTTTCCAGTTCTGTAATATCCCTTGCGTACAGTCTCAACTGATAGTCATACTCTCCTGTAATCGCATAACAGTCAACGATGTTCTCTTTTGCATTTACAAACTCAAGTAGTTCGTTTACCCTTGAATACTGATCAACAACAAGCAGTACAAATGCCTGGACAGAACTGTTAATCTTTTGTGGATTCAATTGAATCGTGAATCGCTCGATTATGCCGTTTTCGCGCAACCTGGAAATCCGTTTGTTGACTGCCGGTATGGATAGATTGACCTTTTTTGAGATGTCAGTCGCAGAGCAGCGTGCGTCCTCTGCCAAAATCCGAAGCAATTGAGCATCGATGCTGTCCATAAAAAATCCTCCTTTAGTAGTCAGAAGGTCTATTATGTTCTTAAAGCAGAAAGCACTGTGTCAAAGCCTCAACGCGAACTCAAAACATTTTTTAACCATTCTACGTAGAATTCTTTGATTTTTCAAGCATTTTTAAGCATTTCGAACAATAATAAACTTTTTCTTGCATTCAACTTAATTTTACTCCATTATCCTTCCGTTTTGAAGCAGTAAGATTAAAAAAATAAACCAATTTTTATGCCGCCGCTCTTTGTGCAGGTTTTACAGTATTATGATGTGTTTTGCGCACCGACAGTGAGGCATCTTTCAGCCGCAATTGGAAATTCGCATCCTGCCCGTATTTCGCCCTTACGGTTGCTCCTGCACTAGGGATGAAAGCTGTCTGACAACTTGTCTTTTTATAAAAACATCAAACTGCAAAATATTGCACATCTCCAAAATTCAACAAATGATTCTGTTTTTATTGACATCTTCAAATGATACTGCTATTTTTGAATGCAAGATGTTCCCTCTGCAGTGCTGCAGCCTACAGATGTCATCCTAGCTAAGCGTTTTCTTAGCGCGAAAAAATCAGTTATATGTGATGTGAGGATGGAGGAATTTACTTTGAAAAAACTTACCGCTTTATTTCTTGCCCTGCTGATGTTGGTCAGTATGTGTGCCTGCGCGTCTCCTGCTTCTACAGAGGATGCCTATCAGGCGAAAGTCGCACTTTGCCTGGTCACTCCTGTGAATGATGGAGCATGGAGTCAGCTCGCTTATGACGCTGTTATGAAAGCAAAGGATACCTACAACATCTCCGTAAAATATACGGAAAACATCAAGCCTACCGAGATGGAAGCAGTTTTCACGGACTACGCATCTCAGGGATATGACCTGATCATTGGGCATAGTTTTTCTTTCGGCGATGCGGCTCTGGCCGTTGCAGAACGCTATCCTGATACAAAATTCATCGTTATCGACGGAACGGTCAGCTCCGAGAACGTCGCATCCTACACGCTCAAGATGCAGGAGGTCGGATATCTGGAGGGCATTGCGGCTGGAATGATGACAAAAACAAATAAAGTCGGCTTTGTCGCGGGTCTGGTCGGTCCGGCTATCATCAAGGTTGCTGAGGGGTACAAATTAGGCGTTCAGGCTGTGAATCCGAATTGTGATGTCTATACTGCATATACCGGCTCAACGGAAGATGTGCAAAAGTCCAAGGAGGCCGCGCAGGCTATGATCGACAAGGGTGTGGATCTGATCGGCGGCGGCGGGAATGCGTCCAATGCAGGCATGATAAAGGCATGTGAGGAAGCGGGCGTTTATGCTTTCGGCGAGCTTGAACAGCAGAATCTTGCTCCAGAAACAGTTATTTTCTGTAACATGAACAACATTGAAAACCTTGTTCTTCAGGCGGTCAAGGATACGATTGACGGGGATTTCCAGGGCTGCATTCGGGAATATGGCATTGCTGCAGATGTTGCGCAGCTGACCGAATATAACTCGCATGTTCCGCAGGAGGTAAAGGATAAGCTGGCGGAATGCATGGATCAAATGCGCTCCGGTGAACTTGATATTCCGATGATCACAGAGATCTCGGACGATATTATCCATTGACTGATTGTGTCCTACGCAGCGCGAGGAAGAATCTGGCAAAATGAGCGGGTGCAATCCGATATGGCGTCCGTTTCATACCGCAGTGGTTCTTTCACTTAAGATCTCCGTGGCGTGCGGCAGAATCATCTGGGATGCATTCTGCCGCATTTCCACTACTACCTAACAGGAGACATAAAAACATGGCATTATTGGAAATGAAAGGGATCACTAAGCTTTTTTACGGTATCCCTGCCAACGATCACATTGATCTGTCTGTAGAGGAGAGCGAAATTCACGCGCTTCTCGGTGAAAACGGCGCAGGAAAAACAACCCTTATGAATATTCTATACGGCTTGTATCACTGCGACGAAGGCGAGATCTGGTGGAACGGTGTCAAACAGGACTTCCAGAAGCCGCTGGATGCTATCGCCTGCGGCATCGGCATGGTGCATCAGCATTTTATGTTGGTTCGACCGATGACTGTCTTACAAAATATCATTCTGGGAATGAAAGTCGAAAGTTACCCGTTTATAAAGAAAAAAGACATTGCGAAGAAAATCAAAGCGCTGTCACAGAAATACGGCTTGGCCGTGGATGTCGATAAACGGATCGATGAGCTCTCTGTTGGCGAACAGCAGCGTGTCGAGATCCTAAAGGCGCTCTACAGAAACGCAAAGCTTCTTGTTCTGGACGAACCCACTGCCGTCTTGACGCCACAGGAAACAGAAGTTCTGTTCTCTGTTTTGAGATCACTCAAGGAAGACGGGCACAGTATCATTCTGATTTCTCACCGGCTTGCTGAGATCATGGAAATTACGGATAAGATCACGGTTCTGCGCAGCGGAAAAAGAATTGACACGCTTACAACCGCAAAATGTACGGAAGCGCTTCTGTCCCAGCTTATGATCGGCCGACAGATTCGTACAGACAAAATTGAGTATGCCGAAAAGCCGCGTCCGGAGCGTGTATTGGATGTGCGGGGGCTTACGCTTAAAAACCCCAACGGCAGCAAGAATCTTCTGGATCAGGTTTCGTTCTGCCTCCATTGCGGAGAAATTCTCGGTGTGGCCGGAGTGGATGGGAACGGTCAAAACTATCTCGCTGAATTTCTTTGCGGGATTCGCAGACAGGATTCGCAATGCGTTTCTTTCAAAAATCAGTATATTGACAGACTGAACGTGCGGCAGCACTTTGAGCTTGGAATTTCCTACATCCCGGATGACCGTCATCGTGATGGATTGATTCTGGATAAGAGTATCTCGGATAATTTGATCCTGCGTGATTATCGGACTCCAAAAATCTCAAAATTCGGCGTCGTCAACGAAAAGAACGTACTCGACTTTGCACGGGCTGCAATTGAAAAGTTTGACATTCGCGTACACGGACCGGGCGAACGTGCTGGAAATTTATCAGGCGGCAACCAGCAGAAAATTATCCTAGCTCGGGAAATTGGCGATTCACCCGATCTGCTGATCGCTATGCAACCCACACGTGGACTTGATATCGGCGCATCAAGTTATGTACGGACGTGTATGCAGAACCTCCGAGACCGCGGCAAAGGTGTGCTCCTGATTTCGACGGATCTTGATGAGATCATGCAGGTTTCCGACCGAATCGCCGTAATGTATGAAGGGAAAATTATGGGCATTGTAGAAAACTCCGCCGAATTAAAAGCCGAAACACTGGGCCTTATGATGGGCGGCCGCCCTGTGGAGGAGGTTATTGCGGAATGAAGCAAAGGTTTATTAGAATTGCGTCCTCCGTCGCCGCAGTACTGCTGCTTGCTGTTGGATTGATATGGCTCTGCCATGCCGATCCGATTGAGGCGTTCGGATATTTTTGTTATGGGCTGTTCGGTTCGCTTAACGGGTTCGCCGAGATATTCGTAAAGGCAACTCCGCTAATCCTGATGGGATTAGGCGTTTCCATTTCATTTCAAACCGGCTTTTTCAATATCGGTGCAGAGGGGCAGTTTTACATGGGCGCACTGATGGCAACGTTTGTTGCTATCAAGCTTCCAGGGCCGCCATGGTTTCGCTGCATCCTTGCTATATTTGTCGCATTCATATTTGGCGGGGTGTGGGCATTTATTCCTGCGATCTTAAAAAACAGGTGGGGGATCAGTGAAACCGTTAATACGATCATGTTCAACTATATTGCCACGATGTTTGTCGGGATCGCGATCCGCGGTGTTTTGATGGATAGCGCGGATTACCTGCCGCAGAGCGCAAAGACAGACTGTAATCTTCCTCTTCTTCTGCTTCCAACTCGCTTTCACCTTGGTTTTTTTATCGCCGTGGTGATAGCTCTCCTAATCTGGTTCGTTATGTATAAAACAGTGCTGGGCTATGAACTGAAAGTCAGCGGCAGCAACCCGAGAGGCGCATTCTGTGTTGGTATACCCGTCCAAAAAAGCCTTTTAACGGCAGCTATTCTGAGCGGCGGTCTGTCTGGCATTGCAGGCTCTGTTGAATTGCTGGGTGTCCAGCACCGCCTAATGGAGAATCTTTCTGCCGGAAACGGTTTCACCGCGATCCTGATCGCGCTTCTTGCAAAGAACCACCCATTGGGAGTCATTTTGGTTTCAATTTTGTATGCCGCGCTGCAAGTCGGTGCGAATACCATGCAACGCCAAATGGGTATCCCGTCATCTATTGTCAGCATTTTGATTGGCTTTATTGTTTTTCTGATCCTATCCAAGGACTTTTGGGAACTGCACACTCGCGCGAAGAAAAAAACGGAGGTGAGTAAGCATGAGTGAACTCCTGCAACTTACATTCTGGGCAACATTTTTATCTGCCGCAGTACGCACAGCGATTCCGATTCTGTGCGCTTCCATTGGCGAAGACATTTCAGAGAAAGCCGGCATCATTAACGTTGGTTTGGAAGCAGTCATGCTGGTTGGAGCTTTTTTTGGGTTTGCGGCAGCCTATTTGACGCGCAGCCTGTTCTGGGGGTTCGTCGTCGGTATGCTCGCAGGTATGCTTTTGAGCCTGCTTCACGCATTCCTATCAGTTTACCTGAAGCAGGACCAGAACGTCGCGGGCGTCGCACTGAACCTGCTTGCTACAGGGCTTACCAGCTATATTTTCCAACTGATGGTCAACCGGTATGGGATTCCGCAGATTGAAACATTAAAGAGTGTTCCTATTCCGCTTCTCAGTAAGATTCCTCTGATTGGTGATGCGCTGTTCAATAAGGATATTGTAGTCTATTTTTCATATCTTCTGGTCGTTTTTCTGGTGTTTTATTATAAAAAGACCATCTGGGGTATGTCTCTTTGCGCGGTCGGCGAAAATCCCCGCGCGGCAGACGCCGTTGGTATTTCCGTATATAAGAATCAGTACATGGCAGCTGCCGTCAATGGGCTGCTAGGAGGCCTCGGCGGTGCTTACCTGCTGCTTGGGCAGCTTGGTATCTTCTTTGAAAACATTACCGCAGGCCGCGGCTATATCGCTCTGGCGGTAGTAGTATTTGGCCGGCGCAATCCCATAGGAATCCTTTTGGCTGCACTTTTTTTCGGCGCAGCGGAGGCTTTTCAGTTCCGACTGCAGATTTTGGGGATATCGCTTCCGATTCAGGTCTTTACAGGGTTGCCATATGTTCTGACTGCGCTCTCACTGCTGCTTGTCGCACGAAGCAAAAGAGACGGTACGCCTGCTGCCTTGGGAGTTGCGTATGATCGCATGTCCCGATAAGAAAATCACAGAGAGGTTTTTATGAATACATCTATTTTTGCACTGAAGGGGCATATTATCCACACCCCGACCCCGAAAGGGTTTGAGATCTTCGAGAACTCCTATGTTGTCTGTAAAAAAGATACCGTCATCGGCATATTCAAGGATTTGCCAGAGCAATATCAGGCGATCCCCGTTTTTGATTATTCGGGAAAGCTGATCATTCCAGGTATGGCGGATATTCATCAGCATGCACCGCAATATGGCTTTCGCGGGTTAGGAATGGCTCTGGATTTGGATAGTAATTGGAACACTTGGTTCATGCAGTACTCCTTACCGGAGGAACGCCATTTCAACGACCTGAACTACGCTGAACTGGCA
>ENA-OYXB01000097-OYXB01000097.1-human-gut-metagenome-genome-assembly--contig:-NODE-97-length-30065-cov-7.398467_pt1 | contig 30065 bp, 31 predicted proteins | sample MGYA00244176_ERZ653409 | MGnify/ENA primary metagenome ERZ653409 (study PRJEB26926, sample SAMN06164912) | human gut metagenome | biome: ENVO:00009003; feature: ENVO:2100002; material: ENVO:00002003... | reverse complement strand
ATCTACACAAGGCTATTCGTCGGCAGCGTCAGATGTGTATAAGAGACAGGGCGATGCGCACGGGGCTGCTGAGCGTTTTATATTCTCTGGAGACGGTGTCATAGAGCAGGAAGGACAGGTAATTGCCCGCCATGTCCTCCGGGATGGTGTACTCCCGGCCGGTCGTGCCGGTGATCTCCTTATACGAGCTGGTGCCGGTGTTGCCCGCGCTGTAGTCCGCGGCCGTGAGATAGCGCCACGCGATCTTCAGTTTCGGGAAATTCTCGTAGTCGTACTCGCCGCCGCCGAGGACATTGATCTTGGCGCGCACCGTCTCGCCCACGGCGACAACGCCCTCGAGCTCCACGGTCGTGATCTGGGGGATGACGTAGATCGTGAGGCTCGCCGTGATGCCGTTGGCCGTGCTGGCCGTGATGACCGCCTTACCGGCGCCGTCAGCCGTTGCCTTGACGATCACGGACTGGTTGGCCGCGCCCTCCGGCGTCTCGAGCGTGACGATGTGCTCGCCCTCCGTCAGCGTCCAGTCAACGTGCGTGTCCTTGTCCATGTCCCTGCACGCGGCGGCGATCGTCGCCTGCGGCTGCGGCTCATTCGCCGTGCGCCAGAGCGTGTCCGGGCCGGTCAGCTCGATGCGCGGGTCAGGCTGCACCACTTCGCCCGCCTGCCAGACGAGGATGGGGTAGCCGTTGTTCGCGCCAGCCGTGTCCTCTTGGAAGGCATTGCCGAGCTGGTCCGCAAGGCCCTCGGGGGAGGTGACAGCGATCGCCGTAGCAGGTGTGGTACCAGCGAGTGCATCCGCTGCCGGATTCGCATAGTAGCTGTTGCTGATCGTGCCCTTAAAGTTTGCGGTAATGCCCGCGTAATAGCTTCCGCCATTCGTAGCGGTGATCGTACCACTGTTATAGCAGTTACGAATACTACTGGTCTGCGCCTTGATTGTGCTGCTGCCGCAGATGCCGGAAGCGTAATACTGACCGCTGATCGCACCGGTGTTATAGCAGTTTTCGATCGTGACCTTGTTTCTGCCACCATTGCCAAGAATACCTGCTGCAATTGCACCGGTTCCGTTTATCGTCGCAGTATTTGCACAGTTCGTGATTGTGACTGTTCCGGCATTGACTCTGCCAACAATACCGGCCGTTCCTGCAGCGCCGTTTTTCTTCGTAGAGGTGACAGTTCCGGCAAAAGAGCAGCTGTCGATCGTGGCGCTGGTCTGCGTTCTGCCGACAATGCCGCCCACGAAAACACTACTGCTCGCAGAAACATTGCCCTCGACCTTCAGATTCTTGATGATCGCGCCGCAGACCGTGCCGAACAGGCCGGCACCGGCATTCGAAGTCAAGTTCACCGACAGGCCCTTGATGGTGTGGTTCGCGCCGTCAAATGTGCCGGCATATGCCTCTGACACATAGCCGGACGACGGTTCAAATGGAGTCCATGCTTCGCCGCCCAGGTCAATGTCGGCCGTCAGCGTCGCGCAGAGCTTGCTGGACGCCTCCGCATTGGCCATGTCGCGGAACGCCTTGAGATCTGCCGCCGTGGCCAGCAGGTACGGATCGTCCTCCGTGCCGCTGCCGCTGAGCGTGTCCGCGGCCAGTGCCGCCGGCATGAGGCCGACGAGCAGCGTCAGCACAAGCAGCAGGGCCAGAAACCGTTTTTTCATGTGCTTTCCTCCCAAAACAAAAAAATTCTGCCCGCCGGAATCGGCGGACAGGTGCAACAAAACCAGCCGAACGAAATTTCTTCGTTCAGCCATGCAACTTCCGGTTCCGGCAGAAATGCCTGCAGCCTTCGGGTATTCTGACTTATCCGCCTTCCGGCGGCTTCACAGTGACCGACTCGCGGGGCTTTGCACCCACATTCCCCCTGCCGCCCGAAGCGGCGAAGACTGCGCAATATACAGTTTCGGTCGTAGTGTATCACAGCCCGGCGCGGTTGTAAATCCTTTTTCCGACCGCATTCGCGGGCAAAGCGCACGGCCCGCAAAGCGCCGCACGCCGGCGCCGAACACGCAAAACACCCCCGGACCGAAGTCCGGGGGTGCACTGATGGAATGCTTATTTGCGAATGTAAGCGCTGAGGATGGAGGCCATCTCGGCGCGGGTCACCGCGTCGTTCGGCGCGAGGAGCTTGCCGTCGCGGCCGACAATGAGCTGTCTGGCAACGGTCCACTGCAGCTCAGCCTGCGCCCAGGACGGAACGTCCGCCGCGTCGCCGAACGCTGAGAGATCGGCGCGCGCCGTCACGTCGTCACCGGAGAAAGCCGCAAAGCCGCAGAGCATGACAGCCGCCTGTGCGCGCGTGACCGCAGCGTCGGGCCGGAACGTGCCGTCACCGCAGCCGGCAACGATGCCATTTTCAGCCGCCCAGATGACCGCGTTCGTATACCACTGGCCGGTCGGAACGTCCGAGAACTTGTTTTCCGCCGTGACCGCCGGCTCACCGGCTCTGGCATAGAGAATGACCGCGAGCATGGCGCGGGTGAGCGTCAGGTCGGGCGCGAAGGTCTTGTCGTCCACGCCGACCATGAGGTTACGGGTATACATGCGCTTGATGGCAGTGTACGCCCAGTGATCCCACGACACATCGGTAAACGGCAGGACCATGCCGGGCACGAGCAGATAATCCGCAGTGAAGAACACCTCGATCTCATCCCCGTCCTCGAGCCGGTAGGCGTCCATAGCCACATCCGGGATATCCCCGTTGACGCGGAAGAGCCAGCCGGAGTTCTGCCCCTTGCTGAGCTCGGCGACTCTGGTGCCATCCGGCGCGGTGATCGCCTGCACATAGCAGTACTGGTCCGCGCATTCATACGTATATCCCTCGGCGGCCAGCATCTGCCGGAACACATCGAATACCGTTGCGCCCTCAGGCAGATTGGCAACCGTGGTCGGCTGGATCCAATCGTCCGTGTCCGTGTGCAGCCGGAACGTGACGGTGTACACGCTCGAGGGTTCCGTCGGGCTCGACGGAGCCGTCGGAGCCGTCGGAGCCGTCGGAGCCGTCGGGGCCGTCACACCGCTCGGAGCCGTCGCGTCCGTCGGAACGTCCGGTCCCACAGCCAGCGCCGCCGGCATGAGGCTGAAGACCAGCGTCAGCGCCAGAAGCAGCGCCAAAAACCGTTTTTTCATGTTGCTTCCTCCTGAAACAAAAAATTTCTGCCCGCCGGGACCGGCGAACAGCTGCAGCAAAACCAGCCAAACGAAATCTCTTCGTTCAGCCATGCAGTTTCCGGTTCCGGCAGAAATGCCTGCAGCCTTCGGGTATTCTGACTGATCCGCCTTTCGGCGGCTTCACAGTGACCGACTCGCGGGGTTTTGCACCCACATTCCCCCTGCCGCCCGAAGCGGCGAAGACTGCGCAGTATGCAGTTCTGAGCGTAGTGTACCACAGCACGGCGCGGTTGTAAATGCTCCGGCATGACATGTGCAGAAATTAAAAAAATCTCCTCCCGGCGGTTACGGGAGGAGATTTTTTTCGTGCGGGGAAACCACACATTGGGGGGCGGTCACCGGGAGGCGGTTACTCCCGGAAACCATGGAGAAAAAACAGAAATGGATGAAAAATAGCAAAGGAAAATGGGATCAGCGCTTGATGCTCACGATGTCTCTGCCAAGCAGAGCCGTGTAAAGGCCGCCGATCACGAGCGCAAGCACACCCAGCAGCGCCATCGCGGCAGAGCGGGCGGAGTACGTGCTCATAAAGGAGACAGCAGTGATCTCGATCGCGAGAAACGCAGCGAATGCCAGAATGTTCAGCCAGATGTTTTTCATAGCAGCTACCTCCTGTTTTTGGGGTTTCGAGGGCGTTTTCCGATCCCTCTGTTTACAGTTGCATAATAGCACAACGTCCGCCTGTTGTAAAATTCACAATTTTGAAAGGAACGTTTTGCGTTTTCGATTCAATTCAAAAATCTGATGATATTCTTTCACGAAAATGATAATTTCCTGTCAATCCGTCCCTGCAATCTGTTGGATAGCCGAAAAAAAGCTTGACGCAGGCTGGATTTGCGACGTATTATAAATTTGAGAAAAAAACGGATCCAGATCGGGATAAGGAGGCATTGCCTATGGAACTTCGTTTGCTGACCACATTTTTAAAGGTCGCGCAGCTGCAGAGCTTCTCCAAGGCCGCAGAATCCCTGGGTTATTCCCAGTCCGCCGTTACGGTACAGGTCCAGCAGCTCGAAAACGAGCTGGGCGTGCGCCTGTTTGATCGCATTGGCAAAACCGTATCCATCACCCACTACGGGCAGGAATTCATTCCCTACGCACGCGATGTCGTATCGGCCGCGGCGCGCGCCGTGTCGTTCACGGTACAGGAACGCGATCTAACCGGCACGCTGCGCATCGGCACAATCGAATCGATCATGACGGCCAGCTTCGGTGAGATCCTGCCGCTGTATCATGAGCACTGTCCGCATGTGAACACACAGCTGGTCGAGGGCGACACCAAAACGCTCTCAGATATGCTCATGCACAATGAAGTCGACCTGATCTACACGCTCGACGACATGGGCTATGACGCGCAGCGCGTCAAGCTCTTCGAGTGCCCGCAGGAGATCGTCATCGTCGCAAGCCCCAAGCACCCGTTTGCTGCCGCCAAGCAGCTCAAGCTGGCCGATCTCGTCAACGAGCCATTCGTGCTCATGCCGCAGTTCAACAGCTACCGCCACCAGTTCGACATGGAGCTGGCGCACCAGAAGCTGTCGATCCGGCCGTTTCTGGAGCTGGAGAGTACGAGCATGGTCATGCAGCTGCTCGAGCACAATCCCTATCTGTCCGTGCTGCCGCGCTACACGGCGCGCCGCCGCGCGGAAGAGGGCCGGCTCGTCATTCTGCCGGTCGCGGACTGCCACATGGAGCAGTGGAGCCAGCTGGTGCATCACCGCGACAAGGTGCTCACGCCGCAGATCCGCGCCATGGTCTCCTGCATTGCGCAGGTGGAAAAAATACCGCTGCATCTCGAGGACTGACGCGGCACAAATGCATACAAAAAACAGCCCCCATCATTCGATGAGGGCTGTTTGCGTCTGTGAACAGAAACTCAGTCGGTCACGTACGGCAGGAGGGCGATCTGACGCGCTCTCTTGATGGCCTCGGTGAGCTCGCGCTGATGCATCGCGCAGGTACCGGTCGTGCGGCGCGGCAGGATCTTGCTGCGCTCGGACAGGAAGCGGCGAAGCTTCGCGGTGTCTTTGTAGTCGATATAAGTGCACTTGTCCACACAGAACTGGCAAACTTTTCTGCGTTTGCGGTTCTTGCTCTTATCTCTGTCAAAAGCCAAGACTGTAATCCTCCTTTATCAAAATCAGAACGGCAGATCGCCGTCATCGTCGTCCAGCTCGGAAAAAGCGCTGCCGCCCTGGGGGACATTGTCATATCCGCCATAGCTGCCGCGGTGAGCCGGGGCCGATGCACTCGGCGCTGCCGGGCGAGACGTGTCACCGCCGTCGCGGCGCTTGCTCTCGCCAAAGTAGACATTGTCCGCCACGACCTCCGCGCTACGGCGCTTGCCGCCTTCACGGTCGGTCCAGTCGCGGATCTGCAGGCGGCCGCTCACGGCGGCCATGCTGCCCTTGGTGAAGTACTTGGAGACGAACTCCGCCGTGCTTCTCCAGGCGACAATGTCGATGAAGTCCGTCTGCTTCTCGCCGCCGTCACGACCGCCGAAATCACGGTCGACCGCCAGCGTAAACGAAGCCACGGGGATCTGGGACTGGGTATAACGAAGCTCGGGGTCACGGGTCAGACGGCCCATGAGCACAATGTGGTTCAGCATTGCCGTGCCTCCTTATTCCGGGCGACGGGTGATCAGGGAGCGGAGAATACCGTCCGTGATGCCCAGCACACGATCCAGCTCGGCCGGGAAATCCGGACCGCTGGTGAACTTGACGAGCACGTAGTAGCCCTCAGAAATGTAGTTGATCTCGTAAGCGAGCTTGCGCTTACCCATCTCCTCCATTTCCTCCAGCGTGCCGTTCTGCTCGACAAGCGCCTTGAACTTCTCGACGACTGCTGCAGTCTCTTCCTCCGACAGATTGGGGTTGATGATATACATCAGTTCGTACTTTTCGGTGGTTTTTGCCATTTCAGTTGCACCTCCTTCTGGTCTAGTGGCCCTCATCTCAAATGAGAGCAAGGATCACCCGCGTCAATACGCAGGCCATATTATTATACCTGAAAAAGCGGGAAAGTCAATCCTTTTTTGCACTTTCCGGCGTATCGAGCACGTGCACATTCATCTGCGGGTAGGACATGGACACGCCGTGGGCGTCAAACGCCGCGCCAACGGCCTCCATGAGGTCATAATATACGGTCCAGTAGTCGGCCGTTTTGCACCAGACGCGCACCGTGTACTCGATATTGCTCTCCCCGTAGCCCGACACGCGCACGAACGGCTCTGGCTCCGGCAGGATGCCGGGCACGAGCGACACGGCGTTGTGCAGCGCCGCCTTCACCTGCTCCGAACGGCAGGTATAGTCCGCGCCGAACGTCAGGTCCACGCGCCGCTGCGGCTCGCGGTTATAGTTGACGATCTTGGACGCCGAGAGGTCGCTGTTGGGCACATAAATGTCCTTATTGTCCAGCGTGCGCAGCTGCGTATAGATCAGGCCGATGTCCTTGACGGTGCCGCTCACGTCGCCGGCCTCGATGAAATCGCCGTCCTCGAACGGCCGCGTGAGCAGGATGGTGATGCCGCTCATGGCGTTGGACAGGCAGTTTTGCACCGAGAGCGACAAAGCCAGGCCGAGCAGGCTGAACACCGCCAGCAGCGCCGTGACGTTAAAGCCGAGACTGTCGGCCACGATGAGGATGGCCATGAACTCCAGCGCGATCTTGAGCACCTTGAGGATGAATCGGCTCAGGCTCTCCGACAGGCGCGAGTGCGCCGAGATGCGCCGCGCAACGCGCATAACGAGCCAGATAACGAGCACGCAGATCACGAGCGTGATGGCGGAGGTGATGAGCTTTTCGAGCGTGAGACTGCCGAGGCTGAAGCCGATGGCGTTATTCACGTCCTCGATGCTGTCTTTCGTGGATTCGAGCGCGTTCTGATAGGTGTCCGTATTCAAATGGCGGTCTCCCCTTTCGTAGTGATCTGCTGCTTAGTATACGCCATACCCCGCCGGTTTTCAACACGTTCCGGCGGGCGGGGTGTTGGAGAAGGATGCATGCATGCCATGGTGTCCGAAAACACCGCATCCGTCACGGCGCACAGCGCCGCGCCACCTTCTCCCCAAGGAGAAGGCTGCCAACGGAATCGTGCCTTTTTACGCAAAGCGCACACCGATATAGGAAAAATACTGCATTTCAAAGTAGCGCGGAAACTTCCGCTCTCAGAGCAGCAGGGGCGCTCGAGAGCGCAAGGCCCACTGCGAATGGAATAGTGCCTTTTTGCACTTTTAAGCGCAAAAAGGCGGGGCTGAGATCAGCCCCGCCTGCGTAGGTAGGTAAACTTATGCCTCGTCGTAGAGCTTCTTGAGCTTGAGCAGGTGCTCGTAGCGGGCCTTGGCGTTGTCCTCAGACTTCGCAAACAGCTCCTCGGCGCGATCCGGGAACTCGTTGGTCAGGCGGGCGTAGCGCGCCTCGTTCATGAGGAAGTCGCGGTAGCCGCCGGCCGGCTCCTTACTGTCGAGCGCGAAGGGCTTTTCAGCGGACGGATCGTAACGGAACAGGTTCCAGTAGCCGCAGTCGACCGCACGCTTCATCTCGCCCTGGCAGTTGGTCATGCCGCCCTTCTTGATGCTGTGCATCTCGCAGGGGGCGTAGCCGATGATCAGGGACGGGCCGTGGTAAGCCTCCGCTTCCTTGATGGCCTTGATGGTCTGCGCCGGGTTTGCGCCCATGGCGACCTGCGCCACGTAGATGTAGCCGTAGCTCATGGCGATCTCGGCAAGGCTCTTGCTCTTGAGCTCCTTGCCGGCAGCCGCGAACTGCGCGACCTGGCCGATGTTGGAGGCCTTGGACGCCTGTCCGCCGGTGTTGGAGTAGACCTCGGTGTTGAAGACGAACACGTTTACGTCCTCGTCCTGCGCCAGGACATGGTCCAGGCCGCCGAAGCCGATGTCGTAAGCCCAGCCATCGCCGCCGAAGATCCAGCAGCTCTTCTTGTTGAGGAAGTCCTTGTTGGCCATGACGCGCTGGTAGCGCTCGCAGTCACAGGCGGGCTTGGCCTCCATCACAGCGAGGAACTCCGCCGTGGCGGTCTGGTTGGCCTCGCCGTCGTTATAGGTCTCGAGGTACTTCTTCGCAGCCGCGACCTTGGCGGGATCCTTGCCGTTTTCGGCGATGTAACGGATGTCTTCCGCCAGATCGTCACGGATCTTCTTCTGGCCGAGATACATGCCGAGGCCGTGCTCCGCGTTATCCTCGAACAGGGAGTTGGCCCAGGCGGGGCCCTTGCCTTCCTTGTTGACGGTGTACGGGCTGGTGGCAGCCGGGCCGCCCCAGATGGACGAGCAGCCGGTCGCGTTGGAGATCATCATGTGATCGCCGAACAGCTGCGTGATCAGGCGGGCATAGCTCGTCTCGGCGCAGCCGGCGCAGGAGCCGGAGAACTCGAGCATGGGCTGCCGGAACTGGCTGCCCTTGACGGTGAAGTCCTGAAGTTCCTTCTTCTCGGCGACCTTGGCGACCATGTAGTCGAACACGGGCTGCTGGTTTTCCTGGCTCTCGAGCGGCTGCATCGTCAGCGCACCGACCGGGCAGACGTGCGTGCAGACGCCGCAGCCCATGCAGTCAAGCGGGGAGATGGCCATGGAGAACTTGTAAACACCCTTGCCGGCGCCGACCTTGAAGTCGACTGCCTTGGTCTGCGCGGGCGCGGCAGCCAGCTCGTCGACAGTGAGCGCGAACGGGCGGATGGTCGCGTGCGGGCAGACATAGGCGCACTGGTTGCACTGGATGCACTTGGCACTGTCCCACTCGGGCACGGAGACGGCCACACCGCGCTTCTCATACGCGGAGGCGCCGAGCTCGAACGTGCCGTCGGCGTGATCGACGAACGCGGAGACCGGCAGGCTGTCGCCGTCCATCTTGTCGACCGGGGTCAGAATATCGCGCACCATCTTGACGGTGGCCGGACGGCCGGCCAGCTCCTTGGCGGGCGCTTCGTCCACGGCGTCGGCCCAGTCGGCCGGAACGTCGATCTTCACATACGCGGTCGCGCCGAGGTCGATGGCCTTGTAGTTCATCTCGACCACGTCCTCGCCCTTCTTCATGTAGGAAGCCTTGGCCTTCTCCTTCATGTAGCGGATGGCGTCCTCTTCCGGCATGATCTTTGCCAGGGAGAAGAATGCGGACTGCAGGATGGTGTTGTTGCGCTTGCCCATGCCGATCTGGATGGCCAGGTCAATGGCGTTAATCGTGTAGAGCTGGATGTTGTTGCGGGCAATGTAGCGCTTGGCGGAAGCGTCCAGATGGTGGCTGAGCTCCTCGGGCGTCCACTCGCAGTTGATCATGAACACGCCGCCGGGCTTGACGTCCTGGACCATCTTGAAGCCCTTGGTGATGTAGGACGGGTTGTGGCAGGCCACGAAGTCGGCCTTATTGATATAGTACGGGCTCTTGATCTCGTGATCGCCGAAGCGCAGGTGGCTGATGGTCACGCCGCCGGTCTTCTTCGAGTCGTACTGGAAGTAGGCCTGCACGTACTTGTCGGTGTGGTCGCCGATGATCTTGATGGAGTTCTTGTTCGCGCCGACGGTGCCGTCGCCGCCGAGACCCCAGAACTTGCAGGCGATGGTGCCCTCGGCAGAGGTGTCGGGCGCATCCGTCTCCGGCAGGGAGAGGTTGGTCACATCATCGACGATGCCGATGGTAAACTGACGCTTCGGCGTGTCGTGCTTGAGCTCTTCGTAGACCGCGAACACGGAGGACGGCGGGGTGTCCTTGGAGCCAAGGCCGTAGCGGCCGCCGGTGACGACGATGTCGTTGCGGCCGGCGTTGGCCAGCGCGGTGACGACGTCGAGATACAGAGGCTCGCCCTGCGCGCCGGGTTCCTTCGTGCGGTCGAGCACGGCGATCTTCTTGCAGGTCGCCGGGATGGCTGCGATGAGCTTGTCGGCGCGGAACGGACGGTACAGGCGGACCTTCACGAGGCCGACCTTCTCGCCGTGCGCGTTGAGGTAGTCGATGACTTCCTCAGCCACGTCGCAGATGGAGCCCATGGAGATGATGACACGGTCAGCATCCGGAGCGCCATAGTAGTTGAAGAGCTGGTAGTTGGTGCCGAGCTTGGCATTGATCTTGCCCATGTATTCCTCGACCAGATCCGGCACGGCGTCATAATACTTATTAGACGCCTCACGGTTCTGGAAGAAGATATCGCCGTTTTCGTGGCTGCCGCGCATCTGCGGATGCTGCGGGTTCAGGCCGCGCTGACGGAAAGCATTGACCGCATCCATATCGACCATCTCGGCCAGATCGTCATAATCCCAGACAGCGATCTTCTGGATCTCGTGCGAGGTACGGAAGCCGTCAAAGAAGTTCAGGAACGGGACGCGGCCCTTGATGGCGGCCAGATGCGCCACGGGGGACAGATCCATAACTTCCTGCACATTGCCCTCGGCGAGCATGGCGAAGCCGGTCTGGCGGCAGGCCATAACGTCGGACTGATCGCCGAAAATGGACAGCGTGTGCGACGCGAGCGCGCGGGCCGTCACGTGGAACACGGCCGGGAGCAGCTCACCTGCCATCTTGTACATGTTCGGGATCATGAGCAGCAGGCCCTGAGAGGCGGTATACGTCGTGGTCAGGGCGCCGGCATTCAGGGAACCGTGGACAGCGCCGGCTGCGCCGGACTCTGCCTGCATTTCCTGCACACGGACCTTCGTGCCGAAGATGTTCTTGCGGCCGGCAGCGGCCCACTGATCGACCAGGTCAGCCATCGGGCTCGACGGGGTGATCGGGTAAATGGCAGCCACTTCCGTGAACGCGTAAGACACGTGGGCAGCAGCGTTGTTGCCGTCCATGGTAACGAGCTTTCTTGCCATAAACTTCATCTCCTATTTCTCTTATATGTTATCCTATATTCGTGCAATGGGCACCTATCCGCCCATTCACGTCAATATGATAACACAGTTTCAAAAAAACGTAAATAATAGTTTTTTGATTCTTGTTTCATTTTTCGAAACACAACTATTGAAAACGTGCAAGTTTCCGGGTGAAAACCGGCGTTTTCACGGAAAATGTCCAGTTTTTTCGCTAATTTTTCGCTTGTGATTTCTCACCTATTGTTATATAATATATCACTGCTGTTAAGAAAGGGGCTGTCTACATGGTCAAAATCGAACAATCGAATGGCACCATCAGCATCACCAACGAAGTATTCACCAACCTTGCAGGCGACGCCGCGACCAGTTGCTTCGGCGTGAAGGGCATGGTCGGCCGCAGCAAAGACAGCGGACCGTTCCAGCTCCTGCGCCGTGAATCCATGTCCAAAGGCGTCAACGCCACGTTTGCCGACGACGGCAGCATCTCGCTGGAGCTGCACATCGCGGTCGACCACGGCGTGAACATTTCCGCACTTGCCCACAGCATCATCAATGAGGTCAGCTACAAGGTCAATCAGGCCACCGGCGTACCCGTTGCGTGCGTGGACGTGTACGTGGACACCATGTTCCTCGATTAAGCAGGAGCATTCGCACTGCTTCCCTCCCGGGAGCCGCGCTTCCGGGCCATTTTCATTCCCCCTGTCGGAGGTGTACAGATTTGAGAGAGATCATTGATGCCGCAGCGCTTCGGGAAATGCTCCTGTGCGCGAACGCGGCACTGGAAGAAAACAAACAGAAGATCAACGAGCTCAACGTCTTCCCCGTTCCGGACGGCGATACCGGCACGAACATGAGCCTGACGATGAACTCGGCCGCCATCGAGCTCGGCCGCAAGCAGACCGAGACCGTCGGCGCCGTGGCCGACTGCGCCGCGAGCGCGCTGCTGCGCGGTGCGCGCGGCAACTCCGGCGTCATCTTGTCGCTGCTGTTCCGCGGGATCGCCAAGTCCCTCAAGGGCCGCGAGACCGCAAACGCCGCGGAATTTGCCGCTGCCGTCTCCGCCGGCGTGGACGCTGCCTACAAGGCCGTCATGAAGCCGGCCGAGGGCACGATCCTCACCGTCAGCCGTCTGGGCGCGCAGGCCGCCGTGGCCTTCGCCAAGGACAGCACGGACTTCGAGGGTATGCTCGACGCGCTGCTTGCCGCCGCGCGCGAGGCGCTGGCCGACACGCAGAACATCAACCCCGTGCTGCGCCGCGCAGGCGTGGTCGATGCCGGCGGCGAGGGTTTCGTGCTCGTCATGGACGCCATGCTCGGCTATCTGCAGGGCCGCACCGCCGCCCCCGTGACCGCCGCCGCTCCGGCTACCGCACAGGCACCGAAAGAGGGCGCGGACTTCTCCGAGTTCGACACCGGCGAGATCACGTTCGGCTACTGCACGGAGTTCATCGTCGCGCGTGAAAACAGCAAGAGCCCGGAGCTCCTGCGCTCTTTCCTGAAGAATCTCGGCGACTGCGTCGTCGTGGTCGATGACGACGAGATCATCAAAGTGCACGTGCACACGAACGTGCCCGGCGAGGTCCTGACCGAGGCGCTGACCTACGGCCCGCTCCAGACTGTGAAGATCGAGAACATGCGCAACCAGCACACCGCGCTCTCCGGCAAGGAAGCCGCTCCTGCGGCCGCCGAAGCCGAGGCCGAAGCTGAGCCCGAAGTGGCCAAGCCCGAAAAGCAGTTCGGCGTCGTGGCCGTGTCTGCCGGCGAGGGCATGGCCAACCTCTTCCGCGAACTGGGCGTGGATCGTGTCGTCACCGGCGGCCAGACCATGAACCCCTCCACGGAGGACATCCTCACCGAGGTCAACAAGACGCCGGCGGAGGTCGTGTTCGTGCTGCCGAACAACAAGAACATCATCATGGCCGCCCAGCAGTGCATCCCGCTGTCGGACAAGAAAGTCATCGTCATCCCGACCAAGACCGTGCCGCAGGGCATCACCGCGATGCTCTCGTTCGACCCGGCGAGCGCCGAGGATGTCATCGAGGCGGAGCTGAGCGCCGCGATCGAGAGTGTGCACACCGCGCAGATTACCTACGCCGCGCGCGACTCCGACTTTGACGGCCACGACATTCACAAGGGCGAGTATTTGGCGCTGATGGACGGTGCGCTGCTCGGCAGCGACGCCGACCTCGACAAGGTGCTGACCAGGATCGCGGACGCCGCGAACGACCTCGACCCCGAGATCGTCTCCATCTACTACGGCGAGGACGTGCAGGGCGACGCCGCCCAGCACGCGGCCGACCTGCTCGGCGAGCGCCTGCCGATGGCGGATGTAAACGTCGTTGACGGCGGCCAGCCGGTGTATTACTACATGATCTCGTTTGAATAAAACGTGCACCATAAGACAGCAAAGCGCCCGGACGAAACGTCCGGGCGCTTTGCTGCTTTTTTACTTTTCCTGCGCGCGGATGAGATTTTTATAAAAATCGACCGCACCGGGCAGGCAGCTGTACTCGATGTTCTCATTGATGCCATGCATCCCCTTCATCTGCTCCGGGCCGTAGATCACAGGCGCAAAGCGCACGCAGCTGTCGCAGATCTCCTGATAGAAGTGCGCATCCGTCGCGCCGGTCATGACATAGGGACTGACGGGCAGACCAGGGAACGTCTCCCCGATGACCCGCTCCACCTGACGGAACGCCTCGCCGTGGATGTCCACCGGTTCGGAGTAGTCGTTCGTGTGCACGACCTCCATCTCCAGACCGTGCTTTTCGGCGAGCCGGCGGATGATGGCAAGGCTCTCCTGCTCGCCCTGATGCGGGATGAAACGCATGTTCGCACCCAGCGTCGCCTCCTGCGGCAGGACGTTGTACGCGTCCGAGCCGGACTGCATCGTGAACGCGATCGTCGTGCGCAGCATGGCCCCCGCCTGCGCCGACACGCGCGGCAGCACGACCTTCATCAGCGGGGCAAACAGCCAGAGGTTGCCCATCACGAGCCGCAGACCGAACGGCGCATACGGCGCCAGACGCGTGAACATGGCCGTGACCTCGGGCAGGAACTTCTTGCGAAACGGTGCGTGCTTTTCCACATCCGTCACGAACGCGGACAGGCGCGCGATGGGGGTGTTCGCCGTCGGGGCGCTGGCGTGGCCGCCGGTGCTGCGGGCCGTAAACTTCACGTCCGCCTTGCCCTTTTCAAACACGCCGACCATGGCGAAGTTTCCGGGGATGCCGCCGATCGGCTCGGTGATGATGCCGCCGCCCTCGTCGCAGACGAGAAACGGCCGCACGCCGCGGCGCTTGAGCTCATCGACGAGCTTCGGCGCGCCGTCGCCCGCCCACTCTTCCGTGCAGGACGAGGCGATGTAAACGTCATTTTCCGGTTCATATCCGGCGGCGAGCAGCTCCTCGACCGCTTGGAAAAACGCCATGACCGAGCACTTGGTGTCCGACGCGCCGCGGCCCCAGACCTTGCCGTCGGCAATGTCGCCGGAAAACGGCGCATGCGTCCACGTGCCCTCGGCGGGCACGACGTCCTGATGGCTCATGAGCACGATCGGACGGTCGTGCGCCCGGCCCGGCCAGTAATAGAGCAGATTGCCGTCAATGTCCGTGCGCGCGAGCTTTTTATGCACAAGCGGGAAGAGCTCGGCCAGCAGGGCGTGGAAACGCTCAAACTTTTCCGGCTCGCAGACGTTGGCGTGCGACGTGGTGTCGCACCGGATCATGGCCGAGAGCTTCTCGGCATAGGCCATGGCGCGGTCGGGATCCGGCTGCGGCTGATAATCGGACGTTTTGCGCGGCGTGAGCGCGGCGTGCGCCACGGCCGCTCCCAGCGGTGTCAGCGGCGCGAGCGCGAGATAACCGGGACGGAATTTCATTTGACATCTGCCTCCTTTTTCTGCTTACGGTACATACTGTAGGCAATGCCGATGGCCAATGCGCCGCTCGGAATAATCATGAAGCTCGTGGAGCCCGTCAGCGACGGGACGAGCATGAACAGCAGGCTCATCACGACCAGCGGAGCGACCGCGACCTGCACGTTCTTGCGGAAATACTGATACGCCATCGCGCCGAAGAGCGCCGGGACGACGTTGGCAAACGCCGGCTGGAGCACGGGGCTCTGCAGCACGGGCTGCAGCGGCACGAGCAGCGCCACGCCAAGCGCGAGCACGATGATGGTCACGAGCGAGCTCGTCGCGATCGAGAGCGTCGAGATGATCTCGTTTTCGGCCGTGCCGGTCTTGGTGCCGACGATATCGCGCGCGTTGACCGCGCACGGGATCTTCATATTGATGAGGTTGCCGGTGATGAAGGCGAGGTAGCCGCCGCCAGCGCCGAGCATGGGCGTGTAGATGAGAAACTCCGCCACACTGCTGACCGTCCACACGAGGCCGACGGACAAAAAGCCCTTGGCCACGGCGCCCATGTCGGGCATCGCGCCGAGGAACGTGCCGATGAGAAACGGCGCGCCGACGAGCAGCACAAGCGTGATCGCGCTCACGATGCGGCCGAGGACGTGCGTCCGGCGGTTGAACTGCTCAAGATATGCTTTGCGTTCGGTTTCGTTCATGATGTCCCCCTCCTTACAGCCGCACGAGCACGGCCGCCGCCATGCCGATGAGCATACTGCCGGCGATGGAGAAGCTCTCCAGCCAGGCCATGTTCTTTTTCTCCGCCAGATACACGAACAGCGCCATCACCGCCGCCGACACGGCCACGACGACCAGCGGCGTCCAGTCGCCGGTGCAGGTGAACAGCCCCTCGCCGGACACGAACGCGCCGATGTAGCTGCCGATGTACGCGCATACAAGGCCGATGAACATGGCCGTCATGGCGCTGTCGCCGAAGCCGACGCCGGAGGCGGACTTGGCTCCGTCATTGCCGAGGCGCTTGAGATAACGCTTATTGAAAAAGATCGACAGGATCATGCCCCACATGATGCAGATGCTCATAAGCAGGGCGATCGTCGCGAAGCCCTGCGGCGTCATCTCGGCGGCGGACAGAGCGTGCATGCCGACCTGCTCGGCTGCGGCCTGTGCGACCTGCGTCTCATAGTGCAGTGCGCCGATGACGGACAAGCGCAGCCACGGCCACGGCGTGCCGAGGCTGCCGGACAGGGCGATCACACCGAGCAGGATGCCCACGCTCGGCAGGACCGAGAACGTGGCGCTCGACGTGATGGCGCGCTTCATGCGCGCGGAGTCGATGCCGATGGCAAGGCCCGCGCGGTAAGCGCGCACGAGGAAAATGACGCACACCACCGCAACGAATGCGATGATGCCGCCGCAGATCGCGTACATGGGTACGCTGTTGAGCTGGGCTAAGATGTTGTTCATAGACGTTTCTCCTCTCCGGCAGGTGCCGGTCTCTATATGGAAAAACCCGCATGGCAGCGCCATGCGGGCTTTTCACAGCTTATTGCGCGCCGCCGACCGGCCCGGACACGGCCGGGCGGATGTTGGATGCGGTCAGATAGGACTGAAACAGCAGCATGCCCGCGATGGCCGCCAGCATGAGCTGCTGCCCGCCGGTGCGGTCATCCGGCAGCGCCGTGATGCACAGGAAGGCCGCAAACTGGCTCCAGAAAATGCTCCGGATTGCCTTCGGGCGGCCGTAAGCAAAACCGGCAAGCTCATAAAACGCAATCAGTGCGGCGCACAGCGCCAGAATTTCAATCGCATAGGCGGAAATGGTGGGATTGATGATGTTGACCTTATAACTCACGATCAGCCAGAACGCGAGCAGTACGATCGGCATAGACGCACACACGACGGTGCCGGAGGTCGTCTCCCCGTCCCCGATCGAGAGCATCTGCCAGATAAACGCCGCCCCCGTCACGATCGTGAGCGCAGCCAGCACCCGCTGCAGCCCGGGCGACGAGAGCGTGCCGGAGCTGATCATCAGCCAGGCGCCGCCGACCGCCAGCAGTGCGCCGAGCACGACGCCGCCGATGGTGCGCACGCGCGGCACCGCGACAAAGGCCGCCGGAAGCGAATCCGGAAAGCTGGTGTGCGGCTGGTTTTTCATCCGGAAGCAGACCACGGCCAGCACGACCGCGGCGATGACGATCATCAGCGCGACGGCATACGGCCAGATGCTGCCGCGCACGGCGAGGCCGGTCTCAGCTTCAAAACAGACCTGATCCTGCAGCCAGCGGAAAAAGGTCCCGAACGCTGCCAGCACAGCCGTGCAGCAGCAGATTACCCAAGCATTTTTGCGCATAACAAACTACCTGTCCCAATACATATTGAATAGACTTATTTTATACTGATTTCCCCCCTGCGTCAAGGCGCAAAACGCCCCCGCAGGGCAGAAAGGAGGCGGCGCGCGTGCGCAAAGTTTTCCTGCTGTCGCTGCTGCTCGTGGTGCTCTCGCTCGTGATCCCGTGGCTCGTGGTCACGCTCAGTCCGGCCGAAGAGCCCGCGGCGCAGCCCCTCCCGTCCGTGACGGCGTCAGCCGCCGTCGCACCCGACAGCGAAACGGCCATCACGGCGCTCAGCGGCGGCGCACTCGTCGAGACGACGATGGCCGACTGGCTGCCCGGCGTTGTAGCTGCCGAGATGCCCGCATCCTTCGCGCCCGAGGCGCTGCGGGCGCAGGCAGTCGCAGCGCGCACGTATATCCTCCAGCGCGTGCGCGGCGGGGCTGCCAACCACCCGGAGGCCGGCGTCTGCGACCAATACACCTGCTGCTGCGCGCACAAGGACGACGCCGCGCTGCGCGAACAATGGGGTGCAGACTACGCGCGCAACATGGCGCGCATCCGCCAGGCCGTGACCGACACGGACGGGCAGTATCTCACCTACGGCGGGCAGCTCATCCGCGCGGTGTTCCACGCCTCGTCCGCCGGGGCGACCGAGAACAGCGCCGCGCTCTGGAGCGGCGACGCGCCGTATCTCGTGAGCGTGTCCTCCCCCGAGACGGCGCAGGACGTGCCGAACTACGTCTCGACGGCCGAGATCGCGGCCGACGCCGTGCGCACGGCCGTACTCGACCGCTATCCGGACTGCGTGCTCGGTGACGACCCGGGCACATGGTTCGGCACGCCGGTGCTCGATGACAGCGGCCGCGTGTCAAGCATCCCCGTCGGCTCCGAGACGCTCACGGGCGCGCAGGTGCGCGCGCTCTTTTCCCTGCGCTCGGCGGCGTTTTCCGTCGCATACGGCGGCGGGACGTTCACCTTCACCGTCACGGGCAGCGGCCACGGCGTCGGCATGAGCCAGTACGGCGCGAACGTCATGGCCCTGCGCGGCAGCGGGTATGCCGACATTCTCGCGCACTACTACCCCGGCACGACGCTCATCCGTGCGGAGGGGTAGATAAAAAAGAGACGTTCCAAGAACGTCTCTTTCCTTTTCATTTGCTCACTTCTGCGTATTGGCATCCGTATACGTGGTCTCATCCACATAATAAACCGTCATGTCGGCTGTTGCCAACAACGCACCATCATCGTTGAACACTTCCGCCGTAACAAGCCCCGTCGTGCGGCCCTCCTTGACCACGCGGCCGTGCGCCACGAGCTTGGTCGTGTCCTTGCCCGGACGCAGGAAGTGAATGCTGCTGTCGAGCGTCACGGTGATGCGGCCGCCGGTGCGCGCGGCAACGCCGGTCGCCACATCGCAAAGGCTGAAGATCAGGCCGCCATGTGCCATGCTAAGCGGGTTCATGGCGTCCTGCGTCAATTCGACCTCCACGACGCTGGTGCCGTCACCGACCTCCTGAACGACGATATGATTATGCGAATTAAACCCGATAAACTCATTGTAGCGAAACGGATCGAGATAAATTGCCTTGTTTTCCTCTTGGGTGTTTTGTGCCATGTTGGGATACGCCTCCGTCCAGATTACATTCAGGACGTTATCGTACCACGTTCACACGTTTTCGTCAAAACAATTTTTCCGTCATGCACCTCTGCCGTCACAACGTCCCCATGTTGGAGCGTTCCGTCGAGCAGCATCCCCGCCGCCTGGTCGGCAATCGTGCTCTGGATGGCCCGGCGCAGCGGCCGCGCGCCGTACACAGGGTCATACCCCGTGGCCGAGAGCGCATCGAGCGCCGCATCCGGCACCTGCAGCTCCACGCCCGCGCGCTCCATGCGCGTGTTGACCGTGCCGAGGAGCTTTTGCGCGATCTGGCGGATGTTGGCGCGCGTGAGCTTGTGAAAGACGATGATCTCATCGACGCGGTTGAGAAACTCCGGCCGGAACGTCTTTTTCAGGTCGGACATGACCATGCTGCGGATCTCGGCGTCCGTGCGCCCGGCGCCCTCGCCCGTCTGCTGCGTGAAGCCGAGGCTGCGGCGATTGTCCGTGATGGCCTTCGCGCCGACGTTCGAGGTCATGACAACGACCGCGTTGCGGAAGTTCACCTTCCGCCCGAGCGAATCCGTGAGCTGGCCGTCCTCCATGACCTGCAGCAGGAGGTTGAACACATCCTCGTGCGCCTTTTCGATCTCGTCGAAGAGCACGACGGAATACGGCTTGCGGCGCACCTTTTCCGTGAGCTGGCCGCCCTCCTCGTGGCCGATATAGCCAGGAGGTGAGCCGATGAGCCGCGAAACACTGTGCCGCTCCATATATTCCGACATATCCACGCGGATGAGCGCCTTCTCATCGCCGAAGAGCGCCTCGGCCAGCGCGCGGCAGAGCTCCGTCTTGCCGACGCCGGTCGGGCCGAGAAACAGGAAGCTGCCGATCGGCCGGTTCGGGTCGCCGAGGCCGACGCGGCTGCGGCGGATCGCGTTCGAGACCGCGTGCACGGCCTCCTCCTGCCCGACGACGCGGCGCCGCAGCGACGTCTCCATCTGCAGCAGCTGCTTGCTCTCGCTCGAGGTGATGCCCGCGACCGGGATGCCCGTCCAGAGCGAGACGATCTCGGCTACATCCTCGCCCGTCACGGCGCGCACTGGGCCGGAGTGCGTCTGCTCCCACTGGCTGCGCTGCTGCTCGAGCTCCGTGCGCAGCTTCTGCTCGCGGTCGCGCAGCCGGGCCGCGCGCTCAAAATCCTGCGCACGCACGGCGCTTTCCATGTCCGCGGTCACGTTCGTCAGCTGCATCTCCAGCGCGTGCACCCGCTCCGGCTGCACCAGTGCCTGCATGCGCACGCGCGAGGCCGCCTCGTCCACGAGGTCGATGGCCTTATCCGGCAGCCAGCGGTCACCGATATAGCGCACGGAGAGCGCGACCGCCTTGCGCAGCGCGTCGTCCGTGATGTGCAGGCGGTGGTGCGCTTCGAGCCGCTCGCGCAGGCCGCGCAGGATCAGCAGGCTCTGTTCCGGCGTGGGCTCCGCGATGCGCACGGGCTGAAAACGCCGCTCGAGCGCCGCGTCCTTTTCGATATATTTTCGGTACTCCTCGAGCGTCGTCGCGCCGATGATCTGCAGCTCGTCGCGCCCGAGCGCGGGCTTGAGGATGTTCGCCGCGTCGATCGCGCCCTCGGCCGAGCCCGCGCCGACGATCGTGTGCAGCTCGTCGATGAAGAGAATGACGTTGCCCGCGCGCTGCACCTCGTGCAGGACGCACTTGACGCGCTCTTCAAAGTCACCGCGGTACTTTGTGCCCGCGAGCATAGCCGTCAGGTCCACGCTCACGATACGTTTCTTTTGCAGGTCCTCGGGCACATTGCCGTCCGAGATGCGCTGCGCCAGCCCCTCGGCCACCGCCGTCTTGCCGACGCCGGGCTCACCGATGAGCACGGGGTTATTCTTGCTGCGGCGTGAGAGGATCTGGATGGCGCGCTCGATCTCCCGGTCGCGGCCGATGACCGGGTCCATCTTCCCGCCGGCGGCCAGCTCCGTGAGGTCGCGGCCGTACTGATCGAGCGTTTTCGTGTCGGCGGCGCGGCGCGTCTGGGACCGCGGCGCCGACTGCTGCGGCCGGGGCTTATACTCCGGCCGCCCGAACACGTCCATGATGTCCGTGTAGATCTTGTTCAGGTCGCCGCCGGCCGCCACGATGATGCGCGCACCGGCGCTGTCCGCCTCACGGAGGATGCCCATGAGAATGTGCTCCGTGCCGACATAGCAGTGACCGAGCCGGTTTGCGTCCTCGGCGGCCAGCTCGATGACGTGCCGCGCCCGGGGACTGAGCCCCTGCTCGGGGGCGCCGGGCACGCCGCGGCCGACCGTCTCCGTGACCATGCGCGTGAGCACGGCGTCCGTCAGCGCGTTGTCGGTCAGGATGCGGGCGCCGAGCCCCTCCCCCTCCCGGATGATGCCGAGCAGGAGATGCTCCGTGCCAACATAACTGTGCCCCATGCCCATGGCCGCATCGTGCGCTTTTGTGATCGCCGTGGATGCCCGCTGTGTAAACCGTTCGCTGCCGCGCATAGATCGTTTGCCTCCTTCGCTGGTCATACGCCTCTATTATCGCCCGGACGGCACAAGGAAACTGCCGAATCCGGGAAGCTGATTTTTATTATTTCCACCCCTTCCTGTTTTTTAATCAACACGCTTTTCCGAATTTCGAAAATGACAGTTGATTTTTCGGATTTTTGTGCTACAATGACTCCATACCAGAGGAAGAGAAGTCTGGTCAAAAACATAGGAGGTAATTACAATGGCTTTTGTTATTGGCGACGATTGCGTCATGTGCGGCACCTGTGCTGCGAACTGCCCGGCTGAGGCGATTTCCGAGGGCAATGGCAAGTACGTCATCAACGCGGACAGCTGCATGGAGTGCGGCACCTGCGCTGCCAACTGCCCGGTGGGCGCGATCTCTGTCGACTAAGATTCGGCCGGAGAAAAACGCAAACGAATGAGGCGATATGCTCCAGGCATATCGCCTCTATCTATTTCAAACGATATTCAGCGGAAGGAGCGTGTGCCATGCCCCCCTGCGTACAATATGACGATCTGTGGCCGGATGGCCCGCGATTTCTGCGCTCCGGCGCCGGGTTTGCCCTCGGCACGGACAGCGTGCTGCTGGCCGATTTTGCAGCCCATCGCCGTGTGCGCCGCTTTGCCGACCTCGGCTGCGGCGCCGGTGTGCTGACGGTGCTGCTGCTGCACACGCTGCCGCAGGCGACCGCCGTCGGCGTGGAGCTGCAGCCGGACGCGGCGCAGCTCGCGTGCGGCAATATCAAAGCCAATGGTCTGAACGCTCGGGCGGAGATCCTCTGCGCCGACCTACGCGAGCACCGCACGGTGCTCCCGGCCGGGGGCTTTGACCTCGTCGTGGCAAACCCTCCGTATTTTGCCGAGGGCCGGGGCTATACCTCTCCCGACCCCATGCGCGCGTATGCGCGCGACGAGCGCACCTGCACCATGCAGGATATCTGCGCCGCCATGGCCTATCTCACGCGCTGGGGCGGCTCGGCCGCGCTCGTGCACCGGCCGGAGCGGCTGAGCGAACTGCTGTGTGCGCTCACGGCTGTCGGGCTGGAGCCGAAGCGTCTGCGCGCCGTGGCGCACACCGCGGACGCTGCGCCCAGCCTCGTGCTGGTCGAGGCGCGCCGTGGCGGAAAGCCGGGGCTCAACATTCTGCCGCCGCTGGCGCTCTGCGCACCGGACGGCACGGACTCGGATGAAATATGCAGAATTTATCACAGGAGGACGCAACCATGAGCGGAACACTGTATCTGGTCGGCACGCCGATCGGCAACCTCGGCGACCTGTCCGTGCGCGCGCTCGAAACGCTGCGCAGTGCCGACTTCATCGCCGCCGAGGACACACGCGTGACAGCGAAGCTCCTCAATCATTTTGAGATCAAAAAACCGTGCGTGAGCTACTACGAGCACAACAAATACGCCAGCGGCGAGAAGATCGTCGCCCGCCTGCTCACCGGTGAGACGTGCGCGCTCGTGACCGACGCCGGTATGCCCGCCATCTCCGACCCCGGCGAGGACATCGTGCGCCAGTGCGCCGAGCAGGGCATCGACGTGCAGGTCATCCCCGGCCCGTGCGCGGCCATCGCGGCGCTGGCCGTGTCCGGTCTGCCGACCCAGCAGTTTTGCTTCGAGGGCTTCCTCGCCGTGAGCGGCAAGACACGGCGCGAGCACCTCGATCGCCTGCGCAATGAAACGCGCACAATGATCTTCTACGAGGCGCCGCACAAGCTGCTGCGCACGCTCTGCGACCTGCGCGATACCTTCAGCGGCGCGCGGGAGATCACGCTCGCGCGCGAGCTGACAAAGCTCCACGAGCAGAAGCTGCGCACGACGCTCGACGGCGCGGTGGCCTACTTTACCGAGACGCCGCCGAAGGGCGAGTTCGTGCTCGTGCTGCGCGGCGCACCCGAGCGCTCGGAGCCAGCCGTCACGGCCGAGCAGGCCCTCGAGATCGTGGAACGCTATCGCAGTGAAGGCCGCGCGCTCAAAGAGGCGTGCAAGCTCGCCGCGGCGGACACCGGTTTCGGCAAAAACGAACTGTACCAGATGGCGCTCCATACCTGAGGCGCTGCAGATGATAAAAAAAGTCCCCTGACCGGCGGTCAGGGGACTTTTTGCTCCGTGCTCAGAGCTTCTCGTTCATGGCGCGGATGCAGTCGGGGCAGATATTCTTGCCCTTGTAGTTGATGATGTCTTTCGCGTTATCACAGAAGATGCAGGCCGGCTGATACTTGCGCAGGATGATGGACTCGCCATCCACGAAGATCTCAATGCGGTCTTTTTCCTCGATGCCAAGGGTTCTTCTCAGCTCGATAGGGAGCACGATACGACCCAGCTCGTCAACTTTTCTAACAATGCCTGTAGACTTCATAGTAAAATGCCTCCAATACGAATGGGATAAATGAGAAATTTCATCGATCATTCATTTCAACACCTGCATTATACCAAACGTTGACAAAAAGTCAACAAATTCGCGCCAACTTGTCCTACGAATTGCGTTTTTCTACCATTTGCATATTTTGGTACGTGCCAGCATAATATGTTTTTGTGAATAATCACCGAAATATTAAAATTTTTAAGCAAAACGTAACTGGAAAGTAAATCGCGTTCCATCGCCTATCTTATGATAGCGAATCCGCATATTCCCGGGATATTGGGTTCTTTCGGCTTGGATACAAGCGTACAGTGAGGGCACACAGCAATTTCACGATCGGGCACAGCAGCATTCGCACGGCGATTCAGAAAGGATGAAACGGAGATGGCATTAACCTGGATCTGGGTAGGCATGGTGTGCATAGCGCTGGTCTTCGGCGCGGCGACCGGCCAGAGTGCGGCCGTCGGCGCAGCGGCGGCACAGGGCGTGCAGCAAGCGATCACATTTTGCCTGACAGTGGGCGGCATGATCTGCCTGTGGTCGGGTGTGATGGAGGTCATGCGGCGCAGCGGCATCGCAGCCGGCCTGTCGAAACTGCTGCAGCCGGTACTGCGGCGGTTGTTTCCGCACGCGTCGCGCGATGCGCAGACGCTTGACGCACTGAGCATGAATGTGAGCGCGAATCTGCTCGGACTCGGCAACGCGGCAACGCCGGCCGGCGTGCGCGCCGCGCAGGCGATGGCGCGTGAGATCCGGGGCGACGCCGCCAGCGACGAGCTGTGCCTGCTGGTGGCGCTCAACACGGCATCGATCCAGCTGCTGCCGGTCACGATCGCCGCAGTGCGCGAGGCTGCAGGCGCAGCTGTGCCGTTTGACATTCTGCCGGCCGTGTGGGTGACCTCCCTGTGCTCGGTCACGGTGGGACTACTGACCGGGAAAGGGCTGGCGCGCATATGGCGGTGAGCGATGTGCTGGCGCTGACGGTCCCGGTGCTGCTGGCCGGTGTGGGGCTCTACGGCGCGCTGACCGGAACCGACGTTTTTTCCGCGCTGACAGCCGGAGCGCTCGACGGGCTGAAAACCGTGGTGCGCATCTTCCCCGCCCTTGTCGCGCTGCTCGCAGCTGTGAGTATGCTGCGCGCCTCCGGGGCGCTCGATGCGCTAACACGACTGTGTGCCCCGGTGCTGGCATGGCTCGGCATCCCACCAGAGACGGCAATCCTTATGGTCGTGCGGCCGGTCAGCGGCAGCGGCGCGCTGGCCGCGGCAAGCGATATTATCGGGACCTATGGAGCCGATTCCAGCATCGGCCGCACCGCTGCCGTCATGCTCGGTTCGACCGAGACAACGTTCTACGTCCTGGCCGTGTATTTCGGCGCCTGCGGCGTCCGGCGCAGCCGCTGGGCGATCCCCGCCGCCGTCGCCGCCGACCTGACCGGCTTTCTCGTGGCAGCCGCGCTCGTGCGCTGGATCTGGGGTACATAAGTCAGCAGACAAATTGCACAAAAGCATCTCCATGACTTGATATTTTTTTGACGAAACGCCTATTTTGAAAAAATTCTTATTTTTCACTTTACAACGCCGCACGAATGTGTTATAAAATAATCACGTTAGTTAATAAATTAACTCAACGTTCTTCCGATTTCTTTCTTTTCTCTTCTTATTTTTGCTCTCTCGACAGCAGCGTGTCGCCACTCTCCGGCGGCACGCTGTTGCCGTTTCCGGACAAAAACGCAAAAAACGCCCTCCCCCGCGTGCGCGGTGGGAGGGCTGTGCATTGTGTATATAGAGATCACATTTTTTCCGGTGCGGTCACGCCGATGATACCGAGGCCGATCTCGAGCACGTGGCGCGTCGTGTCGGCCAGCTTCAGGCGGGCATCGCGCACGGCAGGCTCCGCGTCCTTGATGCGGCAGACATTGTAGAACCGGTGGAAGCGTGCAGCCAGCTCCGTCACGTAGCGGTTGATACGGCTGGGATCGTAATCGCGCGCGGCGAGGTGGATCTCCTCGGGGAGCATGGCGATCTGCTTGATGAGCTCGCGCTCCTGCGGTGTCGTGAGCAGGGATACGTCCACATCCGCAGCCGCAGGCACAACGCAGCCGGCCTCCGCCATAGCGGCCAGCAGCGTACAGATGCGCGCGTGCGCGTACTGGACGTAGTAAACGGGGTTTTCGCTGTCCTGCCGGATGGCGAGGTCGAGGTCAAACTCCAGATGCGAGTCCGGCTTGGCGTTGAAGAAAAAGCGGCAGGCGTCCACGCCGATCTCGTCCATAAGGTCCGCGAGCGAGAGCGCCTTGCCCGTGCGCTTGGAGACCTTGACGATCTCGTCACCGCGCATGAGGCGCACCATCTGCATGATGAGGAAGTCGAGCTTGCGGCCCTCGAGTCCCAGCGCGGGTGCGCGCATGGTCGCGGCAAAGCGGATGGCGTGGCCGTGATGGTCGGCGCCCCAGACGTCGATGACGCGGTCAAAGCCGCGCTCGATGAATTTGTTGCGGTGGTAGGCGATGTCGACCGCATAGTACGTATAAAACCCGTTCGAGCGGCGCAGGACCTCATCCTTGTCTGCGCCAAGGTCGGTGTTGCGCAGCCAGAGCGCGCCGTCCTTTTCATACGTCAGGCCGGCGTCCACAAGCAGCTGCACGGTCTCGGCCACGTAGCCGGAGCTGTGCAGGCTGCTCTCGAGGAACCACTGGTCAAAATGAATGCGGTAGCGCTCAAGATCGCGCTGCATACGCGCGATGTTGTACGGCAGACCGAAGGCCACGAACGCCGCACAGCGCTCGGCGCTCGGCACGGTGAGGTACTTGTCGCCGTCGCGCTCGTAGATGAGCCGGGCCAGCTCCTTGATGTCGTCGCCGTGGTAGCCGTTGTCCGGGAACGCGACGGCGTCCTCCCCCTGGATGAGCTGGAGGTAGCGCGCCTCGATGGACTTGCCGAACAGGTCGACTTGATTGCCGGCGTCGTTGACGTAAAATTCGCGCCAGACGTTGTAGCCCGCGCGGTCGAGCACGGACGCAAGCGCGTCGCCGAGCACGCCGCCGCGCGCGTTGCCGATCGTCATGGGCCCGGTCGGGTTGGCGGACACGAACTCCACCATGACCTTCTCGCCGTGGCCGTCGTCCACGCGGCCATAGTCCGCGCCGGCTTCGTCCACTGCGGTCAGCACGTCCTGATACCACTTGTCGGACAGGCGGAAGTTCAGAAAGCCCGGTCCGGCCGCCTCGACGGAGGCAAACCACGTGCCGTCCAGATCCATGTGCGCGATGAGCGCCTCGGCGATCTTGCGCGGGGCCATGTGCATGGTCTTGGCCGACGCCATGGCGTGGTTGGCGGCAAAGTCGCCGTTGGCGGTGTCCTTCGGCTGCTCGACGGAGCCGCGCACGTCCGCGCCCTCAGGCAGAGTGCCCGCGGCGGCGGCGCGCAGATATGCTTCCCGGATGCACGCATCCACGGCGGCGCGTGCCTGTTCGATTCGATTGGCCATAATCAGTTACCCTCTATTCTATAATCTTATTGTTCTCGGACAGTGATCTTCAGCTGGTTGCGATTGGCGCAGGCGTGGTCAAAATCCACCACATACAGCAGCTCCAGCACCCCGCCGTGCTCGCCCAGTGTGGAGCGGTAGCGCTGCGTCTCCAGCCCGACCGTGCTGGTGCCGTACGGCGTCTGGTACAAAAACGTGTTGCGCGCCCCGGGGGAAAAGACCATCCGGCTCGTGACGGTACCGGTGCGCTTGAGCACGGCGCTGTCCGGTGTGAAGGTGATGGTCGTGCGCGTACCGGCCATGCCGGTCAGTTCGCTCTCGGGATAGGTGAGCATCCCGCATCCGTCGACGCAGGTATACTCCCCGTCGGTCGAAAACTGCACCAGCTCGTCCGGCTCCTGCTCGAAAACATCGGCCTGCGAGCCCTCGATCGTGATGACGACCTGCATACGCCGCCTCCTTTGCATAACAGTGCGATTCTATTATCATATACTGTTTTGCCCAACTTCGCAACAGAAAAATGGTGTAGAATTTCCCGCCGCCGTTTGCTATAATGGTAGCACAAGCGCATCCGCCGCCGACCGCTGCGGATGCCAGCCATTTTTTCGGGGGCACAGGCTCCCGTCGGGAGGGATGACCGGATGAACATAGAACTCACCGACAAGGAGTTCCGGCGGCTGCTGGATCTCGTCTACATCGGCAACTGGATCCTCAACTCCACGCGCGAGAAAGACCGGTTTGAGGATTACGATATTTTGCAGGAAAAGCTCTTTGCGCAGTGCACCAAAAACGGCATGAACGCGCTCATTTCCCGCTGGCAGGGGCACATTTTCCCCTCGCCCGCCTACGAAAACGGCGGCATTCACGAGGCCATCGCCGACTATGAGGACGCCGTGTTTTTCGACATTCTGGCCGAGGAACTGGCGCGGCGCGATCTCGGCTGTCTCGACAGCGAGCCGGCCGACTATACGGAGCTCAACGCCCGCATGGACGAATACATGGACGAATTTGAAAAGTCCGGCGTGGAAAATCTGGTGCTGGAGGCATGAGCACACGCGCCATCAAAACGCCCATCGGCCCGCTGACGCTGCAGGCGGACGAAGCCGCTGTCACCGCCATCCGCTTCGGCGCGGGCGGCGCGCAGGATGCCTCGCCCCTGCTCGACGCGGCCGAGGCGCAGCTGCGGGAATACTTTGCGGGCGCGCGGCGGACATTCGACCTGCCGCTCGCCCCGCACGGCACGGCGTTTCAGCGGCGGGTCTGGGCGGCGTTGCGCACCATCCCCTACGGAGAGACGCGCACCTATGGCGAGCTCGCCGCCGCCATCGGCAGCCCGAACGCCAGCCGTGCCGTCGGCATGGCCAACCACCGCAACCCGATTCCGATCATCATCCCCTGCCACCGCGTCATCGGTGCGAACGGCACGCTCACCGGCTATGCCGGCGGGCTGGAGATCAAGCGGAGGCTGCTGGCGCTTGAGGGAATCAACATTTTAAAATAAAGTACCCGCGGCGGGCAGCAGAACCAATGCGGAGGGACAGAGGTACGATAGATCGTGACGAAGAACACGCCTGGCGCCACAGTCGCGGTCGGCGATCCGGCGCAGATCATCCGGTATCCCGACACCAGCCGCTTCGCCGATAAAATGCAAAAGGCTATTTTCAAATTGACAACAAGCGTCTCCGTGCGTTCCGCGCGGAGGCGCTTGTTTTTGCATAGTTTTGCGTGCGCGCGGCCATACTGTGCGCAGGAGATGAGATCAATGCGCATGAGCAACGAAGAATATGCGGCGTTTGTTGATTCGCTCTCGCCGCGCTCGCCCATCTGGGGCGACCTGCTGCGCGCGGGGCTGGTCGGCGGCGCGATCTGCGTGGTCGGCCAGGCGCTGGTGAATCTGTATGAACACTGGGGCGCATCGGCGACCGTGGCGGCGACGTGGTGCTCGATCACGCTGGTGTTTCTCGGCGCGCTGCTGACGGGGCTGGGCGTTTACGACGATCTGGCGCGGTTCGCCGGGGCGGGATCTCTGGTGCCGATCACGGGGTTTGCAAACTCCGTCGTGTCCCCGGCGCTGGAATTCAAGACCGAGGGCTTCGTCACGGGCACGGCGGTCAAGATCTTCACGATTGCGGGGCCGGTGATCGTCTATGGCATCAGCGCGAGCGTGATCTACGGGCTGATTCTGGCCGTCTTTGGGCCGGCCTGACAAGGAGGGACGAAGATGAAAGACGACAAACGCGGCGGGCGCAAACCCGCGCCGGTGCCGACCGGGCACGACCAGCGCGCGGCGGCGCGCGACCACAGTACCCCGCACGGTAACCGGAAAAACGATGTCATCCCGCCGAGCAAGGCGCATGCGCCCGACGGCATCTCCGGCTACTGGGGATAAAAATTCCCGCCTCAATGGGATTGTTTGCTTTTTCCTGCGCATGGCGCAAACCGAAAGGGCGTCGATGATCGGCGGTCACTTCCAACAGGCGCCCGCTCCCGTGGAAAATTTCTGAGCAGCGGGGGGGGAGCTCGAGGGGGCGAAGCGCCCGCCTCGAATGGAATATTTCGCTTTTTTGCTGCCTGCGCATAGCGCAGGCGCAGAAAAAAAGCGGCCGCTGATCGCTCAGCGGCCGCTTGCGGGATTTCCTTAGAACTCGGTTGTAACCGGTTTGCGGGTATGGAACTCATGGAGGACATTGTACAGCCAGCCAACGAGCTTCATATCCAGATTGAACTGGTACACGGTGAACAGAGCGCCGGAGGTAGCCAGCAGGATGGTGAGAAGCTTCTTCAACAGTTTCATGTAATCGTCTCCTTACTTCTTGGCGAGACCCTTCTGACGAGCGTACTCGGCAGCGCCCAGAGCTGTCTCTTATACACATCTCCG
>ENA-OYXB01000083-OYXB01000083.1-human-gut-metagenome-genome-assembly--contig:-NODE-83-length-31530-cov-13.173249_pt1 | contig 31530 bp, 20 predicted proteins | sample MGYA00244176_ERZ653409 | MGnify/ENA primary metagenome ERZ653409 (study PRJEB26926, sample SAMN06164912) | human gut metagenome | biome: ENVO:00009003; feature: ENVO:2100002; material: ENVO:00002003... | reverse complement strand
TCTTTGTCCTCGTCCGCAATTCCCGCGGCGCTGAGAAAATCGCGCAGTTTAACAGATTTTTTCATTTTTTGTCCTCCGATGAAATTATTGTTGTGATTTTTGTATCACGACGGGTTTTCCGTTCTCAAGTCCCGCCGCGATTGTTTCGGATTCCGCGACGGGCGAGCGATCGTAAACGACGTTACCGGGCAGAAGTCTGATTCCGGATCTTGTCGCAATGCAGGTTTTCGCGTCGTCTTTGTCGCCGTTTCTGAGCAATAAGACGTTCCTGTCGGTATATCTGAGTTCCGGCGCGACGGCTTTTCCGAGAATCGTTATCGTACTCGATATCACGCCCGAAACGGTTTTCCGCGCCAGAAAATTCCCGTGAACGTCTTTCGTTATAAGATCGCCCCCGCCTTTGCAGAACGAGGCGTAAGCCTCGCTTATATGCGACGTTTTTGAAACCGCGACGCCTAATTTGCCGCTTGTCAGCGAAGCCATGCTCATATAATTGTTTTTTATAAAGTAAAACCTGAATTTCACGTTGTTCATCAGCACGCCGCAACTATAATCGAGTGTGTCGTCAAGCAACGTCGTTTCGCCTGTCGTCGGGCTTACTTTGAAAATAAACCGCGTGCCGGAAAACCTTTTGCCCGAAACGTAAATCAAAGATTCTTTCGACGAGTAAGTCGCGCTGTTTGCAATCAGTCCGCAGAGATGAAACTTCGCGCCGAATTGTCCGTCGGCGTATTTGTAAACGCTCAGAGCGTCGCCCCGGGAAACGGCGAAAAAGTCGCTCCCGAGATAGTATATTCTTTCCGGTTTTTTTATTTTCTTAACGTATCCCGTAACGGTGAGAGTGACGGTCATATTCGACGTCGCGCCGCCGACGACCGCGTAAACAACGTTTTCGCCGTTCTTTGTTTTAACGTCGCAGGTAAGCGGAAAATCGCCGTCCCCTTTTTCGCATATTCTGATTCCGTTGAGATATATTTCCGCGGTGACGGAATTTGTTCCGTCGGCGGTCGAGCCGTCCGTCGTCGAGCCGTTGCCGGATCCCGCAGCCCCGTCCGCGCCGCCGAAAGCGGCGGAAAAAGTGAACGTCGCTTTATCGCCGCACGCCTCGAATTTTATTCCTTTTTGCAGAACGTCGCCGTAGAGCAGACCGATCGTTTCCGTTTCGGATATGGTGGTCACCTCGTCGAGCGTCGCCTGCTTTTCGTCTGCGGAAATACGTTTTTCGTTTTCGGTGGCTTTGTTGTAGGCGATTCGTCCGTAACCCGTTCCGTTGGGGTTTGTTTTGCGGATATCCGCGTATTTTTCGGTTTCGTATTTCATGAATAATACTCCAGTTTAAGTTCGGGCGCGGCGATGCGGGCGTCAACGCTTTTCGCGTCGAACCTCAGTTTGAATTTAACGCCTTTAAGGTTCGGCTTCAGAACGATCGGCTTGTCGCTCCCTTCCGTGACGTAAGAGTGTTTCACTCCGTCCACCGTAAACGAAACCGTCGCTTTGCTCCTGGAATAAAACGTGAATTTCGTGAGGGTTTTGGGCGCGGGAACGCCGAAGTCGCTTTCGCCGTTTTCCCAGATCATTTTGAGCGGATTGCCGTAAAGGAGTTTATCCTCGGTGTTCAGCGCGCAAACTCTGTTTAAAACCGGCGAAGTTCCGTAAAGTTGATAATTTCCGTCGCAGTCGATTATCATAAAATCGCTCAGCGTCGCGCCGTTTATCAGCACGGCTTCGAGCGTTCTCGGATCGAGCCTTAGAACCTGAACGGTGTTCACGTTGTCGTAATAAACTTTGACGCGTATATAGGCGTAACCGTTGAAATACATTCCTTTAACGTAAACGTAGTCGGCGGCGAGCCTTTTTTCAAACCCGGCGGATATTTTCTGCGTGCTTACTCCGTCGAAGCGGTATAACCCGTTCGTCGCCATAAACAGAATACAGTCGCCGCAGACGATTACGGAATCGGCGAAAATTCTGCCCGAACTGATAAACAGGTTGGTTGCGGAAAATTGCCGCTGATCGGTGTACGCCGAAATTCTCGTTATTCCGAAACTCCTGAAAACGTAAAGATAATCGCCGAAACTCACCACTTTGATCAGGTCGCCGCCCGGGTCGTCCATTTCGATGAAGCCCGCTTCGGTGAGCGAAACGTTCCAGTTTGTCGGGTTGAAGTCGTCGGAAAACCAGAGCGTGTTTCTGTAACCGGGTGTGGTGACGAAAAGTCTTTCGAAGTGAATACACATCGAAGTGATTTCGGGAGCGTCGGGAACGATCGTGAGTTTCGTTCCGTCGAAAATACAGATTCCGCCTCCGCTTTTTGAAAATATCATCACGTTTCTGCCGTTGTAATTGTACGGAACTCCCACGGGGTCGGAATCAAAAGTCGTCGCGGTCAGTTTTGTGAACGTTCCTCCGCCGAAAGGGCAGACGTAGAGATATTTATCTTCGCAGTAAATCAGGACTTTGTGCGTGGGATTGTTTTTGATGTCGTAATTTTTGAAAAGGTAACATTTGCGAATCATTATGCCGGCGGGGCAAACGTATTCTTCGAGAACGTCGAACCCTTCCCCGGGGACGAGTGTGCCGTCAGTCGGGTCGAAGTTTTCCATCGTCCTCGGATAAACGAATCCGTCGGGCGCGGTGGCGAGAACGTCGTTGAAGCCCCTTATCGGGTCTATTTTAACGGTGAGTTCCCGCGGGGATTTTATTTTCGTTTTTCTCGCGGTCATTTCCACACCCTCGAAGTCGTTATTTTTCCCGCTCTTTTCTTCGGCTGAATTATCCCGGCGACGGCGTTTTTGAACTTGCTTTCCCAGTTTGCCGCTTCGGAATATCTCCCGCCGATCATGCAGTATTCCGCCGCGATTCCGTAGCAGAAAACGGTTTTGCCCAATGGCGTTTTTTCATATTCGAAATCGCCGTCCGCGGTTTTTTCGGACGGGATGTAATCGTATACGACGGTGAGTTCCCCTGCGACTTTTTCCGTTTCGAGATAGCCCTCTCCCACGGAGAAGACGAGGGCGACTCCGCTTTGCGCGCGCACGCTTTTTATTCTGAGCGGCGTTTCGGAAAGGGTTGAAAAAAGCGTTTTGCCGGGCTGTATCGTTTCCTCTTTCGTTATAGGGTAGTATGCGGTCGCCACCTCGGCAAGAGTGTCGTTATAACACTTTAAAAACACGTCCGTTTTCGCTTTGTTTTCGCCCGAAAGCTCCTGAGTTGCGTCGGAAAGCGCGGCGTAAAGCGTTTCGTCGCCAAGGATTCTCGCGGTGTCTTTTATAATGTCTTTTATGGTCATTTTCGTCCTCCTTTTTAGCCGCAGGCGGTCGCTTTAAAAGCGACCGCCTGCGGCTCTTCCGATAAAATAATGATTGTCACAAATCGTCGTTTATCGGCTTATACGGCAACTTATGCCGTTTGATGAGTGATTTTCCGGCGGTTTTACGCTTCGGTTATGCCGGAGAGCATCGCCTGGCCGCACGGTCTGGAGCAGATGAGTTCGGCGTATTTAACGAGCGTGGCGGTGTAAGTGGCTTTGCCCGCAACCTGTTTGATGACCTTTCCGTCGTCGCCCTCGAGCCACTGCCAGTCGCAAAGTTGATGAAGAGCAAAGTCGTCGGTGTTCAGAAGGTACATCGTTCCGCTCGGGCAGAATCTGTCCGAAACGATGGGAATACCGTTGTAAGTGAGGGCTTTGAAGCCGCCTTTGAGATTTTCCACGTCGAGGTTTCTCTTGTAGGTGGCGAGATGTTTCATAAACGCTCTCTTAACGCCGGCGGAGCAGATGATGAAGTTGATTTTGCTGCCGGTGTTTTCGTCGACGTAGTCTATCGCTTCCTGGATCGCGGTTTCGCTTATGTCGCCGACGGAAGTTTTCATGTAGGGAACGAGCCATTTGTTGTTCGCTCTGTTCAGTCCGTAAATGTTGCCCGTGGAGGCGAAAATCGCTTTAAGACCGGTGAGTTCCTGCTTGTAAGAACCCTGAACGGTTACGAGCGAGTTTGCGGGAACGGTGGTGGAAGTCACGCCCGCGCCGTCGATGGTGAAGGTGTTGTTTGCTTTGTCCACGTCCTTAACTCTTCTCGTGCCGACGGTGAGTTTCGCGCCGTCCGCGTTGTAGAAGTCGATCATCATGCCGGGTACGACGGATTTGACGTCGGCGCAGGTGATCGTGTTGTCCTTAACGGAAGACACCTTGGCGATTACGCCCGTTCCGTCGCCGAAGAGCATTCTGCCCATGTTGAGCGCGGAAGATTTGACGAGTCCTTCCATTTCGGCGTTGAGAAGGTTGACGAACGCGCCCGCGTCCGATGCCGACGCCCTCATCGCTTTATCCGAAATTTCGATCGTGCCGTAAAGGTTTTTAAGGGTACAGACGAGTTGCTCGTAGTTATTCCCCGCGGAAATGGGCAGATCGCCGTCCTCCGTGCCTGCGCCGATACCGCCGTTAACGCCGTACTGCGCGAGTTTTCTTACTTCCTTGCCCCAAACGTCCGAAGAGGTCTGCTTGATCCTTGCGAGGAAGGGGTTGATTTCGGTGTTGAGTTGCTCTGCAACCACGTCGAGATAGAGTGTTTTAAGCGCTTTGTCTGCGCTGCTGATTGTTACCATATTTTATTCCTCCGATTAATAATAGATTTATAGCATTTATCGATTTATAGCCCGAGATTTGTTTTAACGAGCCTTCCGGCTTCTTCGAACGTTCTCGGTTTTTTCGGCGGCGCGGTCACCGCCGTTCCGAACACCGGCGGCGCGATCGGTCTGTTTTTGAACACGCGCAGAAGATACGCTTTAACGGCTTCTTCGGCGTCGATGGTTTCCGTCTTTTCGCTCGTCGGGTTTTGTTCCCGGGCCTCGCCGCCGTCGCTTGTTTTCGCTTCGGCGGGCGGGGTCCGGTTATTTTCTTCGGGCGGGATTGCGTCCTCGTCGCCGCCCGTAAGAATTTCATAAACGTCTTTTTCTTTTTTCGCGGCGTTCTCCGCGGTAAGTTTTTCCGTCGCGTCGTTTTCGGCGGCAAATTCTTTTTCCGCCGGGTTTACCGTCGCGTCCGCGTCGTTTGTTGCGGCGTCGTTTGCCGTAACTTTCTTGTCCGCGGCGGCTGTATTCGCCGCAAATTCTTTGTCTGTCGCGGCTATCTGCGCCGCAGAGCCGTCCCCTGAAATTTTATCCTTTCCGGAGGAAGCGCAAAGCCGCGTTATTTCCTCGTTCTTCTTTAAAATTTCTCCCTCGAGTTCCCTGAGTCTTATGCTGCGTCTGGTAAATTCGGACTCAAGATTCCCGTACGCCTTAAGAAGCGACTTCACGTCCTTAAATTTTCCCAACGAGATTTCGGTTGCCGCCGCGCTTTCGTCTTTTTTCGCCTCCGCGACTTGCGCCGCAACCTCCGTTTGTTCGTTACCTGTTTGTTTAATATCGTTTCGCTCCATATTCCCGTTTCACCTCGTGTAGTTTATTTGATGTTTATGGCGTTGCCGATTTCGACGGCGTTTTCTTCCGCCGCCAGGGCAAGTTTATGCCGTCTTAAATGTTCCACGGCGTTTTTCTTCGTCGTTTCGTTTTTTCTCACCGCTTCGCTTTCGGCGGAGAGTAAAAACCTCGTGTGTTCCGCAACGTGCAGTTTGTGGTCGTCGTATTCGTCCGCGTCCATGGGCTGCTTAAAGCCGGTAAGGTTTTCTTCCGCGGCTTTGTTTATGTGCAGGCTCTCTATGTCGAGCGTGTTGTCTATCGAACCGAAGCCGAGAATTTCAAGCACTTTCGCCTTCGTTCTTTCGGACATTTTTCCGCTGGCATCGGAAAGCAAACCCGCGCCTATAAGTTCGTAAACCGCGCTTTTCTTCTGAGCGGGCGTAAACGAAAGTTCGCTTTCGGTGTCGAAAACCACGTCGTCCGAACCTATGTCGGAAGAGTTGAAATAGTGCAGTTCCACTTTGCCGTGATCGCCCGCCGTTCGCATAAGCCTCGTGTCGGTCGCGAATTGTTTGAAAAGCCTTATTATATGCTTTGCCGTTTCTTTTTCGGCGGCGCGGATATTTTCCGTAACGGAATTAAGCCTTGCGTCCTCCTGTTCGATGAGAAGTTGCAACGCCACGCCGGAAGTTCCCGCGGCGAAGTCAGCCGACCTTGTGAATTCGCTCACGCCGCTTAAGAGAATGAATTCGCTTAAAAGTCTGTCTTCCTCTCTGTTGAGGTCGGTCGGGATCGCGCCCATTCCCATAAGCGACGGCGGGGTGGAACCCTGTCTGTAAACGATGATTTTTCCGGGCGAAAGTCCTTCTTCCGCGAGTTCGTCGGTGTCCACCGAGCCGTCCTCCACGGCGACGACGCCCATCGTGAGCCTGTTGAGAAATTCCTGTTTGCGGTTTTTCACGGCGTTGTAGGCTTTCTGAACGGGGATAAGTCTTTCCACCATCGAAATGCCGAAAAAGCATCCCGATTTGTCTATCGAATTCTGTTTTACGAAGGGGAAAGTTCTTCTTCCTTCCACGCCGTTCGCGTAGGGGAGTTCGCCCATAAACAAAATTGCCTTTTCGCAGGCGATGATAAGTCTGCCGTTCGGGAATTCCGAAGAGGGGCGTTCGTATTTTTCGACGACGAGCGCGCTGTCGTGCGCGACGGATTTTCCCGCAACGCCTTTATACGCGCCGTAAACGTCCACGTCCGAGCCTTCGGTTTTTATGCCGTAAAGCCGTTCGATGTCCGCAACTTTCATCGCTCTCGCCCTTATGATGCTCTCGCATTGTTCAACCGTTTCGTAGCAGAGCGAATCGGGGTAAATCTCGAACGGAGAAACGGATTCCACCGTTATATCGCCTTCGTAAACGTGAGTTCCGTTCACTTCGCCGAGCAGTTTGCCCGCGTTCGGGTTCCACCCCACGAAGTAAAATCCCGTTCCGCACGATTCGCTCCAGCCCGTCGTCTTTGAAATTACGTCCTCGAGTTTCAGTCTCTGATAGGTCGAATTCACGAGTTCGGTCGAGAGTTTGGCGTTTTTGATGTCGCTTTCTTCCGCGCCGGCGGCTCTCACGCTCATAACGGGGCGTATTCTCGTGAGCCTTGCGATTCGGGAGTCGATTATCGGCGCGATGTGATTGAACACGCTTCTGTTCTGCCAATAATAGAATTTTTCCTCTTCTTCCACCTCGCCGCGCGGAGTTATTTCGCAATACTGATTGCCGTGAAGATATTCGAGGTCGAGTTCCCATTGTCGCTCGAGATCCCGTCTTTCTTCCTGCCTTTTGTAGAAATCGGAGAAAACGTCGCGCAGAATTTCGTCGTACGTTTTATCTTTTTCCGATATCTTTCGCTTTTTGATCTGTTCGCCGATTGTCATTTTTTCGGTTTGTCCTCCAATAATTTTAGTAGTCTTGATTTTTCTTTTTCAAGGTCGTCGTCGGAAATTTCCGCGATATCCCCGTCGTCCGCGGTTATGCCGAACAGGAGTTTTGCGGCGGAAATGTCCGGCGGAACGGATTTTTTCGTCACTTTTCGTTTGGTGAGTTTAAGTTCGTCCTCCGTTTCCGCAAACTCTTCTATCGTTTCCGTCGTGTCGTAGCCGATAGCGCGTTTAACGAGCGCCTTTTCGATTTTCTGTCTTGTTTTCTCGTCCATATTTCTAAGGAGCCGAGAATGTCTTAGCCGGATTCCCGGGCTTGATAAAATCCCGATTCCTCTTTTCGATCACCCCCGAAGCAGTTGAATTTGGCGCAAGTATAACCGAGAAATCGCAACAATCAAGACATTTGGGAACTTAATCGGAAAAAATTTTTTTCGGGAAAGGCGGATAAACGGTTGCAATAACGAAAAAAATATGCTATCATTAACAGGCTTGAATCAGAAATCGACTTACGGCCTCATGGTCAAGCGGTTAAGACGCTGCCCTCTCACGGCAGAATCTGCGGTTCGATTCCGCATGGGGCTACCAAAAAAGCGAAACGCCAACGTGTGTTGGCGTTTCGCTTTTTTGGTTGCCCCTAAGCGGAACGTACGCGGCAACAAAGTTGCCGTCGTTCGCATTCGCGTAGCGAATCTTGCCGAGGGGCTCCCGCTTGCGGGAAACGGCAAATTCCGCATGGAGCTACGGTATGATTACAAAAAGTTTTTGGAGTCCGCGCGGCAAACGAGGTTTGCCGTCGTTCGTATTCGTGCCAGCGAATCTTGCCGAAAGATTCCCGCTTGCGGGAAACGGCAAATTCCGCAAATGATTACAAGCAAAAAGCATTTGAAATCTACGCGGCAATCTGTTTCGTCGTTCGTCAATTTGCCATAAGGCAAATTCCGCATATGATTACAAACAAAAAGTTTTTGGAGTCCGCGCGGCAATCTGTTTCGTCGTCCGTCAGTTTACCGTAAAGCCGAAAAACATTTTTTAACTAAATAACATAATTCATCGGTATTTTTGTGGATAATCCGTTTGACTTTTCCGAAATCCTATTATATAATTGAAATATAATATTATCAACACAAAACAGGAGAGAAATAATATGGCATTTTCTGAATTTCTTGACGGCAGACGCAACGCCGCAAAGGAACTCGTTAAAGAACTCGGCAACAGTTTCTCTTACGTCAGCGTTTTAGGTACGGACGTGAGAGCCTCGCTGTATACCGCCGACTTCAAATCGTCCAACGCGCGCGACGGCGCGGGAGAGTGCGGCTTCGCGCTGAGAATGTGGAACGGCGGAGCGTATTTCGAGTATTCGCTCGACGATATCTCGGGCAATATCCGCGACTTGGCGAAAAAAATCGTCAAAGAGGCGGTTCCGTCGAAAACCCTTACGGATAAAGAAATCAAACCGGGCGAACCGCTCGACGAACCCCTCGTTCAATCTTTCGTGAGAGAAAACGACTTCGACGATTATTCCGACGAAGAACGCCTTGCTTTCTGCAAAAAAGTAAGGGATATGGCAAAAGCGAAGAGCGACAAAGTCGTCAACGCGACGGGATATCTTCAGCCGTTCACGGTTTCAAAACTTTTCGTTTCCAAAAACAGAGAACTCGACCAGTATTACGGCTGGGTGAACGCGATGGTTATCGCTATTTATAACGACGGAAAAATCGTCCGCGCGAGAGAGGACGCTTATTCCACGAAGATAGCCGACGTAATGGCGGAATTGCCGACCAAAATCGACGCGCTTATCGCAAAAGCGGAAAAACTTGCCAAAGCGAAACCGATTAAACCGGGCGTTTACGACGTTATAACGGACAGTTCCATAAGCGGACTCATCGCTCACGAGGCGTTCGGTCACGGCGTGGAAATGGATCAGTTCGTAAAGGACAGAGCGCTCGCCAAGGAGTACGTGGGCAAATACGTCGCTTCGCCCGTCACGAATATGCGCGACGGAGCGGCGGCGGTCGTTTCGGCGGCGTCGTTCTTCTTCGACGACGAAGGCGTCCTTGCGGGCGACACGCAGATTATAAAAGACGGCGTACTCGTAGCCGGAATGTGCGACAACGTTTCGGCAAGTCAGCTCGGCGTTATCCCCACAGGCAACGGCAGAAGAGAGAGTTATAAGAGAAAGGCTTATACGAGAATGACTAACACCTTCTTTGAACCGGGGAAAGATAAACTCGAAGACATGATCGCTTCGGTTAAGCGCGGATATATGCTTTTCGAAACGAACAACGGAATGGAAGATCCCAAAAACTGGCAGATACAATGCACTGCGGAATACGGAATCGAGATAATCGACGGCAAACTCACCGACAATTACGTTTCGCCGGTAGTCATCAGCGGAAGCGTTCCCGAACTTCTGAAGTCGATAACGATGGTTTCGGACGGAAAGGAGATAATCGGCGCGGGAATGTGCGGAAAAGGTTATAAAGAATGGGTGAGGGTTACCGACGGCGGACCCGCGCTCAAAGTGAGGGCTAAACTTGCATGAATAATCGAATCGAATTGCTTAAAAAACTTCTTGAAGAAAATAAAGACGTATCCGATTACAAAATCAATCGGACGAACACTTTGTCGAGCGAATTGTTCTTCGTTCACAGAACTCTCGAAACTTCGCGCGCGACCGACGTTTGCGATACCGGCGTGACCGTTTACGTCGATCACGACGGAAAGAAAGGCGAATCGGCTTTCGCCGTTTACGAATCTATGACGGAAACCGACCTGAAACTTAAAATAGCCGAGGCGGCGGCGCGGGCAAAACTCGTTTTCAACGAGCCTTACGATATCCCCGGCGGCGAAAAAACGGAAAGGGAAGTTCCCTCGAATTTCCGCGATTACGAACCTAAGGAACTCGCGGCGAAAATCGCCGAAGCCGCTTTCAAAGCCGATCGTTACGAAAACGGCTCGATAAACGCGCTGGAAGTTTTCGTTTATAAACACGTAAAAACAGTCGTGAACAGCAAGGGCGTCGACGTGACGGAAGTCAAATACGACGCTATGATCGAGGCTATACCCACATGGAACGAAAACGGCGAATCCGTAGAACTTTACGAGGCTTATCGCTTCACGGAATTCGACGCGGACGAAATAACGGCGGAAATAGACGAAAAAATGAAGGAAGTGCGCGACAGAAAGCACGCCGTGAAACCCGCGGAAAAAATCGAAGCGGACGTCGTTTTGAACGTGAAAGAGGCGGGCGAACTTTTCTCCGAACTCGCTTCCGATTTAACTTACGCGTCTGTTTATTCGCATTATAATCTCCATAAAATCGGCGACGATCTGCAAAACGGCGATGGCGACAAAATCACGCTCGAAATGAAAGGCGCGATGAAGGGCAGCGAATATTCCGCGGCGTTCGATGCGGACGGCGTTTCGCTCGCCGATAAAAAAATAATATCGGGCGGAAAAGTCGAGGGGTATTTCGGTACGAACAGGTTTGCTTCCTATCTCGGCGAGAAACCCACGGGCGACCTTAAATGCGTGAGCGTGGAAAAGGGCAGCCTTACGGATAAAGAACTCGCCGAAAAGCCGTATCTCGAGTGCGTTTCGCTCTCCGGCTTGCAAATAGACCTTTATAACGACTATATCGGCGGCGAAATAAGGCTCGCGTATTATCGTCACGACGGGCTGGTCGAGCCGGTCACCGGAATTTCGATGAGCGGCAAACTCTCCGAAGTCCTTGCGGGTATAAGGCTTTCCGATAAGACGAAAGTCCGCGGATATTACGGCGGACCGTATAAAGTTCTTCTCAAAGGAATGGAAATAATTTAAAAAAAACAAGGGGACCGCGGGCGGTCGTTTTAACGCAAAAGCCGGCGGCTTGAGGGTAATTATGAAAGAAACTTTCGAATGGATGCAGTCCTGGTGCGACCACGCGGATAAAAACGATTTGCCGAGAGTTCTGCTCGTCGGCGACAGTATTGCGCGCGCATATCGGGAAAAAGTCGGGGAATTGCTCCGCGGTAAATATTACGTCGATTATATCGCGACTTCTTACGCGATAGATCAGCCGATTTACGTTAATCTTATAACGGCTTTCGCCAAAGATTCGGATTACGCGCTGATTTATTTCAATCACGGTCTGCACGGATTGCATATGACGGACAGAGTTTACGGCGAAGGCGTCGAAAAATTGCTCGCCGATATCGGCAAAGGCAAAAAAGTCGTTCTGGCAACGTCCACGCTCGTCAAGGAAAAGGGCAACGCGAGGATAGATTATCGTCAGACGGGTATAGTTCTCCGCAGAAATCGGGTTATGGAGAAAATCGCCGCGAGAAACGGTTACGCTATGGATGACCTTTACGCCGTGAGCGCGAACATCCCCAACGAATACAGGCTGGAGGACGGAACGCATTACGACGAGAACGGCAGCGCGCGCCTTGCGGAATCGGTCGCGAGGTCGATTCTCAGAGCCGGCGGAAACAAAGAGAAAAACGAGGGCTGAAAAGCCCAGGATTTGCGAAATATTATAAAATCATCTCTCAAAATGCATAAAAAAAGTTGACGGAGAGAATAAAAGATGATATAATCGCTAAGTGATTATCCGTAAAGGTATGCAAATCGGTACGGATATTCGTTTAAAATGCTTTCTTTAAACGGGTTAGGGTCCGTTTTCAGAATATCCAAATCTATAAGGAGGTAAAAAATGCCAACTATCAACCAACTCATCAAGCAAGGCAGAGTAACGGCAAAGGACAAGTGTAAGACTCCTATCATGGGTCATTGCCCGCAGAAAAGAGGCGTTTGCCTTTCGGTAACCACCACTTCTCCCAAAAAGCCTAACTCGGCGCTTCGTAAGATCGCGAGAGTACGTCTTACGAATAAGCAGGAAGGAACGGTTTACATTCCCGGCGAAGGACACAACCTTCAGGAACACAGTTCCGTGCTTATCCGCGGCGGAAGAGTAAGAGATTTGCCCGGCGTAAGATATCATATCATCCGCGGCACGCTCGATACCGCAGGCGTTGCGAAGAGAAAGCAAGCAAGAAGCAAATACGGCGCTAAACGCCCCAAATAATTAACAGATAATTATTTTCGTTTTGCTTAAACACAATTCCTACTTATGGCGGAGATTCTGAAACGCCCGAAAAGTAGGCAGTACGACGTCACGGACGTCGGAAGGTTCGCTCCCCGAGGCGAAAAACAAAAAGCCGAAGGTTTAAGAGCGATAGCTGTACACGGGTTATATTTTATATACCCTAAATAATTTAAAGGAGGACAACAATTATGCCAAGAAGAGGTGGCGTACCCAAGAGGGACGTATTACCCGATCCTATATACGGCAATAAAGTGCTTACCAAACTTATCAATCAGGTAATGCTTGACGGAAAGAAAGGTACTGCGCAGACGATCGTATACGACGCTTTGAAGAAATCGTCCGAAAAACTCGGCGTTGAGCCGATGGACGTATTCAATCAGGCGATGAATAACGTTATGCCCGTTCTCGAAGTTAAAGCGAGAAGAGTCGGCGGTTCGAACTATCAGGTTCCTATCGAAATCAGACCGGAGAGAAGACAAACTCTCGCGATCCGTTGGATAGTCGCGAGCGCGAGAAAGAGAAGCGACCGCGAAATGTGCAACAAACTTGCATCCGAACTGATGGACGCTTATAACAACGCCGGCGGAGCCGTAAAGAAGAAGGAAGATACTCACAGAATGGCGGAAGCAAACAAGGCGTTTGCTCATTACCGCTGGTAATTCTTTATCGGCGGAAAAGTCGCGGAGCGGTTGTCGTTTCCGCGGCGACGAAGCCGGAAAGAGTTTTTTATATGAAGGAGTAATTTTACAAATATGCCAAGACAATACGACTTACAACATACCAGAAACATCGGTATCATGGCGCACATCGACGCGGGTAAGACTACTACGACCGAGCGTATTCTTTTCTACACGGGAAAGACTCATAAACTCGGCGAAGTTCACGACGGAGCCGCAACGATGGACTTCATGGTACAGGAACAGGAAAGAGGTATAACGATTTGTTCTGCCGCTACCACTTGTTTCTGGAAAGGCAACAGAATTAACATCATCGATACTCCGGGACACGTTGACTTCACCGTCGAAGTTGAAAGATCTCTGAGAGTTCTCGACGGAGCCGTGGCGACTTTCTGCGCCAAGGGCGGCGTTGAGCCTCAGTCCGAAACGGTATGGCGTCAGGCGGACAAATATCACGTTCCGCGTATCGCGTACGTAAACAAAATGGATATCAACGGCGCTAATTTCGACAACGCCGTACAGATGATGAAAGACAGATTGAAGGCCAACGCCGTTCCCATCTGCCTTCCCATCGGCAAAGAAGACACTTTCTGCGGAATTATCGACCTTGTCGCCAACGACTCGATAATTTATCACGACGACCTCGGTAAAGATTTCACGGTAGGACCTATCCCCGCGGAATACGCCGACAAAGCCGCCGAAGCCAGACAAGCCCTTATGGAGGTTTGCGCGGAGCAGGACGACGCTTTAATGGAAAAATTCTTCGAAACGGGCGAACTTTCTCCCGAAGAGATGAAGGCAGCCATCAGAAAGGGAACTCTTGCGATGAAGATTAACCCCGTCCTTTGCGGATCGAGTTATAAGAACAGAGGCGTTCAGCATCTTCTCGACGCAATCGTGGATTATCTTCCCAGCCCGATCGACGTCGATCACGTTAAAGGCGTCAACCCCGATACGGACGTAGAAGAAATCAGAAAGACCGACGACGAAGAACCGTTCGCAGGTCTTGCGTTCAAGATGGTAGCCGATCCGTTCGTAGGTAAACTTGCGTACTTCAGAGTTTATTCGGGTACTTTATCCGCAGGCTCTTACGTATACAACGCTACGAAAGGCAAAAAGGAAAGAGTCGGAAGACTTCTTCTTATGCACGCTAACCACAGAGAGGAAATCGACAAGATTTACTCCGGAGATATCTGCGCTATCGTAGGACTTAAAGAAACCACCACGGGCGACACGCTCTGCGATGAAAATCATCCGATAATCCTTGAAAAGATGGAATTCCCCGAACCGGTTATTCAGGTAGCCATCGAGCCTAAGACGAAAGCAGGTCAGGAAAAAATGACGCTTGCTCTTCTTAAACTCGCCGAGGAAGATCCCACTTTCAAATTCTATACCGATAAAGAAACGGGACAGACGATAATCGCCGGAATGGGCGAACTTCACCTTGAAATAATCGTCGACAGACTTCTCAGAGAATTCAAGGTCGAAGCGACCGTCGGTAAGCCGCAAGTTTCTTATAAGGAAACGTTCAGAAAAGCCGTCGACGCCGAAGGAATGTACAAAAGACAGTCCGGCGGTAAAGGTCAGTACGGTCATTGTAAAGTCAGATTCGAGCCTCTGGAACCCGGTCAGGGCTTCCAGTTCGTCGACGAAACGGTCGGCGGCTCTATTCCGAAGGAATATATCGAACCCGTCAGAAAGGGTATCGAAGAAGCGTCGAAGAACGGTTATCTTGCCGGATACGAAATGGTCGACTTCAAAGCGACCGTTTACGACGGATCTTACCACGAAGTCGACTCCTCGGAAATGGCGTTCAAGATCGCAGGATCTCTTGCTTTCAAGGACGGTATGAAGAAGGCTAACCCCGTTCTCTTAGAGCCTATAATGAAGGTTGAAATAGTAACTCCCGAAGATTACTTCGGCGACCTTATGGGTAACGTATCGTCGAGAAGAGGTACTATTCTCGGAACGGAAGACAGAAACGGCTCGAAGGTCATCGATTCCTACATTCCGCTTTCGGAGATGTTCGGTTACGCAACGGAACTTCGTTCGAGAACTCAGGGAAGAGGTCAGTTCACAATGCAGTTCGACCACTTCAACGAATGTCCGAAGTCCATTGCCGAGAAGATTGTCGGAGAAAGATCGGTTAAGCACGACGACTAATCCGTATTCTTAACAGTTATCATTCTTACGCGGGGCAGCCCCGCGAAGAAAACGTTATTCGTTCAGTTCTTCCGCGGAAATCCCGCGAAGAAAATATTATCAAGGTTATCATACCGAAAGGTATATAATACAAAAAATAAAAAATAAAAAAACAACCAAATTTAATTAAATTGGAGGAAAACAACTATGGCAAAAGCAAAATTTGACAGAAGTTTACCGCACGTAAACATCGGTACCATCGGACACGTTGACCACGGCAAGACTACTTTGACCGCTGCAATCACGATGGTTATGGCTTGCAAAGGCGACGCAGAGAAGATGAGATACGATCAGATCGATAAAGCGCCCGAAGAAAAAGCAAGAGGTATTACGATTAACACCGCTCACGTTGAGTATAAGACCGATAAACGTCACTACGCTCACGTTGACTGCCCCGGACACGCAGACTACGTTAAGAACATGATTACCGGCGCTGCGCAGATGGACGGCGCAATCCTTGTTGTTGCCGCTACAGACGGTCCGATGCCGCAGACCAGAGAACACATCCTTCTTGCTCGTCAGGTTGGCGTTCCCTACATCATCGTATTCCTTAACAAGTGCGATCAGGTAGACGATCCCGAACTTCTCGAACTCGTTGAAATGGAAGTCAGAGGACTTCTTGACGAATACGGATTCCCCGGCGACGATACTCCTATCATTAAGGGTTCTGCTCTTAAGGCTTTGGAAAAGGCTTCGTCCGGCTGCCCCGACGCGGAAGTTCTTGCCGCTCCCGAATGTCAGTGCATTCTTGAACTTATGGATGCTATCGACAACTACATCCCCACTCCCGAAAGAGACGACGCTAAGCCGTTCCTTCTTCCTGTAGAAGACGTATTCACGATCTCCGGTCGTGGTACCGTTGCAACCGGAAGAGTTGAAAGAGGTGTTGCTCACGTCGGCGATCCCGTTGAAATCGTAGGACTTCAGGAAAAGCCCACTACTTCGGTTATTACCGGTCTTGAAATGTTCAGAAAGACCCTTGACGAGGCTCAGGCAGGCGATAACGTCGGCGCTCTTCTTCGTGGTATCGACAGAACCGGTATCGAAAGAGGACAGGTTATTGCTAAACCCGGTTCCGTTCACGCTCACACCGAGTTCAGCGGTCAGGTTTACGTCCTTACTAAAGAAGAAGGCGGAAGACACACTCCGTTCTTCAACAACTACAGACCTCAGTTCTATTTCAGAACCACCGACGTTACCGGAACCATCAAACTTCCCGACGGCGTTGAAATGGTTATGCCCGGCGACCACATAACGATCGACGTTACCCTCATCACTCCTATCGCTTGTGAAGAAGGTCTTCGTTTCGCTATCCGTGAAGGCGGCAGAACCGTTGGTTCGGGCGTTGTTGCCAAGATCATTAAATAATCGATCTTAAGCGATTTCACTCGATAACCTATCGATAAAATGCTTGAAAATCCCGCTGCAAAGCGGCGGGATTTTTTTGCGTATCCTGAATAATTGTTTTATTTGTATAATGCCGTAAGGCGCGATTGTCGGAGCGATATCGACGGGAAACGGTTATGCCGAATAAGGAAATTGCGGTGAATTTTGCGAACGTTTGAAAAAAATCGTCCGCGGCGCGCATATTCTCTTGTTAGAAAACGTTATTTGTGTTAATATATTCGCGTCAGAGGCTCAAAACGATGCCTCATTGATTTCGTCGGATTCAGCGTTCAACGTTGCCGGCGACCGACGGGGAGAAAAAATGGAAGATAAAATACCGATCGAAAAGAAAGACTTATCGCAATTTTTTGCCGGTTCTCACGACTATCTCGTGATGCTGAATTTATACGATTCCGCCGTAAGGCAACTCAAATTGAAGTTCGAGGTTTTAAACAACGAATTCAAGGTTTTATACGCCCGCAACCCGATTCATCATATCGACAGCAGGGTTAAATCTCCGCGCAGCATAATCGCGAAACTCGAGAAGAAAGGCTATGAAATATCGCTGGAATCGGCAAAAAAGAACGTGAACGACATCGCGGGGGTGAGAGTTGTCTGCAACTATATCGACGACGTATACAGCGTTGCGGAGATGCTCAAACGCCAGACCGACCTTGAAATAGTGAAGATTCAGGACTATATAAAAACGCCGAATTACAACGGTTACAGGTCGTTGCACCTCGATATCAGAGTCCCCGTGTTTTTGTCGGACAGAACGGAATACGTCATCGCGGAAGTACAGATAAGGACGATAGCGATGGATTTCTGGGCGAGTCTGGAGCACGATATCCGTTACAAGGCGGACAAATCGCGTCTGCCGGAAGGAATAAACGAGGAAATGCTCGAGTGTTCCAACAAAATTGCCGAGATAGACGTTCAGATGCAGGATATGTACAAGCGAATCAAAGCGGCGGAAGAGCATAACAATAAAAGCGAACAATAAATTATCGATAAATATCAAGCCCCGCGGCATCCGAAAATCAGGATGCCGCGGGGCTTTGTCTTTTTTTCAGCCGAAGTTCAGGCAGGCATTTGCTTGGCGGACATTTGCTCAGCCGAAGTTCAGGCAGGCATTTGCTTGGCAGGTATTTACTCAGCCGAAGTTCAGCCGTTTTTTATTCAGCCGGATTTCAGCCGATACCCGGCCAATACTTGCTTAGCCGATATTTGTCCGGTTGATACTTGCTCAGCCGTATATCTTGCTTTCCAATCTCGAGAGATAATTCCATTTCAATCCGTCAAAGCCGCAACTCGAAACGAGTTCCACGCCGTTGCCGGTTCCCACGCTCGGCACAACGAAGCAGTTATCGGTTTTACCGTTATTTACGGGAACAAATCCGTCGAAAGCGATGCAATCTCTGAGCGCGTCTATCTTTGCCGCTACGGCGGGATGATCCTTGCGGAACTCGGAAATAGTGTATTCCTCATAACCCTTCGAATTATCCGTTTCGGCGTTTTCGTCGAGGTAAACAACGCACTTTGTGGCGGGAGGAACCTCCGGGTTATCTTTATTTGGGACGGAAACAATGTAACGCGGCGGTTCCAAATATGGGATATAAGAAAGATACAGCCCTTTTTCGCCGAAGAGCGTTATATTATCAACGGAGTATTCAAGCGAGGCGTTAAGCGTGGTCGAGTCGGTTATCGTTCCGTCGTTTCTGCCGACGAAGCCGCCGAGGCGAACGGAGTCTTTAAGATAAACGTTATCGCCTTGCGAAAGCAGTATGGACACGGGTCTTTCGGCGAAGCAGTTTTCGATTTCGCCGGAGTTGTAACCGACGAACGAGCCTATATAACAGTCAAGACTTCTCGCGAGAGAAACGCTCACCGCGCTGAAATCGCTTCTGCCGCTCTGATTGACGTTTTTCATTCTGCCGTTGTTCGTTCCAACGGTCACGCCCACGGCGAATTCGTTGTTTCCGTCTACGTTTATCTGTCCGCCGGCGGAGGCGATAAGTCCGTCTATAAGTCCGTTATTCGTACCTATCGCGCCCGAAACGGAAAGTTTGTTCGTCGGGCTTACGGCTATGGAAATTTCAGCCATGCTGTGGCAATCGATTATCTTTCCGCTTGCCGTCAGTTCTCCGACGAACGCGCCGAGCGTGGTCGCGTCGGTCGAGCCGCTTATCGAGAAAGATCCCATTAAGGAAAGGTTATAAATCGTTCCGCTCACTTTGGAGAAAAGTCCGAAGTTGCGTTTCGTTCCGCTTTTCGCGGCAATGCGTATTTTATATCCGTTTCCGTTGAACACGCCCGAGAATCCGCTTTGAGCGTCCGCTCCGAGCGCGGTCCAGTCCGCAAGACTGTCGTAGTCGAAGAAAGCGCCGCCCTTGATTATGTCGTTCGTCAGAACGTAGTTCTCATAAGGCGCGAGGTTCACGTTCTGCAGTTCCTCGAAGGTGGAAATCGGTTTCGCGTATGCTGCGTAAAGAGTGGTCGCCTTTTCGATTGCCGTAACGGGATAGCCGTTTTCGTCTTTAAAATGACTGAAAACAAGCCCCGACGCATTCGGCGCAGGTTTTTCAAGTTCTTTCGTAAGCCTGCCGAACGGAACGTTATCAACCGCTTTTTCGGTTGTTCCGTCGGCGAATTTTCCGTCGCCCGCGTCGAGTTTTATTTCAAAAACGTCGGCGTCGGATTCGTAAACGGCGTAATAAGTCGTTTTTACCGAATAAACGGTCTCTTTAAGTTTGCTTGGCGTAATTATCTCATCGCTGGCGTCCGTTCTCCACCCGACGAATTTCATACCTTTGCAGGACGGAATTTTATCGAACGCAATGTTTTCGCCTGCCGTGCCATAGTCTTTAATTTCAACGCTGCCGTCGTCAAATACCTTTAACCCCACGAGATCGCCGTCACCTTCCGAACTGCCGTAAGATTCATCGGCACGGAAAGTAAGTTCGACTTTTATCGCCGTATCGTGGACGTAAACGCCGTAGAAAACGGTGTCCTCGGCGAACGTAATCTGCTCGCCGGCTTTAACCGAAACGGGCTCGGAGCCGTCGTTCGGCTTGGTTTCCCAACGGTCGAAGCGGTAATACTTATCGCTGTAATAATCGACGTAAGGAGCGATCATCGTCGTGCCGTAAGTTTCGTAATAGTTCGCAACGTGTCTGAAGCCGGTCATAAAGCCGTTGCAGATAACGCCGTCTATCTTCGTTCCGTCGGGTTCGTAACATTCGCCGTCCGAAACGAAAGCGACGTTGACGATTCTGGCGGTCGCGGGCTTGAAGAAAATCTCTATCGTCGCGTTGTGATCGAAAGGAACGTAAGCCATATATCCGTCGTTATAGAACGCGCTGACGTATTCCTCGCCGTCATAAGTCCATTTGAGATATTCGGGAACGTAGGTCTTGGACGCGTCGTCAACCGTGAAAAGGTTTGCGGTGAGATAATAACCTCTGCCGTAAAGATCGCTTACCGAGAGTTCGGTTTTCCACCTGTCGCCGAGGAAATAAATGTTCACGGGGACGTCCGTTTTAATCTTTTTGCCGGGATTATCCGCGTCGTCTTCGTATTTCGCCTCGTAACCGCCCTTGAATGTAAGGGTTATCGTTGCGGGGTTGAGCGAATAATAAGCGTAATAGGTCGCGTCCTCGCCGCCGATTTTAAGATTTTCGGCGTCGACTTTATGTTCTAAGGAATAAGGCACCGTCGTCCAGCAGACGAAAGCGAAATCGCCTTTTTCGTCCGAATAATCTTCCGGGCGGACGTGAGAGATATCCTTGCCGTAAACGTCCGTGAGTTTAAACGTTTTGTCGCCGTTTTCAAACTTTCCGCCCAACGCTTCGAACGTTATCGTGTGTTGTTTCGCCGTTTCGTCGAACTGCGCTCTGAAAACGATATAAGTTTTAACGTTGCCGCTAAGGTCTTTTTCCGAACCGACGATATAAGTCTCCGTGTCCACGCCCCAGCCTTTGAACGCGTATTCTCTCATGCCATTCACGTCGCCGCGTACGGGGTCGGCGATTTTCTCTGCCGAAATGACTTCCTTAAGCGTTTTTCCGAAGTAATCTCCCTCGACGATTCTGTGGTAATATTCGTATCCGTAATCTCCCACGCTTACGAAAGCGAGCGTCGGCATAACGGTTTTATCTGCGAAAACGGGAGCGTAGGTTTCGTTTTTCACGAACGCGATTCTCACGCCGTAAGGATATTCGTCGCCGACGGAATTTTTCCAGCCGTAGAACGAGTAATACGTTTTGCTTTCGTTGTCGAAGTAATCGTTAAGCGCGGGCAGAGAATAGAACGCCGATTCGTCTTCCATTCCGAACGTCCAGGGTTTGCCGTTCGCTACGTGAACTTTTTTGCCGTTTTCGCGCGTTTCGTACTTAACGCCTTCCGCAAAGGATTGAAGTTGGTCGTCGACGATGAATTCTGCCGTGAGTTCGCCGAGAGTATACGTCGCCGTGAGATTGACGGTTATGTCTTTTGCGGGCATAAGAGCGGGATCGGGAATGGTTGACAAATCCCATTCCACGACGGGCGCTCCGGAGAGAACTTTGTCTATATCGAACAACGGATAGCCTGCAAGTCTGCTCACAACAGTTTCGTCGGAAAAATTGGGTTTCAGCAACGCAACGTTTATCGGATCGCCCTGTTTTATGCCGAAATCGCCTATATAAACGCCGTTCGCCATTATTTTAACGTAATAAACGGGAATTTTGTCGCCGTCTTTGCATTCGTAAAGGACGTACCAGATTCTGTTTTTAGTCACGTCCGGCATCGAGCTTACTTCATAGAAACGACTGTTTTCGTCGTTTTCGGCGTTGATGTCGCGGTAACCTTTGATGACGTAAACGTTTCCGTTCTCGGTGAATTCGCTGCCTATAGCGAACTGTTCGGGCGGGAGCGGACGAATGGTTTTGCCGACGTAATCGAATGGTTTATATTCCGTTTTCACGCGGCTCACCGTTTCCGTTTCGAGTACGTAAGTTTCGGTGAACACGTTCTCGTCGGTGTAGGTCGCAACGAACTGCGCGCCGTTTTTAATCCCGTCGAAGTTTTCGAGATAGAGATTCGATTCGGTGTCGACGCGGATTCTCGGGTAGGAGCCTGCTTCTATGTCGATGCCCTTGAAAGCGTCCGCGTTCGGATCTACTTCGTAATAGTCGGCGAAGAAAGTCAGTCCGCTTGCACTTACGAATTCCGAGTATTTTTTACCGGCGATGTCCGGCGCGACTATTTTTTGGTCGGTGAGAACGATGAAATATCTGAGCGACGGAACGTAAATCATATCCGCCGAGAGCAGACGTTCGGTTCTCGCGATTTCGGACGAGGTGAGATATACCGGCGAACTGAATTCGGCTTTGAAAACGCGCTGTTTCCATTTAAGTCTGTAATACGAAGTGTTTACTATCATATACCCTTTATAAATGGTACTTGCGTTTTCGTAGGTAACTACGGGATAGGTTCCGTCGAAACTCTCGTCGATCCGGTCGCCTAAGAACGGGAAGTATTTTTCCCAGAGGTCGTTAAGGTCGAGATAATACCCCTGACGAACGGGCAGTTCGTCTTCGGAGAAATCGGGCGGAACGACTTGTTCGCCCTCGAGGAACGAAAGCCGCGCCAGAACTTCGGAATGAGTAGAACCGCCGCCCGCGTAATATTCGTTTCTGAATTCGGTATTATGTACGGCGTAATCTCTTCCGTCCGGGTTGCGGTATTCCACGTAGAAAATTCTCTCTATCCCGCTCGCGTAAACGCCGTGCCGCGGCAGAAGTTTCACCTTGACTACGTATTTCAGCGATTTGAACGGGAAGTTTCTGCTTATGATCGGGCTTCCGTTGTTGATGGTTACGTATTTGTCATAATCCCTCGTCTGATAATCGGGATCGTCCACCAATTCGAATTCATAGTCGAGATGTTTTCCGTATCGGTTTCTCAGCGCGCTGTCGTAAACCTCGTCGTCGCCCGTCGCTATGTCGAGATATCTCATCTGAACGGTACTCATTTTCACCCCGCCGTAACGCGTAGTGGTAACGTATGGGTTTTCGGGCGAGTTCGACTGTTCGGCAAAACCCAGCGGAATCAGTCTGTCGCCCACGCCGTACAGGGGAATTTTTTTGTCGAAAATGTCTGTGTTCAGGTCGTAAACGAGGAATTTCGCGCCTAATTTCGCGTTCACGAACAGCCCCACTTCGAGATACATTCCGCCGTAAAGATGTGTTTCGGAAGTTTTGTTCACCGCGTCGTAAGAATAACGGAAACTAACGAGACCGCTAAGTTCGATATAAGGTCCGAAGCGGAAGGAAACGTATACCGCCGCAACGTTATTGAGTTTCAGAACGGACAAAGACAACTTCGCTTCGAGTCCGCATCTGAATCCGACCTGACCTTTAAGCGTTACGGCTATGCCGATTTCGTTTTCGGCGGTGGCTCTCAAAAATTTGAACTCTTTGAACATAACGGGTTTTCCGTTGTCGCCCACGGCTTTTTCGCCGTTTGTGAGGGTGGTCGTTTCAACGTAGTGGTGGGAAAATTCCACGTATAATCCGGCGCGCGCGCCGAGCGAACCCACGACGTTGAATTCGAGCATAAGCGAAACCACGGGAACGGGCAGGGGAATCTGACCGAGCGGAATACTGAAAATGTCCACGTATTCGAGTTCGTCTTCATCCCAGAGGTCGCTACCCGTAATTGCGTTGGCAAATTTGTTCTGACCGTCCTTGTTTATATCCATAATGTATTCCACTTCGTCGGTTATATCGATAATGCCGTGGATATCGTCGTTCGAATCGGTAAATTCGACGGTCGCCGCGAGCGAAATCGAAAAGTCGTTGGAAAGGTCCACCTTTACGTCGGTGTAAAACCAGAGAAGAGGATTGAGGGTTACAAGCCCCGATTTGCAGATCGTGTAACGGTAATTCACCTGCGTTTTGTTAGAGATGGTTATCGAAACGCCGATTTTCATTTTGGCGAACTGAATTTCGCCGCCGACTTCTATTTCAAACGCAAGGCTCGTGCCTTTTATGTCTAATTTGACTTTCGGATAGTTAAATCCGAAATTTTCGATTGCGGCGGAGAAACGGCTTTTTTCGTCTGCGGAAAGCCCGTCGGCGTAATTCGTTATCGTGGGAGACTTGGCCACGGCGTTTTTCACCGCGTTTTTAAGGGTGACGATACCCTCGTTTTTCAGCACGTTTTCGGCTATCGTTTCCGCCGAAATGTTTGCAACGCCTTCGAGTTGCGCCTGCTTTTCCCCGTAAACGTCAACGTCGCCGTAAACGTCGTCCACGTTTGGCGTAACGACGTCCATTATGACGAATTCGTCCTCCTTGATTTCCGTACCGACGACGTATTGCATGCGTTCTTTTCTTACGGAAATTACTTTGCAGATATAATCGTCCGGCGTTTCGTCTTCCGTTTCGCCGACCACTACTATCGTGCCGACGGCAATCTCTTTCGTCGTTCTCGCAACGATTCGGCTGACGTCCTTTTCAAGCCCCGAATCCATATAGACGTAAACTTTTTCGTCCCATTTTGCAAGGTCCGCCGAAGTTATGCGGACGGTCGGTTTTTCTTCGATGACTTCTTTTTTTTCTTTACTCGTGGTGACGGTCACTTCGTCGGCGTTTTTCGCGTCCTTGCCGTCAACGGTAAGGAATTTAACCGCGGACGAGCGCGCTTTTAACGTATAAGTCATTCCTTCCGCGAGTTTTCTGCTCGGTTCGAGAACGTAAAAACCGTTCCCGTCCTGACGGCAGATAAGCCCGGTTTCCTCGCCGCTTGCCGAGGCGAAGGATATGTATTCGTCAATATTTCCGTTGTGCAGAATCACTCCGCTTGCCGTCGCTTCTATCACGGGCGAATCGGAAACGTTCCTGACGCTCGTAATTTTTCTGATCGTGTCCGTCGCGACGGAAAATCCGGCGTAAACGGTTAAAGAACGGCTGATAGAATCCTTTTTGCCGACGATTTTGTCGTGTTCGGCGTCGTAATACCAGCCGCCGAACGAGAATCCGTCTTTATAGGAAACGGGCAACGCCCCGAGTTCTTCGCCCTCGAAGTAAGTCCGTTGTTCTATTTCCGAACCGCCCGCGGTATCGAACGTGAGAACCGCGCCGTAACGCGCGTAAAGCGTTTCGTCCTTTTTTGCGGTTATCGTCCGCGGACAAACGCTCCCGAAATCTTCGTCGTAATACCAGTCCGCAAAAACAAGCCCCTCTTTTTCCGCTTCGGGGAGAGTGAACTCTTCGCCCTTTTCAAGCGTTACGGGGGCAATTTCTTTTCCGCCGTTGGTTTCGAAAGTGACGGTCACGTTGCCTTTGACTTTGCCGCGGTTTAACAACACCGCGCCGAGAATTATGCCGACGGCCGCGAGAACGGCAAGGGCCGCAGCGACGGCGATAATAACGATTTTTTTGGTTCGCATTTCCATAATATCAGCCTCCTTGATGATGTGTTTTGCGGATTGTTTTTATAAATAACAAAAAGCGCAAGGGAAAAATCTCTTTGCGCTTGTTTTAACGTGATTCATAGGCGGTTACCTCCGTCGCGGGTATGTTGATTTTAAAAAGCATATATCTTTTCATAATCGCATTATATCATATGATTGTTTGTATTTCAAGTTATATCGCTTTTTTTATCCGGAAAAAAATAAAATATTTTGCGATGCTGAAACGTCAAAAGCGATATTAAAGCGTAAAAAGCGATGCGAGCCGCCGCAGACAAAAGTCTGCGGCGGCTCGCCGTAAATCAATCTTTATTTCTGTTTTTTGCCCATTCTTTCATTCTGAGATCTCTCGAAAGAATTTTTTTGCGAAGTCTTATGTTGACGGGCGTGACTTCCACGAGTTCGTCGTCCGCGATGAATTCGAGGCATTGCTCGAGGGAAAGAATAGTGGGGGGGACGAGTTTCAGCGCGTCGTCGCTGCCCGACGCGCGGCTGTTCGTGAGGTGCTTTTGTTTGCACACGTTCACGGCAAGGTCGTCCTCGCGGGAATTTTCGCCCACGACTTGTCCTTCGTAAACCTTTTCGCCCGGGCCGATGAAGAGCGTGCAACGTTCCTGCGCGTTGAAAAGACCATACTGAGTGGTAACGCCGGTTTCAAAAACAACGAGGCTTCCTCTCGTTCTCGCGGGGATATCGCCTTTATATTCTTCGTATCCCGCGAACACGTGGCTCATTATTCCGAAGCCTTTCGTGTCGGTGAGCATTTCGCTTCTGTAACCGAACAGGCATCTCGCGGGAATTTTGAATTCGAGTTTGGTCGTGCCTCTGTCGTCGGCGGACATGTCGATGAGTTCGCCCTTTCTCGCGCCGATTTTGTTCATTATCGCGCCCACGTAATCGTTAGGCACTTCGATAACGAGGTCTTCCATAGGTTCGTGAGTTTTGCCCTCGATTTCCTTAAAGATAACCTTCGGACGGGAAACCTGAAATTCGTAACCCTCTCTTCTCATGTTTTCGATGAGAATGGAAAGGTGAAGTTCGCCTCTGCCGAACACTTTGAACGTATCCGCGCTTTCGGTTTCTTCTATCTTCATCGAAACGTTGGTTTCGATTTCCTTGAACAATCTCGCGCGCAAGTGGCGGGAAGTTACGTATTTGCCTTCCTTACCCGCGAACGGACTGTTGTTTACCATGAAGTACATCGAAACGGTCGGTTCGTCGATCGCGACGAAGGGAAGTTGTTCGATGCAGTCCGGCGAACAGATGGTTTCGCCTATGTTTATGTTTTCGATGCCCGAAACGGCGATTATGTCGCCCATTTCCGCGCTGAGAACTTCCGTGCGTTTAAGCCCCTCGAACTGATAGAGTTTGCCCACTCTCGCGTTCGTGGTGGTTTTGTCGGTGTGGATAACGGTTATCGGCTGAGCGTCCTTGATTTTGCCTCTCACGATTCTGCCTATGCCGATTCTGCCGACGTATTCGTCGTAATCGACGTTGCAGATTATCGCCTGAAGGGGCGCGTCGAGTTCGCCTTTCGGAGCGGGAATTTCAGAAAGAATAGTGTCGAGCAACGGGTCCATATTGTCGCTCTCGTCGGCGAGTTCTTTCTTCGCCCAGCCCTGTTTCGCGCTTGCGTAAACAACCTTGAAGTCGAGTTGGTCGTCGTTCGCGCCGAGTTCTATGAACAGATTGATTATTCCGTCGATAGTGGCGTTCAGATCGCCGCCTTTGTCGATTTTGTTGATGCAGACGACGGGCTTTTTGTTGAGCGACAACGCTTTTTTAAGAACGTATCTCGTCTGGGGCATACAGCCTTCCACCGCGTCCACGAGCAGAACGACGCCGTCCACCATAGATAAAATACGTTCAACCTCTCCGCCGAAGTCGGCGTGACCGGGCGTGTCGATAATGTTGATTTTCGTGCCTTTGTAATTAAGCGCGGTGTTCTTTGCGAGGATGGTGATTCCTCTTTCTCTTTCGATATCGCCGCTGTCCATAACTCTTTCGGCGACCACTTCGTTGGTTCTGAAAATGTTGTTTTGCTTCAGAAGCGCGTCCACGAGGGTGGTTTTGCCGTGGTCTACGTGCGCTATTATGGCGATGTTTCTTACGTCGTTTCTTACGTCCATACTTAACCTCTGTTAAAAAATACGTAATACAGTATAAACTTTGCCGATAAAATTGTCAAATAAACGGCAACGGCAAACGGAAAATGTGGACTTTTTTTTTATAATGTGGTATTATCTCGGTATGAATATGCAACTTAAAAAAATATTGATGATAGCGACCGGCGGAACGATCGCCTCTAAAAAAAGCGAGGACGGATTGACTCCGTCGCTCACTTCCGACGAACTTTTGTCTTACGTTCCCGAAATCAGGGAGTACTGTATTCCGTCGTCCTTGCAGACGATGAATATCGACAGTACGAATATCTGCGCCGACGACTGGCTCGTCTTAGAGGACGTCATCGAAAAAAATTACGAAAAATACGACGGTTTCGTCATCTGCCACGGCACGGATACGATGGCGTATACGGCGGCTACGCTTTCCTATCTCATTCAGAACAGCCCCAAACCTATCGTAATAACGGGTTCGCAAAAGCCTATCGATATGGACGTAACGGACGCGAAAACAAATCTTTCGGACAGTTTTTTATATTGCTGCTCGAAGTACGCCAACGGCGTGCAGATAGTTTTCGACGGCAAAGTGATAAAGGGAACGAGAGCGAAAAAGACGAGAAGCAAGAGTTACAACGCCTTTTCGAGCATAAATTTCCCTTACACGGCTATAATTCAGGATGGACGCGTTATGCAATACGACAAAACGCGGAAACGGGGCAGGCCGAAGTTTTATCGCGAACTCGATAAAAAAGTGGGGCTTTTCAAACTCATTCCGGGCGCGAACCCGCTTATTCTCGACAAGTATTTCGAACTGCACGACGCCGTTATAATCGAAAGTTTCGGCACGGGAGGAATTCCGTCCGGCGAAAAATTCGGGTTTTACGATATCATCGATAAATGGCGCAAAAAGGGCAAAATACTCGTCATGTGCACGCAGGTCGTGAACGAAGGCAGCGACATGACCGTTTATAAAGTGGGGAAAAGGCTGAAAGAGAAGTACGGTTTTTTAGAGTCTTACGATATGACGCCGGAAGCGGTGGTTGCGAAACTTATGTGGCTTCTCGCCTCCCGCCGCCGCATTGCGGACGTGAAGAAGGCTTTTTACAAAACCGTCGCCGACGATATTTTATACACAGAATAAATCCGCCTATAAGCCGATTAATCGGCGTTTTCTGCATTAAACAGGCGGTTACGGAGAAGAAAATGCTCAAAAAATTCGCGGGTTATTATAAACCGCATATGAAACTTTTTATCCTCGATATGGTCTGCGCGTTCACGGTTTCGGTTTTAAACCTTGCTTACCCGAAAATCGCGGGCAAAATCATCGAGGTCAAACAACTCGATTACGTTCTTACTTTTTCGGCGGTTCTGCTCGGAATTTTCCTGCTCAAAGCCGCGCTGAATTACCTTATCGTTTACTGGGGACACGTCGTGGGCGTGCGTATTCAGGGCGACATGCGCGCGGAACTTTTCGCGCATCTGCAAAAACTGCCGTTCGCTTATTACGACGAAACCAAAGTCGGCTCGATAATGTCGCGGCTCGTAAACGACCTGTTCGAGGTTTCGGAACTTGCTCACCACGGACCGGAGGACGTGTTTTTGTCCGTTCTTTCGATTATCGGCGCGCTCATAATGATATGTTTCATCAATCCGTGGCTTTCGCTCATTCTGCTTGCGATAATTCCGCTTATGGTTTTCGTCGCTTCGAGATTGCGTATGAACCTGATCCGCGCTTTTTCCGCTTCGAGGGAGAAAACTTCGGAAATAAACGCCGCGGTGGAAAGTTCCATTTCGGGGATAAGAGTGGCGAAAGCGTACACCGCCGAAAGGCACGAGAAGGAAAAATTCGTCGCCGCGAACGAGGGACTTAAAGCCGCGCGTTCGATGCAATATAAGGCTATGAGTCGATTTAACACGGCGATGAGCCTTTCGATGGATATTCTTTATCTCGTCGCGTTCGCCGCGGGCGGGCTGTTTTTCGTCAAGGATCTGATTTCTTCCGCCGACCTCACTTCTTACGTTTTATACGTTGCGATGCTTGTCACGCCGATACGTACTTTCGTCACGATTTTCGAGCAGATAGAAGAGGGTATGACGGGTTTCAAGAGGTTTATGGAAGTGATGAGCGTCGCCCCCGAAAAGGAAACGAAAACCCCCGTGAAGGTGGACAGGCTCAAAGGGGATATCGTTTTCGATAACGTGAGTTTCAGGTATAAAAAAGAAAGCGACGACGAAAAGAGCCTTATTTTAAACGACCTTTCGCTTGAAATAAAAGCGGGTTCGACCATTGCTCTCGTCGGACCTTCCGGCGGCGGAAAGACTACGCTTTGCAATCTTATCCCGCGTTTTTACGATATCGATTCGGGCAGAATCACCGTTGACGGCATCGATATCAACGATATGAGTTTATACGACCTGAGAAGAAATATCGGCTCGGTCGCTCAGGACGTGTTCATTTTCAGCGGTACGGTGAGGGAGAATATCGCTTACGGCGACTTCGACGCGACCGACGAACAGATTGAAAACGCCGCTAAACTCGCCAACATTCACGATTTCATCGTTTCGCTCGATAACGGTTACGACACTTACGTCGGAGAGCGCGGCGTTAAACTTTCCGGCGGGCAGAAGCAACGCGTGGCGATAGCGCGCGCGTTTTTGAAAAATCCGCCGATACTGATTTTAGACGAAGCGACTTCCGCGCTCGATAACGTCACGGAAATGCAGATTCAGCAGGCGCTCGAACGCCTTTCGGCCGGCAGAACGACGATAGTGGTCGCGCACAGGCTTTCGACCGTCAAAAACGCCGACGAGATAATAGTTTTCGGCGACGGCGGCATAGAGGAACGCGGCACGCACGACGAACTTATCGCAAAACACGGAATTTACGCCGAATTATACGAGTATCAGTTCAGACAATAAACGATAACGCGGCGACATATCCCGTCCGACCGGCGAATTGACGGCGCACGCAAACGGAGCAGAAAATGAAAAGGAAAAACAGATTCAGAAAAACACTCGAATATTTATGCGCGAGAAGGCGTATTTTAAGTTTCGTCGTCGCGGTTTTATCGGCGGCGGCTGCCGTCGGTTACGTCGTTTATGCCGGCGTATGCGCTTTCAATATCGACAAAGTTAAGGAAACGATGAAAGGATTGTGGGGTTTTCAGTTCGTCGCGAGCGTCGGGCTTTACACCCTCTTTTCCGTTCTCGGTATAATTTTGTTTTCCGTTCTGGGGTTGTATCGCGCGCTGATGTGCTATTTTTATTATAAACTTTATAGGGGCAGCGTCGATTTTTATCGGGAAAGAGGAAAGGATATATTCCTTTTTTCGGTTTTATCGTTCGTTATGGCGGGCGTGTATTTCTTCCTTTATTATAAGGATGGCGTGACCATGCCGTATCTCGGTAAAGGCGGTTCTCTGACGGCGGCGATTATTTATCTGCTTTTCGGCGGGCTGCCGATCGCGGAAAAAATCGTCTGCGATATCACGGTTAAGATAATGAAAAAAGAAAGCGGCGCAAAAGTGCCCAAGAAGGACGATATCGAGGAAGAACTCGAAACCGACGCCGATTTAAGCGCGATGTCCTTATTCGGACGGACAAAGGGGGATATCGGGGCCGATTGCGATTACGGCAACGATCGCGACGACGCGAAAGAAAATTTATCCGTCGGGAAATCGTCGGAATATGCGGCGAAAAAAGCGGAAGATAAATCTGCGGCGAAAAAAGTTGCCGCCGAAGAGGATATTACCGCAGAGGAAGAAAGAATAACGAAGAGTTACGGAAGAGCCGCCGGCAGGCTTGCAAGACGAATGAAAGAAATGGACGACGAGGAGGACGATTAAGTCGGCTTTATGGTCGGAACGTTTTCAGTGTTACGAAAAAACGCAAAAAAAGTTGCAAATAATATCGGAATGTGATACAATAGACTTCACGTTGCTCACTATCGCAAAAAAAGTCGGCAATCAGTTACGAAAAACCCGGCGGATACGTATATTGTATCAGGGGGAAAGTTTTACCGGATGATAAAAGAAACTTTTACTAACAATTTTATAGAGGATATTTGTCGCGAGTTCGGCATAGAAGGCGACTTCAAATATTTTGAAACGCTCACGAACGGGCATATAAACACTTCTTTCAAGGTTTATTTTTATCGGGACGGCGAAATGAAGGACTATTGTCTGCAGAGAATCAATTCCTACGTCTTTAAAAATCCGCAGGCGGTGATGGAGAATATTTCTAACGTCACGGAGTACATAAGGGATAAAATCAAA
>ENA-OYXB01000078-OYXB01000078.1-human-gut-metagenome-genome-assembly--contig:-NODE-78-length-31873-cov-5.621504_pt1 | contig 31873 bp, 23 predicted proteins | sample MGYA00244176_ERZ653409 | MGnify/ENA primary metagenome ERZ653409 (study PRJEB26926, sample SAMN06164912) | human gut metagenome | biome: ENVO:00009003; feature: ENVO:2100002; material: ENVO:00002003... | reverse complement strand
ATAAGAGACAGGGCTATGTGGGCGAGGACGTGGAAAATATCCTGCTGCGGCTGATCCAGGCTGCGGATTGGGATGTGGAGCGCGCCCAGACCGGCATCATCTACATCGACGAGATCGACAAGATCGGCAGAAAGTCGGAGAACACCTCCATCACCCGCGATGTCAGCGGAGAGGGCGTACAGCAGGCACTCTTAAAGATCATCGAGGGTACGGTTGCAAACGTACCGCCCAATGGCGGCAGAAAGCATCCGAATCAGGAGTTTATCCAGATCGACACTTCCAAGATCCTCTTCATCTGCGGCGGCGCCTTCGACGGCATCCAGAAGGCCATCGAGAGCCGCGTGGCCCAATCCTCGCTGGGATTCGGCGCGCAGATCAAGGACAAGAGCATGCTCGACCAGGATGTGCTGCTCTCCCAGATTACCCCGCAGGATCTGGTCAAATTTGGCCTGATCCCCGAGCTGGTGGGCAGACTTCCGGTCATCGCCACCCTCACCGCCCTGGATAAGGATACGCTGGTGCGCATCCTCACCGAGCCGAAGAACTCGCTGGTCAAGCAGTACAAAAAGCTGTTTGAGCTGGAGGGCGTGGAGCTGGAGTTTGAACCGGACGCACTGGAGGCGGTTGCCGAGCGCGCCATCGAGCGCAAGACCGGCGCCCGCGGACTGCGCGCCATCATGGAAGAGGTGCTGGATGGGCTGATGTTCGACAGCCCTTCCGACCCCACCATCACCCGCGTGGTGGTCACACGGCAGAGCGTGGAGGACAAAAAATCCTTCGATTATGCGCACGACCCGATGAAAAAGCCGGTGCGCATGATGATCCCGGTGGCACAGCAAAAGCCAAAATCCGGACGCGGCCACAAGTCCTTTGCATAGAGATACAAAAGTTTTGGAAAGAAAGGAACGTCTGCTGCTTTACAGGGACGTTCCTTTCCTATATAATGAGAGATAAGCTTTTTTTGCGACCCTACGATCCCGAACGGCGGCTTTTCCCCGCCGGCAAGGGTGATTGTTATGTTTTTTGCTAAAAAGGAAAGGTGATCGATATGACCCAGGAACAGATCCAGGTAAACGAAATCCAAGCCCTGCGCATGCCCGCCATCGCAATCCGCGGGCTGGTCATGTTCCCAAAGATGGTGCTGCACTTTGATGTGGCCCGCAAAAAATCCATCCTGGCCCTCAACCAGGCGATGAAGGGCAATCAGAAGATCTTTCTGGTGACCCAGAAGAACAGCCGCGTCGAGGAACCCACCAAGGACGACCTGTACACCGTAGGCGTGGTGGCCAAGGTCAAGCAGATCCTCAAGGCCCAGGGCGAAGCGGTGCGCGTGGTGGTGGAAGGCAAATACCGCGCGCGTCTGTGCGAGATGATTCGCGAGACCCCCTTTTATGAGGTGCTGTGCGAGGAGATGCCGATGGAGCCGGTGGATGAGAACAAGCAGGAACTGGTGGATGCCTATGTGCGGGTCATCAAGGACCTGTTTGAGGACTACAGCTACTATGCGCCCAAGATGCCAAAGGAGCTGGTCATCAACATCATCGGCTCGGATGACCCGGTCTATCTGAGCGAATATCTGACCCAAAATCTCGGCTTCCCGCTGGAGAGCAAGCAGCAGATTTTGGAGGAATCCAACGTGCGCAAGCGCCTGGAGCTGCTCTCCACCATGCTGCACCGCGAGTCGGAGGTGCTCAAGATTGAGCACAGCATCGCCGAGCGGGTCAAAGATCAGGTGGACCGCAACCAGAAGGAATACTATCTGCGCGAACAGCTCAAGGCCATCCATGCAGAGCTGGGCGACGAGGACGATCCCGACCAGGAGATCGCCCAGTATTTTGATAAATTAAAGAAGATGAACCCCGACGAGGAGACCAAGCAAAAGCTGACCGAGGAGATCAACAAACTCTCCAAGATGATGTACTCCAGCCAGGAGGCGATGGTCAGCCGCAACTATCTGGATACCGTCTTTTCGTTGCCGTGGAACCAGTACACCGAGGATAAGCTGGACATCCATGCCGCCGAAGAAAAGCTCAACGCCGACCACTATGGTCTGCAAAAGGTCAAGGAGCGAATCCTGGAGATTTTGGCGGTGCGCAAGCTCGAGCCGAACATCAAAGGACAGATCATCTGCCTGGTGGGCCCTCCCGGAGTGGGCAAGACCTCGATTGCAAAGTCGATCGCCGAGGCCATGGGCCGCAAATATGTGCGGATGAGCCTGGGCGGCGTGCGCGACGAGGCGGACATCCGCGGACACCGCAAGACCTACATAGGTGCGATGCCCGGCCGCATTGTGGCGGCCCTCAAGCAGGCGGGCAGCATGAATCCGCTGATGCTGCTCGATGAGATCGACAAGCTGGGCAGCGACTACAAGGGCGACCCGTCCTCCGCGCTGCTCGAGGTGCTCGACTCGGAGCAGAACTTTGCCTTCCGCGACCACTACCTCGAGGTGCCGCTCGACCTGAGCCAGGTGCTCTTCTTTGCCACCGCAAACGATCCGTCCGGCATCCCGGGCCCGCTGTACGACCGCATGGAGATCATCGAGCTGCCAAGCTATACCCGCGAAGAAAAGTTCCAGATTGCAAAGCGCTATCTTGCCCCAAAACAGATCAAGCGCCACGGCCTCAACGGCCGCAGCTGCCGCATCTATGATGACGCGCTGTATGACCTCATCGACCACTATGTTCGCGAGGCCGGCGTGCGCACCCTGGAACGGCAGATCGCTTCGCTGTGCCGCAAGAGTGCAAAATCCATCGTTTCCGGCGAGCGCAAGAGCTGCTATATCAGTGCAAAGATGCTGGAAAAGATGCTCGGACCGCAGAAGTTCAAGGACGACGAGATGGAAAAAGAGGATCTGGTAGGCGTTGTCAACGGCCTGGCCTGGACCTCGGTGGGCGGAGAGATTCTGCAAGCAGAGGTTGCAGTGGTGGACGGCACCGGAAAGCTGGAGCTGACCGGCTCGCTGGGCGACGTCATGAAGGAGTCCGCCCATGCGGCGATCACCTGTGTGCGCAGCCTGTGCGACCGCTACGGCATCGACAAGGATTTTTATACGAATAAAGACATCCACATCCACTTCCCGGAAGGCGCGGTGCCAAAAGATGGCCCGTCGGCCGGCGTCACCATCACGACGGCGTTGGTTTCGGCCCTCAGCGGCATGCCGGTGCGCCACGATGTCGCCATGACCGGCGAGATCACCCTGCGCGGCAGAGTGCTGCCGATCGGCGGCCTGCGCGAAAAGACGATGGCGGCCTACCGCAACGGCATGAAGATCGTGCTGATCCCGGCGGCAAATGAACCGGATCTGTACGAGGTGGAGCCGGTGGTCAAGGAGCACATCCAGTTTATCACCGCCCGCGACATCTCTACCGTCCTGGACACCGCCCTGCTGCCCCTGCCGGCCGTGACCGATGCGCAGGAGCCGGCCTCGCAGAAGAAGGCGGTTGTGCCGATGGTGGATAAAGCCCCGCACAAGCGCCCCTGCCTGGATGCCTAAAAGCCCGGTGGGGCAAACCGGACTGAACGGGGCATCGCGAGCAGTGGGAAACATCACATGCAACAGAAAGGGAACGCGCATGAACTATCACAACGTGGTCTTTGAGACCTCCTTTGGCAAGGCAAGCCAGTTGCAGGAATCCGACCTTGTGGAGATCGCCTTTGCCGGGCGCTCGAACGTCGGCAAGTCCAGCCTCATCAACAAAATCTTTAACCGCAAAAACCTGGCCCGCGTCAGCGCGGTGCCGGGCAAGACGGCGACCATCAACTTTTTCCGCCTGGAAAACGTCCGCTTTGCCGACCTGCCGGGCTACGGCTACGCCAAAGTCTCCCAGCAGGAGAAGCGCCGCTGGTCGGAGCTCATCGAGACCTATTTCCACAGCGACAGGCGGATCGGGCTAGTGTTCCAGCTGATCGATATGCGCCATCCGCCCACAGCGGACGACCTGATGATGGTGGACTTTTTGATCGCAAACGAGTTCCCGTTTGTCATCGTGCTCACCAAAAAGGACAAACTCTCCGCAGCACAGCAGCAGCAGCGGCTCGACGCCCTGCAAGAGGAGCTGCCCTATGCCGATCAGCTGCACATCGTGCTGTTTTCGGCAGTCAAGGGGGACGGCGTGGAACAGCTGCGGCAGATCATCGATGAGATTGCGTCCGAGGCCCTGCTGGAGGACAGCCAGCAACAGGACACTTTGCAGGGCAGCAGCCCTGAAGAGGTAAAATAGAGGAAAGGAAGCAGGTAAACTATGAATCAATCGGAATCGCTACAGATCAATGGACAGGGACATCTGAGCGTTGGCGGGTGCGACGCTCTGGAGCTTGCAAAGCAGTACGGCACCCCTTTGTATGTGCTGGATGAGACGGGCGTGCGCAACGCCTGCCGCAGCTACCGCGGCTCGATCGACCGCTATTACGGCGGCCGGGGACTGGTCTGCTACGCCAGCAAGGCTTTCTGCTGCAAGGCCATCTGCCGCCTCATGGACGAGGAGGGGATGGGCCTGGATGTGGTGTCGGAAGGCGAGCTGTACACGGCCCTTTCGGCGGGCTTCCCGGCACAGCGAATCTGTTTCCACGGCAACAACAAGACCGACAGCGAGCTGCAATATGCCCTGCGCGAAGGGGTAGGGCTGATCGTGGTGGACAACGACTATGAGCTGGAGCGGTTGGACCGCTTTGCCGCAGAGATGGGCAGATGCCCGGACATCGCCTTCCGCATCAAGCCCGGCGTGGATGCCCACACCCACAACTTTGTGCGCACCGGCCAGATCGACAGCAAATTTGGCGTTGCGCTGGAAAATGGCGAGGCGCTGGCCATCATCAAAAAGGCCCTCTCGATGGAGCACGTCCACCTCAAAGGGGTGCACTGCCACATCGGTTCGCAGATCTTTGAGCTGGAGCCATTTGAGCTGGCTGCCCAGCGGATGGTCGAGCTGATGGCGCAGGTGCGCGACGAGACCGGATTTGTCATCGAGGAGCTGGATCTGGGCGGCGGCTTTGGCATCCGCTACACCGACCAGGACGCCGCTCTGCGCTATGACAGCTATATGGAGAAGGTGTCGGTGGTGGTCAAGGATACCTGCGAGCGCCTGCACTTCCCGCAGCCGTTTATGATGCTGGAGCCGGGCCGCTCGATTGTGGGCCCCTACGGCGTCACCCTGTACACGGTGGGTTCGATCAAACAGATCCCCGGCGTGCGCACCTATGTGGCGATCGACGGCGGCATGACCGACAACCCGCGCTATGCCCTGTATCAGTCGGAATATGAGGTGGTATCGGCTGCAAGGCCGGCGGACGAGCGGACGATGACCGTCACGCTGGCGGGCAAATGCTGCGAGAGCGGCGACCTGATCGGAGAAAATATGCCGGTTCAGCAGCTGCACAGCGGCGACATTGTAGCGGTGCTCTCGACCGGAGCCTACAACTATTCGATGGCCTCCAATTACAACCGTCTCTGCCGTCCGGCAGTGGTGCTGGTTAAAGACGGCACTTCTCGCCTGATTGTCCGCAGGGAAACCTTTGCGGATTTGACCTGCTGCGACCTGTAAACACACCCCCAAAAGCCCCGCCGCACCGATTGTTGGCGGGGCTTTTTTAGGGGCAGATTGTATGCCAGCAGCGGACAAATATGGAAGATGTGTACGAAAAAGAGGAATGTTTTCTGTAGAAGCCGATAATCTTTTTTTATCTTCTGTTAATTTACAGAGGTGCTCCTTTACTTTAATCTTATAAAATGCTAAAATGGTAACTGATATAACGGGCAGGAGGAGCTTTCTATTATGAATTCAAAACTCAAAGAGCTGAATGTGGAATCTCTATTCCAGGCAATTCTAAAACTGGAAAACATCGAAGAATGTTATAAGTTTTTTGAGGATTTGTGCACTGTGCCGGAGCTCAGAGCGATGTCACAGCGCTTTTTAGTGGCCAAAATGCTGGATAACCACAAGGTCTACAGCGACATTGTGGCCCAAACCGGTGCCAGCACCGCCACCATCAGCCGCGTCAACCGCTCGCTCAACTACGGCAACGACGGCTATCGAATTGTATTTGAGAGGCTGGAAAAGGACCATGAGTTATAATACCTTTGCGCACTTTTATGATGAGCTGACCGACAACATCTCCTATGCGGATCGGGCAGCTTATTTTGACCGCCTGATCCAGCACTTTCACCCCGGCGCGTCCATCCTGCTCGACCTTGCCTGTGGGACAGGGTCGCTGTCCATCGCGCTTGCGCGCCTGGGATACGACGTGGTGGGGACCGACGCCTCCGAGCAGATGCTCTCCGAGGCGATGCAGAAAAAGGAGATCGTGCTGTACGGCGAAAACTTTGAGCGCGAAGAGCCGTCCGATCCGGGGGTGGCAAAGCTGCTGTTTTTGTGCCAGCCGATGCAGGAACTGGACATGTACGGGACGCTGGACGCCGCAGTGTGCGCGCTGGACAGCATCAACCACGTCACCGACCCCGCAGTGGTGCAGAAGATCTTTGACAGGGTCAGCCTGTTTTTAAATCCGGGGGCGGTGTTTATCTTTGACGTCAACACCCCCTACAAGCATCGCGAGGTGCTGGGCAACAACGTCTTTGTCTATGACCGCGAGGATGTCTACTGCGTGTGGCAGAACACCTTGCAGCCGGATGGGATGCAGGTCCAGATGGATTTGGACTTTTTTGCCTACGACGAGCCCAGCGACACCTATCGTCGCACCAGCGAAAGCTTCTGCGAGCGGGCCTACACCGACGGGGAGATTCGGCAGTTTATCCAAAACAGCGGCCTGAAGCTGCTGGCAACCTATGCGGCCGACACCATGGAGCCGGTGGGGGAGAGGACACAGCGCGCCGTCTATGTGGCGCAAAAGAAATAAAAGAGGAATTTGCAGATGGGAAAAATTGTAAGAACACTTTCTAAAGACGGAATGGTTATGTGCTGCGCGGTGGACAGCACCGACGCGATTGCACGCATGGAGCAGATCCACAAGACCTCTGCGGTGGTCACCGCGGCGGAGGGACGGCTTTTGACGGCGGCCTCGATTATGGGCACCATGCTCAAGAGCAGCACCGACTCGGTCACCCTGCGCATGGAGGGCAACGGCCCGGTGGGGATGCTGATCGCCGTATCGGACGGCACCGGCAACGTCAAGGGCTATGTGGGCAACCCGGTGGTGGAGATCCCGCTCAACCGTCAGGGCAAGCTGGACGTCTCGGGCGCCGTGGGCAGCGAGGGCTTTTTGTACGTCATCAAGGACATGGGTATGAAGGAGCCGTACATCGGTCAGGTGCCGATTGTCTCGGGTGAGGTGGCCGAGGACATCACCAACTACTACGCCACCAGCGAGCAGGTCCCCACCGTCTGCGGCTTGGGCGTGCTGGTCAACCCCGACCTTTCGGTAGCGGCGGCGGGCGGCTACCTGTTGCAGCTGCTGCCGGGCGCGGACGAGGAGACGATCAGCCACGTCGAGGCGAACATCAAAAAGATGGCGCCGGTCTCCAGCATGATCCGCCAGGGGATGACCCCGCAGCAGATCGCCTTTCAGGCGCTGGACGGCTTTGAGCCGAACGTCATCGACGAGTACGAGATGGGCTATGTCTGCGACTGCACCCGCGCGCGGGTCGAGCGGGCGCTCATCAGTTTGGGCAAAAAGGAGCTGGATGAGATTTTGCAGGAGGGCAAACCGATCGAGGTCGGCTGCCAGTTCTGCGACAAAAAGTACAACTTTACCCCAAACGACATCAAGCAGATGATCGCAAGGCTGTAACCGATTAAAAGAAAACCCCCACAGAAATTTCTGTGGGGGTTTTTGTATCTGCGATGAAGTGAGATTGAAGAAAGCCGCAAAGGCCCCTCTCACTGGCGCTGTGAGCGGATTATTCGAGTTGCAGGTAACGACTGGGCAATCCAGAATAAAGGATCGCTAAGCGGTGCAGGGCCCGCGTACAGGCCACATACAGCAGTTGGCGGTCGGATGGGTCATGATAATTTTCGTCGCTTGCAAAGCAGACAATCGCCGCATCAAACTCCAACCCTTTGGCCATATATACCGGCATCAGCATCACGCCGGAGAAGATTTCCCGCCGTTCTGCGTCCATCAAATGCAGCGGAATGTCAGGGGAGAGCTGCTCGCGCAGCACGCCGTAGAGGGATTGTGCCTGGCTTTTGCTCTTGCAGATGATGCCGATGGAGGCATATCCCTCTTTCTGGTATTCTGCAATCTGTTGTGCCGCCTGCGCCGCCATCTCTGCGAGGTCTTTGCTTTGCAGAATTACCGGAGACTTTTCGTGGCGCTCAAAGCTTTCCATCTGGTTTCCCTCAGGCAGCAGACGGCGGGAGAACTCGTTGATCTCGTACGATGAGCGGAATCCCTTGTTTAAGGTCAGCAGACAGGAGGACTTCTTGTCCAAAATCCGCGCAGCATCCTGGTAGAACTGCTCCGTTTCGCGCTTTTCGATGGTTTGGTTGTAGTCGCCCATCACGGTGTAGCGGGCAGCGGGGAAGAGACACTTTAAGATGTAAAGGTGAATGGGGTAATAGTCCTGTGCCTCATCCACTACAACCTGACGGATGTCCGGAAAGAGATCGTTTCCGAATAGGCGCAGGTGCAGATAGAGCAGCGGCATTGCCTCCAGGTAGGAAAGGGCGTTTCCGGCGGTTAGCCGACGATAGAAGAGGTCGAGCAGCAGGTCGATCTTCTCTGGCAGCGCAAGTCCGTCCGCTACCCGCATGAAGAGATGCTGGTCGCCGGTCAGGGCGGTGAGCAGTTTGCGGCTGTCGATCTCGGTGAAGGATTTTATCTGTCGTTTGATGCGGGTGAGCTCCTTGATGGAGAGCAACCGGCCAAACTGTTTTTTGTCGTAGAGGTGCTGTACAAAGGTGCCGGAGAACTGTTGGAGGTGTGGCAGACGGTGCTCACGGCGCAGCTTGTGAATGGGAATCCACAGCCTCTCTTCCAGCAGCTTGAGTGCACCGGCCAGAGGGGCGCGCCCACAGGCCTTGAGCACAAAGGAGGACATCTCCTGTCGGGTCTCCAACAACTTTCCGTCGTAGTAGAGGTCCGAGTAGGGGATCATCTTTCTGGAATAGTAGGAGATAAAGCGATCGAGAATCTGAACGAAGGTTTCGGAAAAGAAAAAGTCTACCGCTTCCCGCAGCAGAGAGTCCTCGGGAAGGTTGATCAGCTCGTCGAGCAGCGCGTTGCGCGCAGAAAGGCGCACGCCGGTGAGCACCTTGGAGAAGAGCACCTCGAAGGTCAGGCTCTGCACATTCTTTTCACCCAGAGAGGGCAGGACATTGGCGATATAGCTGCCAAAGAGATTGTTTGGCGAGATGATGACGATGTTGTTGGCGTACAGCTTTTGGGTTGCACCCTCATAGAGCTGGAAGGCTACACGGTGCAGTGCAACCGAGGTCTTGCCGCTGCCGGCCACTCCCTGTACAAACAGCGCTTCATTGCGGGTGTCGCGGATGATGCGGTCCTGCTGGCGCTGGATGGTTTCGACGATCGAGCGCATTTGCGGCGAGGCGTTGTGTGAGAGGGCCTCGCGGAGCATGTTGTCGGTGATGTTGACATCCGAGTCAAAGAAGTAGTTGAGCTGTCCGTCCTTGATCTCGTACTGACGCTTGAGGGAGATGTCGCCGCGGATGGTGCCGGATGGTGCGTCAAACTGGGCAGGACCGGTTTCATAGCGGTAAAAAAGGCTGGCAATAGGGGTGCGCCAGTCGTAGACGTAGGTCTCGTAGCTGTCCTCGTCCTGGACGGTGAACAGGCCGATGTAGATCTTTTCAGGCGGGGAGGATTCAAAGCCGTTCTCGGTAAAGTCGATGCGGGCAAAATACGGGGAATCCAGCGATTGCCGGTAGTGGTCGATGCGCTTGTGGGCTGCGTCGTACCGGCCGGACTGGGCTTGGATGGATTCCAGCACCTGATGGGCCTCGACAGCGTTGTCAAAACCGCCGCGGAAGGAGACGTTTTCCCACATATCCTTCCTTGCCATGATAATCTGCTCCTTTTCATCCGAGCAGATTGCCTCTTCACGGGCAAGGTTTTCCCGGATAAAGTCGAGGGTCTTTTGCAGATATTGCTGTTCGAGGACAAATTCTTTCTGGTATTCCATAAAATCCTCCTTTACAAAAGGGTATAGACAAGAAGGCGATGGAGGCTCAAAGCCCCCAGGGTATCTTTTTTATTATACCATTGAAAGAAAGGTTTTACAATAGGGGAGAATCGGCTTTTGCCCTGCAAGCGGCACGGGTTTATAAGAGGGGAAGGTTAGGAACCATCTTGATAAAAAGGGGAGGAGAAACGCATAAAAACAAAAGCCGAAGCGCTCTGCTGTGGGCGGGGCGCTTCGGCTTTATGGGGGTTAGGAGTATAAGGAGTTATTCGTAGATTGGATATTTGTTGCACAGCTCGGTGACACCGGCACGAATCTCGTCGGCCTTGGCATCGAAATCGGTTGCAGCCAATTTGATGAAGTGTGCAACTTTGACCATGTCGTCCTCCTTGAAGCCACGGGTGGTGACTGCCGGAGTGCCGACGCGCAGACCGCTGGTAACAAATGCGCTCTGTGGGTCGTTCGGGATGGCGTTCTTGTTTGCGGTGATATAAACAGCATCCAGACGTTTTTCCAGCTCTTTGCCGGTGATGTTCATGTTCTGCAGGTCGATCAGGATCAGGTGGTTGTCGGTGCCGCCGGATACCAGACGGAAGCCTTCATCGGTCAGGGCCTTGGCAAATGCCTGAGCGTTGTTCACAATCTGCTGCTGATATGCTTTGAATTCCGGTTTGAGGGCCTCGCCGAAGCAGACAGCCTTCGCAGCGATGATGTGCTCGAGTGGACCACCCTGGGTGCCTGGGAAGACAGCCTTGTTGATCTGTTTGGCAAGAGATTCTTTGCACAGGATCAGGCCGCCTCTTGGGCCGCGCAGTGTCTTGTGGGTGGTGGTGGTGACGACGTCGGCGTATGGAACTGGATTCTGATGCAGTCCAGCTGCAACCAGTCCGGCAATGTGCGCCATGTCGACAAACAGATAGGCGCCAACTTCATGGGCAATCTCAGCGAATTTATCAAAGCGGATCTCACGCGGATAAGCGGAAGCGCCGGCAACGATCATCTTCGGTTTGTGTTCCAGTGCCAGTTCGCGAACCTTGTCATAGTTGATGCGCTCGGAGTCGTCCAGGCTGTATGGAATGAAGTTGTAGTAGGTACCGGAGATGTTGACCGGGCTGCCGTGGGTCAGATGGCCGCCGTGTGCGAGGTTTAAGCCCAGAACGGTGTCGCCCGGTTTGAGCAGAGCAAAGTAAACAGCGATGTTTGCGCTTGCGCCTGAGTGTGGCTGAACGCAGGCGTGCTCGGCGCCGAACAGCTTCTTGGCACGCTCAATGGCGATGTTTTCTACAACGTCTACGCACTCGCAGCCGCCGTAGTAGCGTTTGCCAGGGAAGCCCTCAGCGTATTTGTTGGTCAGTACAGTGCCCATCGCCAACATAACAGCTTCAGAGACGATGTTCTCGGAAGCGATCAGCTCGATATTGCGTTTCTGGCGGGCATATTCCGCCTCAATCGCCTTGCCGACCTCGGGATCATGCTCGGTGATAAAATTCATGACTTCTTTGACCATGTAAAAGCCCTCCTTAGAAAAAATAGTTCAGGAAAGAGAAGGTAATCTTTAATGGTGCCTTTTGGGTAAGGCAGAGCGGACAAAATTTACCGCTTTTTGGGAGCAAGGTGGATTGCCATGCCGTGCACATCCTCCACTGCATCGGTTACACCTTCACAGAAGGTTGGATGCGGGCGGATGACGCTGGTCAACTGAGCACAGGTCAATCCGTTGACGATGGCTGTCGAGAGCTCGGACACGATGTCGGTAGCTCTTGCGCACATCAGCTGGGCACCCAGGATGACGTCGGTTTCCGCATGGGCGATGATCTTGATGAAGCCACGCTCCTGCTCGTCGATGACCGAACGGCCGTTTCCAGTCATCAGGTATTTGCCCTTCTTGACCGGAATTCCCTGTGCTTTTGCCTCGTCCTCGGTGAGGCCGACCGAAGCGATTTCCGGATCGGTGTAGATGCAGCCCGGAACCGCGTTGAGGTTGATCTCAGGCTCTTTGCCGGCAATGATCTGTACAGCATTCAGTCCCTGTGCACTTGCCATGTGTGCCAGCTGGATCTTGGCAGTGACGTCGCCGATGGCGTAGATACCCTCTACGCTGGTGCGGAAGTGATCGTCGGTGACGATGCGGCCACGGTCACATTCGACCGAGAAGCCTTCGCCAAACAGCCCTTCGGTGTTGGCGCGGCGGCCGATTGCGCACAGAATGCGCTGCGTCGGGATGCGGTGCGCCTGTCCCTTTTCGGTAAAGCAGCAGTACAGGTTGCCGTCCTGCTGTTCGATCTTTTCCACCATCGAACCGGTGTGGATATCTACGCCGCGTTTTTTCAGTACCATATTTAAGCTCTGGGAGATTTCGCGGTCCATGGTCGGCAGGATGCGCTCCATTGCCTCCACGATGGTAACCTTGCAGCCCAGGGCAGAAAATACGCTGGCAAACTCCACGCCGATGACGCCGCCGCCGATGATCAAAATCTCTTTGGCAAGGCCGTCGGATTTAGCCAGTTCCGGATCGTCGAGCAGCTCATCGCTGGTGATGACACCCGGCAGGTCAAGGCCGGGGATGCGCGGGCGAGCCGGAACGGAACCGGTGGCAATCAAAATGTTGTCCGCATGAAGGATTTCTTCCCCTTGGCCTAATTGTACCTCATTTTTACCTAAAATGGAAGCGGATTTATTGAAAAAATCTATCTTATTTGCCTTAATCAGTTGTTCAATGCCGCTGCGCAGCTTGGTGACGACCTCATTTTTGCGGTCGTTGATCTTGCCCCAATCAAAGGTGGTGTTTTCGGTGTGCAGGCCGAAAAGATCAAAACGGGAGGCATCTCTGTAAAGCTGGGCGGAGTGGAGCATCGCTTTGGTCGGGATGCAGCCGCGGTTTAAGCAGGTGCCGCCGATTTCACGGCGATCAATCAGGGCTGTGTGCAGCCCGAGCTGTGCGGCACGAATGGCGGCCTCATAACCGCCAGGGCCGGCACCAATTACGATCAATTGGTATTCGTTCATATTTGTTTCCCCTTCTATGTCATTATCACATCGATTTATGCCTGCTGCTGTGCTAAAGACACAATGTCTGCGGCCATCTGCCGCTGTTGTTCATCTTCGCACAGAGGATAGAGCTTTGCGCCCAATACCTGCGGGTCAAAGCGCAGCCCAACCAGCTGCTTGTCGATTTTCTCGATCAGCTGTGTGTCCAGCGCGTCGGAGTAGAGGGCAGCGTCCTGAATGACGCCCTGGTCAACCTGCAATTGCAACTGTGCTTCCCCCCAGGAAAAGCGTTCCTGCCGTTCCCAGGTAAAGGGGATCTTGCGCCCAAATCGCCACTCCCAGGAGGAATAGCGGCTGTACAGGGCCATGATCCGCTTGTGGTCGAGATCCTTGTCCTCCAACATCGAAACGGGGAGGTGATAGGTGGCGCTAAATGCGTCAATGAGCGTTGTACGCATCCTGTCCACTGTCAGATCCGCAACAAAATCACACAGGTTGCACACCCGCGAGGAGACTGAAGCGACCCCTTTGGAGCGCAGTTTCTTTTCCGAGACGCTCAGGTAGCGGGCCACCTTTTCGGTGTCTACCCGCAGCATCAGGGTGCCGTGATGGTAGGAGTTGTCGCCCTTTTTGCAGAAGGCGTTGCCGGAAAACTTTTTGCCGTCGACCGTCACATCGTTGCGTCCGCTCTTCTGGGCGTCGATTCCCAGCGAGCGCACCGCCTCCAAAATGACAGACATTTGACGGGAAAGGTCATAGTCGGCGGTCGGCACCAAAAAGGTAAAGTTTAAATTTCCCAAATCATGAAAAACAGCGCCCCCGCCCGAGAGACGGCGGGCTAAAAACCCGCCGTCCTCCTCGAGCTGCTGACACCGGCATTCTTTCCAGGCGTTCTGGTTTTTGCCGATGACAACGGTGCGCTCATTTTGCCAAAGATACAAGATCATTTGGCCCGGTTTTACCCTTTCCAGCAGGTATTCCTCAATGGCCAGATTCAGGTAAGGGTTAAAGGAAGTGCCGATGAAACAGGAAAGCGATTGGATCATGGGGAATACCTCCGGGAAGAGAATTAATTTTTATAGAGATTAGAACTCGTAGCGCAGGCGAGGATTTCTCGCAGCGCCAACCTCGTCCAGACGGCGAACCGGAGTGTGCAGGGGGAGTTCATGCATCTGTTCCGGGTTCTCCTGGGCGTCTTTGTAGATCTGACGGAATACCTCGATGGCGTGATCAAGCACTTCACGCGGCTCGGTTTCGGTCGGTTCTACCATCAATGCTTCCTCTACAATCAGAGGGAAGTACATTGTTGGTGGATGGATGCCGTTGTCCAAAAGTGCTTTGGCAACGTCCATCGCAGAGACGCCTTTTTCTTTCTTGAGGTTTTCCAGCGTCATAACAAATTCGTGCATGCAGCCGGTATCGAAGGCAATGTCGTAGATGTCTTTGAGGTGGCTCATCATGTAGTTGCAGTTGAGTACAGCGTTCTGAGCAGCTTCTGGAACACCTTCCTTGCCCAATGTGAGCAGGTAGCACAGTGCGCGGACGACAATCAGGAAGTTGCCGTAGAAGGACTTGACTGCGCCGATCGATTGCGGGTTGTCATGCTGCAGATGGTAACCACTTGCGTCCTCGGTGAGGGTTGGAACCGGCAGGAAAGGTTTGAGGAAATCTTTGCAGCCGACTGCACCGGAACCAGGACCGCCGCCTCCGTGCGGGGTGGAGAAGGTCTTGTGCAGGTTCAGATGAACAACATCAAAGCCGGTATCGCCTGGACGAACGATGCCCATGATGGCGTTTAAGTTTGCGCCGTCGTAGTAGCAAAGGCCGCCAGCCTTGTGGACGATCTCGGTGATCTCAGCGATGTTCGGGTCAAACAGACCAACGGTATTTGGGTTGGTGAGCATCAGACCAGCAGTGTGTTCGTCAGCAGTTTTGCGCAGGGCCTCGATGTCGACGCATCCGTTGGGGAGAGAGGGGATGCTGACAACGTGGAAACCAGCCATCGAAGCGGAAGCTGGGTTGGTGCCGTGTGCAGAGTCTGGAACCAGAATGTTGGTGCGGCCCTCGTGACCGTTTACCTCGTGATATTTTTTAATGAGCATCAGGCCGGTCAATTCGCCGTGTGCACCGGCAGCCGGCTGGAAGGTCATGTCCTGCATACCGGTGATTTCGCACAGGTATTTGGATGCCAGATCCAAAACCTTCAGGCAGCCCTGAACGGTTTCTTCCGGCTGCAGCGGATGGATGCCGCTGAAACCTGGAAGGGAAGCGATCTGGTCGTTGATTTTCGGGTTGTATTTCATGGTGCAGGAGCCCAACGGATAGAAGCCGTCGTTGACGCCGTAGGTCTGTTTTGCAAGCTCGGTGTAGTGGCGGCTGATCTCAGTCTCGCTCATCTGCGGCAGGTGTGGAGCCTGCTGACGGCAAAGGGAAGCGTCAGGCAGATCTACCGATACGTCGCAGGCGGGCAGGACGGTGCATTTTCTGCCGGGGTGGCTGCGTTCAAATAACAGTTTCATTTACAGCAGCTCCTTTCTGATGATCCCGACCATGCGGTCGATGTCCTCTTTGGTGTTCTTCTCGGTGGCGCACCAGAGGATGCCGCCATCCGCGAGCGGCAGTCCGCCGAGGATGCCTTCCTGTTCGAGTTTGAGCAGAATGCGTTTGCTGTCAGCCTGATCGGTGACAAACTCGTGGAAGAATGGGCCATTGTAGCGCAGGGTGATTCCCGGAATGGAAGTCAGCTGCTGCATGAGGTAATGTGCCTTCTGATAGCACAGCGAAGCGACCTGTTTTAATCCGTCCGGACCGACAGCAGCCAGATAAACGGCAGCAGTCATAGCGCACAGTGCCTGGTTGGAGCAGATGTTGCTGGAAGCTTTTTCGCGGCGGATGTGCTGCTCTCTGGCCTGCAGAGTCAGAACGAAGGCGCGTTTGCCGTCGACGTCGGTGGTTTCGCCGACGATTCTGCCCGGCAGTTTGCGCATCATTGCCTTGGTGGTAGCCATAAAGCCGAGGTATGGTCCGCCAAAGGACAGCGGCATACCGAGAGGCTGGCCCTCGCCGACGGCGATGTCTGCACCCAGCTCTGCTGGGGTTTTGAGCAGACCCAGCGCAATTGGGTTGCAGCCCATGATGAGCTTAGCACCCACCGAATGAACCGTCTCAGCTGCCTTTTCTACGTCCTCGATCTGGCCGAAGAAGTTCGGGCTCTGGACATACAGGCAAGCGGTGGTCTTCTTATCTAATTGTGGAACGATCGAATCGATATCGGTTTTGCCATCTTTCACCGGTACCAGGACAAAGGTATGTCCTGCAGCCCAGCAGTAGGTCTTGACAACCTTGATGGTGTCTGGATGTGCCGCTGCGGAGCAGAATACGACGTTGCGGCTGCGCTCACAGCACATGTTGACCGCTTCTGCGGCGGCGGTGGAGCCGTCGTAAACCGAGGCGTTGGAGACATCCATGCCGGTCAGTTCGCAGATCATGGTCTGATATTCAAAGATGGATTGCAGCACGCCCTGGCTGATCTCAGCCTGATAGGGGGTGTATGCGGTGACAAATTCTTCTTTGCCGGTTACGCTCTTGACGATAGCCGGGATGTAATGGTCATAGGCGCCAGCTCCGCGGAAGATCGAATCAAAGACGATGTTTTCCGCAGCGATGTGGCTCATCTCGCGGGAAACTTCCAGCTCCGATTTGCCGGATGGAAGGTTCAATTCCCCTTTGAGCTTGAGCTCGTCAGGAATGTGGGAGAAAAGCTGGTCGATGGAGGAAAGACCAATCGACTCGAGCATTTCCTGCCGCTCCTGCGCGGTGGAAGGAACGTAAGATCCCATAGTTTAGGCCTCCTTGCTCAGCATGTCTTCGTATTCAGCAACACTCAACAGGTCCTCTTTGTCAGAAACTTCGTTTACCTGAACCATCCAAGCGCCGTAAGCGTCCTGGTTGATCATTTCCGGATGGTCAAGCAGCTCTTCGTTGATGGCGCAAACAGTGCCGGAGAATGGGCTGTATACATCGGAAACAGCCTTAACAGACTCTACATCGGCGAATGCGGAGCCGACCTCAACCGAGTCGCCCTCCTGCGGCAGATTAACGAATACCAGATCGCCCAGCTGGTCCTGTGCATAATCGGTCAGGCCTACACGGTAGCTGCCGTCGCCCATTTCCTGTACCCACTCGTGAGATTTTGTGTAAAGAAGATTGCTTGGATTTGCCATGATAAAGTCCTCCTTAATAGTATCAGTTAATAATGTTTAGACAAAAAACGGTGTAGTGGCCGTTATGCTCTCTTGTAGAACTGGGATTTTACAACCTCTGCGGTGACACGTTTGCCGCGGATCTCGACCTCAACCTGAGTACCCAGCGGGGCTGGTTCCTTCTCCACAATCGCCATTGCATAGGCGCCGCCCAGGAATGGGCAGTGTGTGCCGGAGGTGGTGTGGCCGATCAGGCGGTCGCCGACATATACCGGGCAGTTTTCACGGGCAATTCCGCGTCCGGTAATCTTCAGGCCGCAGCGCTTGATGGTTGGAGTTCCCATTTCCTCCATCGCTTTCTTGCCGATGAAGTCCGGTTTATCCATCTTGACAAAGATGCCAAGGCCGGTCTGTTTCGGGGTGATCTCATCGTTCATCTCGTGGCCGTACAGCGGCATGCCAGCTTCCAGACGCAGTGTGTCGCGTGCACCCAGACCGCATGGAATCAGGCCGTTTTCTTTGCCAGCTTCCAGCAGGGCGTTCCACAGTTTAACCGCATCGGAAGCGCTGCAGTACAGCTCGAAACCATCCTCACCGGTGTAGCCAGTGCGGGAAACCAGGCAGTTGCATCCGGCGACATCTACATCTTTGGTAAAGGTGTAGTATTTGGCAGGATGTTTTTCAACTGGGCAAAGTTTGGTGAGGATTGCCTCAGCCTGTGGACCCTGCAGGGCGATCTGTGCGATCTTTTCGGAGATGTCCTCAAACTGGACGTCGCCGGTCAGATGGGAAGCAACCCACTTGGCGTCCTTTTCGTGGTTGGCTGCGTTGACAACCAGCATGTAGCAGTCTGCGCTGAAACGGTATGCGACCAGATCGTCTACAACGCCGCCCTTTTCGTTGCACATTGGGCTGTAGCGGACCTGACCGTCTACCATGTCGGTAAAGTCGTTGGTCAAAAGCATCTGGACATTTTTGAGTGCGTCTGGACCTTTGAGGATGAGCTCTGCCATGTGGGAAACATCAAACAGGCCAGCCTGTTTGCGAACCGCCATGTGCTCGGCGATTACGCCGGTAGGATACTGTACCGGCAGGATGTATCCGCCAAATGGCACCATCTTGCCGCCCAAAGCGACGTGACAATCATATAAAGGGGTTTTCAGTTCCATCTAAATACACTCCTTTTTAAATTTAAAGGTAAGAAAAAAGCAGAGGCGCAGAAAGTTTCTTTCCAACGCCTCTGCGTACATGACCGGATAAGATTCCCCCACCACTTGGTGGAGTTGCCTGCTCGGTGCCGCCCAGGGCGGCTTCACAGAGTATCGTCCAAAACCGGTTCTTTTGCCAGAGAGATTTTGCGTTGTTTCCCCGTAGGCGCCACAGCAGATTGGCTGCGGTCTCTCCCGGTTTCTTCACCCGATGTTCTATAATTTGATTATACGCACAGAAAAAAGGTTTGTCAATCAAGTTATTTGTTTAACAATCACAAAAAACCATCGTTAAAAGAAAAACATTGCACAGTTTGCACAACATTTGATTTGCCTGTTTAAGGGAAAGAAATAAAAATGGGGGACAAAAAGGGAAAATGGGCGGTGTTGGATTGTCGTAAAGGACAAAATTGAGGGGGAAGTTTTTGTCTTTAGAAACTTGCACTTGACACTAAATGGGGGATGTGGTATAGTTTTCCCATCCAAATATGTTGTGATGGTATGCGCCTTGTCCTGTTTCGTTGGCTGTAGAGGAAACAGTACAGGCGCTTTTGTGTTTATTATAGTAGAGAAGGAGAGAGAATATGTTTCGTCAGATGAGAAGGGGCAAACAGGCACTGTCTAAGGCGCAGTGCGAAGAGATCTTGCAGCGCGCCACCTGCGGCGTTTTGGCGCTCCTGGGTGATGGGGGATATCCCTATGCAGTTCCGCTGAGTTACCTGTATGCCGATGGCAAGCTGTACTTTCACTGTGCAAAAGAGGGACATAAGATGGATGCCCTTCGCCGGGAGCCAAAGGCAAGCTTTTGCGTTGTGGACCGCGACGAGGTCATACCGCAGGAGTACACCACCTATTTTCGCAGTGTGATCGCCTTTGGCAAGGTGCAGGAGGTTGTCGACGAAACAAAAAAAGGGGAGATCATCGACCAACTTGCACTGCGCTATGCACCACACGACACCGATAAAAACCGCAGTGAGGCGATCCGTCGGGAGTGGTCGGCGCTGTGTGTTCTTCAAATGACGGTGGAGCAGCTCAGCGGCAAGGAAGCCATCGAGCTTGTACGCCGAAGAAAGGAAGATGAAAGGGAGGAACAGCCATGTTGAGACTCAATACGCTGGGCATCGCCCACAAGGTGATTGCGGAGCAGGTGAAACCTGGGGACTTTTGCATCGATGCCACAGCTGGCCGCGGCCACGATACCGCCTTTTTGTGCGAGCTGGTGGGCGAACAGGGGCGGGTGATCGCCCTGGATATTCAGCAGGTGGCGGTAGATTCCACCCGCGCGCTGCTCAAAGAAAAGGGATATGACAGCATCGCGCAGGTCTATCTCGACAGCCACAGCAACATGGACCGCTATGCGCAGGAGGGAAGCGTCGACTGCATCACCTTTAATTTTGGCTATCTGCCCGGTGGCGATCACAACATCTTCACCACCCCTGCGACCAGCATCCCGGCGATCGAAAAGGGACTGAAGCTGCTCAAGCCAAATGGTTTGATGAGTCTGTGCGTCTATTATGGAGGGGACAGCGGCTTTGAGGAAAAAGATGCGCTGATGGACTTCTTTAGGACGATCGACTCGAAGAGCTACACCGTTTTGATTACCGAATTTGCCAACCGCCCAAACAATCCTCCGATACCGGTCTTTATTTTAAAAAGAATATAAAGTAGCAAAAGTGGGAGCTTTTTTTAAAAAAGCTCCCACTTTTAGTGTACGAAAAGATAAAACGGAGAGGGGAAAATGGACGATAGGAATTTTGCAACCAATTCGCCCAAAGGGAAAATAATGTTGTTCATATCGCTTAAATTGTGAATGGGAAAAGCACAAAAAAGTCAATAAAAGGAATAAACCGATCGAAAAAATAAACGAAACGATGAAAAAACAATTGAAAATAACAATTTGTCAATTCTTCGGAAAATGTTTATTCTTTAGTATGCAAACGGTGATGGCTGTGCAGGAAAGAGAGAAAGCTCTTTTGGGCTAAGAGCGGTAAATTTTCTGGACAGCTTCATTAGGAAAGAAAGGTCATAAGGAGAAATAAAAATGGAAAAGAAAAAGATCGGTGTCAAGCTGCTCGTTGCAGCTCTGATTCTCTCCATGAGCATCGGCGCAATGCCGGTATATGCCGCCCAGGTACAGACAGATGCATCTGCTCAGCAGCAAACACAGCAGGAAAGCAGCGTTGCTGAAAAGGCTGCTCACTACTTTGCAAACTTCCCGGCAGACAAACACGTCGTGTCGGCTGCCTCTTTTCTGGAAAAGGTAGCGGCAGGCGAGGACATCTGCGTATTGGATATTCGCTCGGCGGATGATTATGCTGCCGGTCATGTCCAGGGCGCAATCAACGTCCCGTACGGCGTTGCAGTTGCCGAGTCGCTCGAAAAGATTCCGGACGACATCCCGGTTATGGTTTACTGCTACAGCGGCCAGACTGCTTCCCAGACCATCGCTCTGCTCAACCTTGCTGGCAAGAACGCCTACAATGTCAGCGGCGGATTTAATAATGGCATCTCCAAAGAGCAGGCCGCTGCCGGTTTGATGAGCACCGCGGAGAGCACCTTTGGTGAGGAAAGCTATGCGGTGGATGCGGATGTACAGCAGGCGATGGTGGAATACTACACCGTTGCTGCGGAAAATGGCAGCTTCAACATGAGCGCTGAGGCGGTGAAGAATATCTTGCAGGACGAGGACTATTATTTGGTAGACCTTCGCTCCGAAAACGACTATCTGAAGTCCCACATCTCCGGTGCAAAGCAGAACATTCCGTTTGGAAAGGGAATGGAGACTGCCCTTGCAAAACTGCCGAAAGATAAAAAGATCGTATTCCAGTGCTACAGCGGCCAGACCGCTTCCCAGACGGTCGCCATTGCAAGAATGATGGGCCTGGAGGCGTACAATCTCTCCGGCGGTATGGGGGCACAGGGAGGCTCCGGATGGCTGGGCGCCGGATATGGTGTCGTCAAATATACCACACAGCAGTTCCTTGATGCGAAGGTAGAGCGCTACTTTGCTTCTCTGCCGGAAAATAAAAATCAGGTGTCCGCAGCTGCCTTTTTGGCCGCTGTCAAGGACGGCGAGGATGCACTGATTCTGGATGTGCGCTCGGCGGACGATTATGCTGCCGGCCATGTACAGGGCGCAATCAACGTCCCATACGGCGTTGATGTCGCAGAGGCTCTCGACAAAATCCCAACCGATAAGACCGTTTATGTCTACTGCTACAGCGGCCAGACCGCTTCCCAGACGATGTTCCTGCTGCGTCTTGCCGGCAAACAGGCCATCAACGTCAGCGGCGGCTTTGACAACGGAATCTCCAAAGAGGAGGGCGTTGATGCGGTTCTGACAACCGAGCCTGCTACCTTTGGCGAAGAGACTTACGAGGTCGATGCAGACATTAAGGCTGCGGTAGAAAACTACTATAAACAGACCGCCAAAGAGACTTATGGCAAAAACAACATCAGCGCAGCCCAGGTAGCGGAGCTGATGGAGAACAGCGCCGATGAGATCTGCATCGTCGATCTGCGTTCGGCAGAGGACTATGCGGCTGGACACATCGAAGGGGCAATCAATCTGCCGTACGGCAAAGGAATGCAGGAGAGCTTTGACATCCTGCCAACCGATAAAACGCTGATTCTCCAGTGCTACAGCGGTCAGACTGCTTCCCAGACAATGGCGGGCCTTCGCGTGATGGGCTATACCGCCTACAACCTTTCCGGCGGCATGGGCGCTCAGGGCGGTTCCGGCTGGTTGGGTGCTGGAAACGCGCTGGTCCAATAATGTACCTATCCAATTGTGCAATTTCCGATTACCATTTTCTCTAAATCAACTGGGCCGCACCTCTTTTGGGGTGCGGCCCACCTCCTTTCCCTTTGTTTTTTTAGAAAAGAGAAGCGCTTCCCCCCTTGACAAATGGGAATTTTTCGATTATAATCGCTTTACAAGTAAAGATTGACCCATGCTTAAAGGGAGTAGTTCAAGACATATTCGCAACAATCTCGTTGGCAGTAAAATGCCTTCTGCGATATGTGCCACTGGTTGGTAACAAGACTTTTCATGCGGTTTCCAAAGATACTGGAACCGGTGAAAAGTCTTTTTTTGTGTGTCTAAACTTGTCCTGTCGGGTCGTTCTTTGCAGATTTGAAGGAGGAATACAAAACAATGGAACAGATGTTTCGCCGTACCGCGCAGCAGGTTTTGGACCAGTTTGGCGTAACCAGACAGGGACTCAAACCCGAGCAGGTAGAAAAGCAGCGCGCCACCTATGGAGAAAACGCGCTGGCCGAGGGCAAAAAGAAGGGCCCGCTGGTCGTCTTCCTGGAACAGTTTAAAGATCTATTGGTTATTATCCTGATTATCGCCGCCCTGATTTCCGCAGTCTCTGGAAATGGGGAAAGCACCATCGTCATCGTGGCGGTCATCACCCTCAACGCCATCCTCGGCACAGTACAGCACTTTAAGGCCGAGAAATCGCTCGAGAGCTTAAAAGCCCTCTCTTCCCCGAATGCCAAGGTCATGCGCAATGGCCGCAAGGTGGAGATCCCCTCCAAAGAGGTTGTCCCCGGCGACATCTTGACGCTGGAAGCCGGCGACCTGGTCGTCGCAGATGGACGCATCATCGAGAACTATTCCTTGCAGGTCAACGAGAGCTCGCTGACTGGTGAGTCGGAGGGCGTCAACAAGATCAGCGATGCCATCGATGAGGAAAACGTCGCACTGGGTGACCAGAAGAACATGGTCTTTTCCGGTTCCCTTGTCACCTATGGACGCGCAAGCGTTGTGGTCACCGCCACCGGTATGCAGACCGAGATCGGCAAGATCGCCACGCTGATGAACCAGACCCAGCAGAAAAAGACCCCTCTGCAGGAGAGCATGGACAACTTCAGCCAGAAACTGGCAATTGCCATCATGGCCATCTGCGTGGTTGTATTTGGACTGAGCATCTACCGCGATATGGGCATCCTCGATTCGTTGATGTTTGCCGTTGCGCTGGCAGTAGCGGCTATCCCGGAAGCGCTCAGCTCGATTGTCACCATCGTCTTGGCTATGGGCACCCAGAAGATGGCCAGAGAAAATGCCATCATCAAAAATTTAAACGCTGTCGAGAGCTTGGGCTCGGTTTCGGTTATCTGCTCGGATAAGACCGGAACGCTGACCCAGAATAAGATGACGACCAAAAAGGTTTATGCGGACTTTTCTTTGTTTGATGGAGAGAAGCTCGACTTTGCCAATCTGGCACATCACTGGCTGTTAAAGACAGCGATCCTCGCAAACGACTCGACCTCGGTGGACGGCAAGGAGATCGGCGACCCGACCGAAGTGGCGCTCATCAATCTGGCCCACAACTTCTGGGTTGAGGAGACCGTTTACCGCTCCCAGCACCCACGTCTGGCCGAGCTTGCCTTTGACTCCGAGCGCAAACTGATGAGCACCATGCACAAACTGGACGGCGTGTACACCCTGTGCACCAAGGGTGCGATGGATGTCCTGCTCAGCCGCAGTGTGTCGGTGATGACCGGAGACGGTCCGCGCCCGATCACAGAGGAAGATAAACAGAAGATCATCGACACCAACCTCCATCTTTCGGAAAACGGACTGCGCGTGCTGGCCTTTGCCATCAAGCAGTACCCCGACGCAACTGAGTGCCCCGGCATCACCTTAAAGGACGAGGACGGCTACACCTTTGTCGGTCTTGTTTCGATGATCGACCCACCGCGCGAAGAGTCCAAGAAGGCGGTCGCCGACGCAAAGCGCGGCGGCATCCGCACCGTTATGATTACCGGCGACCACAAGGTCACTGCAACCGCGATTGCCAAAGAAATCGGCATCTTCCAGGAGGGAGATATTGCCGTCAGCGGCGTCGAGCTGGATAAAATGCCGGCCGATGAGCTGGATAAAAAGTTGGAGCACATCTCGGTCTATGCCCGTGTATCTCCGGAGCACAAGATCCGCATTGTCGACGCATGGCAGAAGAAGGGCAAGATTGTGGCAATGACCGGAGACGGCGTCAACGATGCCCCAGCCCTCAAGAAGGCGGACATCGGCGTTGCAATGGGCATTACCGGTACCGAGGTATCCAAAGATGCCGCTTCGATGATTCTGACCGACGACAACTTTGCAACCATTGTTAAGGCGGTCACCAACGGACGAAACGTCTATGCAAACATCAAGAATTCGATCAAGTTCCTGCTTTCGGGCAACATGTCTGCGATCCTCAGCGTTCTGTACACCTCGCTGTTTGGCCTTGCGGTTCCATTCCAGCCGGTACACCTGCTGTTCATCAACCTGTTGACCGACTCGCTGCCGGCCATCGCCATCGGCATGGAGCCTGCGCGCGAGGACCTGCTCAACCAGAAGCCGAGAAATCCGAAAGAGTCGATCATGACCAAAGACTTCATGCTCACCCTGCTCATTCAGGGCGCATTGATCGGTTTCTTTGTCATGGCCGCCTACTATGTCGGCTTGAATGAGGGAGGTGCGGCGCTGGCAAGCACCATGGCCTTTGCCACCTTGACGCTGGCGCGCCTGTTCCACGGCTTTAACTGCCGCGCAGATGCCTCGATCTTTAAGCTGGGACTGCGCTCGAACATCTATTCGATTCTGGCTTTCCTGACCGGTATGGTGCTGCTCAATGCAGTATTGTTCATCCCGGCCTTCCACGGCCTGTTCCTGGTAGCGGATCTGACCCTTATGGATATTGGTTGGATCTATCTGCTGGCCTTTATCCCGACTGTGCTGATCCAGTGCTACAAACTCATCAAAGAGCACAGAAAGTAATGATGGTATAACGGGAAAAATTACAATAGAGGGGACCTCTTTGCACAACAGCAAAGAGGTCCCCTTGTTTTGTCTGCAAAAGCATCTTGCAAGCGCCGCATACAGGGATTATAATAGGTTTGTACGCCGCATATGCGGTAAATTGCAAAGGGAAGGATGAAGAAAGATGAAAACGGCTATGACCAGAGAGCAGGCGTATGCACTGCTCAAAAAATACAACAAGGACTCGTTCCATCTCCGTCACGGGCGCACGGTGGAAGAGACGATGCGCTACTTTGCCAGAGAGCTCGGCTACGGCGAAGACGAGGAGTTTTGGGGCATTGTCGGCCTGCTGCACGATCTGGACTTTGAGATGTTCCCGGAGCAGCACTGTGTGAAGAGCCAGGAGCTGATGAAGGAGGCAGGACTGGAGGACGAGGTCATTCATGCCACTGCCAGCCACGGCTACGGACAGGTCTGCGATGTAAAGCCGGAGCACGAGATGGAGAAGGTGCTGTTTGCCTGCGACGAGCTGACCGGTTTGATCTGGGCAGCTGCGCTGATGCGCCCATCCAAGAGCACCAAAGATATGGAGCTCAAATCGTTAAAGAAGAAATTCAAAGATAAGCGCTTTGCAGCTGGGTGCTCGCGTGAGACCATCCAGCAGGGCGCCGATATGTTGGGCTGGACACTGGACGAACTGCTGGAGCGCACCTTGCACGCTATGCAGCAGAGCGAGGACGCGCTCAACGCCGAGTTTGGTCAACACTAAGGGAGGAAGAGAAAAAGATGGCACTGCGCGCAATCCGCATCAACAACGACCCGATTTTAAAGCGTCCCTGCCGTGAAGTGCAGCAGGTGGACGACCGCGTCCGCAATCTGCTGGAGGACATGCTGGAGACGCTGCACGCCACCGAAAATGGTGCGGCAATCGCTGCGCCACAGGTGGGAGTTCTGCGCCGGCTGATCGTCATCGATATGGGGGAGCTCAGCGGAGGACCGCTCAAGCTTGTCAATCCCCGCATCATCTATGCTCAGGGCAAACAGGTGTGCGAGGAGGAGGGCTGTCTGAGCTTTCCAGACTGTTGGCTGACCACAGTGCGCCCCGAGCGGGTCATTGTGGAGGCACTGGACGAACAGGGAAAAGCGATCATGCTCACCGGTGAGGGGCCGTTGGCGCAATGCCTCAGCCACGAGATCGACCACCTGGACGGCATCACCTTTCAGCAGAGGGCTGTGCACAAGCGCCCACAGCGCAACAGAAGGAGAGGGTAACCGTTGGAGTGGATTCAATTGGTGCTGCCGAGGGAGGAACTGCAGGGATTGCAGCAGCAACTGCTGCGGTATTTGCAGACCTTCCAGGAGAATGGGCTTACCTGTTCGCACCTGAGCCGCACGGAGATCGAAGAGGACTTCTTTGGCTGGCTGCAGCAGCGCCAAGACGCAGAGCTTGGCCTGTCTGGCTGCCAGCAATGGCTGTATCTGGCAGTCACCCCACACGATGAGGTGATTGGCAGTGCCCTCATTACGATGGGGGAGCAAGGAACCGATTGCTCTTTGCAGGTGAGTCCGGCTCTTTCTCCCGAGCAAAAGGCGTCCCTTGGCGCTGAGATCAAGCAGCAGCTGGAAGATTTCGGGTTTTCATTATAAAAATATTTAAAGAAGAAGCGGGCAGATAAAGGCTTTCTGCCTGCTTTTTTATTGTCAAAAAGCACAAATCAATATTTTTTACGCTTTTTATAGTGAAAGTGAAAGGCTAACCGGCACTTTCACGAGCTAAAGTGAAACTCGAATTTGTACACAAAAGATAACCAAAATCGTCATAAGATGTATGTGAGAAACAGTGCGTTAACAAATTGGTCAAAATTTTCATGCTTTAATCTGTTGAAACATATTCAAAACAGAGGAAGTGCACAACCCCTATTGACTTTGCTTTATCGCTTTGATATACTAAAGCCCATAATAAAACAAACGAAAGCGCTGTACAGACAAAAAATGTTTTATTAAGAAGAAAAAAGAAAACACCCGAACAAACAAACATGAAAACAAAGTAGCAAAAAGCTCATAAGGAGGAAGAAACATGAAACGGGTAGAAATGAAATTGATTGCGTTAGCGTTGGCAGCTTCTTCTGTGCTGAGCGGTTGCGGTATTATGGGAAGCGCGTCGAATGAGAATACCTCGGCAAACACCGAAGAAACAACCGGCACAGAACAGGCAGGTGAGAATGAGATTACAGATCTGGTTCTGACCCACCTAGCATCGACTGAGATTTCTACCTTTAATCTACTCAATTCGCAGTCGCAGAGAGATGTTCAGTATCTGACCAACATGGTTGACGGTTTGGTAGAAGCCGACAGCAACGGACAGATGGTTCCCTGCATCGCCACCGATTGGGGCAGCGAGGATGGCGGCCAGACCTGGACCTTCCATCTGCGCAATGACGTCACTTGGGTAGACGTCAACGGAGAAGAAAAAGCGAAATGTACTGCTCAGGATTTCCTGACCGGTATGGAGTGGATCCTCAACTTCCATAAAAATGACTCGGCAAACGTCTCGATGCCAAGCGAGATGATCGAGGGAGCAAAAGAATACTATGAATATACAAAGACCCTGAGCGAAGAAGAGGCATATGCGCTCAACGCTGGCGAAGGATCTAAGTTCCGCGAGATGGTCAAGATCGATACTCCAGATGATTACACCCTGGTTTATCACTGCACCGCTCCGAAGCCATATTTCTACACAGTAGCAGCTTATATCTGCATGTACCCAATGTCGCAGGGCATGGTCGATGAACTCGGCGTAGAGGGCGTACAGGGCATGGACAACACCACCATGTGGTACAACGGCGCTTACCTGATGACCTCTTATGTACAGGGCAATGAAAAGACCTTGGTTCCAAACCCGGCATATTGGGATAAAGAGTGCACCCGCTTTAACACCGTCACCATCAAGATGGTAGAGTCCAACGAGATCGCATACCAGATGTATCAGTCCGGTGAGACCGATTACGTTGAGCTCTCCGAGAGCAACATCAAGACCATCTCCGGCGACGAGAGCAATCCGTACCATGATCAGCTGGTGGAGTGGCAGAAGACCTTCACCTCCGCACAGATGAAGTTTAACTACGACAAGAAGCTGGAAGACGGCAGTCCGGACACCAACTGGAACACCGCAGTTGCAAACGAAAACTTCCGCAAAGCGCTGTACTACGGCATCGACTTTACTCCATATTTCAGCCGCGTTAACGCCATCAACCCGATGAGCTGTGAGAACAACACCTACACCATGAATGGCTTGTGCTATACCTCTGACGGTACAGACTATACCCAGCTTGTAAAACAGGAACTTGGCATCACTGAAAATGGCGAGACCCCAGCACGTGTAGACGCAACCAAGGCAGAAGAATATAAACAGAAAGCAAAAGAGGAACTGACCGCTGCAGGCGTCACCTTCCCGATTCAGATGGATTACTATATCGCTGGCTCTAACCAGACCGCTCTGGATACTGCAACCGTACTGGCTCAGTGCATCTCGGACAGCATGGGCGACGACTTTGTTGTACTGAACATCAAGACCTACATCTCCAGTGTTCAGCAGGAAGTTTACGATCCAAAGCTTGAGTCGATTGCAGTTACTGGCTGGATTCCGGACTACGGCGATCCACAGAACTACCTCAGCCAGGAAACCATCAACAACGATAACGCATTCTACACCAACCTTGTCTCCAATGTCAACGATTTGGAAGAAAATGAGGTTACGAAACCCGTACTGGATATGTACAACGAGTTCACCAACATGGTAAACGAAGCTGATACCATCACCGACCTCGATGAGCGCTACGCTGCTTATGCAAAAGCAGAGGCCTATATGCTTGACCATGCGATGAATATCCCGATTTACCACGACATCGGCTGGATCCTCACCAAGATCAACCCATACAGCAAGATGAATGCGGTATTCGGCATCCAGAACTGGAAGATAAAGAATTGGGAGACCAATGTCAACGGTTATACCGAAGCTGATTTGGCAGATGACATTGCTGCACACAGCGCAAAATAAAATTGACAACTCAACTCTTACTTAAAAGAGAAGGTGGTCAGCGAGAGCTGACCACCTTCTCTTTTGTTCAGCAATTTTATATAGTAAATACTTTTGTTTTTAGCTTTGATATGATAGTATACTAAAAAGGAATAGGGGATAAAAAAGTCAAAAAACTAATATTGTAGGTACAAATTGTGGAAATAAGATAAAAAACAAGTTATTTTTGAGAGTTTTGCGACAATTTTTATCAAGCCATTGACTTTATTGCTGCGCTTTGCTATAATAAACCTGAAAAGCGGATTAGTAAAGTAAAAACCTTAAATTTATTCTAAATCCGCGAATTATGATAGCAGAGGGGAATATCTCTTTTGCTACATTTGACGTTGTGTCAAAGGAGGAATATTGATGAAAGAAAAAGTTTCGAAACTGCTGGCGCTGGCACTGGCAGCTGCTATGGTTTTGAGCGGTTGCTCGACAGGCAGCACCTCTTCCAGCGAGTCGTCCAGCAGCGAATCGGAAGGAAGCACAACCACCAGCGAAGGCGAGACCGAGGAAACTGCGGAGTCTGCTCATGAGCCGATCACCGACCTGGTACTGGCAAAGGTTTCTTCCTCCGAGCTGGCTACCTTCAACCTGCTCAACTCCGAAACCTCTGCGGACACCCAGTATCTGACCAACATTTGGGATGGCCTGCTCGAGGTTAACAACTACGGTGAGCTGGTACCTTGCATCGCTCAGGAATGGGGCACCGAGGACGGCGGCCTGACCTGGACCTTCAACCTGCGCGACAACGCAACATGGGTTGACGTCAACGGCGAGGAGAAAGCAAAGGTTACCTCTCAGGACTTCCTGACCGGTATGGAGTGGATCCTCAACTTCTACAAGAACGATTCTGCAAACACCTCGATGCCAATGGAGATGATCGAGGGTGCTCAGGAGTACTATGAGTACACCAAGAGCCTGACTCAGGAAGAGGCTTATGCGCTGGATGCAAGCGAAGGCTCTAAATTCCGTGAGATGGTCAACATCGAGACCCCAGATGATTACACTGTCATCTATCACTGCACCACTGCAAAACCATACTTTGACACCGTTTGCGCTTACACCTGCATGTATCCACTTGCACAGGGCCTGGTAGATGAGCTGGGTATCGACGGCATCAAGTCGATGAACAACGAGAATATGTGGTACAACGGTGCATACACCATGACCTCCTACATCCAGGGCAATGAGAAAGTATTCACCCAGAACCCTGCATACTGGGATACCGATTGCACCCGCTTCAACACCGTTACCATCCGTATGGTAGAGTCCAACGATGTCGCTTACCAGCTCTATCAGTCCGGTGAGATCGACGAAGTTACCCTGACCGAGTCCAACGTAAAGACCATCAGCGGTGACGAAAGCAATCCATATCACGATCAGATGGTTGAGTGGCCGGCTGACTTCCGTTCTTATCAGTTCCACCTCAACTACAACAAACTCAATGCAGATGGCACACCAGATACCAACTGGAACACCGCTGCTGCAAACGAAGCATTCCGTCTGTCCTGGTACTATGGCCTGGATCTGACCCCATACTACAGCAGAACCAACGCCATCAATCCACTTAGCTGCGAGAACAACTACTATTCGATGCCTGGTCTGCTGTACACCTCTGACGGCACCGATTATACCGACCTTGTAAAAGCAGAACTGGGCCTGGGCGATGCCAACGGCGAAACCATGACCCGTCTGGATGCTGATAAAGCAGAACAGTACAAACAGCAGGCAATCGAAGAGCTGACCGCTCTGGGCGTTACCTTCCCGGTTGGCATCGATTACTACATCTCTGGTTCCAACCAGACCGCTCTGGACAGCGCTACCGTACTGGCACAGTGCTTCTCCGATAGCCTGGGCGATGATTATGTTCAGCTGAACATCAAGACCTACGTTTCCAGCGCTTCTCAGGAGGTCTATGAGCCAAAACTGCAGTCCATCAACATTTCTGGTTGGGGCGCTGACTACGGCGATCCACAGAACTACCTGGGCCAGGAGACCGCAGGCAACGACACTGCATACTACACCAGAACCCTTTCCAATGTAAACGATCTGGTAGAGGATGAGACCAACGCAGACCTGCTGGCAAAATACGCTGAGTTCACCCAGCTGGTAGCAGATGCAGACGCTATCCACGACGATCTGGATGCACGTTATGAGGCATTTGCAAAAGCAGAAGCTTACCTCATCCAGCATGCGCTGACCATCCCGAACTACTACAATGTAGGTTGGATGCTGACCAAGATCAACCCATACAGCAAGATGAAAGCGATGTTTGGTATCCAGAACAACAAGATGAAGAACTGGGAGACCAGCCAGGACGGTTACACCTCGGAAGAGATGGAAGCTTTCAAAGAAGCTTATAACAACAGAACTGCTGAGTAATTGTCAGTAACACATCAGATTAAAAGCCGAAAGAGACGAATGTTTCTTTCGGCTTTTTTGTTTTATGAAACTGTTTACTTAACGATTCAATTCAATATATATTTTTTCTGATTTTCAAAAAAATGCATATATTTTAGCTACCTAAATCAACGAATATAGTTT
>ENA-OYXB01000062-OYXB01000062.1-human-gut-metagenome-genome-assembly--contig:-NODE-62-length-34070-cov-7.071263_pt1 | contig 34070 bp, 32 predicted proteins | sample MGYA00244176_ERZ653409 | MGnify/ENA primary metagenome ERZ653409 (study PRJEB26926, sample SAMN06164912) | human gut metagenome | biome: ENVO:00009003; feature: ENVO:2100002; material: ENVO:00002003... | reverse complement strand
GGCTATTCGTCGGCAGCGTCAGATGTGTATAAGAGACAGGTCGGGGGGGTCTTGGTGACGAAGGAGAAGGAACGGTCAGCGTAAACCGTGATAACGACCGGGATCTTAAAACCAGCCTGATCCTTGGTACGCTCGTTGAATTCCTTGATGAACTGAGAAATGTTGACGCCGTGCTGGCCGAGAGCCGGGCCGACAGGGGGCGACGCAGTTGCCTTTGCAGCGGGGATCTGCAGCTTGATATAGCCTGTTACTTTCTGTGCCATGATGAGCACCTCCTGAATAAATGTGGTGATACGCGCACGGGCGCGTATTTTTGGCGGGGGTCAAGCCCCTCCCACGTTCCGCGTTCCTGCGGGGTCAGTCGTTGACCAGCTCGACCTGATCGAGCTCCAGCTCGACCGGCGTTTCGCGCCCGAACATGGAGACGATGACGCGAACCTTGTTCTTTTCGATATCGATCTGATCAACAGTTCCGATGAAGGAGGTCAGCGGGCCGTCGTTGATGCGGACGCTGTCGCCTTCAGAGTACGAAACCACGATCTCATGCTTTTCAATGCCCAGCTGCTGCACTTCCTCCTCCGTGAGGGGAGTCGGCTTCGTGCCGGAACCGACAAAGCCGGTCACGCCGCGGACATTTTTGACGATATACCATGCCTCGTCGGACATGATCATCTTGATGAGAACGTAGCCCGGAAATACCTTGCGGTCGTACGTTTTCGGCCCGTTGTCGGTGATCTCGGTCACAGTTTCCATGGGGATGGAGACAATGTGGATCAGATCCTCGAGATGGCGGGTCTCAATGGTTTTCTCGATGGTAGCCTTGACGGTGTTTTCGTAGCCGGAATAGGTATGCACAACATACCATTTTGCTGCTTCCGCCATGCTTTAGCCTCTGACCAGGGTAATGATACCGTTGACGACGACGCCGCCTACAGCATCGAAGACCCAAATGCAAATGCCGACGATCAGTGTGCACACCAGAACGATGACGGTGTTGTTGACCATCTGGCTCTTTGTCGGCCATACGACTTTTTTCAGCTCGCTCTTCATTTCACGGAACCAGCGGCTGAGACGCTTGCCAGTGCGGGCAAAGAAGTTTTCCTTTTTCGCTTCTGCCATGATGTTCACCCTTTCTGCTTGTCCGATGTGTTACTTCGTCTCGCTGTGCACAGTCTGCTTTTTGCAGAATCTGCAATACTTTTTCAGTTCGATACGGTCGGGGTCGTTTTTCTTGTTCTTCATGGTGTTGTAGTTTCTCTGCTTGCATTCGTTGCATCTGAGCGTGATCTTAACTCGCATATTCGGCACCTCCTTAATACTTGCCTCCCTGCAAAACTGCGGCTATTGAAAATTTAGATGACGCCGAAACTACGTGGCGTCCCGCAGCTTGAAAAATGGGCGCAAAAAAAGAAAACCCCTTTTTCACAGGTAGAGCCATATTATCATAAAAAGCATTGCAGGTCAACAGGTTTTTTTCAAGAAAACAGGAAAATTTTCTCGCGAATTGCAGGAAGGCAAAAAATCTGCTATACTATAAAAAAACAGGAAACAGGGAGAGACTGCATGAAAATCATGGCGATCGACTACGGCGACGCACGCACCGGCGTGGCCATTTCAGACGCGCTTGGCTGGATGACCGGCCAGACGGCGGTCATTCACTCGTGGAAGCCGGAAAAGACGGCGGAGGAAGTGGCGCGGATGTTTAAAGCAAGCGGCGCGCAGCGGCTCGTGATGGGCTTCCCGCGCAATATGGACGGCACGGAAGGCCCGCGTGCCGCGCTCTACCGCGACTTTGCCGCGCTTCTGGAGCAGACAGTCGGGATAAAGCCCGTTTTGTGGGATGAACGCCGCACGACCATCGAGGCGCACCAGATCCTGAACGAAAGCAATTATCACGGCAAAAAACGCAAAAACACGGTCGACGCCGTGGCGGCCAGCCTGATTTTAGAGGGCTATCTGGCCTATCTTCGCAATCAGAAGGAGTAAAAGCAATGTTTACAGGATATACCGACCAGACGGTCGACGTGTTCTGGGGCATCCGGTTCAACAATGACCGGGCATGGTTCGCGGAGCACAAGCAGGAATTTCAGGACGCGGTCATGACCCCGACAAAGGCGCTGGCCGGGGAGCTTTACGACTGGTTTCAGGAAACATACCCCGATCTGCACCTGAATGTCCACATTTCACGCATTTACCGCGACGCGCGGCGGCTGTTTGGACGCGGGCCGCTCAACGACCATATCTGGTTTTCGTTCCAGAACGCGATCGAGAACCGCGGTGAAGCGCCGTGCTTCTGGTTTCAGGTCGGCGCGGACGGCTACGGCTGCGGTGCGGGCTGGTGGATGCCGGCAGCATCCGGCGTACAGCTGCGGCGGCTTCTGAACAACGACCCGAAGCGCGCCGAAAAGCTCCTGCGGCAGCTGGACGCGCAGCAGGAATATACGCTTTCCGGCCCCGCCTATGCAAGGCCGAAGGGCCATGCCGGGGAACCGATTGGAAGACTTTATAATATGCGTTCGTTTTCCATCGAAAGTATGCACCCCTTCGACGAGCGCAGCAGCGGCCCGGAGCTGACAGACTGGGTCAAAGCAGGCTTTCAATTCCTTCTCCCATTTTACCAGCTCTTTGAGCAGGCATACGGCATGGCGGAGTAGAACACCGCCAGGACAAGGCCGGGCTCCTGTATGGTGCCCGGCCTTGCGGTGCCCGGCGAAGCGCTGCCGGTTCTGCTTTTGCGGCACGCTGTAGGACAAACCGCCGCATCTGCCTGTAAGAAAATCTTGCTATTTCGGGCCGAAACAGGTATAATGCAGATAACTGCCGTCTTTGGTGTGTGAATGGGGCGGCAGAGGTGTGCGAAAAAACTCGCCCGAAAGGATGAAAAAAATGAGTCTTTCCTCTTCCGCTCCCTGGTTAAAGTATTACGGCAATGTGCCGCAGCATCTGTCTTATCCGCAGAAGACCATCTATCAGATGGTCAAAGCCGCAGCAGAGCGCAATCCGAAGCTGCCTGCCTATGAATTCATGGGCAAAAAGACGACCTTCACGCAGTTCATGCAGAAGATCGACGAGACGGCGCAGGCGTTTCTCGCCATGGGCATCAAAAAGGGCGACCGCGTCACCATCTGTATGCCCAACTGCCCGCAGGCCCTGCACGCGTTCTATGGTCTGAACCGCATTGGCGCAGTGTCCAACATGATCCATCCGCTCTCTGCTGCGGGAGAGATCAAATTCTATCTCAATTTCTCGCACTCCAAGTGCATCCTCACGCTTGACCAGTTCTATGCCAAGATCGCGCCCATCATGCCCGAACTTGATAACAAGGACTGCAAGCTCCTGCTTGCCAAAATCGAGGACGAGCTGTACCCGCATCTTGCCCTCGGCTATGCCCTGACGGCAGCCCGCAAATACCCCAAGCCCCCGAAAAAGGGCAATTACATCTGGTGGTCGGAATTCCAGCGCGTCGGCAAAAAGCGCGACCTGCCCCTGCCGAGAGAGTTCGGCAAGGCGGAGGAGGGCGCGTCCATCCTCTATTCCGGCGGCACGACCGGCACGACCAAGGGTATTCTCCTGTCCAATATGAACTTTAACGCGCTGGGCCTGCAGACCATCGCTGCCTCCGGCTTCTCGCCCATCGACGGGTTGAAGATGCTCTCCGTCATGCCCGTGTTCCACGGCTTCGGCCTCGGCATCGGCATCCATACCGCCCTGATTGGCGGCGCGTGCTGCATCCTTGTTCCGAAGTTCAACGTCAATACCTACGCCGAGCTGCTCATCAAAAAGCAGCCCAATATCATCCCCGGCGTCCCGACGCTGTTTGAGGCGCTGCTGCGCGCAGAAAAGCTTGAAAACGCAGACCTCAGCTGCCTCAAGGGCGTGTTCTCCGGCGGCGACAGTATGTCCATCGAGCTGAAGAAAAAGGTCGACGATTTCCTCAAGGCCCACAATGCTTCCGTGCAGGTGCGTCAGGGCTACGGCCTGACCGAATGTGTCACGGCCTCCTGCCTGACGCCGAAGGATTATAACCGCGTCGGCTCCATCGGTGTCCCGTTCCCGGATACGTATTATAAGATTGTAAAGCCCGGCACGACACAGGAGCTGGACGCGAATCTCGAAGGCGAGATCTGCGTCTCCGGCCCGTCGGTCATGCTCGAGTATGTCGACAACCCCGAGGAAACGCACAACACCCTCCGCCGCCATGAGGACGGCCGCATCTGGCTGCACACCGGCGACCTTGGCAAGATGGACGAGGACGGCTTTGTCTACTTCTCCCAGCGCATCAAGCGCATGATCATCACCTCCGGCTATAACGTCTATCCCGGCCAGCTGGAAAACATCATTGACGGCCATGAAAAGGTGCTGCTGTCCTGCGTCATCGGCGTCAAGGATCCGTATAAGATGCAGAAGGTCAAGGCCTTTGTCGTCCTGCGCCCCGGTTACGAGCCGTCGGACGCGGTCAAGCAGGAGATCCTCGACTACTGCCGCCAGCATATCGCAAAATACGCCATGCCGTATGATATCGAGTTCCGGCCCGAGCTGCCTAAAACGCTGGTCGGCAAGGTTGCCTACCGTGTGCTCGAAGAGGAAGAAGCCGAGCGTCAGGCGCTGGAAGACGCAAAGAATTTGTAATTTATTTCGGCAGCCTGCCGCGTTCCGCGGCAGGCTGTAATGATTTCAGGTGATTTCCATGAAAAAAACCGACCGGATCTGGGAGCTGGACGCGCTGCGCGGCCTTTGCATCCTCTGCGTGATTCTCATCCATCTGATTTTTGATCTGATCTATTTTATTGGCCTTGATCTGCACCTGCCCGCGTGGTACGTATTCATCCAGCAGTATGGCGGCGTGATCTTCGTCGTCCTGTCCGGCTGCTGCGCTACGCTCGGTTCGCGCAGCTTCCGCCGCGGCTGCATCGTCTTTGCCTGCGGAATGCTCATTTCGCTTGTGACCTTCGGGATATACCGCCTCGGCATGGCTTCGCGCGATGTGATCGTCTGGTTCGGCGTACTGCATCTGCTGGGCATCTGCATGATGCTCTATCCCGCCTATAAAAAGCTGCCCACGCAGGCGCTTGCCGCCATGGGCGTTGTGCTCGTTGTGACCGGCTATCTCATTTCCGGCACGGTCGTGGAGGCAAAATTCCTTTTTCCGTTCGGCTTTGCCTATGAGGGCTTCGCGTCCAGCGATTATTTTCCGCTCCTGCCGCACCTCGGCTGGTATATGCTCGGCACAGTTCTCGGCAGGACGGTCTACGCGGACAAAAAAACACGCCTGCCCGGCACGCTCCGGGAAAGCGCGATCACGCGGTTCTTCTGCTGGTGCGGCCGCCAGTCCCTGTTCATCTACCTGCTCCACCAGCCCATTGTCTACGGCCTTCTGGAACTGATCGCGGCATTGAGAAGATAAAAAGTATGCGCCCGGTGCAGCCTTGCACCGGGCGCGCATTTAATCCAGCTCAAAATACTTTTTGAAGATTTTCCGCAGCAGATATGAATTGAGCATCGCGACGAGCGAACCGCCGATCAGAATCCAGAAAATGCACGTCCGCAGGAAAAAGCTTGTCGCAAACAGGAGCAGGAGCGGCGCGGACAGATTCAGCACCGCCATCACGAGCGAATAGGGGAGGTTGCCGATCGAAAGCAGAATGGCGTTTTTGAGTGTGTTCTTGATGGTATTGTCGAACTGCGCCAGCAGGGGATAGATGTATGCGCCGATCAGCGAAACGAGCAGCGCCGGGAAGCAGAAAATCACGCCCATCCAGACCGACTGTGCCACCGCACCGGACAGATAGATCTCAACCTCAACGATCACCAGCAGCGTCGGGATCAGAAGGATCAGGAACAGCAGAACGCCCTGCTTGAAATTGAGCTTGAACGACGCCCAGAAGCTGCGGACGACACCGCCGCCCTCACCGCGCACCAGATTGAGCGTCACGCGGTACATTGCCGCCGTTGATGCGCCGATGGTGAACACGGGGATGCAGAAAACCAGCCACAGTATATTTACAATGACAAGGTCTGCGATCCGCGACATAAACGACCAAAAAGGGGAATCATAATTGAAGAACTTCATAGCGCGCCTCGTTTCAGGAAAGAATATAGAATATTATATCGACTGAACAGAAAAAACGCAAGCCGGAAAGAGGATAGAAGCAAACTGCACAATTTTGCAGCATTGAAATCGTGCAAAGTGCTGAAAATTTTTTTGGAACAAATTTTGATTGCTCAGATCAGAAAAATGTAGTATAATATGGGCATTGGAAATGGAAACGTTTCCAGAATTCAAAAATCATTCAGGAGGAAATACCATGAAAAAGATCATCGCAATGCTTCTGGCGCTCGTGATGGTTCTTGGCCTGGCTGCCTGCGCAACCAAGACCGAGCCCGCACAGCCCGAAGAGACCACCCCGGCTGAGACGACCGACACCCCGGCCGCCGAAGAACCCACCCCTGCTGAGACCGAGACGGAAGAGCCCGCCGCGACCGAAGCGACCGGTTCTGTCTACTACCTGAACTTCAAGCCCGAAGCTGACGAAGCTTGGCAGAAGCTCGCCGCCACCTATACCGAGCAGACCGGCGTTCCCGTCAAGGTCGTCACCGCTGCTTCCGGCACCTATGACACCACCCTCGCAGCCGAGCTTGACAAGAGCTCCGCTCCGACCCTGTTCCAGTGCGGCAACCAGGGCGCCATCAACTCCTACGGCGACTACTGCTATCCGTTCGACGGCACTGCCATCATGGATCAGATGACCACCGATGCTTTCAACCTCAAGGGTGAAGACGGCCAGACCCTCGCCATCGGCTACTGCTACGAGGCGTTCGGCATCATCGTCAACAAGGCTCTGCTTGAGAAGGCTGGCCACTCCATCGACGAGATCACCAACTTCGAATCCCTGAAGGCTGTCGCTGACGACATCCATGCCCGTGCTGACGAGCTCGGCTTCGACGCATTCTCCTCCGCCGGCCTCGACGGCTCCTCCAGCTGGCGTTTCTCCGGCCATCTGGCCAATATGCCGCTGTACTACGAGTTCCGTGACGACGGCGTGACCGCGCAGCCCGCCACCATCACCGGTGCTTACCTCAACAACTTCAAGAACATCTGGGATCTCTACATCACTGATTCCGCTACCACCGGCGCTGCTCTGGCTACCGCTACCGGCGACGAGTCCGAGGCTGAATTCGGCGAGGGCAAGGCTGCGTTCTATCAGAACGGCAGTTGGGAATATTCCAACCTGACCGGCACGTTCGGCATGAACCCCGACGATCTGGCTATGATCCCCATCTACTGCGGTGTTGACGGCGAAGAAGAGGCCGGTCTGTGCGCTGGCACTGAGAACTGCTGGGCCATCAACAACGAAGCCTCTGAAGAGGACATTCAGGCGACCATCGACTTCCTCGTCTGGGTCGTTACCTCTGACGAAGGCACCACGATGCTGGCACAAGAGTTTGGCCCCTGCCCGTTCAAGGACGCTAAGGAGCCGGAGAACGTCTTCTTCCAGGATGCCAACAAGTACACTGCCGATGGCAAGTACGTTGTGACCTGGGCATTCAACTGGACTCCCGCTGTTGACGACTGGCGTGCTGCCGTTGTCGACGCTCTGACCCAGTACTCTGCCGGTACCGGCGACTGGTCCGCTGTCGAGACTGCATTCGTGCAGGGCTGGGCGACCCAGTATGCAAAGGAAAACGCATAAGCAATAAGGCGTGACCAAAAGTAAAGAGGGGGCTGCAAAGCCCCCTTTTTTACAGAAAAGAAACTGCCGCAGCCGAAGATTTTGCGGACAAACGCCCGGAGGCCGGGCGCTTGTCTGTGAAATTGTCAAGAAAGTATATAAATAATATAAGGAGAAGCATGATGAAGAAGAAAAAACATGACGATTCGGCTCTGTCATGCAGCTTGATCCGCCGCCCGATCCAGCGCTGGGGCTGGCTGTTCCTGCTGCCGACGTTCGCAGCGTTCTGCGTGGGCTTCCTGTACCCGTTTGCAAAGGGGCTGTTCCTGTCCTTCTGCAAGTTCAAGACGACCAGCAAGTGGACGTGGGTGGGACTGAAAAACTACCAGACCATCTTCCAGGATGAGGGCTTCCTCCACGCGTTCTGGTATACGGCACTATTTGCGCTCGTATCCCTGCTCATCATCAACGTTCTGGCCTTTGCTGTTGCCTACGTTCTGACTAAGGGTATCAAGGGCTCGAACATCTTCCGTACCGTTTTCTTCATGCCGAACCTCATTGGTGGCATCGTTCTGGGCTATATCTGGCTCATGATCTTCGACGGCATCCTCAGCAACTTCGACACAGCCGTCGTGCTGGAAACCAAATACGGCTTCTGGGGATTGATCATCCTCATGTGCTGGCAGCAGATAGGCTATATGATGATCATTTATATCGCAGGCCTGCAGGCAATCCCGGAGGATATGCTGGAGGCCGCAAAGATCGACGGTGCGTCCAGCTGGAAAACGCTCTGGAACATCACAATCCCGAACATCATGCCGTCTATCACCATCTGCACGTTCCTGTCCCTGACCAACGGCTTCAAGCTCTACGACCAGAACTTGGCCCTCACGGGCGGCTCGCCCTTTAAGACGCTGGCTGACGGCAACGTCATCAAGACCACGGAAATGCTGGCTCTGAACATCGTCAACTCCAACACCTCCAACTCCAAAGGCCCCGGACAGGCCAAGGCAGTTGTGTTCTTTATCCTGGTTGCGATCATCAGCATTGCCCAGCTTGTGTCCACCAGAAAGAAGGAGGTCGATCAGTAATGAAAAATACTGGCTTCCAGAAAGAGCGCCGTTCGCATACCGTCCTGACGGTCGTGTTTGTGATCATTGCCGTTGCGTATCTCTACCCGATCTTCATCGTTCTGGTCAACTCTCTCAAGACCAACGCCGCTATTAACCTTGATACGTTTGCCTTTCCCACAAGCAACACCTTCATGGGGCTGCAGAACTATATCAAGGGTATGACCTTCGGCAACTACCCGTTCTATAAATCCGTCGAATACAGCCTGATGATCACGCTGCTTTCCGCAGCTCTGATCCTCATCTGCACGTCCATGGCCGCGTGGTATATTTCCCGTGTCGACAGCCTTGTCTGCCGCATTGTGTACTACCTGTGCGTGTTCTCCATGGTCGTCCCGTTCCAGATGGTTATGTTCACGCTGGCAAAGACCGCCGATACTCTGAAGCTCAATCGCCCGTGGACAATTCCCATTGTCTACCTCGGCTTTGGTGCGGGCCTCGCTGTGTTTATGTTCACGGGCTTTGTCAAGTCCATCCCGCGCTCCATTGAAGAGGCTGCTGTTATCGACGGCTGCACTCCGGTGCAGACCTACTTCCAGGTTGTCCTGCCCATGATGAAGCCGACCTTCATTTCCGTCGGTGTTCTGGAGATCATGTGGGTCTGGAACGACTACCTCCTGCCGTATCTGGTCCTTGATATCAACGAATTCCGCACCATCCCCATCCACATCCAGTACCTCAAGGGCAGCTACGGCTCCGTCGACATGGGCGCGACTATGGCGCTGATCCTGATGTCCATCGTCCCGGTCGTCATCTTCTATCTCTGCTGCCAGAAATATATTATCAAGGGCGTTGCTGCCGGCGCGGTAAAGGGATAAAGAAATTTGTCTGTTTTAAGTGGATTTTTCAGAGGTTCTGTATGATAGTGATACAGAATCAGCAAAACCAAGGAGAACAGCAGATATGACGATCAAGGATCTTGCGAGACTGAGCGGTTATTCGCTTGGAACTGTCTCTCGCGTGCTCAATAACCAGCCGAATGTTTCGGAAAAAGCGCGGCAGGCGATTCTGTCCATTGCGCAGGAAAGCGGCTTTGAACTCAACGAAAGCGCACAGCTTTTAAAGCAGCAGCGCTCCAACACCGTACTCATCATTGTCAAGGGTACGGCCAACGAGCTGTTTGCCGGTATGGTCGAGCATCTGCAGTCCCTTTTCTCGCGCACCACGCATTCGCTGATTGTCGACTTTATCGATGAAGACGATAACGAGGTGCTTCGTGCCGTCAAGCTCTGCCGGGAGCGCAAGCCCATGGGCGTGATGTTCCTTGGTGCGACGAACCGTCATTTTGTCAGCGATTTCGACAAGATCCATGTGCCCTCCATCATTGTTACAAACGATGCGAGCGATCTGCCGTTTGAGAACCTGTCCAGCGTTACGACCAACGACCGGCAGGGCGCTGCTTGCGCTGTCGATTATCTCATCCGCTGCGGCCACAGAAACATTGCTGTTCTCGGCGGCGACCGGCTTTTATCCGATACGTCTGCGCAGCGTTATGAAGGCTGCGTGGAAGCGTTCGGGAAAAACGGCATGCAGTTCGACGAGCAGATCTACTACCATACCGGCCGCTACAGCTATGAGGATGGCTATTCCGGTATGCAGGCCGTCCTGCGCGACACACCGCAGGTCACAGCTGTGTTCGCCATGGCAGACGTCATTGCCATCGGCGCGATCCGCGCACTGGTGGACGCCGGAAAGCGCGTCCCTGACGATATTTCCATCATCGGCTATGATGGACTGAGGATCGGCAGCTTCTATACCCCGAAGCTTTCTACCGTTTCCCAGTCTGTCGAGCTTCTGGCCCGGCGCAGCTTTTCTGTTCTGATGGACTGCACCGAGCGCGGCGGGCAGGCCCGCCATATGACCGTACCGTTTACGCTTTCCAACCGTGAAAGCGTCAGAAAACTCGAAAACAGCTGAAAACAGCGCCCAACCGCTGCTTTTGCCTGTTTTCAACGAAAGCGAAATAAGAGTGATAGTATGAAAAGAAGCAGTGGAATCCTGATGCACATTACTTCGCTGCCCTCGCCCTACGGCATCGGCAGCATGGGCAAAGCAGCCTATGACTTTATTGATTTTCTGAGAGCGGCAAAGCAGACCTACTGGCAGATCCTCCCGATCAACCCGCCCGGCTATGGCGATTCGCCCTATCAGGCGTTCTCTACCTTCGCCGGGAACCCGTATCTGATCGATCTGGACGAGCTTGTCAAGGACGGATACCTGACGCAGGAGGAGCTTGACCGCGTCGATTGGGGCAGCCGCGCCGATCAGGTCGATTTTTCGAAGATGTACGACCAGCGCCTGCGGGTGCTGCATCTGGCCTGGAGCCGCTTCCACAAGGCCCCGACGGAGCGCTACACGGAATATGTCCGCGAACAGAGTGCGTGGCTGGAGGAGTATGTACTCTTTATGGCCGTCAAGGCATATTATAACGACGGCCCGTGGACCGAGTGGCCGCTTGACATCCGGATGCACCAGCCGGAGGCCATGGCGTACTACCGTGAACTGCTGCACGACGAGCTTGATTTTCAACGGTTCCTGCAGTACTGCTTCCATACGCAATGGCAGCGGCTGCGGGAGTATGCCCATGAAAACGGCGTGCTGATCATCGGCGATATCCCCATTTATGTTCCGCTGGACTCCGCCGATGTCTGGTCGCACCCGGAGAATTTCCAGTTGACCCGCACCCGCCGTCCACGCGTCGTTGCGGGCTGCCCTCCCGACGGCTTCAACGCCAACGGCCAGTACTGGGGCAATCCCATCTATGACTGGGCACATATGGAGCAGGACGGCTTCTCGTGGTGGATGCGCCGCCTGCGCGCAGCAGGGGAGAGTTTCGATGTTGTCCGCATCGACCATTTCCGCGGGATTGAAAGCTACTGGGCCATTCCTGCTGTCAACCGCACGGCCCGCAAGGGCGAATGGGTCAAGGGTCCCGGCATGAAGCTTGTAAATGCTATCCGGAAGAATTTCCCGGATACCGATTTTATCGCCGAGGATCTCGGTTTCCTGACGCCGGAGGTGCAGCAGCTTGTCGCCGATTCCGGCTTCCCTGGCATGAAGGTGCTGGAATTTGCCTTCGACCCGCGCGAACCGAGCAACTATCTGCCCAACCGCTATCCTGAAAACGCCATCTGCTACACCGGCACGCACGACAATGAAACGCTTATCCAGTGGTGCGAGGGAATTGACGCAGAAACGGATGCCTATGCCCGCAGCTATCTCGGCATTACGTCGGAGGACGATCTGGCCGACGCCATCATCGAGGCCGGTATGCAGTCCAAGGCACAGCTGTTTATCATGCAGATGCAGGACTATCTGCGTCTGGGCCGGGAAACGCGTATGAACGAACCTGGCAGGCTTCTGCAGTCGAACTGGCGCTGGCGTATGCTGCCCGGCGCGGCCAACGAAGCGCTGGCCCAAAAAATTGCAGGTTTGACAGAGCGGTCAAATCGTGTATAATACCTACAGTCATCTGGCGTCCACCTGTCCTTGCCGGATAGGTGGGCGCTTCTTTAAAAGCCGCCGGACAGTCTGCCCGGCGGAGTCCCAGGAAGGAGTAACCTATGAGCGAATTTTCGGAACGAATCGTAAAACAGACCGAGGCCCTGCTGCATTTCCAGCATGACGAGACGCTGCAGGAAACGACCCCGGAGCGCCTGCATGAGGCGCTCGGCCAGGTCATCATGATGGAGATCAGCGACAAATGGACGAAGACCAAGCGCCGTCAGGCGCCGGGCCGCCGCGCGTTCTATTTCTCCGCGGAATATCTCGTCGGCCGTCTGGTCTACAGCAACCTCTTCAACCTCGGCATTCTGCGCGGGATGAAAGCGGCCTTTGCTGAAAAGGGCGTCGATCTTGCGTGCCTGGAGCACATTGAGGACGCGGCTCTCGGCAACGGCGGACTTGGCCGTCTCGCCGCCTGCTTCCTTGACAGCGCCGCGACGCTCGACCTGCCGCTGACCGGCTATGGCCTGCGCTATCGCTTCGGCCTGTTCAAGCAGTCGTTCGTCAATGGCTGCCAGCGTGAAAATGCCGACGACTGGACGAAATACGGCGACCCGTGGAGCCACCGCCGCGACAAGCTGGCCGTCAAGGTCAAATTTGCCGACCAGACCGTCAACTGCGTCCCGTATGATATGCCCGTGATCGGCTATGAAACAACGACGGTCGGTACGCTCCGCCTCTGGCAGTGCGAGGCCGAGGAGGAGCTGAACTTCGACGCCTTCAACGCGCAGGACTACGTTAAGGCGCTTGAAAAGAAGAACAAGGCCGAGGATATCACCCGCGTTCTGTATCCGAACGACTCCACATGGGAGGGCAAGCGCCTGCGCGTCAAGCAGCAGTACGTCCTTTCCAGCGCGTCTTTGCAGGATATCCTGCGCGACTACCGCCAGCAGCACGGCACGGACTATTACCGCCTGCCGGAGTTTATTGCTGTCCAGCTGAACGATACGCATCCCGCTCTGTCCATTCCGGAGCTGATCCGTCTGCTGATGGCCGAGGGACTGGATTTTGACGCCGCGTTTGAGCTGACCCGCCGCGTGTTCGCTTATACGAACCACACCGTCATGACCGAGGCGCTCGAAAAGTGGGATCTGGAGCTGCTGCGCTCCGTCGTGCCGGAGGTTTGCGAGATCATTGAGCGCATCGATGCGAAGCTCAAGCAGGAGCACCCGCATTCGAAGCTCTTTATCGTCAAGGATGGGCAGGCGCACATGGCGAATCTGTCCGTCTATATGTCCACCGCCGTCAACGGCGTTGCAGAGATCCATTCCCAGATACTCAAGGACGATCTGTTCAAGGACTGGTACGCCGTCTATCCCGACCGCTTCCAGAACAAGACCAACGGCATCACGCCCCGCCGCTGGCTGGGCCTGTCCAATCCGGAGCTTTGCGGTCTGCTCGACAGCAAGGTCGGCGCAGGATATCTGAAGCATCTCGACCAGCTGGAAGGACTGAAGGCTGGTATTGACGAAATGACCGTCAAGCAGTTCAACGCCATCAAGCTTGAGAAAAAGCGCCAGCTCTGCCGCGTGATCGAGGAGCATGAGGGCGTTGCACTTGACCCATCGTTTATCTTTGACGTGCAGGTCAAGCGCCTGCATGAGTATAAGCGCCAGCTGCTCAATGCACTGAGCATTATGGATCTGTATCTGTCTATCAAGGACGGCAGCATCAAGGACTTTACGCCCACCGCATTCATCTTCGGTGCAAAAGCTGCGCCGGGCTACCGCCGTGCAAAAGCAATTATTCATTATGTAAACCGCGTGGCCGATCTCATCAACAGCGATCCTGCTATGGACGGCGTGATGAAGGTCGTCTTCGTGCAGAACTATAACTGCTCCTATGCAGAGCACATCATTCCCGCCGCTGATATTTCCGAGCAGATCTCTCCGGCCGGTACGGAGGCTTCCGGCACGGGCAATATGAAGCTCATGCTGAACGGCGCTGTGACGCTCGGCACGCTCGACGGCGCAAACGTCGAGATCGCCGAACAGGCGGGCAGCGAGAACGAGTATATCTTCGGCGCGACCGTCGAGGAGATCAACATGGTAAAGCCCAATTACAACGCTCGCAGCTTCTACGAGGCCAACCCGAACCTCCGCCGCGCCGTCGACACCCTGATCGACGGGACTGTTCCCACTGATGAAGAGCAGCACGAGCTCTATACGTCTCTGCTCAAAGGCGCAAGCTGGCACAAGCCGGATCAGTATTTCATCTTCTACGACTTCGACAGCTACAAAAAGGCCCGTCTGCGCGTGAACCATGACTACTGCGACCGCATCGCCTTTGGCCGCAAGTGCCTCATGAACGTCGCCTCCGCCGGCAAGTTCTCCTCTGACCGCACCATCCGCCAGTATGCCGAAGACATCTGGCACATCCAACCTGTCAAATAAAAAAGCAAAGCGCAGGGCCGGGAAACCGGTCTTGCGCTCTGCGTCTATACAAAGGAAACAGAAAAATGTTCGATTATCTGATTCAAAACGGTACTCTGATCGACGGGACCGGCGCACCGGCGGCCGCAGGCGATGTTGCGATTAAAGACGGAAAAATCGCCGCAGTTGGTGATCTCAAGGATGCTTCTGCCGGGACAGTCCTTGACGCAGCAGGGAAGTATGTTACGCCCGGCTTTATCGACATTCACCGCCATGCCGACGCGGCGCTCTTCCGCCCGCATTTCGGCGAGCTGGAGCTCAAGCAGGGCCTGACCACGATCGTCAACGGCAACTGCGGCCTGTCCGTCACGCCTTGCGCCGGTGCATACAAAAAAGAGATCGAGGCATATCTGACCCCGGTTGCGGGCGCGCTGCCGGAGAACGCCGATTTTTCCAGCCTCGCTTCCTATCTGTGCGCTGCAAAAAAGACCCCCAGCCCCATCAACACCGCCATGCTGGCGGGCAGCGGCACCATCCGCGCCTGCGCGGCAGGCTTCGGCACGCCCGAGCTTGACGCGACCCAGATGGCTGAGATCCACCGCCTGATCGAGCAGGAGCTTGCTGCAGGCGCGCTCGGCGTTTCGCTGGGCCTCGGCTACGCGCCGGACTGCTTCTATTCGACCGAAGCGCTCATCGAAGCGCTTCAGCCACTTAAAAATTCCGGCATTCCCATCACAGTCCATATGCGGCAGGAAGGCAGCGGCGTGGTCGACGCGCTCCGCGAAATGATCACCGTCGCAAAGGCACTGCATACCCCCGTCGAGGTCAGCCACCTTAAATCCATCGGCAAGGCCAACTGGCACCGCTGCACGCCGGAGATGCTCCGCCTGATGCACGAGGCCCGTCAGGACGGTATTGAGATCGCCTGCGACGTCTATCCCTATACCGCCGGTTCGACCCAGCTTGTCCACGTTCTGCCGCCAGAGAGCCAGAAGGGCGGCCTGGAAGCGCTGACCGAGAATCTGGCCGATCCCGCGTTCCGCGAAGCGCTGAAAGACCGTATGCTGACCGGCAGCGACTTTGAAAATATCTCGCTTCTTGTCGGCTTTGAGAATATTGTCGCGTCCAGCATCTCACGGAAGGATTTGCGGCAGTATGAGGGGCAGAGCATCGCCGCCATCGCGCAGCAGCAGGGGAAGGACCCCTTTACCGCACTGTTTGATCTGCTGCAGGCTGCGCACTGCGACGTGACCATGATCGATTTCATTGCTGCCGAGGACGATATCTGCGATATCCTGCGCGACGCACACAGCTGCGTGATCTCCGACAGCACCTATCCCACCACCGGGATGCTCCATCCGCGCGTTTATGGCACGTATACAACGCTCCTGGAGCACTTCGTCCGCGAAAAGCAGGCGCTTTCCATCGAATCTGCCGTGCATAAATGCACGGGCCGTGCTGCAAAGATCATGGGCCTGAAAACAAAGGGCATTCTCGCGCCCGGCATGGATGCAGACCTGAATATTTTTGATCTTTCTGCCGTCCATACCTGCGCAACCTATTCCGATCCTGCGCAGTTCTCCGCCGGTATGGATACTGTCTTCGTCGCTGGCCGCCCGGCCATCCTGAACGGCGCCTTCACCGGCAGCATGGCAGGCACGGTTTTGACGAGATAACCACAAATACAGAGTGCCCGGCAGACATTCGGATTGTCTGCCGGGCGTTTTGCAGAAAGGATCTTGTTTGATATTTCGTGATAAAAATGATACACAAAGAGAAAATCCGCAATCCTTTTGGATTACGGATTTTTCATCTGGCAGGGGATGAGGGATTCGAACCCCCGCAAACGGAGTCAGAGTCCGGTGTGCTACCGTTACACAAATCCCCTAGCTGAGCTTCTTTCCGAAGCGCATGATTATTATAACGATTTATTCTGAAAAGTCAAGACTAATTTTTCTTTTTTTGCAGAAATTAAATTGAGATGGAAACTGCAATTCTGGATTTCGGCGGAAAAGCAGGGCCTTTTTGCCGATACACGCTTCTTTTTTCTCGAAAAACGGAGAATTTCTAATTCATGACAAGGAAAACAGACTTTCTTTTACATACGCCATGCGCGGTTTCTTTCCGGCTCGGCGGGTCAAGATAATGGCGCTGAGACTTTTGCGGAGAGGATGAGAACATGAGGCGGAACATTTTTTATAAAAAAATACCGGCCGCGCTGGCCGCGTTCGTTCTTGCGCTTGCGCTGTGCTGCCAGACTGCTGCAGCCGGACGCGCGCTGGTTCCGGGCGGATATACAGTCGGCATCAAGCTCTATGCGGAGGGACTGATGGTCACGGAGGTAGAGAGCGGCACACCTGCGCAGCAGGCGGGAATCCGGAAGGGCGATGTGATCATTGCGGCGGACGGAAAGAAAACAGACAGCGCGCAGGCGCTGCTCGGAAGCATTCAGAAAAGCGAGCCGATTGTCGTGCGGGTGGAACGCGGCGGAAGGGAAGCGGAGTTTCTTGTCACGCCGGAAAAAACGCCGTCCGGCTACCGGCTCGGCGTTCTGGTACGCGACCATATCGCGGGGATCGGGACTGTCACCTATTATGACCCCGAAACCGGAAGCTACGGTGCGCTCGGCCACGGCGTCAGCAGTCTGGACGGGACGCAGCTTCTGATGATGCAGTCCGGCTATCTGGTGCGGTCGAGCGTTGCTGAGATCCGCGTCGGTACACGCGGAACGCCGGGAGAGCTGCACGGACTTTTCGATGTAACGGACACGGTGGGAACCGTGGACAAAAATACAGCCTGCGGGATATTCGGCACGATGACCCATCCGCGTCAGGGGCAGACAGTCGAAACGGCTCCTGCTGAGTCGGTCGTGACCGGCCCGGCGGAGATCCTTTCAAATGTCGACGGCGATCAGGTGCAGCGTTTTGCCATCCGCATTGACCGTGTGGATGCAGACGCGAAAAATGGCCGGAACCTGCTCATTACCGTGACGGACGAGGCGCTGCTTGCCAAAACAGGCGGCATCGTGCAGGGGATGTCCGGCAGCCCGATCCTGCAAAACGGACGGCTGGTCGGCGCAGTCACGCACGTGCTCGTCAATAGCCCGGCACAGGGCTATGGCATTCTCATCGACAGAATGCTGCAGGCCGCAGAGGGATAAAAGCTGACCCGGCTTTCCTGTGAGGAAAGCCGGGTCAATATTTAGAAAAAGCTTAAACAGCCGAACCCTCCGGTGCGCGGTCGTCTCCAAAGAAGAATACCGCGACGGTGCCGGGGCCAGAATGCGATGCGACGATCGTTCCGATATCACAGATGCGAACCTCGCCGTTCAGATGTGGGAACACGGCCTCAACGGCGGCCTTTGTCGCCTTGGCATCTGCAAGGCAGTTGGAGTGGCAGATAAACGCCTTGCCTGTGTAATTCTCTCCGTTTTCGGCGTGGCGCTTCATCGTCTCGACGGTGCGCGCGACGGCGTTTTTCTTGCCGCGGACCTTGTCATAGGCAATGATGCGGCCCTTGTCGTCCAGACGCATGATGGGGCAGATGCCAAGCACCGTGCCGATCGCTGCGGCAGCGCCGGACATACGCCCGCTGCGGCGGTAGAATTTCAGCTCCGTGGAATAAAACTGGTGGTGGACCTTCTGACGCTTTTCGAGTACCCAGTCCGCGATCTCATCCATGGATCTTCCTTCGTCGCGCAGATCGGCTGCGCCGTCGACCAGCAGACCGTAGCCGGAGGACGAGCAGAGCGAATCGATCACGGTCAGCTTCCGCTCCGGGTATTTCTCCCGCAGCGTCTCCGCTGCAAGCATCGCATTCTGTACGGACGCCGTCATACCGGAGCCGAACGCGATATGCAGCACGTCGCCCTGCTGCAAAAGTGCGTCAAAAAACGTCTCGTACTGAAATTCGTTCAGCTGCGCTGTGCTCGGCAGCTTTCCGGCGTCCAGAAAGCCGTAAAACTGCGGCAGCGCCTCCGGATCACGCCCCATGTCGTCCTCATAGCTGACGCCGTCGACCTGATAGGAATAGAACAAAACGGGAATGTCACGCTGTTCGCAGTAGGAATAGGGGAGATCAATGGTAGACTCACAGGAAAGAATAAAGCCGGAACGCATATCAGGAACCTCCGTGAAAGCATGATTATTACATGATATCATAGCAGATGCGGGGAAAAAGAGGAACGGGCAATCAGCACGGAATGCCTGTATCGGCGTCCTGCCGCGCCATTGCCTCAAATCCGCCGCGGTAAAACGTGCAGAGCCTGCTGAACTGCGCCTGAATGTCGTACTTCATATCGTTGGACAGCCACTCAACGATCTGCCCATAGCATTCGCACTGCCAGAAGCGGATCAGGATCTCCCGGTCCTCTTTGCTGAGCGGCAGATCGCCATAGGCTGCCGCTGCGTAGGCCTCGACCGTGTGGCGGCAGATCTGCATGAGATAAAACGCGACGGTATCGTGGCTGATCGAACGGTACATATGCATGACCGCGCGCCGGTTTTCCGTCATGAACTGCACGGCGGCATTCAAACACGCCTCCGGCGAATCCGGGTTGGCGTACTGCCGGATGATCTGGTCAGCCCGTTCGGTGATGATCTCCGTCGCAAGCGAGGGAATGTCGGTAAAATGATAATAAAACGTGTTGCGGTTGATGCCGCAGTCCTCCACGATTGCCTTGACCGTGACCTGATTGAGCGGCCGGTCATTGAGCAGCTTCAAAAATGAATTTTTAATGGCTTGCTTGGTGTAAGCGGACATAGCTTGACCTCCTGCGCCGCAGCATAAATACACCATAAGAATACCAGACAGGCGCAGCAAAGTCAATCTGTGCACAGACGGGTTTTTGCCTGAAACGGCACAGCGCACGGCCTGATTTCTACTCTTGCGGTCACGGGCTTCCGGTGATATAATACTATTATTTAGAAAGAAATAAAGAAATTGAGGAGTTGCTTATGAATCGGCGTTTTGTGCGCGGTCTGCTGCTGGCTGCGCTGCTGGTCCTGCTCTGCACACAGGTATTTGCCGCGCAGGAGACGCTGGCTGCGCTGCGGCTCGACCCGGAGCCGGGCATTACGACCCGCATGGAGGACACAGACGGAAATACCCTTACGCGGAGCGGCGTTCTGAATCCGGACGGGCTTGCGAATTCCGTCCGCTCTGCAAAAATCGCCTCTTATTCGATCTATTATAACGGACGGCTGCTGATGACCGTCACGCCCGTCGGCTTCTCCGAGCCGGATGCCGCCGTGATGAGCGGCGGCGCGCCCACCTGCACCGGTTTTTACAAGACCACGTTTTCCATCGACGATACGCGGGAAATTTTCCTGACCGGCCTGACAGAATCGACGCTGGGGCAGGTGCAGACAGAGCTGACGGCCAGTGCGCTGGAGGACCGCTATTTCAGCCTCACCAACGTGGACTTCATTGACGCGGAAAAGGAATTCACGGATGTTGCGGAAGGGGAGATCGCCTCGGACGCCAACCTCTGCTGGGCTGCCGCTTCGTCCAATATGCTCCGGTTCAGCGGCTGGGGGAGCGAAGCGGGCTTCCGGACAGAGGACGATCTGTTTGAGTCGTTCATTTCAGCGTTTACAGACGCGGGCGGCTCGTATACATACGGGCTGGACTGGTTCTTCAACGGCTATTACGCCATGCAGGGCAATGACGGCTGGGCGCAGCTGCGCGCGCCGGGCGAATCCGGAAAGTATCTTTCCGAGTATCCCGCCGACAGTCTGTACCAGACCTATGAAATTTCCAACCACATCGACAATCTGCGGCCGGTGCTTGACGCGCTGGAGCGCGACTGCGCCGTCGGCATTTCCATCGGCAACTATCTCTCCTCGTTCCGCATCGGCGGCCACGCTATCACGCTCTGGGGCTATCTGCACGACACGTCCGCCAGCCCCTACAGCAAGGAAGCCTATCCCGCCATTTTCATTTCCGATTCTGATTCCGATAAATACGACGGCGCACTGCGCCGCCAGGCGCCGAACCGGCTGCGCGTCATGATGATGGACGGGATGTTCGACGGCTTCGGCGCCGACAGCTGGGAGCTGGACTATCCCTCGACGTTCCCGTGGCGGCTCGAAAGCTTTACCGTTCTGGAACCCTACCGCGCAGAGCTGGAGCAGGACGCTTCCGGTACCCACAACAAAAACACCTCGGCGGATTTTTCCGTTCAGGATCTGTACGTCCGCGCTTCCACGTTTGATGATCTGGAGCTTGGCATTGATACGATCCCTGCCAACCAATCCTTCAAAATCGGCGGGATCGCGCTGAACAACAGCGCAGTGAACCTGAGCAGCGCAAGACTGCAAATCGTCACAACGATCACGCAGAACGGCCAGACCGTCTGGGAAAAAACCAGCCAGCGCTCCGTCAGCAGATTCTCGGCCAATGCCTATGTCAAGCTTTCGGAAACCTGTAATTCCCTTGCTGCCGGCAGCTATGAAGCCACGATCCGCGTAACGGCCAGCGGCATATCGGAAGCCTATCTTCTGAACAACACGCGTTCCATTTCCTTTACCGTCAGCGCTGCCGCGCCGGACGCCTCGAACGCGTCCGTGTCCGTATCCATTCCCGAGTTCGATGGAAGAACGGGCGGCTATGGCACGCTGCGCTTCGGCGGCGTCGATTCCCTGTATCCTGCCGGGACGGAGCTGACGTGGTCCGTCTACGAAAAATACGACTCGGTTCTGTATGACGACTGGGTGCTGGCGTATCAGGGCTATCAGCAGCCGGAATCCGTCCGGTACGAGGGCATGACAACGGCTGTTCGGACCCTTGTGGTGCTGCGGCCGGTCGACCCGTCGCTTGCGTGCGTGACGCTTGATGCGGGAAGCCAGAAGCTGCTGTACCATAGGGTGTATACATTGGCTGCCGATGACAATACCGGCATCTGCTCGGCGATTGCTTACGGACAGAACACGCTGGCAGCAGGGGAGCAATTCAGCTTTTATATTTCCAATTTCACAACCTGCACGCCTTCCATTACGGTGACGCCGGTTGTTTATGCGATCCGAAGCTCCGATAATCTGCGGATCGACCTCTGGCGCGGCGAGGCTATGCGCATGGCGTATGGAGAATCTACAGAGAATGCGCCCTGCCGTGTTGCAAGCTGGAGCGCGGAGCTTCTGCCCGGCCAGTATACGATCTATGGCGAAGCCGTATATGAATACGGCAGCAAAACCGTGAAGCTCAGTACGCTTCAGGTCAATGCGGACAAGCCGTGGTGCTCTGTCATGCAGACGTTCCGCGGAGATGGCCGCTGTGCGGTCATTCTGGCGTGCAGCGGCCCCGAAGGAAGCCTGCCGTTCGGTGTTGAATACCGGAAAGACGGACAGGAGGAGGCAAACCGTGTTTCGTCGAATCTTTATCTGAACAAGGGATATATCACATCCTTCTGCATTTCGTTTGAGAGCGATGCGTCTGCCAAGTATTCCTTCCGTGCGTTCTGTGAAGCGGACGACGGGACAATCTACACGGATTGGTATGAATGCCCGGCTCCTGCCGCGCAGCTGCTCACGCTTGACACGCAGAAGACCGGCAGTACGGGGGAAACAGTCTGGGAATTCTTCGCGCCGGAGGACGGCGTATATGTCCTTTCCCTCAAATCCACCGCATTGGCAGAAGTCTATGAAACGAGCCGCACTTATCGATCCGGCGTTTTGTCGGACGATCCGATGGCACGCAATTTCTATCTGAAAAAGGGCGAAAGTACCCTCATCCGCATTCAGACGGAGGGCAGCTATACCATCGGGTTTACAACGATACCAGAGTTGGAGTTAGGGCAGACAACATCCTGTCTCTACAAAACCGGCGACAGCGAACGCTGCTTCCGGTTTACAGCACCGGCTGACGGCGTCTATCTGTTCACTGCTGCCGGAGAATCCTATGCTGCGGTGTATATATCTGATGGGAGCGTCACGCGCTGGGAGCGTCGTGGCGCACTGCAGTCCGGATCGCCTGCAGTAGCGGGAATGGAACTCAAGAAGGGACAGACCGCCTATGTCCGCCTTCAATACATGACCAGAGACTACCGGTATTCTGTCTCTGTCTTCCGTCCCGCGCCGGAGGTTTCCGTCTCAGACGAGGGCGTGAACGTCAGTTATGACCCGGAGTTCACCGGCCTGCACCTGATCGCGCTTTATGACGCGGACGGGCGGATGGTCGATGTCCAATACGTACCCGTGCAAAGTTTGGATACGCGTATTTCCGTCGTTCTGCGAGGTACGAAGACCGGCTTTGTCCGCGTGTTCCAGTTGGACGCAGAGAAAAACACGCCGCTCACCGCTGCAAAGCAGATCGAGCTGGTGTGAACCCATGATCGACAGACAGGAGATTTGATTTGGACGGATTTGTAGCATGGCTGAAGCAGCTCCAGTTTGACGGCGTATGGCAGACGGCGGTGCTCGTCGCCGCGTCGCTGCTGTGCATCACGTTTCATGAGACGTGCCACGGACTCGTGGCCTATTGGCTCGGCGACCCGACGGCAAAGCGTGCAGGACGGCTGACACTCAATCCGCTGCGGCATATTGATATCGGCGGTCTGCTTATGATGGCGCTGTTCCGCTTCGGCTGGGCGAAGCCCGTCCCGGTCGATATGCGGTATTTCAAGCATCCCAAGCGCGACATGGCGCTCACCGCTGCGGCAGGCCCGCTGTCCAACGTTCTGCTGGCGTATCTGGCTGTGCTGCTCTACGGTGTGCTTGCCTACTGGTACTACTTCTCCGGCTCGACAGCCGTTTATGTCTTTGCACTTTTTTTCTATTACGTCGAGATCATTTCGGCGGGACTGGCTGTGTTCAACGTTTTTCCTATCCCGCCGCTCGACGGGTCTAAGGTGCTCTTTTCCTGCCTGTCCGACAAGGCCTATCTCTGGCTCATGCGCTATGAGCGCTACGGCATGGCGCTTCTGATGCTCCTGCTCCTGACCGGCGTACTCGATGTGCCGCTGGAATTCTTGCGTGACGGGCTGCTGAATGGGCTGGAAGCCATCGGCACATGGCCGGTGCAGCTGCTGCTTGCGCTGCGCTGAACTTATTTTTTGGAGTTATATCTGCATGGATGAACCGCGATACCATCTCGGCAGCGTCGTGCACGCGAAGGGCGAGACGCTCGAGGACTTCGACGGCCCGCTGGACGTGATCCTGCTGCTGCTGAGCAAGAATAAAATTGAAATACAGGATATCCAGATCTCCGCCATTTTAGAGCAGTATCTGGCCTATCTGGACGAAATGAAGCGCATGGATATGGAAATCGCCAGCGAGTTTATCGCCATGGCGTCCTATCTCATGTATATCAAAACGCGAATGCTCCTTTCCAAGGCGGAGCAGGAGGAAGCGCAGAGCGAGATGGATAAGCTCGTCGAATCCCTCCAGAAGCGCCAGCGGCAGGACGCGTATCAGCAGATCCAGAAGGCTGCAAAGCAGCTGGCCGTGCGCAATGAGCTTGGCCTCGGCCTGTTCACAAAGGGCCCGGAGCCGTATCGTCCGGACATGACCTACCGCTACCGGCACGACAAGTCTGACCTGACCGCCGCACTCGCCGCCATGCAGGACCGGACGGAGCGCCGTCTGCCGCCGCCCGCGTCCAACTTCGCCGGGATCGTCGGCACAGAGCCGTACCCGGTCACGCAGAAGGCCAAACAGGTCATCAGCCGCCTGCTTGCCCACGGTGTCATGCGCTTTCTGTCCCTGTTCAAGGGCAGCCGCAGCCGGTCGGAGATCGTGGCGACGTTCCTCGCCGTGCTGGAGCTGTGCCGCCTTCGCTCCGTTTCCATCGGAGAGGATGAACGCGGCGATATGGCGGTTACCTTTCTAAAAGCGCCGGATGCCGACGTGCAGACGGACATTTCCTGATCAGGAGGCTAATCTTGGAGCAGAATGATTTACAGCGGGCATTGATGGCCGTTTTGTTTGCCGCCGGAGAGCCGGTGGACGCCAAACGCCTGAGCCAGACGCTCGAACACGATGAAGCAGAAATCCACGAAGCGTGCAAGACGCTGATGGACGAGCTGAGCTTCAACCGCAGCGGCATCCGCATTGTGCGGCTGGAAAACGCCTATCAGATGTGCTCGTCGCCGGAAATGGCGGAATATGTGACCAAAACACTTGAAACGCGCAAGCCGCCGAAGCTTTCGCCGTCGCAGCTGGAAACGCTGACGGTCATCGCGTATTACCAGCCCGCGACAAAGGCACTTGTCGAACAAATCCGCGGCGTTGACAGCGCCTACTGCGTCAGTGCCCTTGTGACAAAAAAGCTCATCCGCGAATGCGGACGGCTGAACGTGCCGGGCCGCCCCATCGTCTATGAGACGACGCCGGACTTCCTGCGCGTGTTCGGCCTGGAATCGCTGGCCGAGCTGCCGGAGATTGAAAAAGTCGACCTGCACGTCGATCCCTCGCAGGTCGAGCCACTGGAGCAGAAGCAGGAGGAGTCCACGCAGCCGGATGCATCAGCGCCTGTGCAGCAGGAGATCCCGCTATGACTTGGACATGGTGGATGACGCTTCTTGCGATTTTTGCTGCCCTTGTGCTGATCGGCTGCATTCCCGTCGGCGTTGATGCGCGCTATAATGCGGAGGGCGTATTTCTTGCGGCGAAGCTCGGCCCCATCCGCCTTCAGCTTCTGCCGCAGCAGCCAAAAAAGAAAAAGAAACAGCAAAAACAGCAAAAGAAACCGGAAAAGGCACCGGAAAAAGCCGCTTCGCAGGAAAAAAAGCCAAATCCGATCCTTTCCGGCGGCGTGGACGGGATTTTGCAGCTGCTGGATATTGTGCTTGATACGCTCGGCGATCTGCGCCGCAAGCTCCGCGTGAACGAACTGACGCTGTATGTCCGTATCGGCGGCAGCGACGATCCGGCAAAGGCCGCTATGGGCTATGGCCGGGCCTGGGCCGCCATCGGCGCGATCACGCCGTCTTTAGAGCGGCTTTTCGTCATAAAAAAGCGTGACATTCGGCCCGCACTCGATTATACTATAAGCAACACACAGGTCGACGCGCATCTTGTGACCACGATCACCATCGGTCGGTCGCTGGCCCTTGCGCTGCGCGCTGGCATCCGGTTCCTGAAAATTCTGAACGAACGAAAAAAGGCGGTGTAAAGTATGGAACATCCTCTGTCTGATATGATGACCAATTCTATGAGCAAGATCAAGGACATGGTCGACGTCAACACGGTCGTCGGCAGTCCCATCACCACGCCCGGCGGCGTGACGATCATTCCCGTAACCAAGGTTTCCATCGGCTATGGCGGGGGCGGCAGCGATTTCGCAACGAAAAATATGCCCGCGAACCGCGATAATTCCTTCGGCGGCGGAGCAGGCGCGGGAATCAAGATCACGCCGGTCGCATTTCTTGTGATCCGCGGCGAGAACGTGCGTATGCTCCCGGTCGCGGAGCCAGCCTCCACGTCGGTCGACCGCCTGATTGAGCTGCTGCCCGATCTGCTGGAAAAGGGCGAGGCATATTTTGCGGAAAAGAAAGCCGCAAAAGAGGCCGAAAAGGCAGCGGAAGAAGCATAAAACCCGCGTATTCTGCACAAACTCCCGGCAGGGTGATGCAGAATGAAACGCAGCGGTCAAAAAACGATCCGGCAAGCGGCGGCGGCACTCTGCGCCGCCGCCTTTTTCCTCGGCGCGGCGGGTATATCCAGCGCCGCACAGCTCGCGCCGCCTCCGCAGGTGTCGGCCAAAAGCGCCGCACTGCTCGACGGAATGACAGGGGAGTGCCTTTACGCGAAGAACGGCAATCAGCGTGCGCTGATTGCCAGCACGACAAAGATCATGACCGGTCTTCTCGTCTGCGAAGCGGGAGAACTGGACAGAACTGTGACCGTGCCGGACGCCGCCGTAGGGCTGGAAGGCTCCAGTATGTACCTGAAAAAGGATGAGACGCTGACGCGCCGCGATCTGCTCTACGGCATGATGCTCCATTCCGGCAATGATGCCGCCCTGACGCTGGCAATCTCCGTTTCCGGCAGCGAAGCAGCGTTTGTCCGCCAGATGAATCTGCGCGCCCGTGCGCTGGGCCTGACGCAGACGCACTTTGCCAACCCGCACGGGTTGGACAGCGGCGAAAATTATTCCACTGCGCTCGATCTGGCCCAGCTTGCGCAGGCAGCGCTGCAAAACGCACAGCTCCGCGCGGTCGTCTCGACCAAAACTGCGGTCTGCGCGGGCCGGACGCTTACCAATCACAACAGGCTGCTTTGGCGCTATGACGGCTGTATCGGCGTCAAGACAGGTTATACCCGCCATGCGGGCCGCATTCTCGTCAGCGCTGCCGAGCGTGACGGCAGGATGCTCATCGCCGTCACTATCTCGGACCCGGACGACTGGCGCGACCACACTGCGCTTCTGGACTACGGCTTTGCCGTTCTTGGGCGCGACACGCCCGTCTATCCGCAGAACAGGAGGATCGTATGGAAGAAGAACGACTGCAAAAAATCCTGGCGCGCTGCGCAGGCGTCTCGCGCCGCAGGGCGGAGGAGCTGATTGCGGCGGGCCGCGTCCGCGTCAACGGCAACACCGCGCAGCTTGGCGAGCAGGCCGACGCAGAGGAGGACGTGATCGAGCTGGATGGCACACGCGTCAAAACGCGGCAGGAGCCGCAGCCGGTCTATCTCATGCTCTGCAAGCCGCGCGGCTTCGTGACCACTATGCACGATGAAAAGGGCAGGCGTTCCGTCGCGGAGCTCGTCGCGGACGTACCGGAGCGCGTGTATCCGGTCGGGCGGCTGGATTATAACTCCGAGGGCCTTCTGCTCATGACGAACGACGGTGTGCTGGCAAACGCCCTCATGCACCCGAAAAAGAGCATCGACAAGACCTATCTCGTCTGGGTCAGCGGGTACATAGCAGGGAAGGAGCAGTCTCTTTCGCAGTCCATCGAAATCGACGGCCGCAAGACTTCTCCCGCTGCTGTGCAGCTTCTGCACAAAGCCGGCACGACCGCGCTTTTCCGCGTCACGATCCACGAGGGCCGCAACCGGCAGATCCGCAGGCTCTGCGAGCGTGCAGAGCTGACCGTCACGCGCCTGCGGCGCGTGCAGGAGGGGCAGCTCACACTCGGTGATCTGAAGCCGGGTCAGCACCGTCCCCTGACCGAAACGGAGCTTCGCGCGATATTTGAAGAAATTCAAAAGTAACCCTTGACAAACGGACAGCTTTTGTGTATGATATTAGGGCTGTCCGGGGTTTGACACGGCCAGCCGATATCATGGAGTGGTATCGAAGCGGTCATAACGAGCACGACTGGAAATCGTGTGACGGTCAAAAGCCGTCCGAGGGTTCGAATCCCTCCCACTCCGCCATAAGTCCACCGTAATTTTGATAGAATTACGGTGGATTTTTCTATGCCCGAAAAACGCCGAGAACCGCTTAGAATAGGGCTTTTCGGCTGTTTTTGCACATAAGTGAACCCCGCCGCAGAGCAATTCTGCGGCGGGGTTTTATGCTTTTTAAAGTAAACGAAGCAAAACGAATGCCCGGCTTCTCGCAGAGCGCGGGAGCAGTTATCAAAATAAAGTCCGGCGGATGGGAGTTCCATCCGTCGGACTTTTGCGATAGTGCTTATGCCTTGGGGGAGAAGGCCGCGAATAGCGGGGTATAGGTGTCGGTGCGCAGCAGGAAGCATTTGATTTCCGCGCCGGGCTGCACCGTAAAGGTATACGTGCCGGATTCGGGCGTGATCTTCTCGCTGTGTACGGCGAGCAGCCGGCCGTCCGCGGCATATTCCGCCACAAACAGCACAAATGCATCGGACTTATAATTGCTGCCGGTCTTGACGGTCAGCGTGTCGCCCTCCAGCGTGGCCGAGGGCTTTGCGCACAGGGTCAGCGCACTGCCGGAGAAGAGCACGAACGCGTCCGGATCGTCCGGGGTGAAATACGCGCTGTAATCCTGCTCCCTGTTCGCAAGCAGCACGGGGTACGAAGCGTCGGTGCTGACGCCAAGCGCTGCGCCGTCTGTCAGTTCGCCGGAGATCGTGAGCAGGGGAGTGCTGCTGTCGGCACAGACGTAGACGTTGCTGGCCTTGCCGGAAGCAGCGTTGTCCGTGACGACGGGCGCACCCTGAATGTTCACCCTGCCGCCCGCTTCGACGTAAATGCCGCCGCCGAGGCCGGAGGCCGTGTTGCCGGTGATCGTGCCGCCGTAGAGGTTCAGCGTGCCGCCCGCTTCGACGTAGATCGCGCCGCCATTGCCGGAATAGACGTGGTTATCCTTAATTGTGCCGCCGAAAATGTTGACGACGCCGCCGGACTTGATGTAAATCGCGCCGCCCTTGCCGCTTGTGACGTGGTTGCCGGAGATCTCACCGCTGTAGATGTTCAGCTTGCCGTTCTCGTCCACGACGATCGCGCCGCCGGTCGTGGCAGAGCCGCCGGTGAGCGTGACGTCGTAGACCGAGAGCGTGCCGTTTTTCACATACGCGACACCGCCGGAGCCGCTTGCGACTGCGCTGCCGATGACCTTGCCGGTTTTGCGGCAATCGGAAAGCACCAGCGTCGAACCGCCAACGAGATAGATCTGGTCGTAGCTGGAGCCGATGACGTGTACGGCCTTGTTGTACAGGCAGAGGTCGAGCGTCTTTTTCTGACTGAGAGCCAGCTCTACATTGACGTTGGCCTGCGCACCGGAGAGATAGCGGGTGGCCGTTTCTCCGGGCGCGATGGATAAGCTGCTGCCATTCCAATCCGTATAGGTTTTCTCATCGTGCGTGTGTGGTTTGTTGATATACTTGTCGTCGTAGACGTAGAAAAACGAATTACTATCCGTTATGCACCCTGTGTAATTCAGGCTGGGTTCCACAACGGCGTAGACATAATAGCCATCTTCAGGATATGTGAAAACAGAATCCGCGGTCAGAAGCTCATCCAGCTCGGGGTCTGGTTTCGTAGCGCCCGGGCGCAGATGATAGAACGAGTATTGGAAACCATCTTCGGACGTGAGTACCTTGCGATTCGGGCGGCCCTCAGAATCAAATAAGTATCCTATCAGATTTAGATACTTCAGAACAGGTTTACCGATGTAAGGGGGGTCGTTTCGTAAGGAATCAGTGTTGGCGCCTACAAAGAATACCTTGTGGATTTGTTCGCCCTCATACCATTCGCCATCATACCGCGTGATCGTCGCCGGGACTTCGATTCTGCCGCCTGTCAGCTCATAGTGTTTTTGGCCCTCGGGGGTCAGAGTGACCGTAACGATGATCTTGTTGTCCTTAATACAGTCCGGAGATTTGTATTCCGCCTTGTACTCGTAGTAGTCCTCTGAGATGCGGATTTCGCGCCCATCGGCGAGCTGGAATTCAATGGGAGGAAGAATGGCGCTCGCTTTTTTTGTGCCGTCATAGACCTTTGTGTAATCGTCCGAGGTGAGCTGCGTCTTGAGGGAGATCGCGGTTTTCTCCGCGGGCGGGGTCACGTTGACCGTGACGCTGATGCTGGTGGTGAAGCCGTATGTGCTTTCGCTCGCTTCAAAAATCAGGTCATAGACACCATACTGGATGTTTTCCAGCGTGAGTGCCTTGCCGTCAGCGGCAGTTTTGCTCTCGCCCTTGTAATACCAGCGGCTGGTGATCTTGGATTCGTCCACCGTCAGACCGTTCTCGTTGGACGTGAAAACGGCGCTGAGCGCAACGTCCTCGCCCACATTTACGCCTTCCACCGTATAGCTGCCATTGGACGGTTCCAGTTCCGTGTCACCCTGCTTGACCTTCACCGTGAACGGCGCGCTGGAGACGATCACGTCGGAAACTGTTTTTCCGGCATTGCTGTTGACCCATTTCAGCCCACCATTCGGGAAATAGAAATAGCAGCCTTTATTCAGAAGCGAATCCACCGAGCCGCCCTCGGCTGCGTTTGTGATTGTCCCATAGCTTCCCGTGCCGCTGCGCAGTTCGACATTTTCGGGATAGCCGGTCAGCGTATTGATCGTCCCGCCGTTGTTCGCAACCTGAACCTTCGGTGTTGTGTTGGCGGTCTTTGGGATGTTGATTTCGCCGATGGTTCCGCTGTCCTTATTCGAGATTTGCATGACCTGCACAGCAATTGTACTTGCTGCCGTGATCCGTTCGGTGACGTTGTGATTCGTGTAGCTGACACCCGGATATCGGCTTGGAACCGTTGCAGCCGAAGAAAACAGTTTTACGGTTCCATAGTTATCGATTTTCACAGAAGAACCAACTGTGCTCCCATCCGAGAATGATTCCATCCGGATCTCGGGAACGGTGACGCCGTTCGCAACGGTGAGATAGACAATTTTATTGATGGTGATGGGGTCATTGCGAGTATAAGAAACGACATGAACCGATTCAGCAGGAGCTGTAGCCTTGCTTATCGCATTCGCGGCAGTGTCGTAATAGGTTTTTTCCTTGGTGAGAGAACTATAAATATACGCTTCGGCATGATATTTGTCGCGCGTGCAGACGCCGTTCTCATCGAAGTCGTGCCCCAGCTTGGGGATGATGTTGTCAGGAATCACGTTTGCCGTGGCTGTATACTCTGCATCAAGACACTGGCCGCAGCAGGGGCAGAGCCAGCACTCCTGTTTGTAGCCATCTTCTTCACAAGAGCTGGGGCCTGCCGCATGGTGCTCTGCGGTGAAAAGATAGTCGACGGAAGAAAAGCGGAATCGAAAATCCCCGTCCCTGACTATTATGAAGGCGAACTGTTTATGACAGTAATATCCAACATGCGCAGCCTCAATAACGACAGAGTCAAACGTTTGCGCGTTGATGTTCGTTTCTTGAGGACACGCCGTGAAAGTAGTGGCCTTGACGCTTGCGGACAGGACGAGACCATCGCCATACTTCCACTCGGTCAACGGCTTCGCTGTGCCATCTGCGGTGCGTGCCTGGAAACTGTTTATCGTATAATCACTGTCCTCCAAAGCATGAGTTTTACCGCAGCTATTACAGAAGTATTCAATCAAAATGTTCGTGCGCACTTTTTTCCGTTTACGTCTGCGGTGTACTGTGCCGACACTGCTGCCGTCAGCGCAACCAGCAGCAGACCGAGTATAAGAAGATTTCTGAGCAGTCGTTTTTTCATTTGTGTTCCTCCGTTTCCGTGATTCCCTGCAGGGAAAATTCAAATCGCATGGCCAGCGCCTCGAACAGCGCGTGCATGACCCGTTCCGCGATGGCGCGGATGTCCAGTCCCTCGACGAAGCGGATGACCTGCTCCAGCTCGTCCTCCGGGACGCGATAGGCCCGCAGGCTCATGCAGAAAAACAGCCGCAGCTTCTTTTCCAGCGTCAGCTCCGCGTCGCACGGGTGCGCCATGTAGCCGCGCATGATGCTGGCCGAGCCGATCTCCATGTCGTAAAAATCCCGCGCCGTCCGTCCCGGCTGGTACGGGCCGAAGATCTGCTGCAGCTCCTTCGCCGTTTCGCGGAAGATGTAGTCCAAGGCCTCCTTCTGCGTGTAGGCTTCGATGTAGATCTCGCGCAGATTTTCGTTCAGCTCCGTCAGCGTCATCTGAATGGCCGTTTCTACGGCGTAGGTATATACCGGCGGCAGCTGCGCGCCCGTCATGCTGCGCGCCATGGCGAACTGATTGGAGAACATGAACTCCACCAGCTCCGTCAGCACGCCGTCCTTGGCGCGGAAAATGTTCTGGAACGTGCTGTAGGAAACCTCGGCCTTTTCGATGATCTCTGCCAATGTCGTCCGCCGGTAGCCTTTTTCCAGAAAGAGCCTGACGCAGACGGTCAGAATTCGTTTTTTCGCGGGCAGGCTTGCGCTTGTAATGCTGATCCGGATCACATCCTTCGCTTTTGGTGTGTACACCAACAGTATAGCATAGCCATGCGCCGGACGCAAGTATGATTCTTCTGTCCGTATCTCTTTTTATTCGCGGAACAAATGCGCATCAAAAAATTTCATGGAAGCCGACCCGCGAATTCCCATTCATAACAAGCCTGCATCGGGTCAAACTACGGTTGTAGGAAATCAAAACGGATTTCCCCAAAACAAGTAAGGAGATGCAGAACTATGACGAACCGTAACTCTTCCAACATCAACATCCCGGAAGCCCGTGAAGCCATGGACAAGTTCAAGATGGAAGCCGCCTCCGACGTAGGCGTTCCAAAGCATGAAACGAAAAATAACCAGCTTCCTACATAAAAGGGGCTGCCTCAGCATGATGCTCCAAAATCATCTGAGGTAGCTCTGTATCCAGAAAGGGATCGCCGCCTGTCGGAATTGCTCCGACAGGCGGCGTTTTATATCCTCCGGTGCGTTTCCGGACGGTGTGGCTGTGTGCCCTGTGCCGGGAAACCGGAATGTTTAATCTACCCTGTCGCAGCCGCCGGGTGTAGAATTCCGAAAGGATCTGCTCAGCCTCCTGCTGACTGATCCCCAGCTGCTGAGCGGCCAGTGAGACAGTGAAATAGCGCTCCGGCTCCGGCATGAGCAGAAGGTAGTGGAAATCCCGGGCTACTGAGGCAGACATGATGCCGGTGTCGTGGGCAAAATATGTGACGGAGGGGACAAATTCCGGCTCCGGGATGTTTTTCCGCTCTACGTCCTCACTGCCGCTCATGAACCGGAAGTACTCTATGCAAACGGTGTCAGCTTGAAAGACATTCAGGAATGGCTGGGGCATAGCGACATTTCCACAACCTCGAATATCTACACGCATCTGGATTACAGCTCCAAGGTGTCCTCGGCAAACGCGATTCTGGACTGTTTTCCAACATAAAAAATCGCCGCGAACCTGTGCAGTCCGCGGCGACGGTGGTGCGAGTGGTGATACAGAACTTTTTGAAAAAGCCAGTAATATCAACGGTTTTCAAGGCGGACGAGTAGCAAACAACTTGTATATATCCCCTTTTCGGGCGACTGTTTTTCAGACAGCCGCCCTTTTTCTATACCCAAATTCAAGTGTTGTGATTAGGGTGGAAAAGCTGCTGTTTCTTTCGCTGTAGCCTGCTTTCCGAACAGGGCGCGGGTGTTTTCCCATGAGGGAGACGGTGGAGGCGTACAGGCAGACAAACCGCCCAAAATCAACACTTTTCATTTTCAGAGGAAGGAGGTGCGAAGATGGCTGTATTCCGTATCGAAAAGACCAGAGATTACACGGTCATGTCCAACTATCATCTGCGGGATATGTCGCTGTCGCTGAAAGCGAAGGGACTTCTATCCCTCATGCTGTCCCTGCCGGAGAATTGGGACTACACCATGAAAGGGCTTGCCCGTATCTGCAAGGACGGCATTGACAGCATCAGCGGCGGTATCCGGGAGCTGGAGGCGCACGGCTACCTGATCCGGTCGCGTGTCCGCAGCGCAAACGGGCAGCTCGGTTCTATCGAGTACACCATTCTGGAACAGCCTAAAGCGCCATCACCTACACAGGAAAAACCTATACGGGAAAATCCCGTACAGG
>ENA-OYXB01000061-OYXB01000061.1-human-gut-metagenome-genome-assembly--contig:-NODE-61-length-34223-cov-10.146219_pt1 | contig 34223 bp, 25 predicted proteins | sample MGYA00244176_ERZ653409 | MGnify/ENA primary metagenome ERZ653409 (study PRJEB26926, sample SAMN06164912) | human gut metagenome | biome: ENVO:00009003; feature: ENVO:2100002; material: ENVO:00002003... | reverse complement strand
ATACGCATACGGGCGGCGTGTTCCCTGCACCTGAACGGAGCAATAGTGATATACCGTGCCGTTATCAGGTTTCGTGTCTGCAACGGGTTTGCCGGTATAAGAGCGCGGCTTTGCGGTTCTGGAAGACGGTGTTGTGCTAAATACACGACTGAGCCGCTTCTTCCAGTTTTCTTCAAGGCGGGGATTCTTCAACGCAAGCTCAAGGCAATGCTGTCCTAATTTTTCTTGCCCGCAGTCACGACAGGCATTCAGAACATCAAGCTGCAATCTGCCTATGGATGCGCTCTCGAAAAGCTGTGACACGAACCGCTTGTCATCCAACGCGACCAAAAGCGGAAGCGCCTGATCGTCGGTTGGAAACTCCAACCAGTTCCAGTCCGGGAGCAGCTTCTCAGCAGTTTTGGCATCGGTTTTCAGAGACGGTTCTGCGATGTCCAGAAGCCGCCGCCACATTTCCATTCCCTTTTCCGGATTTCTTGCAAATACATCGTCCAGAACACGTTCCCACGACAGCTCATCGAAATCCTCGGCAGTCTCATGCGAAACTTCCTCCGGATATTCAACCAACAAAATCTCGCGGCAAATATCCTCGTAATCCGGAAACTTGCCCTGCGCCAAGAGACGTTTGGCGCGCTCCACGTCTGGGTGCAGCAGCACCTTGTTCTGCCAATGGGTGTGATAGGCTTCTTCCAGCGCATTTTGATAGTCCTGCGCTTCGCCCATTTCCTCATCCTTTTTCCCGCCGAAGTAGGCATAGGCAGAGGACAACTCGGAGAAAAGCTCAAACAAGCCGTCCGGATCGACGCGGTTGTAGTAGTCTTCTACCGGGCGCGTGGCAGACAGCTCTGTCCAGAATGTGCCGCAGTCCGTTTCGGAAAGGGCGGCTTCCTCGCGGAACAGAACGCCGCGTTTGGCATCACGCATGACCTCTTCTGCGTTTTCGCCCAGATTCAGGTCAAGAGTATTATGTAGAAATGTCCGCAGTTCCTCCGCCTTTTTCTCGTCCGGCAAGGCTCCTGCGTGTTGGATTCCGGCTGAGATGTGATGCAGCAGCACTTTTCCGAGAAGCTGTGACAGCAAGATGTTCTTAGGTGCAAGCTGCCCCAGTGCTTTTTTCAGATCGCTCCAAGTTTTGGGGAGGTCAACATGATAGACGAAGGAGAGGGTCAGCGTGATCTGTGCCGTATTCTGTGACTTTTTTGCCGGTGTTCTTTGCAGACTTCCAAAGTCTCCGCACCAGCCGCATTCCCAAGATGACCCGCGTATCATAACCGGACTTCCGCACCACGGACAGCGCATATTGTTCTCACCCCTTTTGATCGGAATTACTCAACGCCCAATGCCTTATATACCGCGTCCTCTGCACTCTGATAGAACACAAGATTGAAGCAGCCGATCAAATCTGCCGGAACAAGTCCGAGATCAGCCGCCGATGTAATCGGTAGCAGCACCTTCTTTGCGCCACTGTCAAGGCAAACCTGAAGCGCGTTTGCAAGCTCGTCCACTTTGAGCATGGTTCCTGCAATGCTGATCTCTCCCAGCACTGCCAGACTGCTGAGTGTCGGCTTTCCGAGCGCAATCGAACAGAGTGCGATCAGCGTGGGAAGTGCCAGCTTCTCGGTCATGCCGATGCCCTGCAAATCCTGATAGTTGATGATATAGTCCTTCGTTGTGGTGCTGATCGCACCACTGATGCGGTTGCCGTTCGCTTTCAGATAGTTGAAGGCGGTATTTGCCGCTTCCTTGCACTTACCATCAGAGTTTAGTCCCGTCCGATCAAACTTGCCGTTGCCGGGAAGCATCTGCGATTCCAGGCGGAAGACGCCAATCATGCCGCTCTTTCCCTGTGAAACCGTGTAGACCTGACCGGGATTGCACATTCCTTCGGGGATCAGCTTTCCACCGCCCTGTTCGGGAACGGAGACGAAATGTTCTTCAAAGGTGTCGTTGTCAATATACGAGAAATTGACGTCGTAGAACTCCATGCCGCCCAGCTTCTTGAGCTGTTCCTTGACGCGGCGGCGCATTTCAAGCGCAAATTTTAGGATTTCTTCAAGCTGTTCTTTTGTGAACACTCCATCCGGATAGAGCAGCTTGATCATACCGCCGACCATCTTGCGGACTGCAATGGTATCGCGCTGGTTGAGGTTCTTGCCAAGGCGGAAATACTTGTCCAGCGCATCGCCGTACTGCTCCTTACGAAGCTCCCGGATAAACTCTGCCAGATAGTCGGTGATGAAACCGTAGTCATTGGTGAAATGCTCCGGACGGAACTTTGGGATCTCCCAGCCAGGGATATAGCAGTGCATACGGTCGAGGAACGCTGTGTCCGTTCCCATTTCGGGAGGGAACGGGTCAAAGAGGCTGGATGTTTTCAGCAGCACATCCACGCTCTGATTGATATTGCCGACGAAAACCATAGAAGCGGTCGCGGCTTTTTCTTCCTTTCCACGGGCGAAGGAGCCGGACGCCATATAGTCCTTCATGATCTGAATGCCGTCCTTGTCCTTGAAGTTGATACCGGCAACCTCGTCGAACGCCACGCAATCCCACAAGCCAACCAAGCCAACGGTTTTTCTGCCCATGTTGTAAAACAGGTTCGCAACGGTAGTCTGACCGCCGGAAACAAGGATGCTGTTCGGGGAAATTTCTTTGTAGATATGGGATTTGCCGGTGCTTCGCGGACCCAGCTCACAGAGGTTGAAGTTGTTTTCCACAAGCGGCAGCATACGGGCAAGCAGAAGCCAGCGTTCGCGGTCATTCAGCTTATCCGGCTCATAGCCGCAGGAGCGCAGCATGATCTCAAGCCACTCTTCTTCGGTGAAGTTCTTTCTGCCCTCCTTCAATTCCTCAATGTCCACATGGGGCATCTGGATCGGTGTCAGCTTGCGGATGTGGATGGGAGAAGCGCTTTTCTCTTCTTCCAGAAACTCATATTCGAGCTGCACAATGCACCAGATACCGCCGCAGAGCAGCCGGTCAAACTTTGCGGGATAGTCCTCTGAAATAGGGATATTCTTGATACCAAGGTTGGAGAACTCCGCCTCATAGGTATCCTTTTTCATATTCAGATTGACAGTGATCTTGTCAATGACCGTGTGCATCCCGCGCTGACGCAGCATGGAGAGGATCTTCTGTGCCTCATCCGGGCGGACATAGTTGTCCGCCAAGATGCGCTTGACATTCTCCACGCCGGTCTCGATGACCTCTGGATCATCTGAGCTGCAATACTGACCAAGCAAAAACTCAAGGACATAGACCGGCACATTTGCGCCTTCCTTGATCTTCTTCGTCAGGTCTTTCCGGACGATCTTTCCGTCAAAGAACTGCCGCAGTTTTCGGTCGATCACTGCGTTTTTATCGCCGGTTTCTCCGGTTATTCTCTGCTCATCCATTCTTGCCACCTCACAAGTCAAAGCCAAAATCGTCCGCAAACGCGATGTCGATGTGGAACTCGATCTCTTCCACGTCAATCTCGTTTGCGATCACCAGACGGTAGACTTTCTTCTTATCATACGTTCCGGCTTTCAGATTGAACCGGACGCGGAACACACGATCTGCTGCGTTGTCGCTGGTCTTATCCGCAATGACCGTCTGCCGGTCGCTGATCACCACGCCTTCATCATCTGTCATGTAGATGGAGTAGGTGCAGGGCTGGATCTTATCGCCCACGGGCTGACGCTGGTGGAACTCCAACGAGAAGATCAAGTTGGAAATCTTGCGGCTTTCGCTCAGAAGTTTCAGCTCCGCGTTTTTAACCTCAACGTAATTCTTATTGCTCATGCGGAGGTTCTTGAAGGCGATCACAGGCACGACAAGCTCCTGCAAGCTGATACCGCCGTGTACATAGTTCTCACCGCCGCCCTGAACCTTCATGCGGATGGTGTCCTGCGGGGCATAGCCCTTGACAGGAGTTCCATCCAGCTCCCGTTCCAGATTGACGGGAAGAAGGAAATCGGCAGTTGTGTCAGGCGCAGTCAGCGCATACCGCCGTCCAAGCTCATACACATTGCCGGAGAATGCTTTTCGGTCGATCTTGTCACTCTCGCTCAGTGGCTTATAGGTATAGAGGAAGCCGTGATCCGCTGTAATGAAAATGTTTGTTCCGCTCAGTTCGTTCACAATGATGCGAAGGATGCCGGAAAGCTCCTGAATTGCCGTCTCACAGGCATCAAAGACTTTGGACTCCGTAGGGGCTTTGTCTCCGATTGCATCGATGGAGTTGTGGTAGATGTAGATTACATCTTTTCCGGCAACCAACTCCCGCCGTTCATCCTTCTTCATGTTCAGAAGATCATTGTATTGAATGGCAACGCTGGCTTTCGGCGTCGCGTTCAGGATTGCGTTTCGCTCCACAGTGGAACGGGTGGGATTTCCGTCAACGAGAACATCCATGCTGTCGTTCACAGAAATGCTCTTTCCGGGAAGGAGAGCTGCCATGCCAAACTTCGTGATGGACGGGAAGATTGCCTGCATCGACTCCAATTCAGCAGTTCCCTTTGTGGTGCGGACGATGCGTTCGGAAAGCTCGGAAGCGACCTCATAGCGAAGCGCGTCCGAGATGATCACAAATGCGCGGGTGTTCTTGCTGCTTGCAGGAACAACATATCTCTTGTAGAAATCCCGCTGCTTCTCGATCTCTGAGATGTAGCCAAGCGTAGCAAGGTCATCTGCCGCTGCGTTTGTCCAGCAAGCGGTCAGTTCCCGGAGGAACCAGTTCTGATACAGCGCCTCAACAAACTCCGTCGAGTGCTTCAAGCCGTCTTCCAGAATGTCATTTGCATTCTTGAGAGAGTTGCCGAAGGCATAATGGAAGTGGCGATAGTAGGCATCCATACGGTAGAGATCACTCGTATAGAGCTTCCAGATTTTCTTCGGCTCGACGATATGGAATCCGCCGCCGTGTTCCTGATAGAAGGTCTGCATTTTTCCGATGAAGAAGAGGCAGTCAAAATAATTTGAAAACCGCTTGTACCATCCGGCTGTCCGTCTGTTTTCACAAACTTTCATGATGAGATCTACCTTCACAACATGGTCGCTGATCTCCGCAAAGAGCTGTTTCAGGATGCTCTCGTTAATGCACGGGAAGACATCTCCTGTGATCAGCGTTTCGGGTTCAAACTTGTCAAAGCGCGTCGGGAGCTGCAATTCGTTCTCCACGGTGCGGCACAGTTCGTACAAGTCCTCGTTATCCTCGCGGGAACGCCATTCATGGACGATGCTGTAACAGTACGCCTTGTTGGTCTCGGAAACGAAACGCTCCAAGCCTTTCAGAACGGAGGCGTTCATCGTCTGAGAAAGCGCGGTCAGCAAAACGTGCGCTGCAAAGTAACCCAGAGGCTTGTCCTCTTCCTCGATGTAGCCGGTGTACTTCCGCGCAAGCTGCCAGAAGGCTTCGATGCTTCCAAACTTGCGGATGTTCTGCAAGACACTATTCGTCTCTTTATCAAGACCTGCAGCAAGGACGGCGATGATGACATCCTGCGCAGAACCTTCGCTCAGACCGGCGAGAACCGCCATAATGTCGATGTGGAGTTGGAGGGGCGTCTGATAGTCCCGACCGATCTTACGCAGCTTTTGGATACGCTCCTTGCTGTCGAAGAATCTTGCATAGAGCTTGACCGTCTTCCGCATAGCGGCAGACGGCGCGATGTTCAGCTCATCCATCTGCATGGAGATAAAATCTGCGCGGAAGGTCTCGCTGTAATATTCGATGTCTTGCAGCCAGTTATCTTCATCGCCGGTGTATGTAATCGGGCAATAGATAAGATAGTTGCTGTCCAAGTCATCGTGAAGCAGCAGCTTCTTGACGGCAAAATTGTTCGTGCCGGTCAGCTTGATGATCTTGACGCCTTCCAAGTTCAGCTCGTCAACGTCCTTCTCAAACTCCCGATCCTCGTCCTTCCAGAAGACGATCCTGCGGCGATAGAACTCCGGCAAGGGGGCTGCAAAACGCTCTCGCAAATTAAATTGAATGAATTCTGTGGACATTCAGTTGTTCCCTTCCTTTGAGATATTGGCTGTGATTTTCGAGAGCGATGTTGCCAGTTTTCGTGCAGTCTCGGCCTCGTCTTGCTTTGCTCTCCATTGACGCAGAATTAGCATAATTCCTTCCCTCATAACAGGAAAATATGCAATACAATCTTCCTCGCTTAATTCATGAATACCTTTACTCACGATACTGTAAAACGTCTTATTCTGTACAATCGTATCAGGAAGGTAATTTTTCAGCAGACTAATTCTCTCGGCAACATGTGATTCCAAGTATTCTGTCTTGTCTATGTTACCATCTGCTATTGCCAGTTCTTTTGCTTTATCTATTAACCGTTCAAAAATGCGACGAACATAGACAAATGCACCCACCCCTATGCCTTGAGCATGAAGACCAATCGCTTTCCGCAATTCTTTTAAATCGTCTGCAGAAACAACTTTTCTGAATTCTTTGAGTTCAGGAAAAGTGAGATCAGCAACAGATGGGTATTGCCCGATCTTCAACATTATATTTCCTTGTGTAAGTATTACATAATCCAAGTGATGGGTCTCATCCATGGAGCATACGAACGGGAAGTGAATGACCCTTGTTGCTTTGCAGCACGGCCAATTACTCCAGAACCAGTTCTGATCACTTCTTGTTTCCCCACCAAAAAACGGGGCACTTGCCTGCGCTTTCTGAAAATGCTGGAGATATGCTGCTAAATTCTCATCACACAATTGCCCCTTGTTGTTAACCATAAAAGTAATGGGGTTCATGCTAAAAACCCGATTACTGCCACATTCACTACAGTAGCTATCGATTCGAACGTTTCCGGCGATTAGATCAATAAGTTCACTAATATTGCCTGGTGTGATTTCAATTTCGTCATACAACCCACTTTCTTGGAGAAACTGCGCAAACAAATTGCTCATATTCAAATCTCCTTACTTAATCTTCGCCAACACGTCGGCAAACAGTTCATAGTTATGCTTCACGCCGTCATCAAGGTCGATCTCGATGTTCTGGTCGGCAAGGTGGTGAACCTTTTCCTCGTACTTTTGCAGTTCGGTCGCTTGATCTTGGAACTTCTTCTGCTGTTTGGTTAGCTTCACGCGCTCGGATGCGCTGGCGTGGTCGATGGCGTCACCGAGCTGGGCAAGCTGGGTGCGGTAACGCTCCTGCTGCTCATGCACATAGTCGGTGCGCAGACGGGCGAGAAGATCGCGCTGATAGCGGTGCATATAGCACAGCGCCTTGAAGCCGTTCTTCTTGCCGCTGTCAAAGAGCCAGTAGATCGGACGCTTCTGATAGGTTTTCAGATGGTCGGCATAGAAGTCATTCAGGAAGTAGCTGCGGATCACCTCGCGGGGCGTACCCTTGCCGCCGAGCGCGTCGGCAACAAACTTGAGGTTTTCTTCCAGCGTATCATCGCCGTAGACCTTGCGGACAAACTCCACGAAACGCCCGGTAATGTCATCGTCAAAATACTCGTCATCGCAGATGGGGATGATGTTGTCGCTGTCCGGGATGATGGTTTTGTACTTGCTGGCATCCCATTCACCGCCCGCATAGGCAAGCCCGTCCACATCCAGAGAGTACCGTCCGAACATACAGCCCACGGCATAGGAAATGAGGGAGACGATCTCGTCGCGCATGGTGCGGACATAGTTGCTGCCCTTCATAGACTCCGGTACATCGTCCTTGCTGTCAAACACGCGATGCACGGTCACGTCTTTATCCGCCACATCCGGCGTCAATTCGTCCTGCAAACCGTAAATGTCAATGAAAATGCGGTTGAGTTCTTCTTCGTTCTTTTTGAGCTGCTGGAAGCGCTCTTCGCACTCGGCTTGCCAAGCAGCATATTTCTCGGAAATCAGTCTTCCCATATCAATTATCCCTCCAACAGTTCGGTAGTAAATGCCATTGCGAAAGACGCAAGTTAGTTCAAAGTTGGTTCCAAGTTAGTCCCAAGTTGGTTCCAAGATGCGTTAGCATTTTTGGATTATTCGGAAGCAAACCACCTTGCAGCACTTGTTGTTCCTTCGCAGAAAACCTTCCCGCTTTCACGCAATTCTCTCATCAAAACGCGAATTTGGTTTCGATCAAGACCCGGCAAAACTTGCTGCAATTCTTTGAACGGAGTACCAACTTCGTTGTTCTGGCGGATGTGCTTTAGCAGTAGTTTCTTGTTGGTATCTCGATCCAAGCCGACGTGCCTTGTATGCACACCGGTTTTGCCCGTCGCTGCATAGAGACTTCTGGAAAGAACATACTTCTTGCGACCGATATGCTCGACAATGCCCATTTCGATCAGCCGGTTCAAGCGAGACTGCATCTTCTCGTTCAGCGGTCTTTCGTGGTACAGAGCATCAATCACAAGGAAATCCTCGGTGGACAGCAGCTCCGCGCCTCTTTCGCTGATCCGATTGAGAACGGAAAGCATCGCCTTGTCGAGAATCAGCCCATTCAGAGTAACGCTGACGAAGAAGTCATCCGTCCCCGTGAAGTCGGGAAGCGGTTTTGCCTCCTGCACACTCAACTCAAACATCAGGTTCATGCCCTGGCCGGAACGCTCCACCATGCCGCACAGAGAAAGGATCTCCGCAATACGGCGGTTGCGCGGAAGCTGGCGATCCAGTATGTTGTCGAGCGTAATGCCGAAGGGAAGTCCACCGGGACTTTCAACAACCAATCTGTCGCGGAACTGGCGAACAAAGATGCTGCCGCCGAACTGATAGTTCCTGTGACTCACCGCGTTCAGGATCGCTTCACGGACAACGCGCTCATTAAAGGTCGCAATGTCGAACACGAAAAAGCCTTCCTGATAGTGCTGCTTGTCGTTCCGCAGATTGACAAGCTCCCACACGCGGTCATAGCAAGCGAAGAAACCAACCTTAAACTCTTCTCTCTGATTGGCAGGACCCGACGCTTCGGAGGAACGGTACTCGAAAATGATCTCCGCTTGCGGCAGATAGTTGATGATCGCCGCGTTCTTTCCGAACAGGATCAGGGCTGCATACGTTACGCCTTCATCCGTGATTGCGCCGCAGTCATGGAGAAGCTGCTGCTTTGACAGCGTGGCAAGCTGCTTTTTTCCGCTCTTTTCGATCCACTTGGCACGGAAGTTTTCAATGGCGGTCTCGTCCAAATCATCGACCGTTGCCCCGGTGCAGATCGTCCCGGAAAAATCGCCGCCGGTCTCTTCATAGATGCTGCGGCGCATATCCTCCGGCATATGCTTGAGCGTATCGCCCTCGTAAATCCACGCTACGCCTTCGTATTGCACCGGCAAGCCGATTGGACGGCTCTTCACGTCGAAGACCAGAACCCGCTTTCTTTCATAGTTGAAGAGCTGAAAATCAACATTGACTTTCAATTTCTCAATCAGACCCATGCGGGTGCGCTCCGGCTGGTCAAAAGCTGCGCTCCCGACCACGCTGCGGGGTCTCTTGTCCGTGATGCCAAATACCAGCTTGCCGCCGCCATTGTTCGCCAAAGCGCAGCAGCACTTCGCCGCCTCTCCAAAGTCAAAGCGATTTTTGGCTTCCTTGAATTGGACGTGTTCGCCCTCTTTGGCTTCCAGAAGCTCTTGAACAGTTTCTAAATATGGCATAGCGTTTCTCCTTTGCTTCATTGCGGTGGGGTGTATCAATGGTTTTGTGAGAATCAAATGTGTCCAATGTAATATCCCGTCTATGAAAGCGTTGGTACGCTTTTATTATAAACGGTCATTAAGGTTTGAATGTGCGTCAGCCTCTCAAAAATAAGGCGGCTGTCAACAGTTCCTATTTCAACATTAAATCGAGCTGGTTTCCTTCCAAACTTTCTTTCAGTCAGCAGGATCCGAACCTCATGCTGGTACGAATACCTCTCGCGCTTAAAGAAGAGTTCCTTATATTCGCTGCTCGGCTCCACAAAAAACTCTTCGTGTTCTTTGATGTCGTATTTTACTTCGTCACTTCTCATGGGTTCGCAGTACCTATATTTTAAGGCTTTTTCGACTGCTGAAAAGAACGGTTCAGAGTTAAAGAATACACTCATCAGCTTCCGCTTCTCCTGTTCATCACTTGAAAGAGCATTCACAGGATGTCCCGTCAAAAGATTCTCGTATATCTTTTGATTAATTGGAATGTTCACCCTATTTAGCCCCGCATGGCGAAGTTGGTCTTCAAAGTCGAATGCGCGTATGGTATAAACACAAAAAATGGGCTTTCTGCAAGCGGATTTTCTGCGCAGCATGATGAAATCACCGCGTCGGTATTCCTCTAAATCATCTCCAAGCAGTTCTTGCATTTGCGCAATCAAGGGGTTTCCAACAAACAACTGTGCAAATATTCCCTCGTCGGGATCGCCTTGTTCTTGATTGTTGGTCTGAATGCCTTGGTTTATATACGCTTGTGCGCAAGAAAACGAAAGCTGACCGTCAAACAATTTCTTCATCCATTGGTTTTCGCCAACTTTAAGTATGCCAAAAGAACTTTTACCATATCGGGTGAAATCATATTTTACGTCCATGGTTTTCACACCAGCGGATTTCGCTTGAAATCCCAAGAGACCTCGGAAGAATCCCAATCTGTCGTGGACTCGTCAATATTTGAAGAAACCAACCCTCGAATAGTTTTAGTCTCAACTCCATAGTCAACAATCGGGAGTCTTCCAATATCACCGGCTTGGAAGTTGATTGTCGGTGCTAAAATTCTAAGGATTTCAAGGGCTATCTTGGAATTACAGAAACCGAGAAGAATAAGCAATTCTTGCTTTTTTGTAAAAAAGGACATACCGGCTATATCGGAAAGATTATTCTCTTTGTACCTAAATGCAGGCTGTCCAGAAGTAACAAGTGACCACGAAGCTGACGGCTTGAATTTCAGCTCAAGAGGATAGTCCTGCACATTGCGTTTATCCGCCTTAGCGTGATTGAAGATTTCATCGCCTTCATTTTGCCAGTTTACGATACAATCATTATTTCCGTACCATTTTCTAAACTCGCCACCCTTGTTATAGGGGAACCATTTTGCACCTGACGATGAGGCTTCCTTCCAATCACACGCAGTCGGATTGAATCCTTGAAGGATTACCTCCCACCAAAGGCGAACAAACCGCCCATTTTCGCCAGTTTTCATTCCGTTACGGGCAAGTGCAATATCGCCCAGCGATTTTCCTGTTGCAAACGCTCTAAGCAATCCTTCGCTCACCCAATACGCCACCGGAGAACCGGGAATTTTGGAGAAGTTAGTCTGATCAGCCGCATACCGATTCTCGCCCGCGAGGAACATATCCTCTTTCCCTTGCTGAGAAGTCGGCTCGATCAAACGGCAATACTCACCCTTATAGTCCGCAATATGGCTCTTGCGTATAACAAACGATGTGGTCTGCACCACTTCGCCGCCTATTTCCTCAAATGCTCTTGCGCCGAGGTGCGCCATATTGACAATATCGACCGCCAGCAGCTTTGTACGTAATTTCTCAAAACTGGAAAGGAACATCCACGAGTGCTGCGTGATCATCGCCTGATAGCCGCTCTTCTTCGCCATCTGTCCGCAGCGTTCAATAAACACAGCGAATAGATCCGCCTTGCTGTCCGGGAAGTTCTTCTTTACATAGTCATTGACCTTTGCCCCGGCGTTGCTGACTGCCATATACGGTGGATTTGTCACCACCACATCGTACTGCTGAGATAGTGCTTCGCCAATATTGATAAGTCTTTGCAGAAGCGGTGCGGCAATCTGCTCACCGTGGATTCCCAACAACTGCTGCCCGCCCTCATCTTCTGTCCTCGGGACGGCGAAACGCCTCAGCAAATCCCAGTCGCAAGGTGTTACCGTCAAAATACTGCCGTACTCCTTTGCATCTCGCAATTCATCCAGCAGACGTAACACCTGTTTCACGGCAGTATCATACTCATCCTGCGAAAGTGTAATACCCATATCGTGAAGCGGTGCGGTTGTAATGCTGTTGCTCTCTGCAAAAGCGTATATATGGGGTTGAATGCCGCGCGTGAGCAAACGCCGGTCATATTGCCGTGCCTTCATCATGACCGCAAAATAGGCAAGCTGTGCCGCACGGTCATCAATGTCTAACCCAAAGAGGTTATTCTTGAGGATACTCTGCGCTGCCTCGCGCTGATCCCAACCGGCGGAGGTATAAATCTGCATCAGCACATCGAAAGCGTAGACAAGGATATGACCGCTGCCCATGCAGGGGTCGATGACCTTGATCTCTTCCGGCTTGATGGTCTTGTATTCCTCACGGAGTTTGGCAAGCTGGGTTTCTACCTCTGGTTCCTGTTCAGCTTCATCCAGATAGTATTTCCAGCCGTCGTGCAGCTCAGCATTGGGGTGACCTTCCAGCCAAAGTCTGCCGAGAGAGTTTTCCACCATATAGCGGACGATCCAGTCCGGCGTGAAAAGCTGCGTTGCGGCGGGGATGCGCTCCTTCGTGATTTTGACGTTCTTCTTGAGCTGGGCGAAGGTATCGTCTTTCAGCTCGGTGTTGTAATACTGATACAGCCAGCCGATGATCTGAACGGCATCCTGCCAGTCCTCTTCGGGGATATCGGAAACCATGTGACCAAGAACGCTGTCCTGACGGAGAATGTTGTTGGGCAGCAGCATTTCCGTGTAGCCGCCCATCCGCTCGAACATGACAGGAAGCGCACTGTTCAGCGCGTTGCACTGCGTCAGCAGCAGATAGCGGTAGAGGGCTTCGGTGTCGTTGCTCTCGATATACTCCGCCACCTTGCCGCTGTCCAGTCCCGGCAGATCAAGGTGCAGCACATCGTTCAGAATCTCCGGCTTGAATGCGCCGGAAGCATCTGAGAACACGCGGATATGGGAGGGCAGATAGTTATTGACCTCCATAAAGCGCAGGGCGATAAAGCGGTTGAACCAAGTGTAGGCAACCTCTTCCATGACCTGCTGATAGCCTTTTTCCTTGATCTGCTTGATGAGTTCTTGCCGCTGGGACTTTTCCTCCGCCGTCAGCAGCCGCCCATTGAGGGTGTCCGCAGAAGCGTCACCGAAGCCGGACTCGTCAATTCCATATTGATAGGCACGTTGGGAAACCTGAGTGATCAGCTCGTTCCGCGCCCAGATCGCAAACTTCTGAATTGCGTTCTTGTTCATCTTCTGATACTCCTTTAGTTGATCTGCACACCGTCGCAGCTTTCGAGCGCCTTCATGAGCTTTTCGCGGATCGCCTCGACGTACTTATCAATGTCTTCCTTGCTTTGCAGACGCTTAACCGAGCAGAGGTCATAACGGCGCACGGTCATGATCTTCGGGGGCTTCGGCGCGGGCGTTCCGGGCTTTGCGGTCGCTGCGGGCGTGGGCTTCTGCGCTTCCTGCTGACGGGAGGCAGTCATGACCTCCATGCGGCGGCAGATCGTGTCCTTGTAGTTGAGAAGCTGGGTAATCATGGCATCCAGCTCAGTGAGGGAGGTTGCCGTTTTCGCCGCTTCACGCTTATTCACGAAATGATCGTCCGCCTGGCGGAGCAGCGCCCCGGCGTCCCGCGCTTCGCTGGCAAGCTGGTGAACATCCTGCATACACTGGCGGATGTTCTCGGCAACTTCCTCGCGCTTCATATCCAGCAAGCTGTCGTAAGCGGTCTTGACCTTCTGGACAAGCTCCGGCAGCTCCCCAATACGGGAATAGGGCTTTGGCATGGCAAGGATTGTGGACATCGTGCTGATGACGTTCAACGTGTCTGCGTCCGCCGCGAAGTAGTCTCTTTCCTTGAGGATGCTGACAAGCCGCTTCTTGGCATCGTCGAACACCGTCCGCTGCGCCTTGAAGAACATCTCCACGCCTTCCATATCTTCGGCGGAATCGAGAAGATCATCCTGCCGCTGCACCATCCGTTTGAGCAATGCAACATTGTCCTTGCGCTGGCTCAGAACGTCGTTCATCAGGTCGCGGGCAGCGGTAACGGTTTCTTTTTCGGGGTAACGCTCTTTGGCGTAAAACTCGTCAAGGAGCTTCTGATAGTGGCTCTGCTTGGTTTCAAAGGTGTTCAGAGCGAAGTGAATCAGCCCGTCCTCATCGGAGGGAATGTCCATCGCGCCCAGATAGTCCCGCAGGAAGTTGACGCTCTTGCGGATCAGCTCTTCGGAGGGTGCAATACGCCGCGCGACAATGGCTTTGTCAATCTCGGTCTTCTTGCGCAGGAAGTCCACCAAACGGCGCTCTTCCTTGCCGACAACCGCGCCGCCATAGTTGATCTGAATCTTCTGCTGGACGATCAGACGGGCAATCAGGGCTGCAATGTCGATTTCCTTCCAGCCGTAGGGGATCGCCTGATACCGGCGCTGCACATCACCCATCGAGGTCTTGAGCATCTTCTGGTTTTGCAGCTCCAACCACTGGCTGATCTCATTGAGGGCATCTTCGTTGTTTGCGCCCAGTCCGGTGAAGCCGACCTCTTCATACGCACCGTTGAGGATAGCAAGAATATCAGCGTCGCTGTCCACAAACTGATTGACCATGTTGAGCTTGGAATAGACGCTCTCAACAAGGCTCTTCATCGCCTCATCCAGCTTGTCCTTCGCAGAGCCGTATTTCAGGTCGAGGATTTCGCCGTGAACATAGAACTTGCCCTCGACGATGGCTTTTTCAATCAGGCTGCGGGCATGACTTTCCAGCTTTCGCGCCTCGTCATTGCGGTCGCGGATAATCCGCTGGATGCTCTCCGGCATCTGCGACACATTCCGCTGCTTGACATACTTGCGGATCTTCATCGCCTGTTCCAGCTCATCAAAATAGGGCGTGTCCGCCGAGAGAACAACGATTGCCTCGTTGTTGACCTGCGAGTCCATGATAAGCCGCTGATCCCCAACGCCGTAGAGGTCGCTTGCCACGGTGACAATGCGAAGCCGCATTCCGCCAGTGGACGCGCCGTTCAGCGTCTCGTCAACGTACTGATCGTAGGCAAAGTCATACTTGCCGTATTTATATTTCTTTGCCGGATAGATTTCACCGTAGACTGTCTGAGAAATGCTCTGAACGATCTGTGCGCTGTCAACCGGCGTATTCTTGATGTCGATGGCAATATCCTGTTCCTCATCTGTCAGGAAGGCATAGGTATCGCCATTGCGGGAGATGTAGTTCTGAGACAGAAGGCGTTCCAGAGAAGCCGTGATGGATGCGCGGAGGGCAATCTTGTCCGTGTGAATATCGTCGATCATCAGGATGGCGATGTTCTCGATGTTCGCCTTGACATCTTCAATGTAGCGGACAAGGTAGAGCAACTTGAGGACGTTCACGTCCTGCTGCTCCAAGCCGTCGTTGGCATCCGCCGCATTTTGGCAGCGGTCGATGACCCGGCGGATGGCACTCTCCAAGAAGATATGTACCGTGTCATAGAACTGATAGAACGGCACAAGGGCGTTCTCGTCCTTGTTCTCTATCTTCTGCGCCGCCTCTTGGAAGCCGGACAGCATGGAGCGTTCGCCGCCCGAAAGGTGCTTGCCGGAGTTACCGTGCTTGCGGATTTCCGCGAGAACCTTCTGGATGACGATGAACTGATACGGCACAAAGGGGAAGGTTGCGCTGAACTCCGCCGCGCTGGTAAAGCCCTTGATGTCGAGGATCGGATTGTCAAAGGCAAACAAGCTCTTTAAGCCGGAAGCCTCTTTCTCATACTCCATTTGCAGAAGATGATCTGCGTCCTCTGTCTTCGCCAGAACACGCTTTTTGATGACTTCATCAACGGACGAGGAAGAAAGGCTCAGACGGGTATTGAAGCGTCCCTGAATCTTGGAGAAGTCGTTGCCGGTGATTTTCACGACGGAATCAATCGCTTCCTGACTTGTGACCATGACCCAGACCTTGCCCCGGCATTTGTCACCGATCTCTTCTACCAAAGATTGCAGATTCATCATCAGATCGCCATCGTCACCGATGTACTGACCGACTTCATCCACGCAGAACAGAAGGCGGAAGTTTCCTTCCTTGCTGTCCACATACTCCTTGATCTCGGAGACGAGCTGCTTGATGCTCATGTCGGCGTTCTCTTCGCCGTTGAACCAGTTGCGGGCTGCCGTCTCGCTCATGCCGAGAACAGACTGCAAAACCTCAACCACATCATCCTCGAAGAAGGCGGCGGAATCGCGGGCGTTGACCCACTCGTCCCCGTTGACTTCCTTGAAAGCAGCGCGGAAAGCCTCCGTCTTGCCCTGCTTGTCAATGAAGCGTTCCAGCTTCGCCACCTTGAGGTCTTCGCCATAGAAGCCGCAGTGGTTGTAGAACACCTTCGCAAAGACGCGCAGCACGGCGGTCTTGTCCTTGTTGATCGGTCCCTCGATGTCGATGTTGAACAGGATGGACTCCGTGGGAATGCGGACACATTTCTGCACCGTCGCATACATCATCGGATCATCAAACTTGTCCGCAAAGTAATCAAAGGCGTGTTTGCCGTCCACCTCTTTGTTGGAGAGAAGGTAGGAGAGCATTTTCAGAAAGTGAGATTTACCACTGCCAAAGAAGCCGGAAATCCAGACGCCGATCTTATCGGTCGGGGTATCAATCGCCTTGACGTAGTTATCAAAGAATGTGGCAAAATGACGCCGCAGTTCCTTCGTGATGATGTATTCACTCAGTTCATCCTTTAAGCTCTGCTGGTCATCCTGCATGACCTTAACAACGCCGTTGATAGGACGGTCGATGTCCTTTTGGAACATACTTTGTATTTTCATGCTGCCTTCCTCCAATTACAAAAGGTTGAATGCCCGGTAGTAGTGTCCGTCTAAAAACTTCCCAAACAATCCGAGGTCTTGCCCGTTGAACGATCCCGGATAAAACATCACAATAGGGATGTCCTCAAAGAGATGCTGCATACTGTCCAGCATTTTATGAGAGCGCATAAACGGGAAGATTTTTCCCACGCCGGTCAGGAAGAGAACATCACCGTACTCATGCGGCTCATACTTCATGTATTCCAGAAGTGCCTCCGGCGTTGCGATCTTTTGAAGCTGCTTGAGAAGGTATTCCTTTCCGCGCTTTTCTTCCAGCCCGTCCACGGATTTCAGAACACGCTTGTCCTCCAAGAGCCTCAGGAAAATCTCGTAGAGGTCACATTCCTTGATGTGGTACGGCGTTCCGCTCTCCGCTTTCAGCCGGGAAACGAAGTCTCTGACGATTAACTCGTCTGCCGGATCATAGCAGAACACATGAATGCCAACCTCGTTGCTCAAGCCTTCGTTTTTCAGAAAACTTGGTTCGGAAATACGTCCTCTGATTTTATCTAACTCTTGCTTGATGTCGCTCATGCCAGAGCCTCCTATCTAAAGCAGTTAAAAGCTGCAAGTGCTTCGAGATCGTTATTTCTGCGGATGCCTTCTTCCAGCTCTTCGCAGAGGAACAGCGGATTGAGCCGCGTCGATTTGAAGGTGTCAAGGATCTCAACCTCAACTAAAATCTTCGTCAGCACTTGCTTGATCTTATTGACCGTGGACTCACTCCATCCGGCAATGTCATCGTTCTGTTCCTGCAAGTGGGAAAAGAATACATTCAGGTCTTTCCGCGAAAACTCGAAGTCCTGACTCCGGAACTTTTCTCCGATCACGCCGACCATGAAGTCCCAGACAATGCGGTTGTATCGCATCATGGCATAGAGGTTGATCTGCTTTGCAATCTCAACCGGAGCCGATGATAATTCCTGCCGGAGCTGCTCATCATCCAAGGCATCCAGGCGCTTATAGCAGCTTCGCACCATGCGGGCAACAAGCCGCTCGGTCGGATACTGAAACAGATTGTTCTTTTTGATTTCTTCGATAGCGTCCTCCACGGATGTCCCATCGAGGTAATATTTCGATGCAATGCGGATTTCATAGAAGAGGAACTGTTCCGCTGTGATCGTTCCGTTATAAATCAGAGATCGTTCCATTCGCTTCTCCATCCGAGCCTGTCTCCCAAGCTCAACCCCAAGCTCACTGTTATCATATCATATTGCCTGTCCCATAATGCGGACTTTATCATGCGTTTTCACGCGAATCCGGCACAATTTCCATAATATCTTCCACGCCGCAGTCCAGTGCCGTGCAAATTTTCAAAAGTATTTCCGTCGTAACATGACCATTTCGCCCCATTTTTGTGACGGACGCCGGGCTAATGCCCGCTTTCGCGCACAGATCTTTCTTTTTCATATCCTTGTCAATCAGCAGTTTCCAAAGCTTCTTGTAGCTCACAGCCATAGTTCGATTCCTCCAGATGAAAAAAGTGCTCTGCTGCTTGGCAGAACACCTTTGTGCAAAGCTGCCAAGTCTAACAACAGCGCTTCGCAGCGTTGTATCTTATTGTATCAAAGCAGGATGGAAAATGCAAGGAAATGATAAATACGAACGATTTTTATTTCGAAGACCACTTATCGAATTCGCCCTTATCTTTGTTTATTGCCGCGCAAATTCTGCATCTCATAAGGCACATGAATCGTGCTGTTTCGCACGCAAAAATTCTATGCTATTCGTACCGAATGCGCAAATATTAATTAAGTATCTTCATCGAATCCACCATAAATGCAGTTGAGCCTTACCCATTTCTCTGCTACAATAGCCACATAAGAAACACGCAGCGGAGGTTTTTCCATGATCCGTGAAATCTGCAAAGATGAATTTTTCCTGTCCCAGAAAGCGGAGCCTGCCACGGCGGCCGATCTGGGCGTGGCGCAGGATCTACTCGACACGCTGACCGCGCACAAGGACGGTTGCGTGGGCATGGCGGCGAATATGATCGGTGTCAACAAGCGCATTATTGCTTTCGACAACATTGGTGAGTACATGGTCATGTTCAATCCGGTGATCGTCAAAAAATCCGCGCCGTATGACGCGGAGGAGGGCTGCCTGTCGCTGACCGGCACGCGGAAAACGAAGCGATACCAGACCATCAAGGTGCAGTGGCAGAACGAGCAGTTCCAGACGCGCATCCGGACATTCACCGGCTGGACGGCGCAGATCATTCAGCACGAAATTGACCATTGCGAGGGGATTTTGATATGATTTTATGCTTTTCGGGGACTGGAAACAGCAAATACGTCGCCAAGCGCATTGCGAACGCGCTGGGCGATGCGCTTGTGAATCTGAACGACCGCATCAAGGCTTCCGACACTTCTTCCATTGAAACCGGCGAGCGGGTTATCATCGTCACGCCGACCTATGCCTGGCGCATTCCGCGCGTCGTGCGCGACTGGCTTCGGAAAACGGAGCTGCGCGGCGCAAAGCAGGCGTGGATTGTTATGACCTGCGGCAGCGAGATCGGCAATGCCGACAAGTACAATCGCGAACTCTGTACGGAAAAGGCGATTTCCTGCATGGGCACGGCGCAGATCGTCATGCCGGAGAACTACATTGCGATGTTTTCCGCGCCGCAGGCGGACGAAGCGCGGAAAATCGTCGCCAAGGCCGAACCCAGCATCGACCGAGCGATTGCGGCGATTCAGCGCAATCAGTCGTTCGCGCCGACGCGGAACAATCTCTATGACCGCTTTATGAGCGGCCCGGTCAACCCGATTTTCTACAGATTTTTCGTCAAAGCGAACGCCTTTACCGTATCTGACGCCTGCATCAGCTGCGGGCAGTGCGCGAAGCGCTGTCCGATGAACAACGTCACGCTGAAAGACGGCAAGCCGGTTTGGGGCAAAGCTTGCACCCACTGCATGGCGTGCATCTGTTACTGCCCGGTCAGCGCGATCGAGTACGGCAAAAAGAGCGTCGGCCAGCCGAGGTATCACTTTGAGGCGCTGTGAGAAAAACAGGAGGAACTACACTATGAGCGCATGCATCTTTTTTGCCGCCGATTTTAATTTGCCTGAGAAAGAACGGCCTGACGGCAGCATACTGGAAATCGATTTCGAGCGCGGCATGGTTTCGGACGGAAACGCGGATGACGATTATGGACTGTATGCTTTTACAGACTTCGATGGTCACACTGAACTTCCGTATGCTGTTTCTCTGGAATGGAGCGGCTTCACGCCGGGACGTGCGGAGCATCTCATCGAATATATCCGCGCCGCGCTGGAACATTGTGACCGCATAGAGCTCTGGCACGTCTGGCTGACTGGTTTTTGTGAATACGACGAACGCCCATACCGCAAAACAATGACAGTTCCTATCTGTGACTTAACGATTGATGACATTAAAACGGTCTGTGAGTTTGATGTTTGGCCGAGCGATAAAGCCAGGCCGACAGATGTCTGTCTCGTCATAACACACGAACGATAATCTCAGGAGCTGCATATGAATCGTGAAGAATTAGAAGCCTATATTCTGAACCACTACGCTACTCTACCGGACTATCCGTGGGCGGACACACCGCGCGCCGCCGTATTCCGTCATACAGACAACCAAAAATGGTTTGCGCTGCTCATGGAAGTGCCGCGGGACAAGCTGGGGCTTCCGGGAACAGAGATGCTCGATATCGTCAACTTCAAGTGCGATCCGATTTTGATCTCGTCACTTCGCGGCGAAACCGGAATTTTCCCGGCTTACCACATGAACAAAGCCAGCTGGATCACAGCTGCACTGGACGGCAGCGTCTCAGTGGAAACGATCGAGTTGCTGTTGGACGTGAGCTATGAGCTGACCAAGCCCAAGATTCGCAGGAAAACGGCAAACAGGAAGGAATCAGATGATACGAAAATTTGAAACTCAGGACTTGGATGCCGTCATGCAGATCTGGCTGCACGGCAACCTCGACGCCCATCCATTTATTCCGGCGAGCTTTTGGACAGACCATTTTGAGACGGTGCGCGATATGCTCCCGCAGGCGGAGCTCTATGTCCATGAGAACGAAGCCACCCGGCAAATCGACGGCTTCATCGGTCTGACGGAGAACCACATTGAGGGAATTTTCGTTGCAAAAGCTGCGCGTTCCAAGGGCATTGGCAAAGCGCTGCTGGATTATGCGAAGTCGCGCAGACCGCGCTTGGACCTGAGCGTCTATCAGAAAAACGAGCGGGCGCTTGCGTTTTACCGGCATGAGCAATTCGTCGTGCAGTCGGAAGGCATCGACGAGGATACGAACGAAGCGGAGATTCAGATGCTCTGGACACGGTAGGCGCAGAAAAATTGACGGAGGACGGTCAGTCGTCCTCCGTTTTGTCAATCTGTAAGCCGATCCCGCAGAAGTGGAAGCTACGCCATGTGCGGCGGCGTGTTTTCCGCCCAAGCGCCGCCGAAAACGTTGAATGGATACGTCGTGGCGCTGCTGATGTGGTGATTTGCCGGACTCATGATAAACTTCGTGCCGGACGCGCTCTGACAGAACTTCCCAATCACGAGATGATTGCCAAACTCCGGGTAGTTGAACAGCACATTATTCCGTTCAAACCCCGTCGGGTCGACCGCGTCGTCATAATAAGTGTAGTCGCCGACCGTGATATTCGGCGCGCTGACGACGTTCTTCTGGAATATTCATCACCATTATGTCTTTTCTGGCTGCTTTTTCATCACAAAATTTGTGAGCACAACGCCGCGCCGGATCACTCCCTGCTTGCGAACGACGCGGTATCCGCGATGCAGAAAAAACGGTTTTGCTGTGATAAAGGCGTGCGTCGTGACGGTCTTTCTGTCCGCGAAACGCTCCAATTCGTCGCAGATCGCAGATGCAATGCCCTGTCTCTGATAGTCCTTGCGGACATACAGCCTGTCCAGATAGCCGCTTTCATCCAATATCCCAGAATCCGGCATTCTCACCATTTTCTATCGCAACAACCGTCTTGTGCGCCGGAAAGACGCGTCCCATGCCTGCATATCAACCGCTTCGGTCACCCACGCATCCAGTTGTTCCTGCGAATAGTCCTCGGTCTGGAAAAAGAGTTCCGCCATCAGTGCCCAGTCAGAAGGTGTGTATTCTCGAAGCTACATATGCTGTCCTCACAAACTCTGATTTACTTTAGTATATCTCTTGCCCATTCCGTACAGGCATCGGATTCTTTCAAACCGAGCTCTTGCCAAATACCTGCGTAGTACAAACCTCTATCTGGATTTCTGGCATTATTCTTTCTCTTTCCATATATGTGGTTTTCATCATATACTTCATTCATCGTCCAAGTTGCCTTTGTAGCGCCCTCCAACGTCAATACCCGCTTTTTATCAAAACGCAGCACACCTGCGCCGGGCTTGCTTTCATCCAAAGAAAGCCTCTCTGATGCTTTGAAAATCACGTTTGTTGCGTTGCCGATCCGGTCAGCGGATGAATGAGGATGCCACCATATCTTCTTCTGCTTTTCCGGTTCAGAGATAATCTCACCTACCTGAAGATATCCCCAGATAACTTGAATATCTTTTCCACGATAAAAATCACCGCAATCTCGCATGTATCTATATGCGCCGTCTTTGTACCTTACAAAGTGGAAGTTCCCAAAAAACAGGAAGATATCCCCCTGTGCAACACCAATGTTTTTTAAATATGTAGCTGCTGCATTTCGCTGCCCAAACGCTGGAAACCATCCGTCGATATTTTTCACCCGCCGCTCTGAATCCAAATCAGGATCGACATGGCAGTGATCCCCACCCTTATATCTCAGGTCATGCAATATTTGAGAATACCGAACCCCATTGTAGTAAAGAGAGTCGTATGTATCGACGTCATTGCTCGGAATTGGAAATGAGATCATTGCCCCATCTTCAAAAATTGGGCTGACGATGCCGCCATTTGCAGAGTCAAATCCTTTTCGGCTGAGTATGATTTTCATTCTTCACGCTCCTGATAAACTCTGATCTCGGCGATGTCATACTTCTTCTGCACAATGAAATACTCGATGATGCGCGTCATTCTGGTACCGCAAACCGCTCATCTCATCTGGAATCAAACCAAAGTGCCATTGTCCGCCGTTTTTTCAACTTCGGATAGTTCTTCCCAATCTCCGAGATTGCCGCACCTGCGAAGATAGTTGTGACCACCATCCACGGCGCACGCCCCGCAGCTGCAACATTTGAAATCATGAATGGTTTTGCTCTCAATAATATCTCCGCACTTTTCGCATCTGATTGCATTCCTGATAATTCTCGGCATACTAATTCCTCTTTATCACTTTTCTAATTTTTGCTCTTTCTACACTTACATCCGGGGTCGTAGCAGTGGGATGGCATGCTTCTCCGAAATGGATTTCTTTATTATATTGCGCGTTGCCTGCTTGCTCACAGTTTTGCGGAAGTCGGGCCTATTCCCTTGATGCACAACGCAGACTGCTTAAGTCACAAAATCTCCTTTTTAGAAATGAAACTTCAGGCTTCCAAATGAATTTCTTATATTCAAATTCACTTGCGTCAAAATATCCAACATTGTTCTTCGCTCTGTCTGAACTATGAGTAAGCACTTTTGCATATCTTCTGCTGTAGCATTGTATTGGTAATATTTCTATAGAAATACCTTGACGGTTAATCCCTACAACATAGGCAACAGCCGCAACTGTTTAAACCGACAGCGTGTGCTTCTCATCATTTCTATATCCTAGTCAGCGCAGAAGAACAGCTGATATCATGTACATAATCTCTGATATGCCTTGCGAACAGTTTGTGCCATCAGGATCCTGCGCTGACGCAGAAATTCCATATATTCCATACTCTCGAAATTATCAGGCAGAGCGTGTTCCTTGCAGGTTTTGCGATACCCTTCTTCGCCCAGCTTTTGACGGTAATATGCAACATAGTCCTGTGGCGCCTTATCTGAGATTTCGATGTTTGTGGCATAGTCGAGATAGGTAAAATTCGCGATTTGATTCCGATCACGATCATTGTCAACGCCAATACCGGTCAAATAATTCTTTGGAAAGATGTGGTGTTTGTCAATTGCGTTCTTCGTGCCGCTAGACCCCAAAATGAAATATTTTGACACTGGGGTGTTGCTGAATAACATCGGCGTATTCAGCACGATCTGAGCCGCGACATACCCATACCACGCAGGAGAAATAGCTGCTGCACTGTTCAGTTCATTTGGGAGTGTCAGATTGAAATAGTCATCTGTAAAGTGAGTTTCAATCACGCGGTCGATATAAGCCAAAAATTCTGCTGCGGTATGAATATCTCGTAGATCCGCAAATTGCTTCTCTACTTCGGACTCCGTTGAACCGGTGTAGAAATATGTAATAGTGCTCATAAAGAACCACTTGCTGATGCACTTTTTGAGCTGCGTGGCATTCAACTTGTAGTCATACTTGGCAATCAGATAAAGGACATAACTGAAGACGACTGCGTTGGAGGACGCAATCAGTTTGTCGCTGATATATCCAGCTTCGGCTAAGATATTGATAAAGCCATGCCAATTGTTTAGATTCATGACTTTGTCCAAAGCTTTCTTGAAAGTCTGAAGATTTTCATGCCGCTCTTCCGTGGAGAATTTACCGGTCTCCAGATTTTTGCCTCGCAAGAGCATATACGCATATCTCAGTCGCGCTCGCCTGAAACCAACGCCAACAGCCATGCGGATTAAATGCGACGGTTCAATTGCCAAAAGTGTATTATAAGAAGTGTTCGCGGCTGGGATTCTGGATGCTGCCGCAAATGTATTGATCGTATCACTGGTTTCATTTTCGTAAACGGAGATCAGCGTCTGGATGAAGTTATTCTCTGTCAACTTCTGCCCGCCAGAGTTAACACGGACAAAAATATCTGCGACATCTTCTTCATCTGCAGTATAACTGATTTCCAATGTGGGCAGTGAATAGTCCGTGAGATTTAAAAGCGTATTGATATTGTCCTCAATTTTATCTTCTTCCTCGTCTGTCAGCAATGGAAGACCTTTCTTACAACGGCTTTCGTTGGCTTCTTTTATAAAACGGCGCCGCAAAGAGCTGATAGAGTTATCCTCTTTTGCGAGAAATACATCACTGATTCGGCTGATCCACTCGGTGTCCTTTTCGTATGCTTGAGACCATACAGCAAATTCACAAGTCAGTGGATTATAGGAGATTTTGATCTCGCGATCCACAAAGTTCTTGTCTTTCACCTTAACAGCAAACATAGCCGCAACAAGGGCGGTTAGTCGCTGCTGACCGTCAATAACAAGTTCTTTGGGGTCCTCGTAAGTCTTTGAGTTATCACCGATTGTACTCTTTTTGCTTTCGTAATCAACCGGAGACTCCCACAGCATAATGTAGCCAATAGGATATCCTTTGAGCAAGGAGTCAAAAAGTTCACGAACTTTGTTATCTTTCCAAACAAATGGGCGCTGAAGGTCAGGCAGACCAATACGGCCGGTGCGAACATCATTGACCAAATCTCCAACTTTGCTGGGGATATTCTTGAACAGCTCTTTTCCCATGTTGATCTCCTCAAACCGGTTCACCTGTTTTTTGATTGTCTAATTCAACTTTATTCGTATTCAATACCATAATTGTATCGCGACCTTACTGCCAAGGCGTATTCCACCGCATGACAACTTTGTTTATAATGATAGCACATTCGGTAAAGAACAGCAAGAAAACAATACATTTGTGTAGATTAGTGGTGCCTATTAGTATTATCTACATTATGCGTTGAAAAGATATTCTTCAAGACCCTTTGCCAGATGAAGAGGCAACGGTAGAACCGTCGACCGATTGGACTGAATCGGAATATCTCTCAACGCATTGGTATAGAAGATCCAGCTTGCTGCATCATCATCCGGCTGAAGCTGCAGCGGATACAGCTCAATCATGTCCTTTTCTGCAAATGAATGCCTGGGGCAATTGATCTTAGATTCTCTAAAGCTCCGTGTATAACGATTATCATTTGGTTTCGTATGAATGCCCCAGTACACATCCTCATATTTAAAAATACCCGATGTAGAGGAACGCTGCGAATTTTCGTCAGAAACTTTTACACGCAACTCCGTGAAATAATCTGGAACTTCTTGATTGCTCCTGATCCGGATGATTCGCACGCCTGAATTCGCCAAGGAGAGTAAGTACGGACTTTGCGGCATCCCGACATTTACCTGAGTCGGATAATACGCTTTTGCTTTATCATATCCACCGATCTCCTTGTCGGAGATACCGCCCCATACCGCCCGCGTATTTCCATCGGATTGGACCAAAACCAATACTCTGTTTTCCGGTGTATTGTATCGATTTTTCAACTCTATGAGTTTTTGCTTCGCAGGGGTGCGGCTTGCCGCAACACAACGCTGTTCCAAATCGCTTTTCCAGAAAAGCTGCGCCATCTCGAGGCACGCTTCCCGATAAGAAACCGTCTGGTTTGAGAACGCGTCACAATGGACCCGTGTCTTTCCCTCTATCAAATCAACCGTAATGTAAAGCGGAAGAAAACGAGCTTTATTTGAGATCCCCTGAACTTGCGTACACAAATGCATCCCCACACAAGGCGTATGCGTCAAATCAGGCTGGTCCCGTTTAGGATCCAGCAGGGTCACAACACCCAGCTGTCGATAGAGATCATATACAGCATTTTCAATTTTGTTCTGGCTGGCATCTTCCTCAGGGGTAACAAACTGTACAACTCGTCCCGTTTTGGCAAACGCATTGCGAAGGACGGATTTCGGATCGCCGACAACATAGTTCTCTTGCCCGGGCAAAACGAAAATACAAGCCGTTACTGCGTCGGTATCGCCTAATAGTTCGGCGATTTCGCCGCATCGCGTAATCTGCGTTTGCCGCTTATCGTCTGGCATACTATCCGCAAGACTGCCGACTTCTTTACACACATACCGCACTTTCAAACTGGATGTATCCTTTTCATCGCCAAAATCCCGTTCAATTTTGGCCTGAATCTGTTTCAGCAGTCTTTGCTGTGAATCATCTTTCCATAGACCATACAGCTCGAATATAATTTGGTCTGTCGCGGCGCATTGCCTGACCCAGTTCCGGAAATCTTCAGAATCCGCATATTCCTGCGGGGAACTATATTTTTTGAGCTTATGCCCTCGCGGCATGACCCGTTCCGCTTCGGGCTGCTCACAAATCATATTACCGAGCAGCGTAAACACCGAACGGTGCAGTGATGCCTTGTCAACGACAGACACACCCGTTCCGATTTTGGAAGCTACAAAGCCGGCCATGCCGTTTTTGTAGGGAAGAAGAATTGTTTCTGCATATGCCGTGGGATTTTTTACAATAGCTTCCGCCGATGGTAATTGCGCGTAGCTCCAAATATTGTAGCACTCTTTGTCCTGTTCTTTCCATATGGGCTGTTTGGCAATGGAATCATAGACAATGGGAACTTGGCAATATTTATTCTCTGAAACCTTTATATGAGAATTGACTGCATTTTTCAAAAACGGAGTCCGTTCTTTATTGTAGTTATCAGGAATCCAGCGGCGAATGCTCATCTGGCACAACAGCAGCGCTTTTCTTTCCGGAGGAGTTGTCTGCACAGATAAATCAAATACAAAAGAGTACTGATGGTGACTTTTCATATCTGTGATTGGATCGCTGACCAGCTGATTCTTAGCGGCATAGCAAAGGTGCAGTGTTTGTCCGTTCAGGGTGATCTCTTTTCCCAGCAGACGGTTGATTGCCAGAAGCGGAATCGCCTGATAAGCAGTTTCACAAACCGTCCCGTTTTCAAGTGTAAGACAAACTTGATCTGTGGATTGAGCTGCCGCAAATTCTTCCCAATTCATCGTATCACAAAATTCTTTTGCGAGTTTTTTGACTATGGGGTTCACTCTTGAAGACGTGACGTAAGTAGCCTTTACCCAAGTCTTAATAATGCTGCACAATGCCTGAATATTCTTCTCAGAGTATTCATAGCAGGATGTAAGCCAACGCTCATCGTGGCTGTCCTTTTTTAACGGGGCTAAAGCGATGATACCTTCCATCCAACTGTCGACCAGCTTCTTCAGCGCATTTGTTGGAAGTCCATACTCATCCTTGAACTTTGGATTTGTCTTCCGCGCGATGTTCAGCAAGGTCGCTTTCCATGATGCGGGAAATCCCAAATAGTATAAAGTGCAGGTTTGATTGGGAGACAGTTTATATGCCAACGGATAGATTTTATGATTCATATGGAATGTCCTTTCGATAGGCTTTATAAAATGGAGCATACAGCGTTTTGGCAATTTCAGCGCTGTCTTTGCAGGTCATCAACGTGTCTAAGTATCGGCCCAGCTCGGAGAGACAGTCAAAGTCACCCTGTTTTTCTTCACGGCCGCGAAATGCGCCGTCAATAAAATAAACATGTGGTTCCGGCTTAGTCACATCTGTTACACGCGCCAACCGGCCAAAGATCTGCAGGATTAAAACAAACAATGTTGCAACCACATCTTTCCGATCTTCAGCGTCCAACTCAGCTAGGCCAAACGATTTGCTTTTGCTCATCTTTGCCCACTGCTGTGCCGCAAATTGGCGGACGCGCGCATTGTATGCGAACAGAGATTCTTGGGGAGCCCGATGACAGTGGGACTCCACAAATCCATTGAGCTTGCTGCCCTTTTGCTGGATATCATCAGGCACAGCCATCGGTCGTACCATGAAAAACACTGCGCAAAGGGCAGAGTGGCCATACTCATCGACAATGATGTGTCCACGCTCGATTGCCATAGCAGGTGCAATCAGAATCTCCTCTTTCATCTTTGCAAAACGGCTGACCTCTCCCCGGCGCACCGTTCCCTGAACGTTCTCGCTGCTGACAGCATCAGAGATCATCCGGCAAACCTGTGCAGAGCAATTGACCTTCCGCAGGGCCGTCTCCAGTGTGCGCTGTACTTCCTGCGCCTGCACGTAGCTGTTGACAACCAATAGGATTTTCCCGGCTTTTCTTTCATATTCTCTAACAATCAGATCGACTGTCCTTTCGGTTGCAGACCGAAGCTGCAGCATACGTTGATCGTCTGACGCGCCGGAAATACGCTCAGGAAAACCGGATTCAAAGAAACGAGTTTTTTCTAAAAATGCGCGTTTCTCACCATCCGCTTCCAGGATATAGTTCACTGGTCGATTGATGTGGTACTCATAGGAGCCCTCCGCCCAGCTGGAACCGGACAGCATGATCACATGGGGTCCCGCAGAATTGCCCTGTGCGTCAGTGCGCAAATATGGAAGATCTTTCATCAGACTTCGTCCAAATGCAAACTGGCGGAACAGAATAATGTCTTCGTCATCTGTCTTTTTCAGGCCAAACAGATTGCCACACAGCGCAGAGGGAAGGAAATACTGCTGCTGCCGAAAACGCGTTTGCAGAAATCCGAACAGTTCATTTTGACCATAAGAGGTTTCGTGGCTGGCCTCATACGCATCACTGAGGTTCCGAATAAAGTGATCAAAATAAATGAGCCGCAAAATAAGCTTGATGCGAGCATCTTGAATTTGTTTTACTTTATCCTTCTTAGGCCGCGGAAAATTATCGCCCATTTCATTCAGCCAAACATGATACATTTGGTTAAAAAAAGTTTCATCGGTACTCTTGCAGGAACTCTCAAGAACAGCCCATAGCGTACTCTGCCGAATGCCGTCTTCATCCTGTATGTCTATTAAATCGTAAATGACTTGATAGACAGCATACGGAATTCTATATTCTGTCTCATCCCGGCACATATCCTCTAAGAGGGTAAGGGCTGAGAAAGGATCTCCGTACGCAATTTTCTTCCATGCACCTAATTCATGGTGCAGAGATTTTACGAGACAACTTAGGACTGTCACGCTCTGGCGCTGCATTTCATCGTATCGCTGTTCGGCCAAATTTTCCTCTCTGCGTTTGCTGCTTAGCCGCATATAGGCACTGCAATCTTCAGCGCATTCACGGATATAGCTATTAAAGCTCGTTTCCGGCATAAAAAAGTGATCCAGCGTTTTTTGAACTCTGTCGCTTTCATCGAAGACAACCACATCAAAGTCGCGCATTACCAGTTCTAAGAAGGTTTCCCGCTGCGCTCCTATCCGAGATGCCGCAAAGCCGGCAACTGTTGTGATAACAACGGAAGCAGTATAGCATTCACGGAGCATCCGGGTTCCCAGGCACTGATGAAAATACGGACACAGGTGATTCTTGTTTCCTTTTTTCAGGGTGTAGCATGGCTCTTTGCCGAAAGCGACTGCTTCGCTATGCTGCGCATCCATCCCATCAACCAAACATAACGGCGTTAAGTATTGAGAAAAGTCTGCCGACAAACAGGTCTCATAGGGCTGCGCAACCTGATTGATATATTTCAGCCTTTCGCTGCGTCCAATCAACGGGCTTGCCGTAACGCCAAAGGCTGATAAATATTTCTGCAGGTTCATGACTTCGGCTACTGTGTCAACAACAATCGTCATCCGACATCCATTTTTATAACACCAAAATGCCAACACCTTGATCAGCGTGGATTTGCCTGCGCCAACCATGCCAACGATATTGATGACCTCAAGAATTGTGAGTTCCGTACATGTACTGACGGAAGCCTCCTTGATCTGCTTGAGAACATTGGTCGTTAAAATCGCATAGCACGGATCACCGGGATGCATCTCGGCCATTTCCTTTGCGGTATTCAGCAGTTCGTCCAAGGTGACGGAAATTGCTTTTCTGCGTCCCTTTTCAGAAACTCTCGGTGGAACAGGTGCGGTACAGTCCCTGTCGAATCTGACCGAAACAGTTTCGGTTTCCCCGTTTTCCAAATTCAAATACGGATAGCGATATGTCCCGGCTCCGGCATAAGCAGGCGGCTTAGCTTCTTCAAGCCCCTCCGGCCAAAACCGCTTCCACTCCCTTTGGCGCTGCTCATACGGATAGGGATATTCCCCCTCTACTTTGGAAAACGAATGACATCCCTCCGATTTCTCAAACGAAAAAGCGCGAACCGCATCATATTTTGAATCCTGATATGCTCGCAAATCATCCTGCCAGTATTTTTGAGAACGATAGTAACCCAATGCGTGCCGGGCCTGCTGCAAAGTGTGTTCCATATTTGTACACGCCGTTGTGCCAATAAGCTGATATTGGGCAAATAAAAGATAGGCTTTTACTGGATCGGCGGCAGGTGCATTCAGAGCAAGTAAATGTAGAACTGCTTCAATCGCTGCAAATCTGGCAAGCGGCATAGGCTCATCCATGCCTTGAAATTGTGCCGCAAGCGGAGCGTACCATCCGTCTTTGGCCTTATTCACCACTGCGCATCGCCTCCTTCTTCGCAATTGCAGTTTTCAACGCTCTCAGAGTCACACACTCTACATTCTCTTGATCCTTCAGTACGCGGTTGATAATTGCGGTATAGTTTCGCTGATTGACCGTGTATTCGTTGGGAATCACAAAATAACCGCGTGCATAGTCCCCGGAAGGGAATCCACCATCATTTTGAATTTTCGCACGGAGCGCGATGGGATTTCGATATGCCTTTGCGTCAATTGCCCAAACATCCCCGTCCGAGAACTGGATTTCCACATCATAGCGATCCATCTGCGGCCACAATGCCCAACGAAGCTTCTTTTTCTCACAAAACGCCGCAATTTCAAGTTCAAGCTTTCCCGGCGCAGCAAAATACCGCATGACACCTTTCTTTAACCGATAGAGATCGCCGGCCGAAATGTCCAGCTTCATATCATCCGTGAGTTCGGGGAGGGTATCTGTGCAATGAGTTGAGTGACAGCTGTATCCATACTTTCCATGCATCATCGTCCATCCGCATTGAGGACAGCGGTAACTTTCCTCCGTAATTCCCTCGTAGGCAAACTGGAAGGCGTCTCTGGCCATCGGATCATCGGCCAACTCAAGAGACATGGTGCGCCTATCCTCGAGTGTGATAATCGGATGCTCGATTATATATCTTCTGACTCTACAATAATCTTCTTGACTTAAAGTAATTATTTTTTCATAAAGAACACGCTCGTCTGTTCCATTCATGATGTCACTATCCTGTGTTTCCAAGAACTCATAGCAATCCGAGCTGGGGACATATGCGTTACTGGCTTTTTGATACGCAAAGGCGTCATAAGCATAAAAAGGCTCTTCCTGAAGATGCAGTTGCTCGACAACTTCCGGTTCCCATGTATCGAGCCACTCCTCAATAGGTCTGGTGATAAAATGCGCAAGGAAAGAGGCTTCGTCGGGATACTTGATAGCGACTTGACTCCCTGCCCATTGACTTGCAGCTAAAAACATATTGATTCCATGCTGCATAGCTTTGCTGTAGGGATACCTTGTCGGTTCCGCTTGCAGAAGCTGTTCTTTTTCAATCAATCCTTTTGCAATCAGAGCGAATGTTTTTCGCATAAATGCCGTATCCACGGGAATCCCTCCTGCCTTGAAACAAAATAAAACGGCTCTCCTGACATATACAAGAGAACCGTTGAAAAATACAGCATTATTTGGTTATATACAAATCGCTAAACAACATATATATACCGAATCAATGCGCTTTTTACTTTTCTCGTGTACAAATGTAATTATAAGGAATGTCTTCTGGCTTGTCAAGAGGCATTTTCACTTCCTTTGTATATGATCTAATTTATGAGCTTTCTTACCTTTTTGAGGTCAGTCACACTAGCGTCTCGGGCACATCATTGACATGACAATACAAAATTTCCATCGCAGATATTTCAAAACATCCTACTTGCCTCTTGACTCTCCCGTTACGTCATAGTGTATGCTAAACTCACACGGAGGAGGGATTACCATGATGACCATTCACGAAGTCAGCAAGCTGGCCGGTGTCAGTGTCCGGACGCTGCACCATTACGACGCGATTGGCCTGTTGCTGCCCACCGCGCTCACCGAAGCGGGTTACCGGCTGTATGACGATACAGCGTTGGCACGGCTGCAATCGATCCTGCTGTTTCGAGAGTTGGAATTTCCGCTGAAGGATATCAAGCGGATTTTAGATGATCCGAATTTTGACAAATCTGCCGCGCTTGAAGACCAGATCAAACTGCTGGAATTGCGGCGGAAACAGCTTGGAAAACTCATCGCCCTCGCCCGTGAGACTTTGAAAACAGGAGTGACACCTATGAAATTTGACGCATTTGACAAGACCGAACAGGCGCGCTTTGCCGCTGAGGTCAAGGAAAAGTGGGGCGGCACGGCCGCGTATCAGGAATACCAGCAGCGCGAGGAAAATAGCTCTGCCGGTGATTTTGCCGAATTGATGTCGCAGTTTGCAGCGTTGGGCAAGCTGAAAAATCTTGCACCCGCCGCCCCGGAGGCGCAGAACGCAATTTGCAAACTACAGCAGTTTATCACCGACCATTTCTACACCTGCACACCGGAAATTCTGGCTGGGCTGGGTGAGATGTATATCATCGACGAGCGTTTCCGCGAAAACATCGACAAGGCTGGCGGTGAAGGCACAGCGGCATTCGTATCCAAGGCGATTGCTGTATACTGTGGGAAGTGAGTATTCTTTGCTTATTGCGATGCAGAATTTGATCTGCGGTTCTCAGCGGAATATCATTGGGTCTCTTAGCCTCTGCGAACAAAACACTTGAACCTTCGGACAATCAGAGCTACAATGCCAACACCTTGCAACGAGGACGAATGGAACGGGAGGTTAGAGAATGAACGACGAAAACAGCCCCTTTCAGGACTATGCGTCAATCAGCGTTGACGACCTGAAAGATCAGGCAAACAGTCTTTTGAATCTTGTGACAGAGGAGCAGCGGCTGCTGCGTGTATTCATGAATAATGGCAAGGAGTTTTTTCTTTTTCCGCAGGATATGCTTGCCCCAATTTCTGATTCTGACTTTCGTCTGATCCTGCTGTCGGCAATGCGTTATGCGATGGGCAGGAAAACCCATATGCCATCGGTGATCGCTGATTATATCAAGCGTCATCTTCAGCTTCTGGACGATAAGTTTCTCACGCTGGCTGCCGATGACATTCGGCAGCATCTTGAAGACTATGCAGAACACGAGCCGAGTCTAAATCTTTGGCGGGATCTTTTAGATGCACTTGAAACAGAGCAGAGAGATCGCGCCGCTCGTCAGGCAAGGAAAATCAGACCTTGCCCGACCTGCGGAAAACCATTGGAAGTCATGAGTATTGCCGACAGCTGGCATTCACCTGGTGGGTTCGATGTGATCGCTCACTGCCGTGGATGCCGCTCTGATTACGAGTGGTTCTGCGATAAGGATGGCAGCATCTCAGATATGAAACAGTATTTCTTTGGATAAGGACAGATGATAAATGCAGAAACGCTTTCCGTTCTTTTGAGCGGGAAGCGTTTTTTGACCACATGGATTACTACAGACGCGCGCGGAACAGGCGGAAAAGGGGATTCAAAAGAGGGTAGGAGAGTAACGGAATACGAGCGAAAACGATAGAAAATTGCTAGAAATGTCCGGAAAAAGTTTTCGGCTTCTGTTTGGGACCACGAGGCCGCTGGTTCGAAACCAGTCACTCGGACCAGAAAACCCG
>ENA-OYXB01000052-OYXB01000052.1-human-gut-metagenome-genome-assembly--contig:-NODE-52-length-35452-cov-8.423426_pt1 | contig 35452 bp, 27 predicted proteins | sample MGYA00244176_ERZ653409 | MGnify/ENA primary metagenome ERZ653409 (study PRJEB26926, sample SAMN06164912) | human gut metagenome | biome: ENVO:00009003; feature: ENVO:2100002; material: ENVO:00002003... | reverse complement strand
GCACGGCTCCAGCCGATGCGATGAAGGCCGATGCTGCTTGGAACTGCGGCGAGAACTTTCCGGCGGCAAAAAGGGCGGCGTTCATCTCGTCAAGGGCGAACCTTGCCCGCTGGATGCGCCCCAAAGAAAGGTTTGAATAGGCATAGATTAGGCAGGAGGAGAGCCTTGCCCCCATCTCAGAACTGGTGAGATAGGGCTCTGCTGCCCTTGCGGCTTGCTTGGCTTTTCCAGTAAAATAGTAATATTCCGCCATGGCAATGTTCCGCCGAGGTCCTGCCGCCATAGATGCGACCGCTTCCCGGCAGTGTCCGGGTGTGAAGGATGTGTTCATTAAGGGCATGAGGTTTGCATGGTCCAGCAGATTGTCGGTCATAGGATGGGCTATTATCGGTTTTGTTTGGCTGCGCACCCGACGTGGATCCCCGGGCTTTTCTGAATTGCAGGGAATGGCCCAGGATTTCCCTATGCGCTGCGCGCCGGGGATTCGCCCCTCTACACAATATTGATTGATTCTTCGTTCGGAGACGCCCCACTTCTCCGATGCCTCTCGGATCGACAGATAATTTTTCATCTTTAAACCACCTCATCCATCTTGTGTCAAGCAGGCATGCAATCGATAAATTTATTATAGCGCATTCACTATTTTTGCGTCAACGATTGTTTGCAAATTTATGCAAAATAGGAAGGCTCTTTATACCTACTAAAAGGTATGGGTGGTTTTAATTTCCAAAAGAGTCTACCTGTAAAGGCGATCAATTGCGATGGATAACTTTTTAGGGAAAAGGGTCCAGATAAGGGATCGCCCGACAGGTGAAAGTTAACTTTGTAGAGGAGTAGCTTGTTGAAAGAAATTATATTTGTTATATCACGACCATTTGTCCTATTCTCATGCTGCGGCAGGCACTCCTGCAACTTTTCGAAATGCAGTTACTCCACGCGCAGCCGTTCCACCACCGAGTAACGCTGGGTGATCCGGCAGGTTGCCACCGGGATTACAATGCCCAGGGCGGCAAACAGGGGCAGTACTACCAGAATCGGCCAGATGGTGAAGTGGTAGGTGAAGAACCAGATCATCCTGTTGAGGGCGGGACCCACAAAGGGGGCGGTGAGCAAAATCCAAGCCAGGGCAAGCAGCACAGAACCAGAGGTGTACAGCAGCCCTTCGAGAGCGAGCATCGTCTGCAACTGGCGGGTTGTCATGCCGATCGATTGAAGAACGGCCAGTTCCCGGCGGCGGGCGGTGATGCCGGTGAGGATGGCGTTGAAGAAGTTGAGCACTCCTACCAGCCCCACAATGAAGCTGAGGGCGCCCCCAAGCAGGAGAAACATGTTCCGGGTGCTCTCAAATTCTCCAGCATAGGTGGCTTTGCTTTCATAGTCAAACTGGGGATTTACATTTTCCGTGTAGTCCTGAAGGAAGGCCTCCATCGCGGCGTTGGATTCATCTGTGGTGTCAAATGCATAGTACATGACCGAGTCCGTTCCGGTATCCCGAATAAATCTCTGCGCACCGAGAACAAATTCGTCAGCGCCGTAGTAGCGGTAGCTCAGGGCGGAGGGGACGACCACCAGAGCGGCTACGGTGTAGTCCACATCCCGGTATTTGACGGTCCGCTGGGCGTAGTTTGCACCTTCGGGCACATCCTCCAAGGCACCGTAAACCTCGCCGGTGGAGGGATTATAGTATTCGTACTCTTCTACATATCGGATAGTCACGGTATCTCCAAGACGGGCCCAGTGGCTGTCCATGATCGGTTCGCCATAGTCGTCATCACTGTACACGGCGGCGATGAAATTTCCGTCGGGATCGTTGAGCTTGGAGAGGTCCCCTTGCAGCACCTCCAGATGGTCTAAGGCGAAAGGTTCCATGCCATAGAGTTGGACCCGATCGGCCAGCAGACCGTCCTCGGTGCGTTCCTGGGAAGCCACCGCGATGTCCAACTGCTCCTGGGTGAGCCATCGCCCCTGCATGGAGCGGTAGTATTCTTCGGTGACAAACTCCACAGCAGCCGATGTTTTGCCATAGACCCGGCCGCTTCCGGTGATGCCGCCCTGAGCGTCGATGGCGTCAATAACTTCCTCTGGTACCTCCATTCCGTCATAAAACGCGTCTCCGCCGGTCTGGAACTGTCTTGCATCGGCCAGGATAAAGTCGCTGGCAGTGAAGTTCGAGACGTATTTGTCCATGTCAAAGCCCCCGGTGATGGTCACCGTCAGGGTCAGCAGCACTACTGCCAGCGTCAAGGACAGCACGGTGAGGAAGGTCTTGCCCCGGCTGCGGCCCAAATTGGCCCAGGCCATGGACAGCAAAGACACCCCCTTGCCGTTTCGCTTTTCTTTCTGTTTGAGCGCCTTGCCTTCGGTGTAGCGCACCGCTTCCACCGGGGAGACCTTGCCAGCCAGACGGCCGGGCCGGCGGCAGGAGATGAGCACCGTCCCCAAAGCAAAGATGGCCGCACCCACAAAGAGAAGCGGAGTGACGCAGACCACAGTGGTGACCCCGTTGAGCTGTGCAGCGATGATGGGGGTGAGCACGCCGCCCAGCAGCCAACCCAGAAGCAGGCCGATGGGGATGCCGATGAGCGAGAGGATCAGCGCTTGGGTGCGGATGATCCGCCGGAGCTGCCGCGGGGTGGTGCCGATGGTTTTGAGCAGGCCATAAAAGCGGATATCCCCCGCTACAGAGATCTGGAACACATTATAGATAATGAGATAGCCGGTCAACAAGATGAGAAGCAGCATGCCAAGGATCATGACTGCCGTAGCGGGGTCCAGATTGCTCGAGAGCTGTGCGCCGGTATAGCCCCAGTTGATGCCGATCGAGATGTAGTTTTCTCCGGGCGTCTGGGACTGATAGCCGTGATTTGCCAGAATTTTCTCCATATCGGATTCAATTGATCGGGCGCCGTTCTGGAGCATCACATCCAGGTTCCAACTTGCTGTTATGCCGTCGTCGGTAGGGAAAGTCACGCCAACCTGCGACAGTACTTCTTCCAGTCGGCTTTCCGGGATGAGGATGTGATTGGCCACTACAGCTTGGTCATATTCCCACCACCCGCACAGGGTAAAGGTCTGGGTGGTCTCATGTCCGTCTACATCGAAGGTGACGGTAAACGAGGTTCCAATTTTCGGCTCCACCCCCAGCAGCTGCAATACATGGGTGTCGGTAGCGGCCTCATTGGTGCCCTCCCGAGGCAGGCGGCCCTCCACCGGGTCGCAGTAGCTCCAGTGGGCCTGGTTGGCGTCGGAATACCCGATTTCTACGTGGGATTTGTTGAACGGAACTTCTGTCGGCGAACCGAGGAAGCGGCGGACGCCGTACGCCTGGATGAGCGGGTCGCCCTCCAGAGCCTTGCACTGTTCTTCTGTCATAAATTTGAAGGTGCCGTGCGACCAGCCTCCGGCTTGACGGAAATTATTTTGCTGGATGCCTTCGTTGATGGACAGAGCGATGGTAAAAAGAGAAGTAAAAAGCAGCGCTGTCAGGGCAATGGCCAGCACCGCCACGATATTTCGGGTGCGGTTGGCCAAAAGGGCCCGGATGCTCAACCGACGGATGCAGCTGCGATTGGATACTTTCATAGCTGCCCCTCCTTATCGATTGACGATCCGTCCGTCCTCAATGCGGACGATGCGGTCGGCCATCTGGGCGATCTCCTCGTTATGGGTAATCATCACCATCGTTTGGCCAAATTTTTGTCCCGTCACCTTCATCAGCCCCAGCACATCCTGGCTGGTTTTGCTGTCCAGATTGCCGGTGGGCTCGTCGGCCAGCAGAATGGCTGGCTTGGTGGCCAGCGCGCGGGCAATGGCTACCCTCTGCTGCTGACCGCCGGAAAGCTGGTTGGGCAGGCTGTGCAGCTTTTTTTCCAGCCCCAGGGTGGAGATGACCGATTGGGTGTATTCCTCATCGACCTTTCTGCCGTCTAGCTGAATGGGCAGGATGATATTTTCCCAAACGCTGAGCACTGGCACCAGGTTGTAGGACTGAAAGACGAAACCGATTTTGCGGCGGCGAAAGATGGTGAGGGCCTCATCCTTGAGGGCAAAGATGTTTTTGGAGTCCACTGTGACGGTGCCCGATGTGGGGCGGTCCAGCCCACCCAGCATGTGGAGCAAGGTGGATTTGCCGGAACCGGAGGTGCCCACAATGGCCACAAATTCGCCCTGTTCGATGCACAGGTTCACTCCATCTAGGGCCTTGACCTGGGTGTCCCCAGTGCCGTAGTACTTTTTTAAATCGATAGTCTGTAAAATGGTCATTTCCTTTTCCTCCAAACGAAAAGTCTGTATCGCCTCTTGACAATACAGACTTTAACACAGGAATCTGTCCTGGTACTTTCCAGAATGTGACAGTATTGACACAAGCCGATTACGGATGCGGAAGGAACAAAGAAAAGACGCTTCCTTTCCCAGGTGTGCTTTCGATCTTCACATAGCCCCCCTGCTTTTCGGCAATCTGTCGGGTGAGGAAAAGGCCAATTCCCACCCCTTCTGACTGCCAGGCGCCGGGAGCGCGGTAAAACCGGGCAAAGATTTTCGCTTGTTCCTCCTCACAGATTCCCGGACCGGTGTCGGCTACCTGAATGGCGGAAAATAGCTCGTAATTTTTCACCGCCACCGTCACAGTCCCACCGGCAGGGGTGTACTTGACAGCGTTGTCCAACAGGTTGCATATTGCCTCCTCTGTCCACTTGGGGTCAAAGACAGCATGGCCCTGTGTCTGCCCAATATGCAGGGCAATTTCCTTTTGCTGTACTTTGGGGGCGTATTGTGCAGCCGCACGCTGTACGGTGGTGGAAATTTCACATGGCTGGGGGTGCAGGGTCAAAACTCCCGTTTCCAGCCGGGAGGTCTTGACCAGGGCTTCGATCAGCGCTTGGAGCTTGTCGGCTTGAGAGGCAATGGCCTGGGCGCACTCAGCTTGCTGTGGGGTGAGCGGCTGTTCCAAGAGCAGCTGGGCGTAGAGCTGTAGATTGGCCACGGGGGTTTTGGTTTGATGGGAGATGTCGGAGATCAGAGCGCTGATCTGATCCTTTTGTTCCCGCACATTCCGTTCAGATAGGGCACTGGCCGAGAGATATCGCACCAACCGGCTTTCCAGAGAGGAGAGCCGGCTTTCGTCGAAGGTTTGTTCGCAAAAGGTTCCGTTTATTGCATCGGTGAGCATACTGTCCAGCCGCTGGATGATGCGGACGGTGCGCCAACGGTCAATGACGATGACGAGCAGTGCAACAAAGGCGGCGAGAGCGAAAGCGACGTAGGAATTCATGCTTTCACCGCCCAGGTGTAACCGACGCCGTACACCGTTTTCAGGTATTGCGGCTTGGATGGGTCATCTTCCAGCTTGCTGCGCAGCCGCTTTACGGTGACCGACAGGGCGTTTTCCTCCACAAATTCTGCGCCATCGGTCCATATCCGGTCCACCAGAGTGGCCCGCGGCACAGTGTGCCCTCGATTTTCCACCAGCACCCGCAGCAGCCTCTGTTCTGTTTTGGACAGCTCCACCAGTTTGCCATCCCGGCGAAAGGTCATCTGCTCAAAGTCAAACGAGAAGGGCCCCACCGACACGATCGGGGATGCCTTTGACGCACTCCGGCGGAGCTGGGCATTCACCCTGGCACGCAGTACAGCCAGAGAAAAAGGCTTGGTGATGTAGTCGTCGGCACCGGCCTCCAGTCCGGTGACCTCGTCCAACTCCAAGTCGTTGGCGGTAAGCAAAATGGTCGGTGTTGTGTCGCCGCGGGTTCGCAGGGTGCGCAGTAGATCAAGGCCGCTGCCATCGGGGAGATTGATGTCCAAAATCAGCAGGTCAAATTGCGCCTGGGCCAATCTTTGCTGCGCTTGGGCAATACAATCCGCCAACAGGACAGAGTGGTCTGTTCCGCCAAGGGCCATACAGATGCCGCGACTGAGTGTCGCATCGTCCTCTAAAAGAAAAATTTGTTGCATGATTCCAACTCCTCAAAGAGCAAAATAAAATCGCGAAATCTTGTCTGATGATCTTCTTGTCTGCTTCTTTGATTATATCAGGATGGGCGCCTTTTTAAAATATGGGAATTGTAAATAGACGCAGGAGTGCCAAAGCCGGTTCACAGTAAAGATCCCTTTAAATTATGTCCCGGGCAATTGCATTTTTTATCGCAGTCTGGTATAGTAGTTTTAGAATCTTAAGAGATGAACTGCTCCGATTACGGCAGCTTAAAGCAAAATCTAAGCGAAAAGCGGGGGAAGCGGGCTGGTGGCGCGGCTGCTGCACCTATATGCAATAGAGTAAGGTCGGCAGGGAATGAAAAAAGCCTTAGTCCAGTGCAGCAAGATCCCAAAAGGGGATAGGAGGTATGACAATGAAATGCTTTTTAACGAGCAGTCCTGTGATTGCAGATACAAATGAGCTCAACCCAGCAAACGGTTTTCTTGAAAACCTCAAGGCGTGTACACCGAATCCATGCAAGGCGGTGTTTATCTGCTCCAACCCAGTAAAATATGAGTCGACAGATCGACATGCACAGGCGATCAAGGCAATCTTTGAATCGGCGGGATTTGCATTTCATACGTTCAGCGTTTTGGATGGCAGAAATGAGCAGGAGAGCGCCGAGTTGGTGCAAGATGCGCAGCTACTCATCCTCGCTGGGGGTCATGTTCCTACCCAAAACCGTTTCTTTGCGCAGATTCACCTGCGAGAGCAGCTGCGCTCCTTTCATGGGGTTCTGGTGGGGATCAGCGCTGGATCGATGAACTGTGCCGAGATCGTTTATGCCCATCCAGAATTGGAGGGTGAGGCGGTAGATCCCGGATACCAAAAATATCTCCCCGGCCTTGGTTTGACCCAAAAGATGATCTTGCCGCACTATCAGATGATCAAGGACGACGTGCTGGACGGACTGCGGGTGATGGAAGAGATTGCTTACCCAGACAGCCAGGGAAAGCAATTCTATCTGTTGGTGGATGGAAGTTACCTCTTCATTGATAAGGGAGCAGAAAAAATCTTTGGAGAAGCATATCTGCTTGCAGATGGCAAGCTGACGCAGATTTCTTCTTTGGGCGATGCGGTGGTATTGCAGTAGCCATTGTTTAAAAAAAGAAAACGAAAAATAGAAAAAAGAGCGAACTGATTGAGTGAAGTCAGATCGCTCTTTTGGTTTAGAAATAAAAAATGTTACGAAATCACTGCCACACAGGGACTTCACCTCAGACAGCACCACCAATGTGTAGACATTCTTTCAACAACTCCACCGCGCTTTCCTCCGTGGGGTCGTTGGTGCCCAGCTCACCGCGGAAGGCGCGGGCGAGGATGGCTTTTTTGATAAGGTCGATCTGCTCCAGCACCCCTTCGGCAGCTTCTTTAGCCTGCTGCTCTCTGACAAGAAAGTTGTCAAGGAGGCGGACGATTTCAGCTTGCTCTTGTGTTTCTGGCAGAATAAGAGGAGTCTCTGAAACTACCTTTTGATTAATCTTAGGCATATTCCCAGCTGTTCCCGTGGCATTTGAACGGAAATAATTAAGAATTTCGTCAGTTTTCAAATAGTAGTCAATGTAATGTTTATTGTTAGGTTCCTTGACAGTCAATTTCATCATCAAATCGGGATATATAAACTCATGCTCTGCACCTGTATAAATTGCACTCATTCCTACTTTTTCCAATGAGTTGGCGCGCTGAATCAATATATCGCCAGGTGTTAACCACAAATGCGAATCTTCTGGGATTTCCTCATCAATATATTTAAAAAATTCAGGCTTAAATACGCCGGTTGTCGTTGCCGAAAGAGTCATACTTTTACACGCAGTCACATAGTCAACTGGTTTAGGGGAATAACCATTCCTCGGCTTCTCAACAAGAATATCAATTAGTTTACAGGAACTCCAAGTCTCCATCCCCACGCCATGTTCTTTTCTCCATTGGGCGGTGAGTTCACCGGTGAAGGCTTTGTGGAGGATGGCGGCTTTGCGGGTTTCAAAGCTGTCTAGCGCATCCTGTGCCTTTTGCTTGGCCTCGTCCAGCTTGGCAAATAGGCTTTCAATACGGTCAACGATGCGCTTCTGTTCAGAAGGGGGAGGTACCGGTACAGGAGTAATGGCAAGAGTTTTAGTTGAAAGGTGTTTGACCGTTACACTTGGGGTCGCGTCATTGATTTTCTTCAGCGGGTCGGGTAAGTAGTAAAACAAAAAATCATTTAAATACAGAGGAGAACGAGACTGAATACAACAAACTCGCTGGTTCAGTAGAGCATCTTCACTTTGCCATTTTCCCACATTAAAGTCGCCATCCATACCGATTAAAATTTCGCCTTTTTTGATGACATACTCGTCTGGACATTCTTGATCTGTGTAAGTTTCAGTTGCCCCATTAACAACATCCCGAATTCTAATTAACGGACGGGCATTTGCAGATTTGCTCTTTGTAAATCTCTTAGAATCAAATGGAAATCCACTTTTCATTGATGTCAGCTTTCCCAACTCTATCCAACACCAATTATGTGGAACTTTAGTCGGCTTTGGAATTACAATCTGCTTTGCCATCAGTTCTGCACCTCCAGCGCCCGCAGCTCCTTCACCACACTCATCAGCAGGTCGACAGCCTCTTCCAGGTTGGCAGCGGCCTCCTCGGCGCTCTCCGCCGGGTCTGGCAGGTCGTTGTAGTCCAGCACCGAGTCGTCCCGGATGAGACCCAGATCCAGGCTGTTGCCCTTTTCCGCGATCTGTTCCCGGGTAAAGACGCTCCAACGCTCGTCCTGCACGGCATGGCGGTCCTCAGCTTCGTAAGCCCTCTCAAAGTCCGCGAAATGCTCGGCTTTCAGCGGGGTGGTCTTGCCAAAGCTGGGCATGTTGGTGCGCAGGTCGTAGAACCAGACTTCTTTGGTGTTCCCCTTGTCGCTTTTGCCCCGGGTGAAGAACAGCACATTGGTCTTGACTCCCTGGGCGTAGAAAATGCCTGTGGGCAGGCGGAGGATGGTGTGCAGGTTGCACTTATCCATCAGGTCACAGCGAATCTTCTCGCCGTCGCCGTCGGCAAAGAGCACATTGTCCGGCAGCACCACGGCGGCCCGGGCTTTTCCGTTGGCCTTCAGGCTGCGGTAGATGTGCTGGAGGAAGTTCAGCTGCTTGTTGCTGGTGGGGAAGGTGAAGTCGTCCCGGGTGGCGCGCTCGCCGCCCTTCTTGGTGCCGAAGGGAGGATTGGTCAGCACCAGATCAAAGTCGTGAAGGGATTTGCCCTGGTTGGACAGGGTATCAGCCAGCAAAATCTGACCGTCGATGTCGTGCAGCATGGCATTCATCAGAGCCAGGCGGTGGGTGTCGTGAACCAACTCGCAGCCGGTGAATGCCTCTTCCCGCTCAAATTTGGCCATGTCAGAATCCAGATCGTAAAAATCGTCGGTGTGCTCCTTGACATATCGGTGGGCGGCAATCATAAATCCGAAGGTGCCGCAGGCCGGGTCGTTGCACCGCTCACCGGGCTGGGGCTTCATTAGCCGGGTCATCACATCAATGAGGACGCGGGGAGTAAAGTACTGGCCCGCGCCGGACTTCTTTTCGTTGGCGTTTTTCTCCAACAGCCCTTCATACAGGTTGCCCAACCCCTCTTCCCGGGCAGAGTACCAGTCCAGACCGTCGATGGTGGTGATGATCTTTTCCAGGTTCTTGGGTTCGTCGATGTTGGTGGCGGAGCCCTGGTAGATCTCCCGCACCCGACCGGTGCAGTTCTCGCCCAAATAGGTCAGCAGCTCTTTATAGAACTTTTTCAACTCAATGCCGCTTTTGGCAGTGAGCTGATCCCAGCGGTAGGCGGCAGGTATATGACTTTCTGCGCCGGTTTCCTTGGCCATCTTCAAAAACAGAATATAAGTAAGCTCGGTGACATACTGGTGATAGGTGATGCCATCGTCCCGCAGTACATTGCAGAGATTCCAGAGCTTGGATACGATTTCCTGTGTGGTCATGCGCTTCTTCCTCCATCATCGTACAGATATTCGTTGAGTTCCAGCACGATGCTCTCTAATTTATTTTGGAAAATCCGGTCAATTTTCTTGAACCCACCCTCACTTCTGAAGCGGGTATCCTCATCAAACACACCCAAATTGAGCACCGATTCCTCCATAAGGTATTTTTCCATACGGCCAATCCACTTTTGCTCAATGGCAGTGAATTTGTGGGCTTTTTTCAGCTTGTCCACCGCCCGGCGAATGCGGGCTTCGTGGCTGATGAGAGTGGAGCCGATGGCATACCGGCGAATCAGACTGATGATATCCGCTGCCATCTCCTCGTTGGTCAGCTCCGATATGGCGGTGTTGAGCTGCTGGGTGGTAAAGCCCTCCCGGTCCAGCGTCAGGCGCAGATCCTTCAAACTTTCCCGAGTTAGTTCCTTTGGCCGGGTGCAAACGATGTTCAGCGCTGCGATCTCGTTGAGATGGGTCTTTACATAGTCGGCAAAGGCATCCAGGTAATCTTCCGGGCGGCTGCCGGTACCATAGCCACGGGTGTGGCTGACCAGTTCATCCGGCGCGTCGGAGATAATTACCGGACGGTCACCGTTGGGCTGGGTCTTCTCAAGCAGTTCGAAGAGATCCCGATGGGCCAAAATGTGGTTGCGGGTCTGCTGGAGCGGCTCCTGTTCCAGCTGCTGAATAAACTGCGTTGGGTCCATGCCGCCGGTCATGCTGACAAAATGTTCTATGGTCTTGCCGTCCAGCTTCCGCTTTTTCCGCTGGAGTTTGGCGATGATCTGGTCAATCTGGTACTCGATCTGCTTTTCGTCTTCCAGCACCTCGAGACCGTCCAGCAGTTGTCCAAAGGAAGCAGATGGATTGGCTACCACCGGTTTCATGGTATTGACCGCATCCAGAGATTCGTAGACGCCCACAGGGTCATAAATCTCAAAATGGGTCTTATGAATCTTGGGGCACAGCCGGGTGGCACGGCCCAGCATCTGTTCAAACAGAATGCGGGATTTTACCCGACGCAGAAACACCAGATTGGTGATCTCCGGCACATCGATGCCGGTGGTCAGCAGGTCTACGGTAACAGCAATACTGGGATAGCGCTCATTCTTGAACCGCTTGATGGCCTCCTGTACCTTTTTGGGATTGCCGCCGCCCACGCTGCCGGTAATCTTCATAATCGCGTCATTATCCACGCCGTATTCCGAGTAGATATTCTTCAGGATGTCCACGATTATGTCGGCATGTTGGTCATCCACGGCATAGATAAGCGTTTTTCCCTGTTCCTCCGGATTTTCCGGGTCGATATCTTTGGCAATCTCCGCCAACACTGCCTCGTTGAAGGGGCGAGTAATGACTTTCTTATTAAACTGCTCCACATCGAAGTTGAGTTCGTCGTTCAGCAGTTCGCTGTTGGTAATCTCCCCAGTCACCGGGTCATAGACGGTGACTGTATCGCCAGATTGATAGTGGATGCCCTTATCCCGCAGTTTGGTGTGAAGGTCGTGAGGGGCGTCGTGATCCACCAGATATCCTTCGATGACCGCTTCTCGATAGGTGTACTTGAAAACCGGCTGGCCAAAAATCTCGGTGGTCTGGAGGGCAGGGGTAGCAGTCAGCGCAATTTTCACCGCATCGAAATACTCGATCACGCTGCGGTATTTGCTCTGATAGTCTCGCTGATCCCGGTAGAGAAGTTCGGTGTCCCCCATCTCTTTGTCCAGAAGGTAGCCCCGGTGGGCTTCATCCACAATGATCAGGTCATAGTCACTGACCGCAGGCATCGTTTCCCCGTCGTTGTAGAGAATACGTTTCACCATTCCCTGTACGGTGGCAACCTGGATACGGGTCTCCTTCTCAATCTCTTTGTCTTCCAGTCCCTTGATGTTATAGATATCCGCCAGGGGCATCAAATCCTCCAGCTTGACCTCCTTGAATACATCCAACGCCTGTTCTCCCAGAGCTGTGCGGTCCACCAGGAACAGGATGCGCTTAAAACGGCCCGTTTTCAAGAAACGGTAGATCATGCCCAGCACCGTCCGGGTCTTGCCGCTTCCGGTCGCCATGGCCAGCAGGGCTGTATTTTTTCCGTCTATGATGGCCTGTTCCGCAGCCTGAATAGCACGCAGCTGATAATCGCGGAGGTTTAGCCCGTCTTTGTCCCGCAACAGATCAAAGGGCATCTGCTCCAGCGCACGATTGCCGGCATCGACGTCCTTACCCAACAGATCCAAAAGGTTTTCCGGGCTCATCCATCCCCGCAGAGCCTTTGGTACATTAGAGGGTTTGCGGAGATCTTGAAACCAAATACCGGACTTTGTTTTGTACTGCTCCAGATACGGCCTGCCATTGGTTGCGAAAGTGAACGGCACTTTATAGCTGCCCCAGGTTCCTATTTGGTACCCAGCATCCTCAGCACGAATATTCCGTGGATAGTCTTTCCCCTGATAGTCGATCACGGAGGGGATGTCCTTGTGTTCCGCCTTTGCCTCAATGATACCGACAAACTGTAGGCCGATAAAAAGGGCATAGTCGGCAAGGCCATGGTTTCCCACGGTGGAATCTGTGGGCCACTCAGCGATGGCCAGATTCCGACCTTTAGCCGGGCGAGTGCCGTTAGAGAAGCGCAGATTCTCAGTATCAGCCTCCCAGCCCACTTGACGGAGTTGCTGGTCAATGATGTAGCGTGTTTCTGCTTCCGTCTTTTGCCGCTGACTGGCTGCCTTTGCTGCCTGCTGGCGGCGCTTTTCTTTTGTGACCAAACTCGAAGAGGCAGCCTTTTCTTCCGCTTGTTTGACCAGACTTTCCTCCTGTGCATCGTCAATATCTGCAATATCCTGCTTCTGCTCGTCAGTCGGCATCACAAAAGGAACAGTTTCATAGTTCCAGTCACCGTAGGTCTGCATGAACCATTCGCATAGGCTGTGCGCCATTTGAAGCAGCACCTTTCCATCTTCAACGGAGGAGTAGTTTTCATGTACCGCCTTATTGCGCGCCTTGCGTAGCGCATGAAGAATATCCACAAGATCCTGCGTGAGGAGACCCTCTCGGAACAGTACGCCGATCCGATTGGCCGCTGTGTTTTCAGAAGGAGGCATGATCCGATCATAAGTAAACATCAAGTTCACGATTGTTTCGCCGATCATCCCTAACTTCATTAGGCAGGAGTTTGAATCTGAATAAAGATATGCTTCTGCTTTTTTCCCGAACTGAGATAACACAGGAAACTCTTTATCAAGAAATTCAAAATTACTTTTCATCACGGCTCACCACCCTTGCAAGTTCTGCACATTTTCATGTAATAAGGAAGATTGTCAGTGGACGCACTCCATTACACGGCATATACCCGTTGCGATAAAATTGGCACTAAAAGGGGACTTTTCTTTTAGCAGTGTGTTGCTCATTCTTTATCGATTATGAGACGGAATAAGCGGTCGTAACAAATCGCCATTTTAGTCCCTTCAAAGCAAGAAATGTTTGGATTTATTTTATCACTTTTTCGTGGAAAGCTCAACTTTATGTCTAATCATCAGGCTTTATCAATGTTATAAAAAGAGAGCCTTTCTTTTCTCGCCTTTTTGCATACTCCACCAGCTCACGTGCATTGCTGGCGGGATGCCAGGCATAAGCGATCAGATGGTCTACATGATCCACAACATAGCGGTTTGCTCTTATAATTGGAGCCTTTCTTGGAACGCTCTCCATACCCGGCGGATAGAAGGTACTGTCAAATCCATCTGGAGTTGGGATGGGCCGCTCCGCCGGATGGTATGGCAGCAACAAAGTGAGCTTCACTTCTGGGTAGAAACGCTTTGCTTCTTTGACTGCTGACGCTGCAAGGCGGTCAAATCCACCATAGTGACCGACGATGAATTCTGTGACGCCATATTCCAAAATGTGCTGCTCAACAGCTGCATACAATGACGGGTAAATATCTTCCGATGCCTCCCGGTGTCCGTAAAAAAACAGTTTTTCGTATCCATCTTATGGCCTCCAACCCTTTTGAGTTATTTTAACTCAAAAGAGTTAATCTTTTCAAAAGGAATCAGGTATCATCATCAGTGAAGAGAGGTGATACCCATGAACATCGGTGAAGCTGTTAAGGAGCGTATTTTGGAACTGTGCAGCGAGCGCGATATTTCCATCAACAAGCTCTGTAGCATGAGTGGTGTGACCCAATCCACCGTCAACAACATCATCAGCGGTCGGAACCACAGCGCAACAGTTTCTACAATCAAGAAACTTTGCGATGGTTTGGGAATCACGATCGAAGACTTCTTCAATTCTGAACTGTTCCGGAATTTGGAACAGGAAATTAAATAAAAATAACCCGTCTGTATTCTTAACAACTGTGTGGATGCAGACGGGTTTCTTTTTCTTAATTTGGCGATTCAGTCCAAGGAAGACTTACGATCTGTTCGCTATAGAGAAGGTTTTCGATGGTCACAGTATGCAGGTACGCCGGGTCGCTCATGCAACGCATTTTCCGGTAAAGTTCCTCCAAATCTCTTTCCGGGGAATTGCTTTTTTCATCCAGGTCTGGTATAGTGGTTTTAGAATAACTGCATCGATTTTAGCACTTTTCATCCAGCACCCAAGCTAAAAGAGAGAAAGTTTGCAAAGAAGCAGGCTGGTGGTTCTACCACTACCCGGAGTTTGATGATACCCAGAAGAGGACGAAGGTTATGTCACAGGGACTGAGTGATTTGCTGGTGGACGAAATAAAAAAGGGAGAGTAAATTTTTAAAATGTCTATATTTGATAAAACCTCTATTGAGCTGATGAATATGTACGCTGATATACTATCTGAGCTAAATGTGAGAGGTGTCGTTCGCACATATAATAGTCCAGTTGGAGATTATGCCGAATGGCTTGTAGCAGAGAAAATGGATTTAAAATTAGAGAAAAACGCTAAAAAGGGGTATGATGCATATAATTTAAGTACGGATAAACGCTATCAAATCAAGAGTAGATGGGAACGTGGCAATCCCTGTGCTCAAAGTCGAGAACTCAATGTAATTCGTAACTACGAAGATAAACAATTTGATTATCTAGTTGTTGTAATTTTTGATGCACATTTTGATGTTAAAGAGGCTTACCTAATTCCTCATAACATCATTTGTCAATATGCAAGATATAATAAGCATCAAAACGGTTATATTTTGGTTGCAATGGGACGTGTGCTCGAAGATGCTAATGTTATAAATCTAACCACGCTATTCAGATAACTTTCCCTTTTCTCCTGTTGGTGATTTAACAGTAATACAAATAAAAAGAGCTAACTGACTAATCAAAATCAGTTAGCTCTCTTTTTATGAATAATGAAAAATGTTGCCAAATCGTTGCCACGGAGGGCCTTAACCCTTCAAAAGCCCAGTAACTACGGGCTTTCCTGGGCCTCTGAAATTATTCCCACTCGATGGTTGCCGGTGGTTTGGAGGTAATGTCATAGACAATGCGGTTGATGTGATCGACCTCATTGACAATGCGCACCGAAACTTTATCCAGTACCTCATACGGGATGCGTGCCCAGTCGGCAGTCATAAAGTCGGAGGTGGTGACACCGCGCAGCGCCAGAGTGTAGTCATAGGTGCGGAAGTCGCCCATGACGCCGACCGAACGCATGCTGGTCAATACGGCAAAGTACTGATGAATCGATTTGTCCAGCCCAGCTTTGGCAATTTCATCGCGGAAGATAAAGTCTGCATCGCGCAAAACTTCCAGCTTCTCCTTGGTGATCTCTCCGATGACACGGATGGCAAGTCCGGGACCAGGGAATGGCTGACGGTTGACCAGATAATCCGGGAGACCCAGCTCGCGGCCCAGTGCGCGCACCTCGTCTTTAAACAGGTAGCGCAGCGGCTCGATGATCTCCTTAAAGTCCACATGATCCGGCAGGCCGCCTACATTGTGGTGGGATTTGATCACAGCGGCATCGCCGGTGCCCGACTCGACTACGTCGGCGTAGATGGTGCCCTGTGCCAGGAAATCAACCTTGCCGATCTTTTTGGCCTCTTCCTCAAAGACGCGGATGAACTCTTCGCCGATGATCTTGCGCTTTTTCTCTGGTTCACTGACGCCGGCCAGCTTGCCAAGGAAGCGCTCTTCTGCATTGACGCGGACAAAGTTGATCTCTCCATTGCCGAAAACGGCTTCGATCTCGTCGCCCTCATTCTTGCGCATCAGCCCATGGTCGACAAAGATGCAGGTCAGCTGGTTGCCAATTGCCTTGGAGAGAAGCTTTGCAACAACCGAGCTGTCGACGCCGCCGGACAGAGCCAGCAGTACCTTGCCGCTGCCGACCTTTTGGCGTACCTGCTCGATGGCGGTGTTGCAGTAGTCCTTCATGCTCCAGTCGCCGTTGGCGCCGCAGACGTTGTAGAGGAAATTGTGCAGCATCTTGCTGCCGTTTTGGGTGTGCTCTACTTCCGGATGGTACTGGAAGCCAAAAATCTTTTTCTCAAGGTTTTGCATGGCCGCAACCGGGCAGTGCTCGGTGTGGGCAATGCTGACAAATCCCTCTGGCAGCTTATCGACATAGTCGACATGGCTCATCCAGGTTACAGCCTGCTCGGGCAGATCCTGGAAGAGAGGGGAAGTGGTGTCAAACTGGGTGACGGTCTTGCCAAATTCCCGCGAGGGCGCAGTCTCGACCTTGCCGCCCAGTGTGTGGGCGATCAGCTGGCAGCCATAGCACAGACCGAGTACCGGGATGCCCATCGAAAAGATCTGTGGATCAATCTTAGGGGCATTCTGCTCATAGACGCTGTTTGGACCGCCGGTAAAGATCAGGCCGATGGGGGAATATTCCTGGATCTTCTCCACCGTCGCCTTGCGGAAGGGGAGAATCTCACAGTACACGCCGAGATCGCGGACACGGCGGGCGATCAATTGGTTATACTGGCCGCCAAAGTCCAGGATCAGCACGTTTTGATGTGACATGAAGGCACCATCCTTTCCTTATCGCAAACATAAATTACCGAATTTTTAATCATCCGGCGAAAATAGATTTTCTTATCCTAAATTATAAGGGAGAATCGTCATTTTGTAAATAACTGCTGGCTAAAATTTGGCATTATGGAGAAAAATCCGAGGGTTTGTCGCGCAAAGATCGGTTGGAATCTGTGCGAACTGACAATTTTGCGGCAGGGTTTTCCAGACACAATTGCAAAATGCGTGGGCATACTATCGCTGAAGGTATATTTTTGCCGAAAGGATGGATGAGAATGAATTGCGCAAAGTGGGTGTCTCTTGTGCTGTTATGCCTGGCATTAGCATTGCCGGTATCGGCGCAGGGGATAACCCTTCAACAGAATAGTCAAACGCAGCAAACACAACCGGCGTTGGAAAGCCGGGTATATCCGATTTTGCTGCCGCCCGGGAGCAATGTGCCGCTGTCGGCAGAATATTTTGAGATGCGCTTGGGACTGGACCCCGGTGAGATTGCGGCCATCACCATTGTGAGTCTGCCACAGGAGGGCAGCGGCAAGCTGATGCTGGATGGGGTAGAGGTGCAGGTTTACGACACCATCTTTCGCAGCGAGCTGGACCGCCTCTGCTATGTGCAGGACGACAATGCCTTAGCTGCTTCCTCAGGTTGGTTTAGCTTCATTCCTCTGTGTTCCTCCGAGATTTTGGGGGAGGAGCCGGCAGAGCGGGTTTGTGCCACCTTCCAGATGCGGGAGTCGGACTTTTTGGCCCAGCGGCCGGTGGTGCAGGATGTCTTTTGCAGCACCCAAGGCGAACAGCCGGTAGCGGCAGCGCTCTCCTGCTTGCAGGGGGAGGTCGTCTACACGGTCAACCGCAAGCCGCTCAAGGGCACAGTGCACTTTGAAGAGGGACGGTGCGTTTATCTGCCACAAGAGGGGGCCAGCGGCGCAGACAGCTTTGAGCTGGTTGCGTTGGACCAAGAGGGAGGAGTTTCTTCCCCGATCACGGTAGAAGTCTTTATCGAGGGATAAGTCCCCGCTTTTCTTATCAATTAAAGAAGAAAAAAGAGGAGGGGTTTTACCCCTCCTCTTGCTGGTTTAAGTTTTATTAGAAGCGAACCTTTTTAATGAGGTAGTGTACCAGATCCTTCATCGGGACACGCTCCTGCTGCATGGTGTCGCGGTCACGGACGGTGACGCAGCCATCTTCCTTAGAATCAAAATCGTAGGTGATGCAGAACGGAGTGCCGATTTCATCCTGGCGGCGATAGCGTTTGCCGATCGAGCCTGCCTCATCGTAGTCCACCATAAAGTGGTCGCTCAGCTCGCTGTACAGTGCGGTTGCTTCTTCCGACAGCTTTTTGGAGAGCGGAAGGACGCAGGCTTTGAATGGAGCCAGAGCCGGATGCAGGTGCAGTACAACGCGGGTGTCATTCTTTTCTGCATCGACCACCTCTTCGTCGTATGCATCGCACAGGAAGGCCAGCACGACGCGGTCGGCGCCCAGCGACGGTTCGATGCAGTACGGGATGTAGTGCTCGTTTGTTTCCTGGTCGAAGTAGTCCAGCGGTTTGCCGGAATGTTCGCTGTGACGGCTCAGGTCGTAGTTGGTGCGGTCGGCGATGCCCCACAGCTCGCCCCATCCGAACGGGAAGAGGTACTCAAAGTCGGTAGTTGCCTTGGAGTAGAAGGAAAGCTCCTCTTTCTCGTGGTCACGCAGGCGCAGATTGCCGTCGGTCATGCCCAGATCCAGCAGCCACTTGTGGCAGAAATCTTTCCAATACTGGAACCACTCCAGATCGGTGTCCGGTTTGCAGAAGAATTCCAGTTCCATCTGTTCAAATTCACGGGTGCGGAAGGTGAAGTTGCCGGGAGTGATCTCGTTGCGGAAGGATTTGCCGATCTGTGCAATGCCGAAAGGCAGCTTTTTGCGGGTGGTGCGCTGGACATTGGCGAAGTTGACAAAGATGCCCTGTGCGGTTTCCGGGCGCAGGTAGATCTGGCTCTTTGCATCCTCGGTGACGCCCTGGAAAGTTTTGAACATCAGGTTAAACTGACGGATATCGGTAAAGTTTGTGCTGCCGCAGTTCGGGCACTTGATGCCGTGCTCTTTGATGAAGGCCATCATCTGCTCGTTGCTCCAGCCGTCAGCCGATTTGCCGGTGTAGTCCTCAATGAGTTTGTCGGCGCGGTGACGGGTTTTGCAGTCCTTGCAGTCCATCAGCGGGTCAGAGAAGCCGCCAACATGGCCGGTAGCTACCCATACCTCTGGATTCATCAGGATGGCGCTGTCGAGGCCGACATTGTATGGATTCTGCTGAACAAAGCGCTTCCACCAGGCGCGCTTGACGTTATTCTTTAACTCTACACCCAGAGGGCCGTAATCCCAGGTATTGGAAAGACCACCGTAGATCTCAGAACCGGCATAGATAAAGCCTCTGCCTTTGCACAGGGTGACGATCTTATCCATCGTTTTCTCGGTGTTGTTCATCTGAATATTCCTCCTCACATATCATGTCACAAAAAAGAGCGGGATTTCTCTCACAGGGATACCTTAACTGATTTTATAAGGAAATGATTCCTTCGAAAAGATGCTCTTTATACGGAATAATGATAAACAATTTTTCCCATCAAGTCAAGTAAACAAGCGCGCAAAAGGGGGCTTGTGCAGTCACTTTTTTGACTTTTTTGGCAAAGAAAAGACAAAGTAAAGAAAAATGAAAAAAGGTGTTGACAAAGCTTTTAAAATGCGATATAATAATGCACGTGCTCAACGAGGCGTAGCTCAGTTTGGTAGAGTGCTTGGTTTGGGACCAAGATGCCGCAGGTTCAAGTCCTGTCGCCTCGACCAAAAAAATTTAGTGTAGCTATTGACATTGGATCAAAGGCCTGCTATAATAAATAGGCTGTCTCCACAATATGCTGGTGTAGCTCAGTTGGTAGAGCAGCTGATTTGTAATCAGCAGGTCGGGGGTTCGAGTCCGTCCACCAGCTCCACTAAATTGAACAATTTCATATGGGCGAGTTCCCGAGTGGCCAAAGGGGGCAGACTGTAAATCTGTTGTCAGTGACTTCGGTGGTCCGAATCCACCCTCGCCCACCAGACTGAGTCTGAACGCAATGCGCGTTCGGACTCTTTCTTTTTGTCCGAGCAGTTTACCACCTATCTTAGTGCTAAACTGCTCGCCTTTCTTTTAAAGGGGGGTGACCGATTGTACAATCGGTCACCCCCCTTTTTGCATACCGTTTTTCCTTTCTCCGTTATGGAAGGGAGCATTTTGAACCAGATCAGCACAACCTTTTAAAGTTTTGGCGGAGCAGTAAAATTCGTATGGGATAAGCAAAGAGGAAGGGGAATGCATGCTTTTCCAGCATACTTACATATTTTGATGACATTTGTCTGTGCTGTATGCACAAAAAATTCAACTTTTTCGACCGTGAAAACTATTAGATGAAATATTGACAATTGATGACCTATATGATAAAATTTGTTTGCTTCCGAACTGTTAGGGAACGATACAATGGACAACAAATTTTTAAAAAGGGAGGGAAGGACGATGAAAAAGGACTGTGGGGTCTGGATCAACATCCTGTCCCACAAGCTGAAAAAGCGCATGAACGCCAACACCCACAGCCTCGGTTTGACCGGGGTACAAAGTCATGTCATGCACTATATCCTTGTGAAGTGTGTAGACGGACCAGTGTTTCAACGCGATGTGGAAAAGGCGTTCAGTATGAGCCGCTCCACAACGACGGGGATCTTGCAGCTTATGGAAAAAAATGGCCTACTCCTGCGGGAGTCTGTCGAGAGCGACGCGCGCCTTAAAAGTTTAATTCCCACCCAAAAGGCAGCGAATCTTGATGCGCAGATCGGCGAATTTCTGCATCAAACAGAGCAGCTGCTCACCCGGGGAATTCCTGCGGAGCAGCTGGAGATGTTTTTGCGGACAGTCGAACAGATGAATCAGAATCTGGACAGCTGATTTGTCGGCAAAAAATATGATTTTTGTGCGGCAAGGTTTGTAAGAGCCTTTTGTCCAAAATCCCGGCAAGGAGCACCGGGATTGAAACCCGTTTGGCATCTGCCAAACAAGTCACCTATAGTGAATTGGCGGGCTGGCCGCCATTTGAAGGAGGAATGTCATTCATGCTCAAAACGCTTACTCGCAGCATCCGCGAGTTTAAAAAACCGGCACTCATCACTCCGCTTTTGGTTACTGTGGAGGTTATTTTGGAGTGCATCATTCCATTTGTAATTGCCAATCTGGTCAATGAGATGCAGGCCGGATGTGGAATGGATGTCATCGTCAACTATGGAATCCAGCTGGTTGTGATGGCAGTATTGTCCCTGATCTTTGGTGTTGCCGCCGGCAATACCTGTGCCACTGCGTCCACCGGTTTTGCGCGCAATCTTCGTCAGGATATGTTCTACCGTATCCAGGATTATTCCTTTGAGAATATTGATAAATTCTCTGTGTCCAGTCTGGTTACCCGTATGACGACCGACGTTGTCAATGTGCAGATGTCCTTTATGATGATTATTCGTGTTGCCATTCGTGGTCCATTGATGCTCATCTTTTCCTTTGTTATGGGCTTTGTCATGGGCGGACGTCTTGCGCTGATCTTCCTGGTTACCATCCCGCTGTTGGCTGTCGGACTGACCCTGGTTATCCGCAAAGCTACCCCAATCTTCCGCCGCGTATTCCGCAAATATGATGCTCTGAACGATTCGGTTCAGGAAAATGTCCAGGCAATGCGCGTTGTCAAGAGCTATGTGCGTGAGGAATACGAAAAGAAAAAGTTTGATGTTGCTGCGGAAGATGTTTGCGGCGATTTCACCCGCGCTGAGCGCATCATGGCGCTGAACAACCCAATGATGCAGATCTGCGTCTATGCCGGTATGGCATTTGTGCTGTCCTTCGGTTCCTATGTCGTCATCACCAGCCAGGGTATTGGTATTGCAGTAGGTCAGATGTCTTCTATTTTGACTTACAGCTTCCAGATCTTGATGAGTTTGATGGTTCTGTCGATGGTATTTGTTATGATTACCATGTCGATGGAGTCGGCTGAGCGTATCGTAGAGGTCCTCTCCGAACAGAGCAACCTCACCAGCCCAGAAAACGCCATCACTGAAGTGAAAGACGGCTCGATTGATTTTGAGAACGTAAACTTTAAATATTCCAAAAAGGCAGAGCGCAACGCCCTGTCCAACGTAAACTTACATATTAAATCCGGTGAGGTAATTGGTATTCTTGGCGGAACAGGTTCTTCCAAGTCCACCTTGATTCAGCTGATCCCGCGTCTATACGACGTCACCGAAGGTTCTGTCAAGGTAGGCGGCGTGGATGTCCGCGACTATGACCTGGAAGCGCTGCGCAACAACGTAGCAGTTGTGTTGCAGAAAAACGTCCTCTTTAGCGGCACCATCAAGGATAACCTGCGTTGGGGCAATCCAAATGCCACCGACGAGGAGATGCTGGAAGCATGCAAGCTTGCACAGGCAGACGAATTTATTCAGCAGTTCCCGGATAAGTACGACACATGGATTGAGCAGGGAGGCGCCAACGTCTCCGGCGGTCAGAAGCAGAGACTTTGTATTGCAAGGGCACTGCTGAAAAAACCGAAGGTGCTCATTCTGGATGACTCCACCAGCGCGGTCGATACCCGCACCGATGCCCTTATCCGCGAAGGCTTCCGCAAGTTTATCCCGGAAACCACCAAGATTATCATTGCCCAGCGTGTTGCCTCGGTTGAGGATGCAGACCGCATCATCGTCATGGAAGGCGGCCGCATCAACGACATTGGCAACCATGCTGAGTTGATGGAACGCAACGAAATTTACCGTGAAATTTATACAACCCAGAACAAGGCAGGTGATCACGATGGCGAATAACAATCAGAAAGCGGCTGCGGCTCCTTCTACCACACCGCGTGGCCACCGCGCACCAAAAGGTGTTATCAAGCGCCTGATTAAAACACTGTTGGAATTTTACCCAGTGCTGCTGCCGGTGACCATTGTCTGCATTTTAATTAACGCAATTGTCAGCTCCATCCCATCGGTCTTTATGCAGAAGATCATCGCGATGGTGGATGCCAGCTATAAGACCGGTGACTGGGATTCCGTTTCGGGCCAGATTTTAGGTTCGGTTGCAATTCTGGTCGGCCTGTACGTTATCAGCTTGATTGCAGGTTTCTTCTACACCCAGATGATGGCGATCATCACACAGGGCTCGCTCAAAAAGCTCCGTGAGAAGATGTTTGACCACATGGAGGACCTGCCGATCAAATATTTTGACACCAACGGCCATGGCGACATCATGAGCTATTACACCAACGATGTCGATACCCTGCGCCAGATGATCAGCCAGAGCTTGCCGCAGATGCTTATCTCGGCGGTTACCCTAATTACCGTATTTGCCATCATGCTGTATTACAGCGCCATCCTGGCAGTACTGATTGCAGCAGGTGTCGTTTGCATGGTATTTTTGGCCCGCTATGTCACCAGCCATTCTTCCAAATACTTCCTGCGCCAGCAGATCACTCTGGCCAATGCAGAGGCATTCATGGAAGAGATGATGACCGGACAGAAGGTCATCAAGGTATTCTGTCACGAGGAAGCAGCAAAGAAAGATTTTGATAAGGTCAATGGCGAAATCTTCTTCAACGCCCGCAACGGTAACCGCTTTGCAAACGTCCTGATGCCGCTGCTGAGCAACGTCGGCAACGTCATGTATGTCGTTGTTGCACTGGTCGGCGGTGCGCTGCTGCTGACCGATGTGCCCAACATCAGCTTTTCCGGTATGGCCTTCAGCATCAGCATTGTCGTACCGTTTTTGAACATGACCAAACAGTTTGCCGGCGCAGTCGGTCAGGTTTCTAACCAGGTCAACATGGTCATTATGGGTTCTGCCGGTGCACACCGCATCTTTGCTCTGCTGGATGAGCCGGTTGAAACAGACGACGGCTATGTCACCCTGGTCAACGTCAAAGAAAATGCAGACGGCTCCCTCACCGAGTGCAAGGAGCGCACCAATGTATGGGCATGGAAACATCCGCATCACGATGGTACCCTGACCTACACCAAGTTGCAGGGCGATGTCCGCTTCTACGATGTCAACTTCGGTTATACTCCGGAAAAGACCGTTTTGCACAACATCAGCTTGTACGCAAAACCCGGTCAGAAGGTCGCCTTTGTAGGTTCGACCGGCGCCGGAAAGACCACCATCACCAACCTGATCAACCGCTTCTACGATATTAACGACGGCAAGATCCGCTATGACGGCATCAACATCAACAAGATTAAAAAGAGCGATCTGCGCAAGAGCCTTGGCATCGTATTGCAGGATACCAACCTCTTTACCGGCACCGTTATGGAGAACATCCGGTACGGAAATCTGGATGCCTGCGATGACGAATGTATTGCGGCTGCAAAACTGGCCGGTGCGGACGACTTTATCCGCCGCCTGCCGCAGGGCTACAACACTATGCTGTTTGGCAACGGTGCAAACCTGAGCCAGGGACAGCGGCAGCTGCTGGCCATCGCCCGTGCTGCGGTTGCCGATCCGCCGGTAATGATTATGGATGAGGCGACCAGCTCGATTGATACCCGCACCGAGGCAATTGTACAGCGCGGTATGGACGCTTTGATGAGCGGACGTACAGTATTTGTCATTGCGCACCGCCTGTCGACGGTACGGAATGCGAATGCGATCATGGTACTGGATCACGGCCGCATCATCGAGCGCGGAACACACGAAGATCTGCTCAAGCTCAAGGGTACATACTATCAGTTGTATACCGGTGCGCTGGAGCTCGATTAAGCAAAGAAACAAAAAATCCCGAACCAAAAAGGTTCGGGATTTTTTTATGCTGCAAATGTTGCAGGACGGATGTTTTAAACGGAAAGCAAATTGGCTGCGGCATTGTTGATGCACCGCAGGGCATTGAGCGATCTTGGATAGCCGATATACGGCAGGCATTGCGATAAGACGGCGATCAAAAAGGCCTTGTCGTTTCCGATGCGCAGGTTAGCCTCTGCATGGGAGGTCAGCTGTGGCTCACACCCGCCCTGTGCCAAAAGGAAGCAGAAGGTGATCATCTCACGCTGTTTGTAGCCCAGCCCTTTGCGCGTATAGTAGTCCCCAAAGCAGTTGTCCGACAACCACCTGTTGATGTGCCGGCTTTCCTCTGGGCCGGACTGGGAGAAGCCGCGCATCGAATCGCCAAAGATGTCCACCTGTGCCTGTTCGCCGGCTGCCAATCGGGTGTCTGGGGTAGTAGTGGCCTGTGGTTCCAATGGAAGTGAGATGCCTTGGGCGGCAAAAACGGCATTGGTTGCCTTTAAGAATGGAAAGACACGTCCGATGCCGAGGTATGCGGTGGCCTGGTAGACGACCTCTTTGATCTGTACAGGAGTCAGTCCAGCACCCAGTGCGGCGGGCAGCATGGATTTGTAGAGTTCCAATCCCTGGCAGCCGAGCAGCGCCGCAAGAATGGCCATCATGCGGGTGGACTCGTCCAATTCGCCCTGTTTTGTGACCTCGTCGAGGGCAAAATTCTCAAAAAACTTAGTGAATTCCGGGTCGGTGCGGGCAAGCTCTCCATCTGGACCCTCCAGCGCCTGTATGCATGCTGCTTTGCACGATTCAGTTTGATTCATCACAATCACCTCATCATAACGATAAAAGTTTTGTTTCATTCTATTAAGGAGCGAGAGGCACACCTTCATCATTTGGCAATGAAGGAATGGCCGTCGCTTTTTGGGACAATTTAATAGTAGAAGTTGCTTTTGTAAAAGTACGAAGAGATCCTCTCTTCCCCTTAACCCTACACCCTTGAGCTGACTCAAAGTCAAATGAAGTTTTTGTAAACACCCCTGGACAAAAGCTCTGACAGCGAAAAGTATGCAAGCTGTAGATCCTCTTTTTTGATCTGAGCGGTAGTTTTGCTTTACGCATTTTTTCTTTCATGGTACAATGACACCATAAGACAACAACATAAAGAAGGGAAGGAATGCAGATGCTTCGTATTGATTTGCTTGTGGTGGGCAAACTCAAGGAGGAATACTGGCGGCGCGCCTGTGAGGAATATGTCAAGAGGCTCGGCGCATTTGCAAAGGTACAGATTGTAGAACTGCCGGAGGCCAAGGTGCCACAAAATCCCAATGCTGCACAGATTGCCGCAGCGCTCAAGACAGAAGGACAATCCATCCTCGCAAAGGTTCCCGGACAGAGCGTAGTGGTGGCGATGTGCATCGAGGGACAGATGCTCTCCTCTGAGCAGTTGGCAGAGCAGATGGAGCAGCGCAGCGCACGCGGAGAGGGCCAATTTGCTTTTGTGATCGGCGGATCGTGGGGATTGGATGCGGCGGTAAAATCGAGGGCGGATGTGCGGCTTTCGATGTCCCGGATGACCTTTCCGCACCAGCTTGCCCGCGTAATGCTGCTGGAGCAGATTTATCGGGCCTGTTCTATTCAAAATCACACCAAATATCACAAATAAAATGAAATGGAACATAAAAGTTGCCTAAAAAGGGGAGCTGCATGAGAGTATATTTCTTCACAGAAGGGTTGCCAGAAAGGGCAGGGAAAGACTTGCAATCGTTACAGATTATGTTATAATAAAAACAGACAGGTATGAATTGGTGTGTTTTTGCGCCCGAAAGGGGCATACCACCTTACCTGTACAAAAGGGAAATGCACCTGCGTCTTGTCCCACACAGTTTTAAAAGTATAGTGGAAGGGAAAATGGCCCTATCAGTGCTGCATAAGCGACGTTGGGCAAAAAAAGCAGGAATTATATTTTGATGATGCAGCAAAATTTGGCTGTGCCAATACCCTATAAGAGGTGATTTTTTTGAAGCCTGACCCGTCGGGTTGTCGAATGGCAAATCGAACAAGCAAAAACGGGACAGGCGAGGCAGTCCTGTCCTGAAAAGTGAGGGAATGCCTGTGATCAATTTTTATAAGACGATTGCTGGCCGTGTACTGCCGGTGCCCGCAGTGGAGGACGGATGTTGGGTCTGTGCTACCTGTCCGACCGAGCAGGAGGTGCGGTATCTGGTCGATGTCCTGGGTTTGGAACAGGATTTTGTTCGTGCCGCACTGGATGAGGAAGAAAGCTCCCGTGTCGAGTCGGACGAGGATCAGACTCTGGTCATTGTGGACGTGCCAGTAGCGGAAAAACAGGATGAGGAAAAGACGGTGGTTTATTCCACCATCCCAATGGCGATCATCACAAATAACCGCTTTATTACGACGGTTTGTCTGCGAGAGAATGCGGTCGTCTCAGAAATTAGCCAAGGATTGGTCAAGAATATTCAGACCCATCTGCGGACACAATTTTTATTGAACATTCTGCTGCGTATCGCGACGCGATACCTGCAATACCTAAAACAGATAGATAAGATTTCTTATACAACCGAAAACCTGCTGCACAAAACCATGCGAAACAAGGAGCTGATCCAGATCCTTGGACTGGAAAAATCGCTGGTTTACTTTTCAACCTCTTTAAAATCCAACGAGGTCACGCTGGAAAAGATCCTGCGTGGACGCATCATAAAACTTTATGATGAGGATGAAGATTTGTTGGAAGATGTCATCATTGAGGTCAAACAGGCTATCGAGATGTGTTCGATCTATTCGAACGTACTTTCTAATACGATGGACGCCTTCTCGTCCATCATCAACAACAACTTGAACATTGTAATGAAGCTGCTGGCGGCGCTGACCATCATCATGGAACTGCCCAATATCATCTTCGGTCTCTACGGCACCAATGTCGTGGATCTGCCGTATCCCCACTTCTGGTTTGTACTGGTGATGGCTGCTGTCCTCATGCTCGTCTTTAGTTTGGTTTTTTGGAAAAAAGATATGTTCCGGTAAGTGCCGGACTCTTGGGAAACGTGCACTTTACGCCATGCCCCGGCAATCGGTGATGCAGCCATACAGATAGACAAAATTGGCCGGGGACTTTGCAAAAAAAGAATAGGTAAGGGGAGAAAACCTTGGAGAAATATGTAATTAACGGTGGAAATACCCTCCATGGGGAAGTGGAGATCAGCGGAGCAAAGAACGCTGCGGTTGCAATCATCCCGGCGACCGTGCTGGCGCAGGACGTCTGCGTCATTGAAAATGTGCCAAATATCAGCGATGTCACCATCCTGTTTCAGATATTAAATGACTTGGGCGCCAAGGTGCGCTATGTAGGAAAAAATACAGTAGAAATTGATACCCGCAACATTACCGAGCCGGTAGTTCCTTATGAATCGGCCCGGCGGCTGCGCGCGTCCTATTATTTTCTGGGGGCCTTTCTGGGCCGCTTTGGGGAGGCGCACGTCTCCCCTCCGGGAGGCTGCAACTTCGGTGTGCGCCCGATCGATCAGCACATCAAGGGCTTTGAAGCGCTGGGCGCCACCGTCACCACCGATTACGGCTTTATCAATGCAAGTTGTGAGGAGATGTTCGGCTCCCACATCTATCTGGATGTCGTTTCGGTTGGCGCAACGGTCAACATTATGCTGGCCGCAGTGCGCGCAAAGGGCCTGACCATTCTAGAAAACGCCGCCAAAGAGCCGCACATCGTCGACCTTGCAAACTTCTTAAACTCGATGGGTGCCGATGTGCGCGGCGCCGGTACCGACGTCATCAAGATTCACGGAGTGGACATCATGCACGGCTCGGTCTATCCGATCATTCCAGATCAGATCGAGGCAGGCACCTATATGGCGATGACCGCAGCGGCGGGCGGAGAGGTGCTCATCAAAAACGTCATTCCAAAGCATCTGGAAGCCATCACCGACAAACTGATTCAGACTGGCTGCGAGATAGAGGAGTACGACGATTCCATCCTGGTGCGCCGTACAGGGCCATTAAAAAAGACCAATATCAAGACACTGCCCCACCCCGGTTTCCCGACCGATATGCAGCCGCAGATGACAACCCTTCTCTCTGTTGCCCAGGGGACAAGCATTGTGACCGAGGGCGTGTGGGACAACCGCTTTAAGTATGTGGACGAGCTGCACCGGATGGGCGCAAAGATCCAGGTGGATGGCAAGGTTGCTGTCGTGGAGGGAGTCGAGCAGCTTTCAGGTGCACAGGTCAAGGCGACCGACCTGAGAGGCGGTGTCGCGCTGGTACAAGCCGCCCTGATTGCCAAAGGGGTATCGGAAATTGAGGATATCTATTGGGTCGAGCGCGGGTATGAGGACCTGGTAGGCAAATTGAGAGGAATCGGCGCAGATATCCGCAAGATCAGTGTGCCGGACGGAGTCTTTGCGCAAAACGCATAAATTTAAAAATACGTAAAAAAGGACAGCTCCAAAAGGGGCTGTCCTTTTTGTATCCATTGCTTTTTTCACTTTTTAAAGAGCAGTTGTGGAAAACGGGCGACTTGTTTTAGCTGAAAGCGGGGAGTTTACAATCCCTTTTGCAAACAGTGTTGGGACTACTTTAAAATAATCGGTTGGCTGACCTCATTGCGGCTGGCAACCTGAAGGGTAAATTCGCCGTTCTCCATTCCGCTTTGCAGCAGCGCCTGCTCGGAGGCCTGATGGGCAAGCAGGCCGAGATTGTTGTTCTGGCTTAGGTGTCCGAGGACAAAATGCCGTGCACCGCTCTGGGCAAGCGCTGGGAGGGCAGCGGCACAATCGGTGTTGGAGAGATGGCCGCTTTTGGATTGGATGCGGCGCTTGAGATAATAGGGATAACTGGAGGCGAGGATCATGCCGTCGTCGTAGTTGGATTCCAGCATGATGGTCTGGCAGCCATTGAGCCCTTCATGGACGGCATCGGTGTATACGCCCAGATCGGTTGCAAAGCCGACCTCCTGTCCGTCCGGCAAGCTGATGCGGTATCCCAGACTTCCCACACTGTCGTGGCTGGTGGCGAAGGGCCGCACCAGCATATCTCCGACCCAGAAGCCTTCCGGGTCCGCTTCGATGAGGGGAAGCCCTTCCGGGAGCGTTACATTTTGCCGCAGGTACTCCAGCACCGGCGCAGAGGCATAGAGGGGAAGAGGGTATTTTTTTAAAAAGACACGCAGACCTTTGATGTGGTCGGAGTGTTCGTGGGTGATCAGAATCCCTTTGAGTTTGGATAGGTCCGCGTCGAGAGAGCGCAAGGCACTCAAGGCGGCGCGGCAGCTGACGCCGAGGTCGATGAGCAGCGAGCTGTTTTCAGAATCTAAGTAGGTGCTGTTGCCGCTGCTTCCGCTGTAGAGCGGACAGAATATTGCCATGGGGAAGGCCTCCTATTGTATACAGGTTCTGCAAGAAATTTTAGCACAGCACAGGATAAAACGCAACTGCGCCGCACCGCTTGTGACAAAAAAAGGCCCCCAAAATAGGGGGCCGGCGAATGGACTATTGCACAAAATCGGAGAACTTATAGGAGTACAGTTTTTTCCGCACATCCTCGGAGATTTCGCGGAAAATCCTCTGGAACTTGCAGCACTGGCCGTTCCGGGCACAGGTGTATTCCCCCGTGACACAGCGGTTGAGGGTATAGCGGCCCTCGATGACCTCGATGACCTCGCCCAGCGAGATCTGATCCAGCTCTTTTCCGATTTCGTAGCCACCCTGGGTGCCCTTAAAGGACTTGATGATGCCCGCGGCGACCAGTTTGCGCAGAATCTTTAAGGAGAAGCGCAGTGTCACACCGGTCATCTCCGAGATGGTTTTGGCGTCCAGCCGCCGCTGATTCTGCGCCAGCACCTGTACGATGCGGATCGCGTAATCGGCTTCCAAAGTAATATGCACGTCTTTCACCTCACATGGAATCGCCGTCCGGCAGATAAAGGGTGATACCTTACCTTTTTAGTGTACAATACACTTTGCCAATTGTCAAGCGATTGAGACAGTTTTTTTCTGTTGCTGGTGGAAGAGCGAGAAGAAGGGTGCAAAAGTTGCTATTTTGTCTAAAGTGAGAAAAAAAGAAGTAGCTTGTTGCGCAAGATGACAAAAATTTTGTCGGAACAGAAAAAAATATATCCATTTTTCCAAATTAGTGGTAAAATGGTGCTAGGGTAAAGCGCCAACAACCGCTCGCCCTCACTATCTTTGAAGGAGTGATTGATTGTGAACACCAATATTACAATGGAAAACCTCAACCAGTTTGAGGAGGCCTTTGACAAAAATCCAGTAAACGTGGTTGCGATGAATGCGGTTACCGCAAACGGCATCAATGCCAGCGCTACCAATTACCAGATTCCGCGCAAGGATCAGCATGAATTTTCTATCAGCCTCAAACAGGGAAAGGTTACCAATCAGAAGAAGAGTGGACGCTGCTGGATGTTTGCTGCGCTCAATTGCCTGCGGTTCTCGGTTATGAAGAAACTGAACCTGGACACCTTCGAGATTTCCCAGAGCTACACCCTCTTTTACGATAAACTGGAAAAAGCCAACTACTTTTTGGAGAGCATCCTGGAGACTCTGGACGAGCCAACCAGCGGCAGACTGATTGCGCACCTGCTTTCTGCACCGCTCAACGACGGCGGTCAGTGGGATATGCTGTGCAACCTGGTCGACAAATACGGCCTGGTTCCAAAGAACGCAATGCCAGAGACTGCTGTTTCCTCTGCAACCCAGGAAATGAACGGTTATATGACCGAAAAATTGCGTGAATTTGCCTGCCAGCTGCGCGGTGCACACAAAAAAGGCGCTTCTGCTGAAGAGCTGCGCGCAAAGAAGGATGAGATGATGGCCACCATCTACAACATCCTTTGCATCTGCATTGGCAAACCGCCGAAGACCTTTGACTTCGAGTGGAGAGACAAAGATGGCAACTTCTATCGTGACTGCGGCCTGACCCCGAAACAGTTCTATGAGAAGTATGTCGATGTCAATGTAGACGACTACATCAGCTTGATCAACGCTCCAACAGAGGACAAACCTTTCTACAAGAGCTACAGCGTCAGCTATCTGGGCAACGTTAAGGAAGGTCGCCCTGTAAAATATGTCAACCTGCCAATCGAGGAGCTCAAGAAAGCTGCCATTGCACAGATGCAGGCAGGCGAACCGGTATGGTTTGGATGCGATGTCGGCAAGCGCGGTTCCCGCACCGGCGGTATCCTGGATCTGGACATCTACAATCTGGATGGCCTGTTTGGCACCCATTTCGGCATGAACAAGGCAGAGCGCCTGGACTATGGCCAGAGCTTGATGACCCATGCGATGGTATTCCAGGGCGTCAACCTGGATGAGAACGGCAAGCCAAACCGCTGGAGAGTAGAAAACAGCTGGGGCGAGGATGCCTGCAAAGACGGTTACTATGTTATGACCGACGATTGGTTCAACGAGTACACCTATCAGATCGTTGTCAACAAGAAATATCTGCCAAAAGAGGTTCTGGACATCTACGCTTCCGAGCCAAAGATGCTGGAGCCATGGGATCCAATGGGTTCTCTGGCAGAATAGTATTTGCCAATTAAAAAGGAGGAGCAACTGCTCCTCCTTTTTTTGTGTTTTTTGGGGGTGAAACGATCACATCAAAGGTGCGAAGGCGCGCAGCATCGAACGCAGAATGCGGACAGGTGCCTTGACTGCGGCGACCTTCTCGAGGGTGATTTCCTCGCAGATATTTTGTGTGCGCAGGATGTCGTCCTTTACCTGTGCCACAACCGGAGAGAGGTAAAATGCAACGCCGCACTCAAAGTGGAGGTAAAAGCTGCGAAAGTCCACATTGGTGGTGCCGACCACTGCCGTTGTGTCATCCGAGACAAACATCTTGGCGTGGATAAATCCAGGTGTATATTCGAAGATGCGGACCCCCGCCTCCAGAAGCTGCTTGTAATGTGAGCGGGTCACCATGTGCACATACCATTTGTCGGGGACATGCGGGGTGATAATGCGCACATCCACCCCGCTCTGTGCTGCAAGGCAGATGGCGGTGAGCATCTCATTGTCCAAAATCAGGTATGGCGTTGTGATGTAAACATATCGGCGTGCGTGGTTGAGAATCTGCATATAGACGTGCTCCGCAAGGTTGCAGGAATCCAGAGGGCTATCTCCGTACGGCTGCACAAAACCGGAGCAGGTGTAGTGCTCGGTGGGGAGGAAGTCTGCAAGCGAGAGGGTTTCGCGGCAGCTAAACTGCCAGAGCTCCAGAAACATCTCGCTCAAACCCAGCACCGCCTCACCGCGCAGCAGCACGGCGGTATCTTTCCAATGGCCGTACCGTTCCTGCTCGTTGATGTATTCATCTGCGAGGTTGATGCCGCCGGTGAAGCCGACGTTGCCGTCGATGACACAGATCTTTCGGTGGTCGCGATAGTTGGTTGCTGCATTGAGCTGGGGGTGGAAGGGGTTGAAGATGCCGACCTCAAATCCCTTTTGGCGCAGGTAGTCCGGGTAGAGTGCCGGCAATGTTGTCACACAGCCGACGTCGTCGTAGAGGATGCGGATTTGGACGCCGTGGTCGCGGCGCTGTTCCAGCACCTTAAAGATGGAGTCCCACATCTTGCCGGGGTGGATGATGAAGTACTCGAGCAGGATAAATTTTTGCGCCTTTCGCAGCTCTTCCAGCAATTTGGCATAAAATGCCTCTCCGCTCGGGAAGTATTCCACCTCGGTGTTTTCGTAGAGATTAAAGCCGGAAACCCGCTGGATATATCCGGCCTGCCGTGCGAGCATGGGGTAGCGCGCTGCAAGGCGGTCGATCGGCTGCTCTCCCGGTTTAGGGGCCAGAACAGGCTGACCGTGGTCGCGGTGAAACAGCGACTGGGTGTACCGCTCGATCTGCTGGGCCATGCGGCGGCTGTTGCGCTTCATGCCGAACATCAGATAGAAGATGCCGCCGACAAGAGGCACCGCCATAATCAGGATGATCCACGAGATTTTATAGGAAGGGTTGTCCTCTCTGGGGAGGATACACAGCACCATGAGAAAGCTTAAAAACTTAAAGATGATACTGACCCAATATTGGCGGGTGCCAAGCTCTACCAGGGCATACAGCAGGACAAACAGCTGGAGCAGGATGAGCACTCCGACGATGAACAGGCGGCTGGTGAGAACCTTGAGCAGCCGTTTTTTGCCGGAACGGCGGGTGGGGATGGCGTTCTTTTGAATATGGGCGCGCATAATGGGGGTTCCTTTCAATTCAATCTGTAAAGTTGTGCACTCTGCACCTTAGGAGGAGTATGCTTGCGGATAGGCCTGCTGCGCCATGTTGCGCAGCTGCTCGATCATCGGCAAGCCTTTTAGGCGTATGGCAGAAAAATCGACTGGATACAGCGCACCGCTGCGCACAGCGGGGGTATCGGCATAGATCTCGCTGTCGATGATCTGCTGTGGATCGATGCTGCTGTCATAAAAGATGATTTCAGGTTGCAGAGCTTCCTGTTCGACCTGCGGGTATTTCCACCGGGAACCGAGTTCGCCGAGGTTGAGCAGGCCCATCTGGCTGAGAAGCTGTCCTTCAAAGGTTTCTCCGGTGGCCATGGTAAGGGGGAGTCTGGTGAGCAAAATTGCCTTTTTGGGGGTGGCCACCCGCACATATTCGGCTGCGGGAGAGATTGCTGCGTCCAGAGATTGCTGGTATTGATCCCAGAATTGCTGTGCCCGTGAAGCACCATCCGAACCATAGCAGAGGGTGAACAACTGCTGGTAGCGGGTTTTCAATTCCTCCAGCGTCTGTGGCTGCGAGAAGGTGATGACCTGAAAGCCGGCCTCTTCCAGCTGTGTTAAGCTGCTTTGACGCATCTGGCTGGAAACCAGCACCCAATCGGGTCGGGCGGAGGTGATGGCTTGGATGTCGGGATCGAGAGCCGTTCCACAGTTGGAGGCACCGGAGGAAGAGACCCCGGCGGGGGCGTCGGAACACAGGGTACCGATGGTGTTTGCCACCCCCATATCCTCCAGAGCCTGCGCAAGGTCAGCGGACAGCACGGCGAAGGAGCGGGGTTTGGAAGAAACCAGGTAATCTTCTTCCCCGATCTCCAACCGGACGGGGAAGGATTCAGTTTGGGTCAATTCTGAATAATTCTGCACCTGTTGGGTCTGCGTATTGGAGCAGGAGCCCAAAAGCAGTGTGGCGCCAAACAGCAGCGCCGACAGCAACATTTTTTTTATTCTCCGTTTCATCCCACAAAATCCTTTCCAAATAGGGTTGCGGACAGCCTTTTTCAGCTGCCGCGGCAGGGGCCAAAATTTAAAGCAGGAACAGTCCGACAAGAAAGCCTGCGGCAAGGCCAACAACGACGATGGCGATCCAGAACCAAGGGCTCTGGGACAATTCCCGATTTGCGTGATCCTTTTGCTTCATAGTATCTCTCCTCTTAAAAAAACACAAACCTCTAGAATTATTATATCATGGGACAGGGCGTTTTTCTATTCCCTTGCCGACGAAATCTTTTTGATGTGTTGGGAGGAGGAGAGAGGGCGAGGAGGCGTAATTGCTGAGCAATTGCTGGGCAAAGAGGCTGCAAAAGCGCCTATTATGCAAAAAGCCCGAGTCAAGATGACTCGGGCTTTTTGGTGCGGATAACAGGACTTGAACCTGCACGGGAAACCCACTAGAGCCTAAATCTAGCGCGTCTGCCAATTCCGCCATATCCGCATAGCTTATTTATTATCTGTCTCTTATACACATCTCC
>ENA-OYXB01000051-OYXB01000051.1-human-gut-metagenome-genome-assembly--contig:-NODE-51-length-35932-cov-8.760348_pt1 | contig 35932 bp, 24 predicted proteins | sample MGYA00244176_ERZ653409 | MGnify/ENA primary metagenome ERZ653409 (study PRJEB26926, sample SAMN06164912) | human gut metagenome | biome: ENVO:00009003; feature: ENVO:2100002; material: ENVO:00002003... | reverse complement strand
GTAGAGAGGTCTCGTGGGCTCGGAGATGTGTATAAGAGACAGTTCCAGGACAGCTATCCAAAGCAGAGGAAAGTTTTGAGAAACTTTCCTCTGCTTTTTTCTTGCCTTTTCGGTACAAAGCAAAACCGGCTGCCGCGCAAGCAATGCGCGGCAGCCGGTTCTTTTATGGTTTTGAATGGTCGGGGTTTACTTTCTTCTGGGAGCCTTTTCTCTTTTTGCCGGTGAACTTTTCAATCAGCAAATCGGCTACATCTCCCAGGAACTCAATGCAAAGATCCAGCAGGACAGACACAAAAGGCACCTCCCTGCTTTAATAGTTGCGCCGGTTGTCCTCTGCCTTTGCGGCGGCGACCATCTTCATCTCGATCCAGCGCTCCTTGGTGATGAGCACCTGGCGGGGCTTGCTGCCTTCGAACGGGCCGATGATCCCCTTTTCCTCCATGGCGTCCATCAGGCGGGCGGCACGGGCGTAGCCGAGCTTTAAGCGCCGCTGCAGCATCGAGGTAGAGGCTTGTCCGGTCTCGACCACAATCTCAATGGCGCTGGGCAGCATCTCGTCCTCGTCCGAGAAACCGCCGCCGTCCTCCTTATCCTTGCCCTTCTTTTTGTCTGCGACGGCGTGGCGGTCGATTTCCTGCAAGATCTGCTCGTCATAGGTCATCTGTTGGCCGGATTGTTTGATAAACTCGACAATCCGCTCCACCTCTCCGTCGGTGACAAAGCAGCCCTGCACGCGGGTCGGCTTGGAGGCGCCGATAGGAGAGAAGAGCATGTCGCCGCGGCCTAAGAGCTTTTCTGCACCGCTTGCGTCCAAAATGGTGCGGGAGTCGATCTGCGAGGAGACCGCGAAGGCGATGCGGGACGGGATGTTGGCCTTGATGACGCCGGTGATGACGTCGACCGACGGGCGCTGGGTAGCGATGACCAGGTGCATGCCGGCGGCGCGGGCCATCTGCGCCAGGCGGCAGATCGAGTCCTCCACCTCGCCGGGAGCGGCCATCATCAGGTCTGCCAGCTCATCGATGATGATGACGATTTGCGGCATTGGCTTGACGCCGTTCTTTTCGGCGGCTCGATTGAAGCCGGCCATGTCACGCACGCTGTAGTCCTTAAAGAGCTGGTAGCGGTTGAGCATCTCGTTGACCGCCCAGGAAAGGGCACCAGCGGCCTTTTTCGGGTCGGTGACGACCGGAATAAGCAGGTGCGGGATGCCGTTATAGATGCCCAGTTCCACCATCTTCGGGTCGATGAGCAGCAGCTTTACCTGCTGTGGAGTGGAGTGGTAGAGCATGCTGACGATCAGCGAGTTGATGCACACCGATTTACCGGAACCGGTGGAGCCGGCGATCAGGGTGTGCGGCATCTTGGCAAGGTCCGCAATGGTCACCTTGCCGGCAATGTCGCGGCCCAGGGCAACCGCCAATGGGCTTTTGGCCTGCTGAAATTCCGGGGAATCGATGATCTCCCGGATCGAGACAGTGCTGATGACCTTGTTGGGCACCTCGATGCCGACAGCGGGTTTATTTGGAATCGGCGCTTCGATGCGCACACCGGAGGCGGCGAGGTTCAAGGCGATATCGTCGGCAAGATTGGTGATCTTGCTGATCTTGACGCCGGCAGACGGCTGCAATTCGTAGCGGGTGACGGCCGGGCCGCGGGCAATGTCGATGATGCGGGTCTGTACGCCGAAGCTTTGCAGGGTGGAGACTAGCTTTTCAGCGTTGGAACGCAGTTCCTCCTGCAGGTTTTCTTCGTTTGGCTTTTCGATCTCGTTGAGAATGTCAATGGGGGGTGGGGTATAGGGTGGTTCTTCCGGCTCCTCCGGTTCTGGCTTGTCGACCGAATGGGAGGCACCCTCCAAACTCATGCCCTGGGCTTTGATCTGCTCTGCCGGGACCTCTATGATCTCATGGGACATCTCTTTGCGCGCGGCTTTTGGTGGCTCAGGCAAAAGATCGACGATTTCGGGCTCCTGCTCTTGGAGATCCGAGACAACCTGTTCCCCTTGTTGATCATCCTCCTGTGGCTGTTCTGTAGCGGTATTCTGACCAAAGTGGAAGTCCTCCGGGGCGATGAGATCGTCCTCTTGAGTTTCGGCATCCTCCCAGGAAAGGCCGGTTTGTTGGACATCTCCGAGATTTTCCTCGAACAGCTTCATAGTTCGGTTCATCTGCTCGGAGTCGGCCACCGGCTCGACGGGTGCAGAAGGCATATTGGACTTTAAGGTGTGGAGTACCGTTTGATCTTCCTTTGCAAGGGAAGGTTTGCCGGAGGCCACGCGGTGAATGAGATCGTCCAGATAGGGCGAATTGACCGGCTCCTCACAGCTGGCAGTGTCGTCACATCCAGCCGGTTCATCAGGAGAGGGAGCTGCATCAGAGGGCGGATTCCAGAAGGCCTCCGTTCCCACCGCTTCCTGCAATTCGTCTCGCTGGGCTGCAATCTGACGGCTGCGTTCCTCTTCCTTTTGCTTTTGTTCCGATCGCTCTCGAAAGAGTTTTTCCTTGATGGCGGCGCGGCCTTTGATCGTCTTATCCTGCTGGGCTTGTTGAAGCTGTTGGAGCTGTTCTTCCTTTTTGCGCTTGGCGCTGAAAAAGCTGCTGGGGTTGAAGCTCTCGGTCAACAGTGGGGGTTCATCGTCCGGATTTTCCTGATCGGAAACGGGAATATTGATGTTAAAGCGCGGCTTTTCCTTATCCTGCTCCATCTGTTCCTGGCGCAGCTGGCGCTGTTGATTGCGGATCTCGGAGTGTGCGACATACACCTCTTCCATCTTTTTCATCGGTTTCTGGGCGGATTGGTAGAGGCCGATGAGCGTCCCTCCCGTGAGCACCATGAGCACGACAAACACAAGCAATACCATGGTTACCTTGGCGCCTGTCGGGCCAAACCAATACAGCAACGGCAATCCGAAGATGCCGGAGACGGCGCCCCCGCCGTGTCCGTCGATGCCGTTTTGAAACAGGGTGAGGAATTTTTCAATCAAGTTTCCGTTGGGGATGCCGGAACCAAAGACCTGGGTCGCTCCGCTGAGCAGACAGATCAGCAACATGGTCTGCCATACCTTGTGACCGACTAGTCCCACCGGTTTGTCCAGAGTGGTCATGATGGAGATGTAAAAGAGCAGAGGGGCAATGAGGTAGGCGCTCCATCCAAACATGCCGAGGAAGAAATTATGTATCCATTTCCAGACGTTTTGTCCCTCCACTAAAGTGGTTGCAAGGATAAAGACGGCCACCGCAAAGACGACAATCGCCCAAAACTGCTGGCGAGAGCGCTCTTCGCGGTTTTTCTGTTCCTTTTGACTTGCCGCCGCACTCTTGCTGCGGGATGAAGATTTCTTTGCTGCCATATCATCTCTCCTTCTTGTTGCCGGGCACAATATTCCCTTGCCGGCGTGTGTCTTATGAAAATGCGATGAAGGTTTTTTGTCGGGGATATGTAGCGCGCCGGGCGCGCTGAAATTTTATGGGAATGGAAAGGTTTTTGGAATATAGGGTACAGGTTTTGCAGGGGAGAGCTCTTTGCCCAGGAAATCGGCGGGGTTTGTGGAGATGATGCGCTCCACAAAGAGCTGTCCGTTTTGTACCGTACCCTCGACGGTGCAGGTGGGGGAAAGCTGAATGGTCTGCCGCGGCAGAACGTCCGGTTTCCAGTCGGCGAACATCTGTTGCATCGCCACAACAGGGGTAATGGAGTGGAGGATCATTTTGCCTTTGCCCCCTTTGCCTTGTGCTTTTTGGGGGCGTTGGTTTTGCCCTCGATCATCCCGTACAGGCAGGCGATTGCTTCGCTGAGTCCGCCGAGATGGTCGATTAAGCCCTCTTCCACCGCTTTTTCGCCATCGAGTACCGTGCCGACATCCATCACCAGTTCACCGGTATTCATCATCAAGCGGCGAAAATCTTTCGAGGAGATTTTCGAGTTGTCGGTGACAAAGCGCACGATGCGCTCCTGCATCCGATCAAAATAGGAGAGCGTCTGCGGTACACCCAGCACCAGCCCGTTCATCCGCACCGGATGGACCGTCATGGTGGCCGAGGGCGCGATAAACGACTGCTTTGCGCTGCACGCCAGCGGCACGCCGATCGAGTGGCCGCCTCCCAATACCAGCGAGACGGTCGGCTTTTTCATCCCGGAAATTAACTCTGCGATGGCAAGTCCCGCCTCCACGTCTCCGCCGACGGTGTTTAAAATAATCATCAGTCCCTCGATGGAGGGGTCCTGTTCGATGGCCACTAACTGCGGGATGACGTGTTCGTATTTGGTGGTTTTATTTTGTGGGGGAAGGATATAGTGCCCCTCAATCTGCCCGACAATAGTCAGGCAGTGGATGGTGTGTTTTGCCTTGGTCATGGTGACCGAACCGGTTTGCAGAATCTGATGGGTTTGGGTGAGCTCGTCTTCCGACAGTTCCTCCGCAAGCTCTTCGGTGTCGTTTGCAGCCTGATTGACCGGCTGCATCGGTTGTTTTTTCTTTCGGCCCATTGCCGCACCTCCCTGGAAGGATTCATCTAGTTGAGTATTCTTCCAAAGTAGTATCTGCAAAGTGCCGCAGATTATACCCCTAAAACTGCTCTTTTTATTATAAACGGAATCGGCGGACGAATCAACCGAAGAAGAGCGGATGATGTCGCCATTTTTGTAAAGAAACTAAAAAAATTTGCCCATCCACAGGGATGGGCAAAGGAACAACAAGGCGATCAAAGCGTTTTAAACATGAGGATTTCTTGCAGGCAGCTACCGTCTTTGAGGTGAATGGCGTTGGGGCGGGCGCCATATTGGACAAAGCCAAACTTTTTATATAACTGGATGGCGCGGTCGTTGCCCTCCATAACTTCCAGTTCCAACTGTTCGATGCCATTTTCCTTTGCGATGCGGATCAATTCCTCGAACATTGCGGTGCCGATGCCAAGATGCCAATATTTTTGGATCAGGGAGATACCCAGATCAGCGCGGTGACGGTTTTTGTAGAGCTTGTTGCCGGAGATAGAACAATTTCCGGCAATTTCTCCCTCCACTTCGCAAGCGATCATCAGAGAATTGGGAAAGTCTATCTCCTTTTGCAAAAAGTCTGCTTCCTGTTCGACTGTGAGGGTAAATTCTTCCGGGTAACGAAGAAGATATGGAGTTTCCGAATAGCAGGTTTTCATGTACTGGATCATTCCGGCAGCGTCCTGCGGTGTGGGCTGGCGGAACAGCGCAGTGCGGCCGTCCCGCAGCTGGATTGTCTTTTGCTGGTATTGCATTCTGGCACCTCCTTATGACAGAAAGCGGGAGAAGGAAAATGCACCCTTCTCCCGCAAACATAAGCGAAACGATTTTTATGCTTTGTCGATCGAACCGAACAGCTCCATCTTTTCTTTTACCTTTGCCTTAATTGCTTCAAAGCCCGGTTTGAGAACCTTTCTTGGGTCGAAGCCTTTTGGCTGCTGGTCCTTGTCCTCTTCAAAATATTTGCGGGTAGCAGCAGTAAATACGATCTGGCATTCGGTGTTGACGTTGATCTTGGAAACGCCCTTGCTGATGGCATCCTTTACCATGTCGTCCGGGATGCCGGTGCCACCGTGCAGGACAAGCGGCATTGTGCCGGTCTTTTCCTGAATCTTTGCCAGCACGTCCAGACGCAGGCCAGGCCAGTTTGCAGGATATACGCCGTGGATGTTGCCGATGCCGGCAGCCAGCATGTCCACACCCAGCTCGCAGATCTTTGCGCACTCGTCTGGATCAGCGATCTCGCCGCCGCCCAGTACGCCATCTTCCTCGCCGCCGATCGCGCCGACTTCCGCCTCTACCGAGATGCCCTTGGAGTGAGCCAGAGCCACAATCTCTTTGGTCTTGGCGACGTTTTCTTCGATGTCATATTTGGAGCCGTCGAACATAACCGAGGAAAATCCCTTTTCGATGCACTCTTTTGCGGCCTCATAGCTGCCGTGGTCCAGATGCAGTGCAACTGGAACGGTGATGTTCAGCTCTTTGAGCATGCCGTTTACCATGCCGACAACGGTGCTGTAACCGCCCATGTATTTTCCAGCTCCTTCGGATACGCCGAGGATGACTGGGGAATTGTTCTCCTGCGCAGTGAGCAGAATGGCTTTGGTCCACTCGAGGTTATTGATGTTGAAATGGCCTACAGCATATTTGCCGGCCTTTGCCTTATCCAGCATTTCTTTTGCAGAAACTAACATAGAAAATTCCTCCTTAATGTAAAACGCCGTCCCTTTGCGGATGCGGTTTTGGTGGGAACGTCTGTTACCCCTATTATAAACAATAACGCTGCGAAAATCAATTGCTTTTCGCCTGTGTTGTTCCTGCGTAAGCTTTGGGAAAGAGAGAAGCACCTATCTGTACGGAATGTGAACAAATAGGAAAATTTGCTGAAGGAAAGGCTTTTTTCGACCGTTTTTTGTTGACTTTTCAGTATAATGGGCATAAAATATAAATGGGAATATATTTAATTTGTACAGATTTTGACCTTGGAAATCACATGAAATATGACAGATATTAGAAAGGATGATTGGGATGAACTATCTTGATACATACAATGTCTGGAAATCAAAGAAGCTGGAGGATCCGGACCTCATCGCCGAAATGCAGGAGATTGAGGGCAACGATCATGAAATCAAAGAGCGCTTTATCAAGGCACTGGAGTTTGGTACAGCGGGTCTGCGCGGCATCTTAGGTGTTGGAACCAACCGCATGAATATCTACACCGTTGCGCTGGCCACCCAGGGTATGGCGGATTATGTCAAGGGAAAGTTTGAGCATCCGTCGGTTGCCATCGCCTATGACAGCCGCATCAAGAGTGACCTGTTTGCAAACATCACCGCGAGGGTCTTTGCAGCAAACGGAGTCAAAGCTTATCTGTTTAAGGAACTGATGCCCACCCCAACTTTGTCCTTTGCGGTGCGCCAGCTGCATTGCAGCGCGGGTATCGTCATCACAGCCAGCCACAATCCTTCCAAGTACAACGGCTACAAGGCCTACGGGGAGGACGGCTGCCAGCTCAATCCACAGGCGGCAGCCAAGGTGCTGGAGCTGGCCAGCAAGACCGATATCTTTGATGGGGTCAAAAAGATTTCCTTTGAAGAAGGAATGCGCACCGGCATGATCGAGTACATTCCCGATCAGCTCATCGACGAGTATCTGGATCGCGTCTTTGCGCTGCGTGTCAGCAAAAACCCAGTGGAGAAGAGCAGCCTCAAGGTTGTATATACTCCGCTCAACGGCACCGGCAACAAGCTGGTCCGCCGGATTTTGCAGCGCATCGGCATCGAGGACGTCACCGTTGTGCCAGAGCAGGAGAAACCGGATGGAAACTTCCCAACCTGCCCATACCCGAACCCGGAGGAAAAATCCACCTTGCAGCTGGGCATTGAGCTTTGCAAAAAGCTTGACGGCGATCTGGTGCTCGCCACCGACCCGGATGCAGACCGTGTGGGCATTGCAGTCAACCACCACGGGGAGTTTATCCTGCCAACCGGCAACGAAGTCGGTGTATTGATGCTCGATTACATTGCAAAGCAGCGCATCTCTCAGGGTACGATGCCAAAGAATCCGGTGGCGGTCAAGTCCATCGTCTCCACCCCGCTGGCCGATGTTGTGGCCAAGAGCTACGGTGTGCAGATGATCAACGTGCTCACAGGATTTAAATATATCGGCGAACAGATCACCCTGCTGGAGCAGAAGGGTGAGGAAAACCGCTTCCTGCTCGGCTTTGAGGAAAGCTACGGCTACATGACTGGCGGCCACGTCCGTGACAAGGATGCGGTGAACGGTTCGATGATTATCTGTGAGATGGCTCAGTACTATAAACGCCAGGGCAAGACGCTGATTGATGCGCTCAACGACATCTTCTCCCGCTTCGGAGTCTATGCTTCTAAAGTGAAGGGATACACCTTTGAGGGCACCGAGGGTATGGACAAGATGACCGGCATTATGAAGCGACTGCGCGAGAACCCGCCAAAGGCCTTCTCCGGCTACAAGGTATTGGCGTGCGCCGACTATCTGATCTCCAAACGCAAAGATTTCCGTACCGGTGGAGAGGCGGACATTGCGCTGCCATCCTCCAATGTACTGGAGTACAATTTGGAGAACAACCTGAAGGTCATCATTCGGCCATCCGGCACCGAGCCAAAGATCAAAGTATACCTGACCATTGTCACCAATGACAAGCAGCAGATTCCGATGATCGAGCAGCGCCTGTTTGACGCCACTGACCTTTTAATGATGTAAAATCTTATAATGAAAAGCCAGGACCGCAAGTCCTGGCTTTTTTTAGGCTTTTGGGAGAATACAAACCAAAAAGAACGGGCATTCTGTAAAATTTATGTAAAGGCAAAGTAAAATATTTGCTTAAATTTTTCATAGAGAGTGTGCAACTTCACTATTGCATTTCTCAAAGAGCTTGCCTATAATAAAAATTATCTAGTTTCTTTGGCCGCCCGGAGCCGGCATGATCGGACGGGATGGAAAGAGCAATCTTATCAAGTAAAGGATGTGTATCATGAGAAAATCATACGAAATGGACATGTGTAACGGTCCAATTTTGAGCAAGATCTTGCTCTTTTCGATTCCACTGATGATCTCCGGTATCCTTCAGCTGCTGTTCAATGCGGCCGATATTGTAGTTGTCGGACGTTTCACCGGCAGCGAGGCGATGGCCGCGGTTGGCTCGACCGGCGCGTTGATTAACCTCATCATCAACCTGTTTGTCGGCATCTCGGTCGGTGCAAATGTTGTGGTTGCCCGCAATTATGGCGCCAGAGACTATGACGGTGTACACGGAGCGGTACACACCTCCGTCTTGACTGCCTTGGTCGGCGGCGTATTTTTGATTTTTGTGGGTATTCTTTTGGCGCGCCCCATGCTCGAGCTGATGGGTACACCAGACAACGTCATCAACCTTTCGGTGCTGTATATGCGCATCTACTTTGTCGGTATGCCCTCCTTTATGTTGTATAACTTTGGCTCTGCTATTCTGCGCGCCATCGGCGATACCAGACGTCCGCTTTACTTTTTAACGCTGGCAGGCGTCATCAACGTCGTGCTCAATTTGTTCTTTGTCATCGTTTTCAATATGGGTGTAGCGGGTGTTGCTCTGGCCACCATTATTTCCCAGACTGTTTCGGCGGTACTCGTTCTGCTGTGCCTGATGAAGATGGAGGGACCGTGCCATCTCGACTTTAAACACCTCAAGTTCCATCTCGATCAGTTGATGCAGATGCTGCGCATCGGTCTTCCAGCAGGCTTACAGGGCATTGTATTCAGCCTTTCCAACGTGCTGATTCAGTCGTCGGTCAACTCCTTCGGTTCGCAGGTTATGGCGGGAAACACCGCAGGCAGCAACATCGAGGGCTTTGTATACAACGCCATGAATGCGGTATATCAGACTTCGTTGAGCTTCACAAGCCAGAATATGGGTGCTAAGCGCTTTGACCGCATCACCAAGATTCTCTTTGAGTGCCTGTTTGTCGTTTCGGCGATCGGTATCATCCTCGGCGGCGGCGCCTATCTGATGGCTGACCACCTGTTGGGCATCTATACCTCCGATCCAGAGGTTATTTCCTACGGAATTACCCGTATGAGTTACTGCTGTGCGACCTATTTCCTGTGCGGATTGATGGACGTCATGGTCGGCAGCATCCGCGGTATGGGGTACTCGATTATGCCGATGCTGGTTTCGTTGACCGGTGCATGTGCGTTCCGAGTTGTCTGGATTTTTACCGTTTTCCAGTTCAACCGAACCCTCGACTGCCTGTATGTCTCCTACCCAATCTCCTGGATCTTGACCGCCGGTGTACATATGATTTGTTTCTTTGCGGTTCGCAAGAAGGCCTTTGCCCGAGCCGCAGCGGCCTAGATTCCCCAGAGTACATTTAACGAAAAAGCAAGGGAAGCTTGCAAATAAAAGGCAGAAAAAACCTCCCATTGGGAGGTTTTTTCTGCCTTTAAAAATAGCGAGCGGCGCTCTATTTTTGGGGATCAATCCACCCTTTCCCTTTGACAATCCTCGACAATTGTTTTATAATACATTTTACATTCTTTTTCCTTTTATTTGATGGTTTGACGAAAAAAGGGGCAACCTCTTCGTTTCACGATCAGAGAACATCCCAGGGATGTAAATTTTCTGTTTAGAAAGGAACTTTGTAAAACATGGCCCGTATACGAGACTTTGTGCGGCGGCATATTTCCAAGCAGGACTCCTCGCTTGTCCTGCTGATGCTCATCACTCCGGCCACCGCGTTCTATCTGATGCAGTTTGTCTACTGCGGCAACCTTCCGTGGAACTATTCTCCCCGGGTGCTGCTGGCAAACTACCTGTGCATCGGAGTGGTACACTTTACCCTCTGTGCACTGACCAACTACATCGTTTTGTGCAGCCTTCTCACCCACCTTCTGTGCTTTTTATGGGGGCTTGCAAACTACTATGTTTCGCTTTTCCGCGGAACCCCCATCCTTCCCTGGGACTTCACAGCTCTGGGCACCGCCGCGGCGGTGGCTGACAGCTATCGCTTCTCCCTCAACTTTCAGGTGGCAGTGGGGTTGCTGGTCCTGGCAGCGATGATTTTTGTGCTGCGCAAAAGGTTACTTTCCGGGCGCTTTCGCCATTCCCAAAACCGCCTTCGCCTGCGTGCGGGTTATCTATGTGTCATCGCCGCCTGTGCTTATCCGGTACTGCGCCCCGCGGCGCTGGAAAGCTTTGGCATCAACACCGACGTTTGGGACCAGAGCGGTTCCTACTCGCAGGACGGGGCGCTGGCAGTCTTTCTGCGAAACACCCAGTTTATGTCGGTACAGCAGCCGCAGGACCCATCCAGCGAGCACATCGAGCAGCTTGCAGATAGTGTGACGCCCCATCAACCGGCAGTCGAAACCGATACCCGTCCGAATATCATCGCCATCATGAACGAATCGTGGGCCGACTTCGAGGACTTCGGAAATCTTTCGTTGAGCCAGAGCGTCACCGATTACATCGATTCGCTGGACAACTGTATCTTTGGGCACACCTACACGTCGGTCTTTGGAGCAGGAACCAGCGCGAGCGAATTTGAATTTTTGACAGGCAATTCGATGGCCTTCCTGCCATCGGGCAGCATACCCTATCAGCAGTATATCCTGGAGAAGAGCGACTCCTTGGCCTCGCTTTTAAAGCAAAATGGGTACCGCACTTTGGCGGTGCACCCCGGCGAGCGCACCTCCTGGCAGCGCAATCAGGCCTATCCGCTGTTGGGGTTTGATGAATTTAAGTGCATAGACGATATGAATGTGCCCCTTACCCAGGAGCACGGTTATGTCAGCGACCAATCTTCCTTTGATCAAATTGTGTATGAGTTTGAGCACAAGGACCCGGATGAGCGGCTGTTTCTCTTTAACGTCACCATCCAGAATCACGGCAGCTATACGGTGGAGGACTATCCCGCCGAGGTGTTCCTGACCGATGAGCCGGGGAAATATCCGATGGCGGAGCAGTATTTGACCCTCGCAAACAAAACCGATGAGGCATTCAAGACGCTGGTGGACTATTTCAGCCAGCAGGACGAACCGACCATCATCTTGATGTTCGGCGATCACCAGCCGTCGGTTGAACAGGAATTTTTGGACAAAGCGTACGGCGTTACCCAGGATGAGATGACGATGGAGCAGTACATGGACAAGTACAAGACTCCGTTTTTAATCTGGGCAAACTACGACCTGCCGGACGACGAGATCCCGACGACCAGCCTGAACTTTTTGGGACAGTACCTGCTCTCCTATGCCGGCATCGAAAATTCGGTGTATGGGGATTATCTGGAAAATTTTCAGGAAGTTTTGCCGGCCATGACCTTTGTGGGGTACATAGACCGCGACGGCAAGGCTTACAGTCACCTCGAGCAAAACGGCTATACCGAGATAATCGAAGATTATCGGGCCTTTGCCTATGACAACCTATTTGGCGCACAGACCCGCCACGACGAATATTATCAGGCACGAGAATAATAAAAGAGCATCGAAAAAGGGCTTTCCCCTATTGGGGAAAGCCCTTTTTTTATTGGACAGAGGTGCCGGGGTAGTAGTGGGTGAGGATATCCACATAATTCCACCCCTGCATAGCGTAGTAGTCTGCGCCCTGTTGGCTCATGCCCACGCCGTGGCCATAGCCGTAGGTGGTGAAGGTAAAACTGCCGTTGTGGTACTCCACCTCAAATGCAGCGGAGTTGATCAGCGAGTGCAGCATATTTTCCCGCACCTTTCGGCCGGTGACCCGCTGTCCGCACACCTGGATGCTGTCGACATAGAGCCCATTGATGTACTGGGGATCGGAGAACCAGTCTTCCGGGTCGCCGTAATCGTACGGGTCGGTCTGGCAGTACTCCTCGATGTAGTCGGCGATCTCCTGTTCGGAGAAGGTTTTAGTGGCGCCGTAGGCCTTTAACGTGGTGTCGCCGGGGCTGTCTACGCTGACAAGGTAAGGCAGGTAGCTTCCCCATACATGCTCGGCATCCATCGATTGTCCGGCATTGGATGCACAGTAGGTGGCGTTGATGTAGGAACCGTTATAGTAGATGGCCTGTCCCAATACGGCGTCCACTGCGCTTTGTACGGCGGAGGAGACGTTGGAGCTGGAAGCAACCCACGGACTAATGCCCTGCTGATTGTTGTAGAGGACATAGGTGTAGGCGGCGACCGCCTGTGCTTTGAGCGCTTCTGGCTGGAAGGTCGGTCCCATCTCGGCCTGTACAATCTGTGCGACGATCTGACGGGCAGATCCTCGGGTGGTTTTGCCATCGATCTTGACCGAAAGCTCTTTGCCCGCCTGGGAGGAGGTGCTCTGTGAACTGTCCTCCTCACCCGCTTCTTCCTCTTCCTGGTCTGCCAGCTGCGTGCTCTGGGAGAGGCTGGAGCCGGTTTGCTGCTTGGACGGTTCGTCCTGCTTTTGCAGCTGTTCTATCGAGGCGTGCAGGTCCTCTATATCCGCGACGGCCTGCTGGTCGATCTCTTCAACGGCAAGGACGTTGATGCCGGTGTCCTCGGCGGGCGTTGTCTGCGCTGGGGGATCGGGTTGCTCTGAAGTTTCCGGGGCCGGAGCGAGAGCCTGAACCGCTTCATCGGTTGCAGAAACTGTCCCGGAGGAGTTGGTCTGGGGTTCGGCTTCTTCTGGAGGAGACGTTTGCTGTGTGGGCGAAGCCTCGGCGTACTTGGTGTCCTCCAACTCATTAAAGCCGCCGGTCTGTCCGGTGTCCAATTCGGTATCGGCCACCGACATCGGCATGCTGTCCTCAAGCAGTTCCTGTGGCTGTTCTGCTAAAGCAGAGATCACATCGCTGTCGTCCAGGACAACCTGTGCAGAGTAGTGCGGCAGGGCGGCTTTGAGTGCAGCCTCATCCGGTTTGGTGCCCCCGAACAGCTGATACCAGATGTCTGGATACAGAGGATTGGGGTTCATTGCGGCCTGTGAAGTGTCCACCGATTCGCTCTCACCGTCGCGGACCTTTCGGGCGACGATGACAAACCGCGCATCCTGGAACTCATAGGAGCAGGTGGAGAGGGTGAGCAGCTGATCGGACGGCAAGACATCCACGCCGGTATTGATGATGCTGCGGATGAGCACGTCGTCGATGTATTCCTGCGCTTCCTGGGAGTCCTTGGCGTCGATAAACTCGTGGTAGGGGAAAATTTCTCCGTGTTCCGAGTGGGTGTTGGTGTAGAAGATCGAGATGATCTTGTACTTGCCCTTGTGGTAGACGCTGTCAAACTGAACGACGGGGTGTTGCTGGTAATATTCCAGGCTAGTGTATCCTTTAAGAATGTTGAACATCTGGCCGTCGGTGCGGATGTTGTGACCATAGATGATGATGTTGGTGCTGGGTGCTTTCAGGTCGTCCGCCGCGTCGACGAATGGGACGGCATGTTCGCTGTATTCTCCCTCAAAGTTCATACGGTAATATTTGGTGTTGTCGGTCGTTTGTACAACAGGATAGTCCAGGTCGGTGCCGTCGATGCTGATCCAACCGACCACGTCGGGGTTAATTTCCCACAAGCCGGCAAAGGACTTATCGTAGTCATCGGGATAGCCAGAAGGGGCAAACAGTGTCGGGCTGTCGTAAACTTCGCGCAGCGATTCATAGTTGGCGCGGTTTTGGGCGGACTTATAATAGTAGTATCCAAGATAACCGATCGAGCCGATAAAGATCAGAATCAGGATGACAAGAAGCACCTTGACAACCGGAGAACGTCCCGAGCGGGTGGGTTTATCCTCCTGTTGTTTTTGGCTCTTCTGAGAGCGCTTGCGGGATTTTTTCTCGCGGCGGGAGGACTTTTTCTCGAACAGTTCCTCTTCCGGTTCCTCCTCGTCGACCACATACAGGTCGTCGTCCTCTTCGGGGAAATCGGCCGAATCGTCGTAGGCAGTTTGTGCAGGAGAGTAGCTAGTATAGTCGCTCTCGGATGCAGCCGCTGCCGAAGTGGCTACCGCGGCGGCGTTGGTTGCAAAGGCCGCGACTGGCTGTTTGCGGCGGCCAAACTTCTTTTCCACCGCGTGCAGACCCCGGGTGCCCAATCCAGAGATGGAGCTTACCTTGCCGCACTCGCTGCTCAGGTCCTCCAAAAAGCTGTTGCAGCACTGGCGGGAGGTGTGCTCGTCCTCTTTCAGGGCAATCAAACGAAGGACGGGACTTTCCTGTGTGCCGCCTAAAATCGGCAAAAACCCCTGTGCGCGCCGCTTTGCAGTGCGGTCGATGTAGTCCTCAACCTCCTCCAGTTTGCTGGGGAGAATCGGAATGTCTGCGGTCACTGCGCCCGGATAGAGTTTGTGCAGCAGCAGCGGGAAGAGCTGGTTTGCCACCAGGCGCAGCACCTCTTTAGAAGAGCCAGAGACAAGCGCCACACAGGCGTTTGGAAACAGCATGGCAAATCCTGCCTTTCCGCACCCGGGGTCGCTTAGTGGGACGGCATCCTGTGGGATGAGGGAACTTTGCAGCGATTGATTGGCCATGCGGCCGTTCTGGCTGAGATATTCGCGGATATCCTGTTGTGCCTGCTCGTCTTGGTGGAGGGGCTTATTAAATCCTTGAGCGAGGATTTCCCTGGCCTGCAGCGCAGGTGCATTGTCGACGATAAGCAGCAGACGGCAGCTTTTGAGGGATTGGCTGATCTGGTTGATCAGCTGTTGGCGGTCGGAGACCATCACCTCGTTGCCAAAATTCAGACCCAACAGCTCAAATTGTTCTTTGAGTGTAGGGTTCTGCTGGATCAGGCTGTACAGAGAGAATCCGGTATTTAATAGTAAAACCTTGTGATTCACCGGTTCATTCCTTCCTATCATAAAACCGGCAGGGACTGCCGGCTTTGATTTTGACACTCTCTGGATCGAGAGGGGGCTTGGATTGCCCATCAATCCGATTTTATTATAGAGGAATTGAGCAAATAGTGCAAGGCAGCGAGCGCAATTTTTACAAAATAGGAGGGAATAGAGGGCAACGGGGAGGGAGATTGTCCGGACATCGAATATTGGATATTGGATAGAATAAAAAAGACGATCAAAGTGCTTTCTTTTAAAATAATGAAAAAAGGAGGACTTTCCCAAAGGGAAAGTCCTCCTAAAAAACCTTTTGCCAGCACAGTTATGCTTTCTTCGCACAGGCCATTAGAGGCAATTGGTTCTCTCTTTAATTTCTTTCTGGATATGCTCGATAAATTCGTCAAGAGCCTTTGCACCGAGGTCTTCGCCCTTGCGGGTACGGACCGAAACGGTGCCTGCCTGAGCTTCTTTCTCACCGACGACCAGCATATAAGGGATCTTTTGCAGCTGTGCTTCGCGAATTTTGTAGCCCATCTTTTCCGGACGCAGGTCATTTTCTACGCGGATGCCGGCGGCGTCAAGCTTCTCGGTGATCTGTTTGGCGTAGTCTGCAACCTTTTCCGAAATTGGAATAACCTTGACCTGAACAGGGGACAGCCAGGTCGGGAACGCACCCGCATAATGCTCAGTGATGACGCCGATAAAGCGCTCGATCGAGCCGAGCAGCGCGCGGTGGATCATAACCGGGCGATGTTTCTGGCCATCTTCACCGGTGTATTCCAGTTCAAAGCGCTCCGGCATCTGGAAATCCAGCTGGATGGTGCCGCACTGCCAAGTTCTGCCCAGAGAGTCTGCAAGGTGGAAGTCGAGTTTCGGGCCATAGAATGCGCCGTCACCCTCGTTGATGACAAAGTCTTTGCCCATTTCGGTGATCGCTGCCTGGAGGGTAGCCTCGGCAAAGTGCCAGATCTCCTCGTCGCCCATGTGATCTTCCGGCATGGTGGACAGCTCGATCTGATAGGTCAGGCCGAAGGTGGAGTAGATCTCGTCAAACAGTTTGACGACATTTTTGATCTCGTCCTTCATCTGGTCGCGGGTCATAAAGATGTGGGCATCGTCCTGGGTGAAGCAGCGGACGCGGAACAGGCCGTGCAGTGCGCCGGAGAGCTCATGGCGGTGTACAAGGCCCAGCTCAGCCATGCGCAGCGGCAGGTCGCGGTAGGAATGGGGCTCATTCTTATAGACCAGCATGCCGCCTGGGCAGTTCATCGGTTTGATGGCATAGTCTTCGCCGTCGATGACGGTGGTGTACATGTTGTTCTTATAGTGATCCCAGTGGCCGGAACGGTGCCACAGCTCCTGGTTGAGGATGATCGGGGTAGAGATCTCCACATAGCCGTAGCGTTTGTGGCACTCTCTCCAATATTCCAGCAGGGTATTTTTGAGGATCATGCCCTTTGGCAGGAAGAACGGGAATCCCGGACCCTCATCGGCCATCATAAACAGGCCAAGTTCTTTGCCCAGTTTGCGGTGGTCGCGCTTTTTGGCTTCCTCGATGGCGGCAAGGTGTGCTTCCAGCTCGCTTGCCTTCGGGAAGGAAACCGCATACAGGCGGCAGAGGGTTGCCTTACTGCTGTCGCCTCTCCAGTAAGCGCCGGTAGCGGAGGTGATCTTAAAGGCTTTGATAGGGGAAACGTCCATCAGGTGTGGGCCGGCGCACAGGTCGGTGAACTCGCCCTGTTTAAAGAAGCTGATGTGTTCGCCCTTGCCGGCGTGTTCCTCGATGAGTTCGACTTTATATGGCTCGTCCTTCATCAGTTCCAGAGCCTGCTGCTCGTCCAGCTCAAAGCGCTCGAGCGCAAGTTTTTCTTTGACGATCTTCTTCATCTCCGCCTCAATCTTTTCGATATCCTCGGGAGTGAACGGCTTTTCTACATCAAAGTCATAGTAGAAGCCCTCTTTGATGGCTGGACCAATGGCCAGCTTTGCCTGTGGATAGAGGCGTTTGACAGCCTGTGCCATGACGTGAGAAGAGGTGTGCCAGAAGGTCTTTTTGCCGTCCTCATCGTCGAAGGTGCAGATTTCCAGCTTGCAGTCCTCCTGAATTGGGGTGCGCAGGTCGGCAACCTGTCCATTGATTTTGCCGCAGCAGGCAGCTTTTGCAAGGCCCGCTCCCAGCGATTTTGCTACGTCAATGATCGAAACGCCCGCTTCAAACTCTTTGACGCTTCCATCTTTTAAGGTAATCTGAATCATACTGTTCCTCCTTTATACTCTATCAAAAGGTTTTGTGTTTTGTCTTTTTTTCCTGCGATCTTCTAAAAATCGCATTACGTCGAAAAACTCGGGATAACGGTAGAATTTGCGGTGGCCGATCATCTGTTTGAGCTGCGGCACCGTCACCCACCGAACCTGGCTGACCTCTTCTTTTTGCAGTACGGCATTTTTTAGGTCGAAGTCCTGTTCGACAATAAAATTTTCCGAGAGCAGTTTTCCTTTCAGTTTTCGGTTGAGTTTGTGAACCTGAGAGGGAAGGATGTGGATGCCAATTTCTTCCAGAGGTTCGCGGATGCACGCTTGCAGGGAACTTTCCCCCGCTAAGACACAGCCGCTGTGGGTGGCCCAGGTGCCGGGCAGATCTTTTTTCTGCTCAGAACGCTTTTGAATGAGGATTTCGTCGTTGCTGTTGACGATCCACACATCCACCACCATCACATATTGCCCATCCGAGAGGGGCTCTCCGCGGACAAAGGTTTTGCCAGTGCGATTGCCGTAGATATCATAGACATCGCAGACTTCCCGTGCCGGTTCGGCAAGATCTTTTTCCATCCACTCACCCCCTTGACGCATCAGGATTCTGATCCCGGATAAAAATAAAAAAAGCTTCATCCCAAAATCTGGGATGAAGCTTTGTACGCTCCACGGTTCCACCCGCATTATGCCGCCCAAAGGGAGGCATCACTTGTCCGGCCTGTAACGCTGCCGCTGCGTCGCGCTTACCAGGAAGATTTTGTCCTTTTTCACGCGCTCTCTGGGGCGGTACCGGTCTGCCTTTTGCCACAGGCGCTTCCAGCTGCACAGCTTCTGTGCAACGCCCGTTCTCTGTCCGGCAAAATTGCTGCCTTCCGGCTTCCCCTTCGACGATTTTGGGATGTTCCTCTTTTACTTTGCTTTCATGTTACCACCCAAACCCTGAAATGTCAACACAATTTTCTTGACAAGTCCCACTGTAACAGATAAAATAAAGATGTACCAAACACATTTTCGGTAAAAATTGTGGCGGTCAAGGGTATTCTCAAGGCGCAAGGCGAACCCGGACAGGTGTTCGGCCGCGCGTTTTTTTCGCTGCCGGTCTTTAGGTGACGGCAAAATAGATAATTTTCTCAGAGTAATTCTCAGATTGAGTAGAGATCGAATTTCATTTTCGAAACGGCCCATTTTTTGATGGAGCGCAGTCGTTTTTGGGGGTGGCAGTCTGTCTTCCTCCCATTATTATTGCAATCCTACTTGGAATTTATTTTACTTTTATTACAGATAGTAAAAAATAATATCGAAAAACAGGTCAATTCGCTTCCTTCTCCTGTCTTTAAGAGAATGGGCTCTGAGCGCGTGTCTTTTTAAAAATACGCTGTTCGGACATTTTGCTGTGCCCTTTTTTGATGAGTGGCAGCCAAACATTCTTTCCGTATAGGGACAATCGTCCGCTAAACGGAAACATCGACAGGGTGGAAGTTTTTTTCTGTCCTGAAGCCCCTGCAAAGATTGATAAAGGAGGAAGAAAATTCTCATGGATTCTATTATCAGCTATCTTGCCTGCATCCTCATCTCGCTGCTGGCAGGAGTGGCAGCTGCATTCCCATTGGGAATCCAGTATCGCAAAAAGGTGGCGGAGGCCGAATTAGGTACCGCTGAAGAAGAGGCCAAGCGCATCATCAGCGACGCCATCAAGGACGCGGAGGTCAAAAAGAAAGAGGCGCTGGTAGAGGCAAAGGACGAAATTCACAAACAGCGCAGCGAGGTTGAAAAGGAAGTCAAGGAGCGCCGCAACGAGGTGCAGCGTCTGGAGAGACGCATTCAGCAGAAAGAGGAGTCCATCGACCGCAAGATGGATAACCTGGAAAAGAAAGAGGACACCCTGCAAAACAAGATCAAAGAGGCGGAGACAAAGCTGCGCGAGGCAAACGAAATTAAGGCGCAGCAGTTTGAAGCTCTGGAGAAAATCTCTGGATACACCGCCGAGCAGGCCAAGGAATACCTGCTGTCTAACCTTGAAAACGAACTGATTCACGAAAAGGCAGTCAAGATCAACGCCTACGATCAGAAGTTTAAGGATGAAGCGGAGCAGAAAGCAAAAGAGATCATCGCGACCGCCATTCAAAAATGTGCCTCCGACTATGTTGGGGAAGTTACGGTATCGGTTGTACCGCTGCCAAACGATGAGATGAAGGGCCGCATCATTGGCCGTGAGGGAAGAAATATTCGCACACTGGAGACACTCACCGGTGTGGATCTGATTATCGACGACACCCCAGAAGCGATCACCCTGTCCAGCCACGATGCAGTCAAGAGAGAAGTGGCGCGCATCTCGCTGGAGCGCCTGATTCAGGACGGCAGAATCCATCCGGCTAGAATCGAGGAGACGGTCGAGAAGGTACAGCGCGAAATTGAAAACAAGATTAAACAGGACGGCGAGCGCGCCGTACTGGAAGCCAACGTACACGGCATGCACCCCGATCTGATCAAGCTGCTGGGCCGCATGCGGTATCGCTCCAGCTATGGCCAGAACGTGCTGCAGCATTCGATTGAGGTTTCGCAGTTGGCCGGCGTCATGGCGGCAGAGCTGGGCGCGGACGTCGCTACGGCAAAACGCGCAGGCTTGATCCACGATATCGGTAAGGCACTGACCCATGAGATCGAGGGCAGCCACGTCAAGATCGGCGTCGACCTTGCAAGAAAGTACAAGGAAAGCCCAGCAGTTATCCACGCCATCGAGGCTCATCACGGCGATGTGGAACCAAAGACCCTGGTCGCCTGCATTGTACAGGCAGCGGATGCCATCAGTGCTGCTCGTCCAGGTGCAAGACGGGAAAATCTGGAAAACTACATCAAGCGTCTGGAAAAACTGGAAGAAATTGCAAACTCTTTCGACGGCGTCGAGAAGTGTTATGCTGTACAGGCTGGACGCGAGATTCGGGTTATGGTGCGCCCAGAGGTTATCAGCGACGACAAGATGACCATTTTGGCGCGGGATATTGTCAACAAGATCGAGTCGGAACTGGAGTATCCGGGACAGATTCGGGTCAATATCATCCGCGAGAGCCGCGCTGTCGACTATGCAAAGTAGAAAGTGGCGCTAGATTGCCGACTTTGCAGCTTGCTGCCTGATCTCACTGGCGATTTGGGCAGTCATCCAATCTCTATCAAAACGAATTCCTGAAAAATTTACCCTAAAAATGTAGCCCCGGACATCGACACTGTCCGGGGCTACATCAATTTTGCATTATTCTTCCTTGAGGTGGTATTGGTCAATCAGCTCACGGACGTGATCTGGGTTTTTGAGCACGATGACATCGTCGTCGATCACGATGCACGGCACACCGACTTTGTGTTGTTCCCGCACATCCTTAAAGGCATCTTCGGTGTCGCGAAGCTTTAAAAACATCTTGAGCTTTCCGACGCTTTCACAGACATCGACAAAGAGAAATTTGATATTGTTTTCCTCCAAAACCGCTTTAGCAGGTGGGCAGTCCTTACAGGTGGGGGTGCCATAAAATACAATTTTGCGCATGTGGACGCTTCCTTTCTGGATTCGCAGAGCATTTGTGTTTTTTCTTCATTATATAGGCTGGCAACAGCGCTGTCCAATTGGTTTTTGATGGGGAGATTTTGTTAGGCTAAATATTTTTTCGATAGAAAGACCCGCGGCGGCTTCCAAAAGAAGCCGCCGCGGGTCTTTCTGCTATGAAGAAAAAACTATAAATATATACAGGATATCCAGCTTATGCCTCTTGGAGGTGATACTCGTCGATGAGTTTTTTCATGTGGTCCGGACCATTGACAGGGATTACCTCATCGTCGATGACCATGCAGGGCACGCCAGCGCGGTGCTGTTCACGGATTTCTTTGCAGGCATCCGCAGTGTCCCGGATCTTTAAAAACTGCTTTAATTTGCCAACGCTCTCGCAGATGTCGACGTACATGTACTTGATATTATTCTCTGAAAGAACCTCTTTCACTGGTGGGCAGGTGCTTCAGGTTCCGGTTCCATACAAAATAATCTTTCTCATATCGGTTTTCCCTCCTAATAGTTTAATCAATAAAACAAATAACTTTACCTATATTATATAGATTTTCTCAATAAATGTCAAACCCTTTTGCGCCTATTTGACCCCGTTATTTATGGCGATTTTTTTGGGAAAAACGACGATGTTTACTCGACACCACGGGACAGAGCGTGTATAATGGTAAAAGAATTGATTTGCCTTAAAAAAGTTACAAAGGAGTCTTTGACATGAACGATAAATTGCGCACCTTTTACCGCGAGATCAAGGGCAAGAAGGTGTCCTTTATTGGTTTGGGACGCAGCCATCGAGAGTTGCTGCCGATGTTTGCTGCCAAGGGCGCACAGGTCAGCCTGCGCGACAAGCGTACCCGGGAGCAGATTGGCCCGGAGGCGGACAAGTTGGAAAAGCTGGGAATCCAGCTGATTTTGGGCGAGCAGTATCTGGATGGATTGACCCAGGAGGATATGATTCTGCGCACCCCTGGCATGTATTACTACCATCCCGCGTTGCAGCAGGCAAAGAATGCCGGCGTCGCAGTGGTCAGCGAGATGGAGTTGTTCTTTGATCTATGCCCCTGCAAGATCTATGCGGTGACCGGTTCGGACGGCAAGACGACGACGACGACGGTCATTTCCGAGTTTTTAAAAGCACAGGGCTTCAACGTCTTTTTGGGCGGCAACATCGGGTTTCCCCTGCTGCCGCGCATCGAGCAGATCGGCCCGGACGACCGTGCTGTAGTTGAGCTGTCCAGCTTCCAGATTATCTCGATGCGGAAATCTCCCGATGTGGCGGTCATCACCAACATTTCTCCCAACCACCTGGATGTACACAAGGATATGCAGGAGTATATCGACGCCAAGCGCAACATCTATCTGCATCAGGGGGGCATGAGCCGCACAGTGCTCAATGCAGACAACGAGATCACGGCTTCTTTTGTGCCTGAGGTGCGCGGCATGGCCATGCAATTTAGCCGCAAAATAAAGCCCGCTCTCGGTGCGTATCTGGGCGAAGATGGGGTGCTCTATATGAACGACCGCCAAGGCACCACCGCTGTACTGCCGATGGAAGAGATCCGCATCCCCGGCATCCACAATGTCGAAAACTATCTGGCTGCGATCAGCGCAGTTTGGGGAGAGGTTTCCAAGGAGAACATCGTCTCGGTGGCAAAGACCTTCCCAGGTGTGGAACACCGCATCGAATTTGTGCGCGAACTGGATGGAGTCAAGTGGTACAACGATTCGATTGCATCCAGCCCGACCAGGACGATTGCGGGGCTCGATTCCTTCCATCAAAAGATCATTCTGATTGCCGGCGGCTATGACAAGAAGATCCCGTTTGAGCCACTGGCGCCCAAAATCATCGAAAAGGTCAAGGCGCTGATTCTGATGGGCGTCACCGCGCCAAAGATTGAGGCGGCGGTGCGGGCCTGCGCGGGCTTTGACGAGCAGGCGCTGCCCATCTATCACGTCTCGAATATGGCGGAGGCAGTGGAGAAGGCTAAGGAGCTTGCAAAACAGGGCGACATCGTCTCGCTCTCTCCGGCCTGCGCAAGCTTTGACCTCTACCCGGATTTTGAGGCGCGGGGACGGCACTTTAAAGAGCTGGTAAACGAGCTGGCGTAAAAGATACGAGTCCGGCGAGCTTTAAGAGGAGGTCAAGGAAGAATGACCAATCTGGACAATTACGATTTTTGCAAACCATATATCATGGACGGCGAGTACATTCTGTGGGAGGGGGCCCCGGAAAAGGGGTTAAATCTGACCAGCCGGGACGTAGTGCTGCTCCCATTTAGCTTAGTGTGGTTGGGGTTTTCCCTGTTCTGGGAATTTTTGGCTGTCACTACCTCGGGGTCGCTTTTCATGATGGTGTGGGGGCTGCCCTTTGTCGCAGTCGGCATCTACCTGCTGTTTGGGCGTTTTTTGCAGACCCTCTATTTGCGGGACAAAACCTTCTACATCATCACCAACAAAAAGCTCATCATCCGTTCAGGCAACAAGATCAAGCTGTACCGGGCGCAGGATTTGCCGCCGATGGACATCCAGTTCCACAAAAACGGCAACGGCACTATCCTGTTTTACCAGATGGGTTATGGCGTGAATGGAAGGCGGTACGGCAGCTATTTTGCTTTGGAAAACATTGCTGATGTGGCAGGGGCACAGAGTGCCATCAGCCGGATGGAACAATAACGCACAATTTCCTTTACAAATGCAAAATAAAAGTAGTATAATGATGGAAACGGACAAGAGGAGTGAATCCATTGGAGTTGAAGGAACGGGTATACTTGGAGTGCGAACGGCAGTGGGTGTTTGCGCTGTTAATCTTTGTGGGCGGCTTTTATGGTTCCTACACCTATCTTATGCGGGGTGGAGTATTCTGCAACGCCCAGACGGCCAACTTTGTGCTGTTTGCTATTGAACTGGGAAATTTTCACTGGGCAAAAGCGGCATACTATCTGATCCCGATGACCGCGTACATGATGGGAGCTTTTGTATCGGAGGCAATTCCGATCAAGTTGACCAAGATTAACTTTTTGCGCTGGGAGACAATCTTGATCGGGATTGAGCTTTTGTTCATCGCAGCTTTAGGGTTTGTGCCGGACTCGGCGCCCTATCAAATTTCACAGGTGGCGATCAACTTTATCTGCTCGATGCAGTACAACACCTTCCGGCAGGCGGAGGGCGTGCCGATGGCGACAACCTTCTGCACCAACCACATCCGGCAGGTTGGCATCCATCTTTACCACTTTTTATCCAAGCGGGAATCGGCGTTTTTGCAGCGCTTTGTCAAACATCTTGGGATGCTGCTCATGTTTGTGCTGGGCGGTGTAATCGGAGTGTTCTGCTGCCATGCTTTTGCGGGGAGGGCAATCTGGTTTGCGGCGCTGCCAATGATCTTTTTGTTTATCAACTTCCTGCGGGCAGATTTGACGGTCGAAAAGGACAAGCTCAACACCATGCCACACGGACATTAAAGACAGATGGACAGGAGCGAGGGAATTTTCCCTCGCTTTTTCTTTTACGGTCTTAAAAGCATAATGTAAAAGAAGAAAATGAAACTTTAGTGGATGAGATTTAGAATTTAATTTTGTTTTTCCTATCGACAAGTGGGGCCGATTATGCTATATATTATAAGGAAGTTTATTTATAGAGAGGGGAATGTTCATGAAGGAGAAGGAAGTTGCAACCCAACAAAACCAGATCACCCACGGCGTCATTTGGAAACAGTTGCTTGTTTTCTTCTTCCCAATTTTGTTGGGTACCTTTTTTCAGCAGATTTATAACACCGCCGATACGGTAGTTGTCGGCCGGTTTGTGGGCACCGAGGCGCTGGCTGCCGTTGGAGGCTCCACCAGCCAGATCATCAACCTGATCGTCAACTTCTTTACCGGTCTTGCTTCCGGCGCCACCGTTGTCATTTCCCAACACTACGGAGCAAAGGATCCGGAGGGTGTCCAAAAGGCCCTGCGCACCGCTTATGCGCTGTCCATTTTTGGCGGCATTGTCATCTCCATCCTCTCTATCCTGATTACCCGTCCGCTGCTTGAGATGCTCAATACGCCGGCAGACATTATCGACTATTCCGAGACCTATCTGCACATCTACTTTGCAGGTCTTGTCTTTGTCTTTATCTACAACGTCGGTGCCGGTATTCTGCGTGCCGTCGGAGACAGCAGAAGGCCGCTGTACTTCCTGATCGCCTGCTGTTTTGTCAATATTGTGCTCGACGTCTCACTGGTTGTATTTTTCCACATGGGCATCGCCGGTGCGGCTATTGCAACTACCTTTTCGCAGGGCGTCAGCGCGGTGCTGGTCACCATTACCCTCTGCCGCTCCACCGATATGTTCAAGCTGCATCTGAACAAGATCCGCATTTACACCCAGCCGATGGGGCTGATTCTTAAAATCGGATTGCCGGCCGGTTTGCAGTCCACCATGTACAGCATCTCCAACATCATCATTCAAAGTTCTCTGAACACTTTTGGTACCGAAACGGTCGCTGCGTGGACGGCTTTCGGCAAGATCGACTCGCTGTACTGGATGATCAGCGGCGCCTTTGGTATCGCGATCACCACCTTTGTAGGTCAAAACTACGGCGCAAGGAAATTTGGCCGCATGAAGAAGAGCATCAAGATCTGTCTGGGGATGGATTTCTTCAGCTCGATTGCCATCAGCGTGCTGCTGATGTTCCTGGGCGGTTTTGTGTTCCAGCTGTTTACCACCGATACCCAGGTAATCAGCATTGGCATGGGCATTTTGCGGCTGATGGTTCCGGCCTACGCGTCGTTTGCCTTTGTAGAGGTCTACTCCGGTGCGCTGCGCGGCGCTGGCGACGTCATTCTGCCGATGCTGATGACCTGCTGTGGCATCTGCGTCTTCCGTGTCATCTGGATTTTGTTTGTCCTGCCGTTCAACAATACATTGGATATGATTATCTACAGCTACCCGATCTCCTGGATTTTGACCGGCCTGCTGTACATTGTGTACTACTACAGAAAGAAACGGCAGTTCCCGGACACCGACGAGCCGGACAATGCACAACATGCGTAAATCATAATAGAGAAAAATCCTCTGCAACTTGCGGAGGATTTTTTTTCGGGTGTATAATGGTAAAAACACTTTCAAGGAGGAAATTTAGATGGATACAAAATTGGTTTTGCTGGGGACAGGAACGCCCAATGCCTGCCCAAATGCCAGCGGGCCTTCCTCGGCAGTCGTCGTGGGGGACAGGGCGTACTTGGTTGACTTTGGGCCGGGAGTAGTGCGCCAAGCTTCCAAGGCATATTACAAGGGAGTAGATGCGCTGCGGCCGGACCTGTTGACGGTGGCGTTTTGCACCCATCTGCACACCGACCACACCGCGGGGTATCCAGACCTGATCTTTACCCCGTGGGTGCTGGAACGCGCTGAGCCGCTCAAGGTCTACGGGCCAAAGGGCATTGGGTCGATGACCGAACACATCTTGCAGGCTTATGCGGTGGACATCGACTTTCGCCTGCACGGGTTTGAACGCGCCAACGAAGTGGGGTACCAGGTACAGGCTACCGAGATAGAGCCGGGGATTGTATATGCCGATGATCGGGTAACGGTGGAGGCGTTTGCGGTGAGCCACGGCACATTGGAGTCCTACGGGTATCAGTTTACCACCGTGGACGGCAAGCGCATCGTCATCACAGGAGACACCGCGCCACTGGAAATTGTGGCGGAGAAAGCAAGGGGATGCGACATCCTGCTGCACGAGGTGGAGTATGCCACAGGCATTGCCAGCCGGGAGCCGAAATGGCAGAAATACCACCGAGAGGTGCACACCCTGAGCACCGATTTGGCGGGGGTTGCCAGCAAAGCCCAGCCAAAATTGCTGGTGACCTATCACCGGATTTACCACATGAACATACAGGACAATACCCAAAATCTTCCTGCCGAAATGCAGCGCCGCTGCGAAGCGATCTTGCGGGAAATTGGCCAAGCGGGGTACAGTGGGACGGTGGTCAACGGGGAAGATTTGGACATTTTTAGTGTTTGATATTTGTAAAATATTCTAAAAACAAAAGATGACCAGTTAGCGTCAGAAACGGACAGATCGCACGGATTAGATTCCATTGAATCCTTGTAGAACCAGTGATATACTGACCTTGGAATCGAAAAGGTTCTAAAAAGCCTAGGCTTTTTATGTCCCTGAGAGTGCTCAGGGACATAAAGTGTGTTATCACAAAGCCGGGCAAAAAGCGATACAAGGAGGAATCATCCATGCGAGAAGGATGGAAAAAAGTAGTTTCTGCGATGCTGTGCGCAGCAATGGTGGTGAGCATGAGCGGTCTTGCTGTTTCGGCCGATGGAGAAAATAACGACCTTACCGGCAACAACCTTACCAAAGGTGAAGAAGGCAGCGACGACCTTACCAACGGCGAAGAAGGCGGCAATGGCCCTGCGGGCAATGACGGAGACGGCGACGACCTTACCGATAACGAAGAAGGTGGCAATGGCCCTTCGAACAATGACGGAGACGGCAACGACCTTACCAATAACGAAGAAGGTGGCAATGGCCCTTCGGGCAATGACGGAGACGGCAACAACCTTACCAATAACGAAGAAGGTAGCAATGGCGGCGAGGATGGCTCTGAGGGGAAAACCCCTAATAATCTGCCGCCCACAAGACCGAATAGAATTATGCCGTTAAGTGGTTCAGAAGTTAATGATGCTGATACATTACAACAAGCCATTGAGGGTGCTAAAGATGGGGATACTATTATTTTAGCAGATAATGTAACCATTGAAGGAAGCTTTAAAATTACTCAAAGAGTTAATCTCCAGGGGACTAACACAACGATTAAAGGCCAAGTCGTTTATCAGCTTGAAAAGCCAACAGGAAATCTTTTTGTAACTGGCATTACTTTTAGTAATGCAAATGGTGTCCAGGCACTTCAGTTTAGAGGAAATGAGCCAAATGAAGGTGGCAACTTGAACATTGAAGTAAAAGATTGTCAGTTTATCGGAGGATCTTTTGGTATTACTGTAAACAGCCACGCTAATGGATACTACTTACAGGTAGATAGTTGTAGCTTTTCCGATCTTGATACTGCGATAAGCGTTAACGTAGATACAAAAACAGAAAAACAGGAAGCGAATAATACTTTAACTCTCGGAAGTAACGTCGCGACAACAAATGTAACTCATGCGGTTGAAATTTTTAATAACCAGCCGGATGCGGCTTCAACAAAAAAACAGTATAAAACAGCCGAAAACTATCAAAAAGGTGAAGCAGAAGGGCCCACAACAGGGGCATCGACAGTAACAGTCACAACAGAAGATGACTTGTTAAGTGCTCTCAGTGATTCCAAAATTACCACTATAGTTCTTGGAGGAAATATTAGTGTAGACAAGATGATTAATATTTCTCGAGAGGGTGTAACGCTGGATTTAAATGGAAAGACGATCACATCCTCCGAAAATTTTGACAACAAAAATCAAAATACCTCCCACGTTATCAATGTCGCTGCCGATAATGTTACCGTAAAGAATGGTACCATTAAAGCAACAAATAAAAACAGAAATACACTGCAAGCATATCAAGCGAACGGCGTCGTTTTTGAAAACCTGGTTGTTGACCATTCCGCCGCAGGGGCAGGTGCGCCCATTATTGTAAACGGTTCTACCGTTACCATGAAAGGTAAAAATTCGCTGATTTTAAATGAGCTATCTTGGGGCGGTATCAATGTTGACCCGAACGGAGAGGAGGAGGCTACACTCACATTCGAAAACGGAAGTTTATCTTTTAGTGGAGCTACCACTCAACCAGTTGTCTGGATTGAAACAGGGGAAGAAAAAAACTCTATTGTTTCCGGATTCGAAAATGTGGGTCTGATTCTTAGCCCTGACGGGACTTACATTATGAACCCGAATCGTCCAACTCCACCAACCCCCGACACCAACAGCCCATCCGGCAACCACAGCACCGGAAACAGCTCGAGCAGTTCGAGCAGCTCAAGCAATTCCGGTTCCCACTCCCTCACCCCAGAGCAGAGCAAACAGCAGGCAATTGATGCGATGTGGAAGCGGGCAATCAACAAGATCAACGCCGCCAAGGAGGGCAGCCGCCTGAAGATCTACATGGGCATCAATGAGGAGATTCCGGACTACGTCCTCGCCGCACTGCGGGAGAACAACGTCACCGTCACCTTCTACAACCAGGACGGTGAGGAAGTGACCATCCCGGCGGGTATGGCGCCGCGGTCGCTGCGCAGCAGCTGGACTCTCAAACAGCTGGGCAACTATGTCCTGGGACTGGATGCACAGGGTACCGAGACCGAAGAGGCCGAACAGGCAACACAGGAGAGCCAGCCGGCGGCAGAGCAGGCCACAGCGGGCGCAGAGACCGGAAAACCGAACCCGGAGACCGGTGACGCATCTGCGGCAATGATGGCCATTGCGGCAGCGGCAGCTTCGCTGTGCGGCGTTGTCCTGCTGAGCAACAAGAAAAAATAGCCGAACACAAAAAAATCCTCGCCAACCGGCGGGGATTTTTTTATGTTTTTTTATTCGACCAGCAGCCGCTTTTCCAGCTCCAAGTCGGGGGTGACATAGGCAGTCTGATAGCTGACGTAGATCACCATGCCCGGCTTTGCGCCGCGGGGCTTCTTGACATTTTTGATGAGGGTGTAGTCCACCGGCACCTGAGAGGAATCCGCAGCCTTGGAGTTGACCGCAGCCAGAATAGCCGCCTGATGCAGGGTGGAGTCGGGGACCTCCCTTCCCTCACTGAGGACAACGGTGTGGGAACCGGGAATGTTTTTGGTGTGGAACCAGACATCCCGTCCGTGCGCCTCTTTGAGGGTGAGCTGGTCGTTTTGGACGTTGTTGCGCCCCACCAGGATGGTAAATCCGTCGTCCGAGCAGTAGCGTTTGGGCGCGAGTTTTGGCTCCTTGCCCTTCTTTGCAGCAGGGCCTTTGCGCCGCAGGTATCCCTGTTCCACCAGCTCTGCGCGAATGGCGGTGAGCTCGTCGTTGGTCTGGGCGCGGGTGAGCGCGTCGAACACCGAGTCGATGTATTCCGCCTCCTGTTTGCCTTCCTCTATCAGCTCCCGCAGCTTCTTCTCGGCGGTGTCCGCTTTGCGGTATTCGCCGTAGTATTTCTGTGCATTTTGGGAAGGGGTTTTGCGTGGGTCAAGCGGAATGGTGATCTCGGCCTGATTCTCGTCGTAGAAATTGATGAGGGTTGCGCTGCGGTCCCCCTTTTTCAGCGAGTAGAGGTTTGCGTTGATGAGGTCGCCATAGATCTTCCATCTTTCCCGGTCGGAGCAGTCGGCCAGCTCCTTTTGCTGGAGTGCGAGTTTGCGCGCGATGCGCTCGGAGGTATTGGCGAGGATTTTGAGCAGGTCGGCGCTGCGGTGGCGCATCCTTTGGATGTTGTCCCGCTGGGTGTAGAAGTCATCGAGCAGTTGGCTGTAGGTGTCATAGGTGCGGGTGAACATCATGCCGCCGTACTGATGGATGTCCATGAAGGAAAAGTCGACGGGCTTTTTATGGGCATCCACGACGCAGGTTGGGGTTCCGGTATAGTTTTTGGCCATCTCGATCACCCTTGCGACAAAGAAGCGCAGGCGGTCAAAATGGTTCGGGGTCATTTCGGAAAGGACGCGGTCATCTCCGTTAAAGACATAGTTTGCAATCTCCCGGCAGACGATAGGGGACACGCCCTGAATAGCGGCCATCAGCGCCTTGGACAGAGGGGCATCTTTGCCACAGGTGAGCCGCTGTTCGATCTGCTCCGGGGTAGTTTCGATGAGGTTGAGTTTGTCCTGTGCGGGGGGCAGTGTGTAGCGTACGCCGGGCAGGATAGGGCGGACCGAGGACATGGTGTCGTCGATGCGCTTAATCGAGTCGATGACCCGGCCGTCCTCATCGATAAGGATGAGGTTGGAGTGGCGGCCCATGATTTCGACCGCTAAGGTCAGGTGGACCAGGTCGCCCATCTCGTTGCGGGCTTCAAAGATCAGGTGCAGGATGCGGTCGAGGCCGATCTGCCGAAATTCGACGAGTTTGGCGCTGCCCAGATGTTTGCGCATGAGCATGCAGAACATCGGGGGAGCCTTGGGATTTTCAAACGAGGCGCCGGTCAGGTGGATGCGTGGACTGTCTGCTCCGGCGGAGAGATAGAGCTTGACGCTGCGCGCACCGTCCTCTGTGGGCTGTGCCAGGCGCAGGATGAAGATCATCTCTTCCCGGGAAATTTGGTGGATCTTATCCACCCGCGCGTTGATCAGGCAGCCCTCTAGCTCATGTTTAATTTGGCGGAGAAGGGTACCGTCAAGTGCCATAAAAAAACTCCTCTCTGGATGGAAATTAGCTAAAAATGAAAACAATTACTTTATTTTATTATACCATAAAGGGGCAAAAAATGCGATAACAGATCAGAATGATCCGAAAAAATGCAAAAAAGTAAAGTAAATCCTGCAAATTTAAAGCCCAAGGGCACACTGCAAATTGTAGGTGAACAATCTATTCCGCATTGACAAAAGGAAAAACACAGTGTATAATATAAGAAACGAACAGAAAAGTCAAGTATTTCTGCAAATCATTTTTTAAAAAATTGCAAATTCTGTCCGTGTTTTGATCGATATCATCTACAATCAACATAATCCTTCCAAATATCCTGCAGGGATTGTCCCTGTAGGGAGCAAAACGCCCTCTGCGAAAGCAGGGGGCGTTTTGCTGTATGTAAATCAGGCAGACAAAGGATTTTCCTTTGTCTGCCTGATTTAGTATGGGGGAATTTATTTTGTGAGGGTGCCATTTGGCGTCTCCAGCAGGATGAGCAGCTGCTCTTCGGCGCCGGTCTGGGAGTTGACATAGCACAAAATCCGGTCCCCGGTGTCGGAGGAGCAGAGAAATTCGTAGGTGGCCGCCTCGTTTTGGCCGGAAGTCGGGATCAGCGCCGGACGCACACTCTCCACGGTGAGGGCGTCGCTGAGCGATTGCTCGGCCTGCTCGACGGTGAGGGCAGGGGCAGCAATCTCCCGCTCATGGTGGTTGACCAGGTAGCCGCGCGCATCCAGGCCGACAATCGAGCCGTCTTGCAGCGAAACCTCCACCTTGATGAGGTCGGTATAGCAGACGGTCTGGGTGGAAGCATCATAGTAGGCAAAGTTGAGGGTCATCACGCCGTTGTCCGTCTCGTAGTAGGTGTCCTTCATCGAGCTGTAGCCCTGGGATGCAAGGTATTCCTGCGCCTTGCTGACTGCCTGCTCATAGGAGAGCTTGGCCGTCAGATTGTCCGGCTTATCGGTGATGAGGTAGCACAGATAGCCGCCGTTTTTGGTGATGGCGACCGAGGTGCTCTGCCCGTCGTGAAAGACATAGGACGGAAGGGTGGAATTTTCCTCCCGCATCTCCGGCAGCTCCTTGCCGGCGGCGTTGGCGGCGATGATGCGCGCCTGTTCAGTGGTGATCTCCGCCTTGCCCTGGGTCATCTGCGGGGTGCGCTCGAGGAGGTGGTCGGAGAAGGGGCCGTCATAGATCAGGGTCGGGTAGCCCATAAAGCTATCCTCCATCTGCTGCAGGTGGGAGGCATCCTGCTGCTCAGACGGTTCGGACTGTTCGGGCTGGTCGGACGCCTCCTGCGGCTGGGTGGAGACCGAGACGGTCTGGCCGTCCTGCTGCTCGGATGGCTCCTGCTGCTGGGTGGACGGTGCGGACACCTCCTCGGACATCAGCTGTTCGATAGTGAGCTCGCCGTTTTGCAGCGAACAGGCCAGCGCATCCATCTGACCGCTGAGCCGGTCCGCATACTCCCGCAGCGAGGCAAACTGCTCGCGCTCCTCATCGGTGAGCTCTTCGCCGTTGGCTGTCTTGCGGGAAAGGTACATGGCGTAGTCGCCCGCCTGGGAAAGAAAGCGGTTGGTGTTCTCCAGGGTGGAGCTATTGATGGGCAGCGAGGAGAGGGCGGATTTTGCCGCGGCGGACTCCTTCCACATCTTGGAGGAGATCATCGACAGCTGCGGCGAGGTGCCCGCATACATCCCCTTCACCAGGTCGGAGGAGAGATTGGAGAGGTTGTCCGCCGCCAGGTCTGCGGCGCGGTAGTAGGTGCTTTGCAGGGCGTCGCGGTAGGCGTTGACCTGGATGTGGTTGTAGCTGGCCCAGATGGCCAAACCGGTGGCCAGCGCCAACAGGATGCCAAAGAGGATCTTATAGTAGAGCGGGGAAATGGGGGTTTCTTTATTCATAGAGCTGCCTGCCTTTCTGTAGGTTGGATTTACTGGGAAATCTGGAAATAGTTTTTGCGCGCAATGGGGCAAATATACATCCCAAGCGGCAGAGATGCAAAAGCAAACAAACATAGTGTTCGAGCCTTTTGTACAACTTCTATAAAAGAAAAAATGGTTTTTATAGCAAAGTCTAAAATCTGCTAAATGTTCATTGACAAACATGCACTGTACATTTATAATAAAAACACACACTTTGCTGGCATAAATTTATCTATTTTGAACAATTTTTATGTAAGATGTGTGTTAATGAACACTTTGAAAGGAAGTTGTATATGAACAAAAACAGTTTCGAGGACAGGCGTGTGCGAAAGAGCAAAAAGGCGCTGCAGGAGGCGTTGATTCGCCTGCTGTCAAAGAAAACCATTGCCGAGATCACCGTCACCGAGCTGACCGAAGAGGCCGACGTGCACCGGGGGACCTTTTACCACCACTATAAGGATGCAATGGACCTGAAGATTCAGACAGACCGGGAGATTGCCGCGCAGTTGACCGAGCTGCTCAGCTCTGTGCCGGAAAGCGCCCTCAAGGACGGCCCCTATCCGCTGCTCAACCGGGTGCTGCAATATTTTGAGGATAACCGGGATGTGGCCAAGATGCTGACCAGCGAGACGGGTTCGCCGTATCTGCTCAAGGAGCTGTGCAGCAGCATCAGCGAGCGCTGCATGAACGGGCAGATGTTTGGGGAGCAGTTCAAGTACAGCAGCCGATATGCCACCGCGGGGATGCAGGGCATGATAGTGACCTGGGTGGAGGACGGAATGCGGGTGCCGGCAGCGGAGATGGCCCAGATGATCGAGCGGATGATGGGCAGCAGCGTCCAGCCGGACCGGGAAAAGGCGCACGCCTGATAAAAAAATCACATTATAATAGGAAGAAAGCGGAGCAGGCTGTCGGGCCTGTATTTATTTTTCGGTTTATATGTATAAATATACATAACACTTGTATTTTATAAGTCATTTAATAGGGATGGCATAATAATAATAGACATTAAGTTGGGGAATATGTCTACAAACTATGTAAGAAAATGGTAAGAAAACGGAAGGAAACCGGTGTTTCCGGTTTGTAACTATTTTGAAACAATTTGCCGCAGAAAAGAAAGCAAGAAGGGCCGCGCAGGCCCTTTATTTTTATGATTTTGTAATTTTTGCCGAGAAAAGCGACACAAAAACGACATGATGTTGAGTAAATAGTCTTGTGGCTTTTACTGTTTTGAGATACAATAATGACAGACAAAAGAGAGGGCCCGGCGGCTGTGTGGAGCAGGCGGCGGGAGCAAAAGCCTTTCTCAGTCGAAAAAAACAGGGTTTTGAAGAGTGAATATTTATTCAAACCCAAAATTTTAATCAGGAGGATGAAAGACTATGAAAAAAGTACTTTCTGTAGCACTGGCTTCTGCTATGGTACTTGGCATGGGCGCTAACGCTTTCGCTATTACCTATAACACAAGCTCTAACGACGAAGCAGATTGGCCGACCGATTTCCAGTTCGACGGCGAGCTGTTTGTAACTGACAAGGATGGCAACATCATTGAGGAGTCCACCACTGAGCTGAACGACAGCGAGGCTGTTGACTTCGAGCCAGGAGACGTTATCTGGATGCCTCTGTACGCTGATGACCAGCTGTCTTATGACGCTAACTGGTCTGAGGGCACTGATGATAAAGAAGCTATCACCAGCGTAAGACTGGATACCACTGATGCAACTAACTTTACCACCAGAACTATGGAAGTTAAGCTCTGGGCTAACGGCGATGGTAAATGGTACGAAGTAAACGCGGCTGGTACTTCTTATGCTGACCCAGCAGTTGAAGTTACAGCTGCTGATATTGCTCAGCTGAACAAAGATAATGGAACAAACATTCCAACTACTTCTAAGTCTGCTAAAGCTGGCCAGGTAAATACCTTTGAAGGTACCACCTATGTAGATGCTTATGTTGGTTCTGCTTACACTGCTGAAGGCGAAGAGATTACTTTTGACCACGAAGATAGAGTTGTCAAAGAAGGCAGCCTGAAGATGTACATCAATGGTAAGAAATACACTGATGTAACTGCTTTCAATAACGCTCTTGCTTCCGGCAATTACACTTCTGCTCAGGTTTATGCAACTGTAGATCTGGATGAAGAAGCGGGTGCTGACGAGTGGGTTGGCAAACCAAGTGTTACTGAGGAAGATGGTGTTCGTGCATACGGCCACTACACCGGCAACATCGACAAGAACTGGTCCATCAACCTGATCGAGAAATCCACCGGCGTTGCTGAGCTGATCGACCATGCTGAGCTGTACAAAGCTACTGCTACCGATTACGCTTCCTACAGCGAGTACACCGATGAGATCATGCCAAACGCTGTATACCTCAAGATCACTCTGAAAGACAGCTGGAAGACTGTTGACGAAGAGACCCTGACCTACTACGTATACGTTGCTGACAATGCTTCTGACAACCAGACCAACGAAGTTTGGGTATCCGGTAACTACGCTAACAACAACGTTAAGACCGTAGACTTCACCTGGACCAACGACGCTTCCGAGCCAGCTATCTGGAAGGTTGCTAAAGGCGAGAACGGCGTAGCTGTATTCGATTTCGCTGACAAAGCTTTCTTCACTGTTA
>ENA-OYXB01000048-OYXB01000048.1-human-gut-metagenome-genome-assembly--contig:-NODE-48-length-36170-cov-7.422899_pt1 | contig 36170 bp, 33 predicted proteins | sample MGYA00244176_ERZ653409 | MGnify/ENA primary metagenome ERZ653409 (study PRJEB26926, sample SAMN06164912) | human gut metagenome | biome: ENVO:00009003; feature: ENVO:2100002; material: ENVO:00002003... | reverse complement strand
GATGTAGAGAGGTCTCGTGGGCTCGGAGATGTGTATAAGAGACAGGTATAATTCACGAACAAAATCTTTCGATTTACTATATGCATTATATAGTTTTTCTGAAATATCATAAGTGCCCATCATAGATTCAAATTCATTCCATTTAATTTTCCTTCGCCTATTTCCTATTTTAACATTAACTTCAGCGTCATTGTATTCTTTTGAATCATTAATTTCTGCCTTTATTAATGCAAAAGCTTCATTTGAAGGAATTCTGCGTAATTGAAAATCTCTAAAAATCCGCATGATACTATTATTTTCATTAACATTTAAATTCAATCCTAATTCACGCACCAGATAGCTTTTCTTATGTTTACCTAAATTATCAGCAACATCTGATGAGATTACATCTTTTTTATACTGAAGAGTAATCTTTGTTGGAGTGGCATCGATAACTGAATTGCTCATAGGCATAATTAATTCCATCTCAAGTTTAATACCTCGAGATTTGATTGCTTTATTTGCGGTTTCAAGGAAAACGCTCTTGCATCCCGATCCATTCTGTCTATGGAAGATAGCAATAATTGAATCAGATTTTTGATAAAAAAACACGTGATGGTTATATAAAGCCGCCGTATCCGATCCATAATTATATCTTTTCTTTGTATGTATTTTAACAACTGTAACAGGCTGTCCTTGTTTTCCAGCACTCATAATTATATGCCATTTACAAATATCGTTTTGCTCTGAATAATCTATATTATCTTGAGATAAAGAAATTGCTCTATGAGAACTTTCGCCCACAGCAATATCCTTAGTATACTCTGTGTAGTCATTCAAAAATTCCAAGAAGGAATAATCTGGTTTTTTATCATCTTTTATGGCATTTCTCTGTTCGCCTATTAATGGATTATTACGCTGCAAAAATCTAAATGAGCATTTATACGCCGTGAGTGTATCTATCATTTCCGTTATACCTCCAAATAAAACCATATACCTATGTACATATTATAGCATTTTGTCTTATTATTTGCAATATCTAAACTACACATTATTTATTAAATGTCATCCAAGCGCTAATTTCTATACGGCTATCAATTTCGATTGAAGTCAAATCCAGCAAGCACGGCATCCCTGCATTACAAATTTCAAATTTGAATGCTGGATACATAGCTTGACAGGGGTTCTACCCCTATGCCCCGAACGATAATAGATGAAGATCTGATACAAAATTATTGACCACAAGTGAGCAAAAACACCGAGCCTGATGACTCGGATACAGAGAAGTACCAAGGGGGCATAATCAATCCCAGCAAGCTCGGTATCTCCGCATTACAAATTTTCAGATTTGAATGCTCCGATACATAGCTTGCAAGAGGTTTCCACCCCTTGGACCCCGAACATCAAAAAGAAAAAATGACCGAGCTAAACAGTCCAGAAGAAAACAAAAATCCAAGTTCAGATTCACACCCAGCAAGCTCGGTGTATTGTGTACACAAGAACTGTACAAACAATACACGATGCTTGCTGAGGGAAACTTCCCCATACCCTGAGTAAACAAGAGCAAAAAATTGGAACAATCAGTCAGAAAAAATATGATGCCTACAAGGTCAAAAATCACACCCAGCAAGCTCTGCACATTGTAATACAGAAACCTGATAAACAATGTGCTGGAAATTCTGGTGACAGCCACCATTCTCCAAAACCTGAACAGAGAAAAAATCATCGAAATAATCCACTCTGCGGAGCGTGGATTGACGTGAATTCAGCACGTGTTTATAATAAAAATATCAGCATAAAAACTGAGAGGCGGAATAAGAAAGATCACTATGAAAATACTTGTTCTGAACGGCAGTCCCAAGCGTGAAAAAAGTGACACGATGCACATAACACGGGCGTTCCTTGAAGGCATGAAAGAAGCTGCTCCGCAGGAGATTCACATCGTTGATATTATCGACAAGCATATCGAATATTGCACGGGCTGTTTCACTTGTAAGCGTAACGGCGGAGAGTGCATCCATAACGATGACATGAAAGAACTTCTCAGCGAAGTGCTGGGGGGCGATCTTTTGCTGTTCAGCTACCCGCTTTACTGCTACGGAATGCCTGCATCTTTAAAGGCTTTTGCTGACCGTACAATGCCGCTTTCAAGTATGGCGATGAAGAAGCAGGGTGACAGGTATGTTCACGTCGGGCAGGCGGATTTTTCGCACCTGAAATACATGATGACCTGCGGCTGCGGTTTCCCGAACACCAAGCAGAATTTTGAGCCTGCAGTCATGCAGTTCAAGCTGATGTTCCCAAATAACCACACTATCATCACCGTCCCCGAAAGTCCGATGTTCAATGCTCCCGAAGCAGCAGAGGTAACTGTGCCGAGATTTGAGCTTGTGAAGCAGGCAGGAAAGCAGTATGCTGAGACAGGCGAAATAGATGAAAAATTGCTTGCGGAGATATGCTCACCGATGATACCCGAAGATGTGTATGCGGAAATCTGCAACAGAGAAATGTGAAACCAAAAACACGGACAGCCATTTATGCAACGGCTATCCGTGTTTTTAATCTATCCAGTAACACCTGAAGTTCCAGTCAGCATCCCAGCGTGCGTCAATAAAATGTCCGAACATAAAGCTCTTATTTGAAAAATAAACAGCTATAGACATATCATCAATATCCATGGTAAAAGAGTCGAAAACTAATTCAGTTTTCATTTGTTCAGGAGAAGATACAGCGTTTTTATCAACTCCGTAAAAATCGTAGAATTCTTCTCTGAACATCTCATTGACAAGCTTCTCTGCATTCTGCACAGCATATCTCAGCTTGTCGTAATAGATGTCAATAATCTTCTCCTCGAAATCTTCGGTATATCCCTTACGAGTATACATAAAGTAAGGATCCGGATCGGAATAAGCCGAGAAAAACCTGCTGTTTCCATGAATTATACTGTTTATATGATCCTTATCCAGCTTCATACGAACTCCTTCTTACTTGCTTTTAAGCTTCTTGTACTTTTTATATCATAGCACATACCACCGAAAAAGCCAATCATCATTACAGCGCAATGCACCGGGGAAAATCAACTTTTTGCTGCGCTTTTCACAAGAATTATTACAATCCTTCCACAGAGCTGGACTCAGGTAGTTTTATCGGATATAATGGAGTCACAATAAAACTTTTGGAGGTAACAGCCATGTTGAAAACACCTGAATTGGCAATGCCGAGATCAAACAAAGTCACTACCGTATGCAACGGTAAGCGTGAGGTCTGGATAGACTATGAGGAAGCAAAAGCATATTTTCTGGAACTTATGATGTCCACGGACGGTGAGGAGCATGAACGTGCGGAGTGCGTATACATTCAGCTCATGCACGGACTGGACGAGTGCAGTGACGAAGACTGAAAGGAGTAGTAGACTATGCTGAACAAAATAATGATGACAGGACGTATCACCACCGATTTATCCGTTGTAACTGAGGAGGATCGCAGCTACTGCAAATTTTGCATCGCAGTTGATCAGCCTAAACAGAAAGGCGTTGATACAGTTGAGACAGATACTTTTACCTGTCTCGCATTCGATGATAATGCCAAGTCAGTGAATTTCCAGAATAGGTTTGCAGTTGAGGTAGACGTTGATTCGTGGCAGCTTTTCTGACGAAACAGACGATTTACTAACATATAGCTGAAACAAGGCTCTCAGAGTATTCTGGGAGCCTTATTACATTTATGAAGCTCTCTACAAGATCGTAGGGAGCTTTTTTCACATATTCAGCGCGCATACAGCGCAAAACTTGCGCGCAGGTGCTCTATAATACAAACAGCCGATTTCTCGAAATAGATACATTTGCGAAAATGATCCTAAAACAGCGTAAAAACATCAATATTCAATTTTCAAGATGCTGTTTTGACACCCGTTTACAACTGCATACACATATTCATTATTCTGCGTTCATAGGCGAGGTCGGGGTGAACATATCGGTTAAGTGACAGGGTGACATTGCTGTGACCAAGAACGGCAGACAGAGCTTTCACGTTAAATCCCTTTTCGGCAGAAATGGTCGCAAATGTGTGGCGGAGCTTGTGATAGTTATGATCTTCCACATTGGCAGTACGCAGTATTTTCTTATAGCGGTACTGCATCGTGCGTGGTTCAACAGGCTTGTCCGTTCCCGAAAGGATATAATTATTAGCTTCGCTTCGGAACATTTCAAAGTATTTCATCAGAGCATCGGGAATCACGATATCTCTGAATGATGTTGCAGACTTCGGAGAAGAAATAACTATCTTTGTTTTTCTGTTGCCATTGATGGAACTGATACGCTGGACAGTTCTGCGGATATGCAAAATTCTGTCCTTAAAATCAACATCTTCCCATTTCAGACCGCAAAGCTCACCGATACGCAAACCCATAAAAAGCGACAGCAGGATACCAAAAGCAGTCAGCGACATATTGGCTTTCAGATAGGAAACGAGCTTTTTCTGTTCTGTATCGCTGATCTTTTCGACCTGCTTTCTTTCGGCTTTGGGTAGAACGACATTTTTCAGCGATAATCTGAATCCATATTCCTCCTGTGCATATTTCAGCATCGTCTTGAAAACAGTAAATATATCCCTCACATAGCTTGCAGATAACCCGTCTGCGAGCTTTTTGTTTATAAAGGCATTGATCCTGCCTGCGGTCAGATCTGCACACGGAATATCCCCGAATTCGGGGAGAATGTGCTTTTCAAACTTATTCTGGTAGTTGGCAAGTGTGGATTCCTTGACACGGTTTACCACAGCATTCAGCCATTCCCGATACACCTTGCTGACTGTGATATATCTGCCCGAAAGATAGCGTGTGGCTATCTCACGTCCTATAAGCACCTTGCTCTCGGCTTCTTCGTAGGTCTTGCCATAAACATAATGATATTGTGCTTTGCCGTTATCGGCGTATTCAGCGATGAACTTCCCGACATACCGCCCGTCTTTACGCTTTGTAATAGTTATACCTGTTTTCTCCATTCAGTAGCCCTCCAACGCTCTCAGAATAGCAATCTGCACATCTGCATTGCCCTTGTTGTATACAAACCGCTGATTTTCAGCATTATACTTGAAATTTTAAGTGAAATCTTGTATAATTTCAATAAGGGGTAGTATGCCATCTGCCATTGAATTATTGCGGATTTCGTGAATGTATCTATTTCGAGAAAAATAACCCTCTCACACGATACTTTACATAGTATAACACCGCATTTATCAGGTATGCAGGCATAACTCCCGGTTTAGCCAAGTGAGGAGTGTTCCTTTGGAAGAACTGATAAAACTGGATGCTTATCCGATCAGAGGGCTGGTAGGGCGTCTGCTGCAGGATAAGACCACACGGAAAAATATATTGTTCGCATCGGACAGTTATGCTGGCTACGGTGCCGGATACAGAGATGATTCGCAGATGACCGAGGGCGTGCTGCTGGGGTTTGATTCCTGCGATATTCAGCCGAGAGTATACAAGGCGGCAGCGGAGCAGACGGAGCGCACACGAAAACGTGCCGAGGTCTTCACGCCTGCGTGGATCGTCAATCAGATGAATAACCACTGCGATGCGGAGTGGTTCGGGCGTGCCGATGTGTTCAATCATCAGGAGGGGCAGGTGTGGACGGTCAGCACTGAGCCGGTCACATTCCCGGAGGGCAAAGACTGGAAGCAGTATGTGGATTCCCGTCGGCTGGAGATCACCTGCGGAGAAGCGCCCTACATCGTATCACGCTACGACACATCGACAGGTGAGATCATTCCGATCGAGCGGCGTATAGGTATCCTTGACCGCAAGCTGCGTATCGTGAACGAGAACGCCGCCGATGAAGCCGAGTGGTTCAAGTGGGCGTTTCGGGCATTTCAGAGCGTTTACGGCTATGAGTATCAGGGGGACAACCTGCTGATCGCACGCATGAACCTGCTGTATACGCTGGCGGACTATATCGAAGCAAAATGGCACAGGCAGGCAACACAAAAGGAGCTGGAGAAGTTTCTGAATGTGATCTGCTGGAACCTCTGGCAGATGGACGGCTTGAACGACACGCCGCCCTATGGTATTCCGTCCGATGAGGTCGTGCAGATGTCGCTATTTGATGATGAAGAAGAAACAGCGGACGATGAGATCGTCTACTGTAAAATATATGACTGGCGAAAAGATATTTCAAAGCTGTTCAAAAGTCTAAAGAAAAGAGGAAAAGGCATGAAATTTGATTATGTAATTGGAAATCCGCCGTATCAGGAAGACAATGACAATAATAACAGGCAAAAACCTGTTTATAATTTGTTTATGGAAGAAGCTTTTAAGGTTTCAGATGTAGTCTAACTGATTACTCCTGCAAGATTTTTATTTGATGCAGGTCAAACTCCTAAAGCATGGAATAAAAAAATGCTTAATGATAAGAATTTCACAGTTCTTTTATACGAACAAAACGGAGCATCTATTTTTCCTAACACCGAAATAAAAGGTGGCGTGGCAATTACATTAAGAAATAAAAATAGAGAATATGGTGAGATTGGTGTATTTACAGCAATACCAATTTTAAATTATATTATAAAAAAAGTATCAATACAAATGAATAATACGTTGTCTGAATGTGCTTTCCCAAAAAGCCAATATGGATTTAGTGAGGAAATTTACATAGAAAATCCCGAATTAAAACAACGACTTACCAAAGGTAATGAATATATTATTGATGCAAATATATTTGGTAAAATGCCAGAAATTTTTTCAGATAAACCTAGTAATGAGGGGAGTTATATATTAATATTTGGAAGACAAAATAATCAGCGTATTGGCAAATATATAAAATCGAAATATATAAAAAATAGCAAAGGCGTGGATAAATATAAGGTTTTCGTAACAGGAGCTAATGGCTCTGGAAAATTTGGTGAAACATTGAGTAGCCCATTTATCGGTAAGCCACAAGAAGTTGGAACACAAACATATATGAGTTTTGGCTTTTTTGATACAGCTTTCGAGGCTAATTCTTGTTTAAACTATATTAAAACTAAATTTGCAAGATGTATGTTAGGTGTGTTAAAAGTAACACAAAACAATCCGAGAGATGTTTGGAGATATATCCCCCTCCAAGATTTCACTTCAGACAGCGATATAGATTGGAGCAAATCAATTGCCGAGATAGACCAACAGCTCTACAAGAAATATGGCTTAACACCTGATGAGATAAACTTCATAGAAAATCATGTAAAGGAGATGAACTAAGTGCCTAAGATAAATATTCAGACAACAAAAGCGGCTATGCCACGCTGTTATTGCTATTCTACTCCAACAGTTTTGAACAATAACGGCTGGGTGAAGATCGGCTACACCGAGCAGGACGATATAGAGGATCGTATTCGTCAGCAACTGCAAACAGCACATATCCCGCACCACACCGAATGGAGCGATGTTGCTGTTTTTGCCGACGGCAGGACGTATTTCCGTGACAGCGATTTCCACGCCTATCTCAAAAAGCTGGGCATTGAGCGCATGAAGCCGATGAACGGCGACAAGAAACAGCCTGAGTGGTTCCGCATCAGCGGCGATGAGTCATTCACGCTGTACTCGAAATTCCGCCGTACCAAGGGCGTTTTGGATACGGTCGGAACGATCGCCTATGAACTCCGTGCCGAGCAGGAGCAGGCGGTCTCGCAGACATTTGACTACTTTATGAGCCACGAAAAGGGCGAATTTCTCTGGAATGCAAAGCCACGTTTCGGCAAAACGCTGGCGACCTACGACCTCTGCAAGCGCTTGCAGTCGACCAAGGGCGACTATGCCTGCAATATCCTGATCGTGACGAACCGCCCCGCTATCGCAAATTCGTGGTATGAGGATTTTGTCAAATTCATCGGCACGGAATCGGGATTCCGCTTTGTGAGCGAGGTATCTGCCCTGAAAGGCAAGCCGTTTGTGATGTCCCGTGAGGAATACACCGACAGCCTAACGAAAGAACTTGCAGACTGCATCGAATTTGTCAGCCTTCAAGACCTGAAAGGCTCTCTGTATTTCGGCGGTCAGCATGACAAGCTGAAAGAGCTTGTCAATATGCAGTGGGAATTGCTGGTCATTGACGAAGCACATGAGGGCGTTGATACTTCCAAGACCGATGTGGCGTTTCATCAGATCAAGCGTAATCACACCCTGCACCTGTCGGGTACTCCGTTCAAGGCGCTGGCAAATGATAAATTCCCGTCCGATGCGATCTATAACTGGACATACGCTGACGAACAGAAAGCAAAGGCGGGCTGGAACGATGCGGAGCGCAATAACCCATACGAGAACCTGCCACAGCTCAATCTGTTCACCTATCAGATGTCCGAGATCATCCGTGAGGAATTACAGCAGGGCGTTGAGATCGAGGGCGAGACAGAGGAGTATGCCTTTGACCTGAATCTGTTCTTCTCTGTCAAGGCGAACGGAGATTTTGTGTATGAGGAGTCGGTTGACCGTTTCCTGGAAGCACTGACCTCACAGGAGAAATTCCCATTCTCTACACCTGAGCTTCGTGGGGAGCTGAAACACACATTTTGGCTTTTGGATCGTGTGCAAAGTGCAAAGGCGCTGGCAAGAAAGCTTAAAGCTCACCCTGTTTTCGGTGAGTATGAGATAGTTGTTGCGGCAGGTGACGGCAGGCTTTCTGAGGAAGATGAGAGCCAAAATTCGTATGATAAGGTGCGTGACGCTATTAACCACCATGAAAAAACTATCACGCTCTCAGTTGGACAATTGACTACAGGCATAACTATACCCGAATGGACGGCTGTTCTTATGCTTTCCAATATAAAGTCGCCATCGCTGTATATGCAGGCAGCCTTTCGCAGTCAGAATCCGTGGCGTTATCAGGAGAACGGCGTGCTTCATGTGAAGAAGAACGCCTATGTATTTGACTTCGATCCAGCAAGAACGCTGATCATCTTCGAGGAATTTGCGAATGATCTGTCCAGTGGCACTTCCGGCGGTAAAGGCGACAGCGACCAGCGCAAGCAGAATGTGCGTGAACTGCTCAACTTCTTCCCGGTCATCGGAGAGGACGAAAACGGCGAGATGATCGAGCTGGACGCTGAAAAGGTGCTGTCCATTCCGAGAAAGATACGTTCTCTGGAAGTTGTCCGCCGTGGTTTCATGTCGAATTTCCTGTTCCAGAATATCGCCAATATCTTCAATGCACCGCCAGAGGTCGTTGATATTATTAGCTCACTGCCGAATGCACCGGAGGGCGCTCTGGTAGATGTATCTCCTGAAACAAGGGAAGACCTGTCTGTCAATGACGAGGGTGAAGTGGAGCTCTCCGACGAATTTGTCATCGGAACGGCGCAGGATGTGTTCGGGGATAAAATCTACAGCGACATTTCTGAAACGCTGGAGCGCAAGACCGAGGAGATACTTGCTGCCCCCGAATCGACAGAGGATCAGCAGATATCACATTTGCAGGACGTATTCCGCAAGGAGCTTGTTGCACCTGTGATGCAGGTAACGAACGACACCTATGGTGCCGACCTGAAAAAGCGTGATGCACAGAAGCTCCAAAAGCAACTTGAACAGAAAGCGGACAGGCTTGTTACACAGGAATACGGCGATTATTCCATTCAGAAGAAAACACTGGAAGCACAACGGCAGGACGCACTTTCACATCTGAGTGAAACAGGGCAAACTGCTGCCGAGGTCAATGAACAGTTCGATACACTGGTGCAGGAGGCGACCGATGCTTTCAAGGAGCGTGTCAGCAATGTGCTGGATGAAACCGTACCAACTTTGTGTGAGAAGGTCGTAAAGACTGTCGAGACCAAGAAGCGTGAGCGTACTAAGGAAACCATTGAGGAGGCAGTCCGTGACCATCTACGTGGCTTTGCAAGGACGATCCCGTCATTCCTTATGGCATACGGCGATGAGGAGACCACGCTGTCTACCTTCGATATGATAATCCCCGATGAAGTGTTCTACGAAGTGACCAGTATCACGCTTGACCAGTTTCGTTTCCTGCGGGACGGTGGTTCTTATACCGATTCAGATACAGACGAGGAAAAGCGCTACCCCGGAAAGCTTTTTGATCCAGTGGTATTCGATGATTCCATTAAGGAATTCCTGGCATTGCGTACACGGTTGGGCAATTACTTTGATGAGTCGCATATAGAGGATATTTTCGACTACATCCCACCACAGAAGACCAATCAGATTTTCACGCCCAAGCGTATCGTGAAGCAGATGGTCGATATGCTGGAGCAGGAAAATCCCGGCTGTTTCGATGATCCGAGCAAGACCTTTGCTGATCTGTACATGAAATCAGGTCTGTATATCGCAGAGATTGTGAAGCGGCTGTTCAACAGCGACGGCATGAAACAGGCATTTCCTGACGAAGCACAGCGATTACAGAACATATTTGAGCATCAAGTATATGGGCTTGCACCGACTGAGATCATCTATCAGATCGCCCTGCACTTCATTCTTGGCTTTGACGGTGGGGAGCTGATTGAGAAACATCATCTGCGCCAGTATGATGCACTGCCGCTCGCTAAGGACGGGACATTGGAAGCAAAGCTGGATAGTATTTTCGAATAAGGCATAGTATAGTGAAAAAGACAGATACCTCGCAATGAAGTATCTGTCTTTTTATTTGACACCTCTTGACATTTTCCCAGATTCATGCTATACTAAAATTAGCACTCAATGTGTGAGAGTGCTAAAAACTAATGGAGGATTTTATTATGAACATTTCTGAACGTCAGAAGGATTTCCTGTCAGTTATTGAAAAACTGGATATTTCGCCAACACAATTTAAGAATGCTCAAAGCAAATATGAAGCCCTTGCTGCGTTCTTAGATGAACATGGTATTGAGGCAACCATATATCCACAGGGCTCATTTGCATTAGGAACGGTTACTCGTCCTGCAAAGAAGGCTGATAGTCCAAGTTATGATCTTGATTGTATCTGTCAGGTTACTGGAACAAAGTCAGATTACACCCCGAGTGGTTTGAGAAACCTAATTGAAGACACACTGAAAGGTAATGATACTTATGGCGGAAAGCTTGTGAAATGGGAGGAATGCTTTACTATTGAGTATGCTGATATCAATGGTGTTAGCTTTTCGATTGACTTAGTTCCGGCGGTGAGCGATTCTGATTCTGAGAAGGCAGCTCTCCTCACAAAAGGACTAACTCCTCAAATCGTTGATACAAGCATTGCTATTCCACGGCAGAATTCGGAAAAAAGCTATCGTTGGATATCAAATAATCCCAAAGGCTTTAAAAAGTGGTTCGATGAAATTAACGCTCCGTTCTTAATGTATGCTCCAAAATATGCAGAACGCGGGATATTTGAAATCACCACTGCTGAGGAATTACCCAATGAGGTAAGACGCTCTGCTTTACAAAGGGTTATACAGATTTTGAAATATCAGCGCGATGCATATTATTCCAAGCTTTCTGATGGTGACGATATTAAGCCGATTTCTGCATTGATAACAACAATGGTTTCTCGAATCGCATCTAACTACGGAAAGAAGAATTGTTCTGTATTTGAGTTACTGGAATATGTACTGAATAGACTTGAGATGTGTATTCACCAAACCGAAATGACATTTGAACAATATGCATTGCGGTATGATAATTCTCCAGTTTTATCATATAAAAACGGAAAATGGAATGTCCCGAATCCTGCTGATTCCGATGATAATCTTGCGAATAAATGGAACGAGGATGAGAGAATACCTAAGAGCTTCTTTAAATGGGTGACAGCTATAAAAAAAGACCTTTTTGAAGTGTTGACTCAGAAAGACGATAATCAATTTGGTGTTGTCTTGGAGAATAGTTTTGCAAATTATGATCCTAACAATCCGATTATAAAAAAATACAGAAAGGCTCGTATTGCGACACCTATCAATGCTTCAACTGCTTCAAAGCCATATCATTGCTCATGAGAATAGACTATAATCATATTAAACCGCAGATTGATGAGCTTATTACATCATATGGCGGCTTGAAAGAAGAAAATACTGATAAAAATACATCAATTATTCTCTCTGGAAGAGTATCAATTAATCGCTCTTACAATGGTTTCACCGTAGATAAGGAATATGATATCCGAATCCTTATTCCTCTAAATAATGACGAATTACCTGATGTTTGGGATATCGGAAACCATATTGATAAATCATATATTCACCGATATCCTGATGGAGAGCTTTGTTTAGAAACAAAAGCATTCATAGCTCTGTGTTTCTATAATGGATGTAGCCTATTGCAATGGATGGAGAATATTGTTGAACCATACTATTATTCTTATGAGTATTTCTCACGGTTTGGGGAGTTTCCCTATGGTGATCGAGGGCATGATCTTGTTGGTGTAATAGAGACATATCAGCAAATTTTCGATGAAAACGATTGTGCGAAAGTATATAAGCTACTTCAAGCAATTTCTCGAAGAAAATACAAAGGTCATTTACCTTGTCCTTGTGAATCGGGGCTGATCACAAGACGATGTCATGGGAGATTTATTTATCCATTTATTAGCGATGACTATTTATTTTCTATTGCCAAAAATGATTATTCGAGTTTATGTGAGGCGATAAAAGAGTATGATAAACAATCAAATCATTAACAATCGTCAAAATGAAAACCTGTTATTGAAGATTCAGTATGCTTCAAGGAGGTATTTCAATTCTGCGGAAAAAGTGAATTATGTAAGTTGGCTATTATGTATAGTATCTGCTATAATGGTTTTTATACCTGATTCTGCTTCAAAAGTCATCAGCCTGGGAATACCAGCATTATTAGAAGTATTTGCATTTATAACCGCTTACATTTTTAATAATAAGCTAAAAAAAGCTGCTTCTCTGCGTAATTATTTTGATTCTTATGTTTTAATGATAGGCGAAGATAGTTATACAGATATTTGCAAACAAAAGCTAAGAGAAATCGCCTTAACCGCATATAATAAGCACAAAAAAGAAGCGGATATCCACATTCATAATACTGGTCGTGACAAACCACCGGGAGTAAGGAACTGGTATGAGTTTAAAAATACTGTAGCTGATCTTCAAGCTCAATTTGAATGTCAAAAACAGAATATTTGGTGGGATAAGAAGATGGTTAAAAATCGCATGATTATTTTACCTATCATTTTGTTTATACTAATCTCTTTGTTTATTGCCATGTTTGTTCTATTCAAATCTGATGCACTGAGTATTATTGTTTGTGCAATCGGAATAATAATGAAAATTGCTGAAAGAATTATTAAACACTATTCTTATCACAAAACATCCATTAAGATAGATGCTATCCAAAGCCACGCTGAAAGAGAACTAACGGCTGAAACTGTAAAGGAGTTACAAGAACTAATTGATGAAAGACGAGAAATACCGGTTCTTGAAATAAACATTATTCATAAACTAAAAGCTAAGCGATACTCTTCATCGTATGAAGAAACATCATAATGAAAAATAGGCAGAACTTCGTTATGGAAGCTCTGCCTACTCTGTTTTATAGCTCACTGTATAGGTCTTTCATAATAGCTGTTGAAAAACTTCTATATGAGTACCGACCTAAAGAAGTATCTGCATTTTGTTTTCATAGCTCGCTGTTCGGGTCTTAATATAGTGGTTGATTCTATACTGCTATATTAGCGCCACACTTTCGGGAGGGTTTTTGTTTTCGGCAAAATTTCACAAAACATTTTGCAGTATATGTAGGGGACGGAGCCCTCGACGCCCCGCTTTTGCGTTTTTGAAAGGCTCGTTTTAGCACGTTTTAGCATAGTAACATGATACTTTGTGAAAATTTGACAAAAGCCACGATATACTATATAATAGAGATTGTATGACTATTTTTACAGGAGAATATTTTTTATGAACGAAAATAAAAACAGAGCAACCTTTCAATCACGATTGGGATTTATACTTGTGTCCGCAGGGTGTGCCATTGGTCTTGGCAACGTGTGGAAATTTCCATACATCTGCGGACAAAACGGCGGCGGAGCTTTTCTGTTCCTATACCTTATCTGCCTTGTACTGTTGGGTCTTCCAATACTCATATGCGAATTTGCCATAGGCAGAGGAAGCAACCGAAGTCTTTCTCAGGCTTTCAACCGACTTGAAAAGCCCGGTAGCCGATATCACTGCACGAAGTACACGAGCATTGCAGGAAACTATCTGCTCATGATGTTTTACACCATGGTCACAGGCTGGATGTTATACTACGCTTTTAAATATGCCACTGGCTCGTTGGACGCTTCAAGCACCGCGGCAACGGCTGAGGCTTTTAAGGATATGCAAGCTTCCCCGTGGCTCATGCTCATATTCTCGGCTATCGTTATCATACTTTGTATCGGTGTTTGCGCACTGGGATTGCAAAACGGCATTGAAAAGGTAACGAAAATTATGATGATACTGCTTATGGCGCTCATGGTGGTGCTGGCAGTGAACTCTATCAGGCTGAAAGGCGCTTCTGAGGGGCTTAAATTCTTTCTTGTGCCGGACTTTGACGTATTTAAAGAAAAAGGCTTCACATCAGTGCTTTTCGCCGCAATGACTCAGGCGTTTTTCACACTAAGCATAGGCATAGGCACAATGGAGATATTCGGAAGCTATTTGAAAAAGGACCGCACTCTTGTAGGCGAGTCTGTGAACGTTATCGTTCTTGACACTGCCGTGGCTGTCGTTGCGGGACTTATCATAATCCCTGCCTGCTTTGCATACGGAATCGAGCCTGATTCAGGTCCGTCACTGCTTTTCATTACTCTGCCTAACGTTTTCCACCATATGGCTTCAAGCCGTTTGTGGGGAATATTCTTCTTCATCTTCATGTCATTTGCGGCGCTTTCCACCGTTATCGCAGTGTTTGAGAACATTATCACAATGTCGGTGGAACTGTGGGATTGGAGCAGAAAAAAATCACTTATTGTAAACCTTGTGATGATACTTGTGCTTACAATGCCTGCTGTGTTTGGATTTAACCTGCTGAAAGATATCCAGCCAATGGGCGCAGGTTCGACTATCATGGACCTTGAAGACTTTTTGGTATCATCGAATCTTCTGCCACTTGGCTCTCTTGTGGGCGTGCTGTTCTGCGTTCGCAAAAACGGCTGGGGCTGGGAGAACTTCATCAAGGAAGCCAACACTGGCAAGGGCAAGCATATCCCTGACGGACTTCGCAGCTACATGGCCTACGTTGTGCCTGCACTTATCTGTTTCATCTACCTCAAAGGATACTATGACACATTCTCAAACAGAAGTCTGCCGGTCCTTATAGGCTGGATGTGCTTTGCGGTGATACTTCTTGTGCTGATATTCTGGGCAACTTTCTCAAAAAGCAAAAAAAATTTGGAAAATCCTATTGACAAATAGAAAGTTTGGCTATATAATAAACCTTGCGTGATGTTTCACGAAAATTCGTATAATGATAAACGCTATAAGAATAAACTGAAAGGTGGTGGGTGAAATGAGAAATATTCTTTTTGATCTTCTAAAGACTAACGAGAATATAAGTCTTGCAAATAATGTAAGTTCAATATGCCTTTCAGATGTCATTTTGCCTGCCCTTATTGCCAAAAGCTAATGAGATTTTTATCAGCTTTCTGGATATTATACTGCAGATCTATTGCGACCTCTGATATCAGGTATCAGAGGTCTTTTTTTGACCTGTTATAGGCAGTTACATTATGCGAATTTACAGAATTATATCGGAAGAATATGAAATTTATCCCGAAAAGGAGGGAATACATGAAGTTTTTTGACGTTTTGCCACAGCTTGCAGAAAACGAACTGCTAAAGCGTGGAGTTATGACTGACGAGCTGCTTTACTGCGTAAAAGCTGACCTTGACGGTGAGGGCGGATATGTGGACGTATACATAACTTTCACAAAAGACACCCTTTGCATACTCCGTGGCTATGAAGAATACGGAAAAATGAAGCGTGGGCAGAAGAGAAAAAATCTCGTAAGCTTCACAGTATCAGGCTATGATGAATACCCCATAGACAGCATTGAAGAAATGTTTGTTGACCGCTATGCAAATTCCGCAAGACTTATGATAAAGGACAAGTCAGGCAAGGAATTCCCTATAGCGAGGTTCTCACTTGGCTTTGCTGACAAATTTGAGAAATTCAGCCAGCGTGTGAACTGCACAGCCAAGAACGAGCCTATTGACGACCGCCTGCTGGAAGGAGTAAAGACCCACTGCCCTACCTGCGGTGAGCCTTATCCTGACCCTAACCGCCCTGTCTGTCCGAGATGTGTAGACAGACGCTCGGTGTTCAAACGCCTGCTTTCTATGTTCGGTGAATTTAAGGGTGCGGTATTTCTCATACTGCTCACCATAGTTTTAAGCAATGTTTTCGCAGTGCTTTCGCCGATATTCGGCTCTCAGATGCTCTATGATGATGTGCTTGCGGAAAACGGAAAATACTATGGCAAGATACTCATGATAGTAATGCTCATCGTGGGCATTAACATTGCAGGAATGATAATGCGTATCATTTCAGGCATTATAACCTCAAAGGTCGTGCCTGTTGTTACGCACCGGCTTAGGGTGAAGATATTCTCCTCAATGCAGCGGCTTTCCCTTGACTTTTTCACAAGCAAACAGACAGGCTCGCTTATGTCCAGGGTCGACAGAGATAGTCAGAACATCTACTGGTTTTTCACGGATATAGTGCCGTATGGACTTACAAACGTGGTAAAGATAGTGGGAATTGCGGTGATAATGCTCACAATTTCGCCACTTCTGTCACTTGGTATAATCCTCACTATCTCGGTGATAGAGATAGTTCAGCACCAATTTTACAAAAGCCAGCGCAAGCTTTACCGCAAATATGACGTTGCAATGCGTTCTGCAAACTCGGTGCTGTCTGACGTTATGAACGGTCAGCGTGTGGTAAAGGCTTTCGCCCGTGAGGACAGAGAAATAGAACGCTATAGGGTAAAAAACACTGACGCATTTTTGATAAACTCAAGGATAAACTCACGAATAGCAAACACTATCCCTGTTATATGGACGTTCTACAGGATAGTGAACAAGCTTGTTTTCTGCCTTGGCGCAGTGCTTGTTATAAAAGGTCACATACTATTCGGCGCACTTTCAGCACTTATTTCCTATACCGAAATGGCTATGGATCCTATCAACTTTTTCACATGGATAGGCGACCGCTGGGCAAAATGTATGGACGCCGCATCAAGAATGTTTGAGATAATGGACGCTCTGCCTACTGTAAAAGAGGACGAACACCCTGTTCACATGGAAAACATGAGGGGCGATATCGAGCTTAAAAATGTATCCTTTGAATATGAAGCAGGACACCCTATCATAAAAAACGTTTCTTTCAAGGTGCAGGCTGGGCATATGTTTGGAATCGTTGGTAAAACGGGTGCAGGAAAATCCACTATCATAAACCTTATGGCAAGGCTTTATGACGTAACAGGCGGTGAGATAACCATTGACGGCGTACCTATCAGAAAGATAGCTTTTGACGATCTGCGCAGAAATATCGGAATAGTTTCTCAGGAAACTTTCCTTTTCATAGGGTCGATAGCTGACAATATCCGCTATGCAAACCCTGACGCAACCATGGAAGAAGTTATCGAAGCGGCAAAGTCCGCAAACGCACATGAGTTTATAACAAAGCTCCCTGAGGGCTATAACACTAAGGTCGGCGAGGGCGGAATATCCTTGTCAGGCGGTGAAAAGCAGAGAATATCTATCGCAAGGGCTATCATTCAGAAGCCTAACATACTTATCCTTGACGAGGCGACCGCTTCCATGGACACAAGGACAGAGCGAAAGATACAAGCCGCTATCGATAATCTGAAACAGGGCAGGACGATTATTTCTATCGCACACCGCCTTTCAACTCTCCGTGACGCTGATATGCTCTGCGTTATCGAAAATGGAGAGCTTAAAGAAATGGGAACACATGACAAGCTCATAAAAGAAAAAGGCAAATATTTCGAGCTTTACAAGCTGCAATCTGAAGCATTGCAGTTCATAAACGAATAGTAAGGAGATGAACACAATGGCTGAAAATATTACTGCTGAGCAGGAGGTCTACGAGGTCGATAAGCTGACCTTGCTTGACTGCAAAAAGATACGCCTTGCAAAGGAAGAAAGCGGTTTTCTTACCCTCGATTATGAGGGCAGGACTTATCACAAGGTAAACCCCACAAGGCTCATACCATTTTACTCAAAGACCACCTACATAAGCCTTTCATACGAAAATTCCGAAAAAGAGTTCCGTGAGATAGGCGTGATAAAAGATATGGCGGAGCTTGACGATGAGCAATACAAGCTTCTTGACAGTTATCTTGAATACAAATACTATATGCCTGAGATAACAAAGGTCTACAGCATAAAGGACAATATGCGTGGTGCGATCTTTGTAAAGGCTGACACAACTTCAGGGCAGAAAACTATCTGTATCCGTGACTGGTATCAGAATTTCAGAATGATAGGCTATGATTATCTCTACGTCAACGACGCAGACGGCAACAAATATTTTTGCCCTGACATTCATAAGCTTGACAGAAAGAGCCGTCAGGTGCTTGAAATGTACACCTAAAAGGTGTTAGACCACACTGAAAGGAGTGTGAAAATATGGATCTAAAAACCTCTCTTCCTGAAAACGCCAAGGCAGATATCATATATTCCCTGCCTGCAAACTTCACCTGTAAGGGCGACAAAATGGACGGACATTTCTGCGTGACAAAAGAAAAGATATACATTTACAACGGCAGTGAGATAACACTTGAATACAGCATAGACGATTTCTCCGAGTTTGAGTGCAAACAGCAGATAGGCACTTCAATGGCTCAGGGAACGCTGAAAAGCGGTGAAACTATCTGCTTCTGCGGTTTTTCGCAGGATCAGTTTCTCAGATACGCCGAGCTTATGAAGCTTCTTGACCACTGTTTGCGCACAGGCGAGCTTATGGAGATAACCGACACGGAAGAGCCTGTATGCCCGAAATGCGGTCTGCCGCTGGAGGGCGCAAAGGAATGTATCTACTGCACTGGCAAGGGCAAGACAATGGTCAAGCTCATAAAACGCATTGCGCCATACAAGAAATATTTTGCGATCGCAGTTATATGCACGATACTTTCCGAGCTTATTTGGGTGCTTGCGCCATATCTTGACAGAGTTATAATCGACAAGTATGTTACCCCGAAAAACACCCATTGGGCAGGACTTGCAGGAGTTATCATCACTATCGTCACCCTGCTGCTTTTGGCAGGAGTGTTTGAGTTTTTCAACATGAAAAACAGTTTCAAGGTGGCTCTCAATTTGGGTCGTGACCTTAGGCAAGAGATATTTGAAAAGTCACAACAGCTTTCTATGAACTCCATATCAAAGCGAACAGCAGGCGAGCTTATCAACCGTGTTTCAAGCGACGCCGCAAAGCTTGAGGACTTCATCACTGCAAACGGCAAGGACGCCATAGTAAAAATACTTTCCCTTGTGATAATAGGCATACTGCTTTTTATCATGGACTGGCGGCTTGCGCTTATGACAGTTTTGCCTGTGCCGATAGTTTTCATAATTGTGCAAAAGCTTTTTGACGCCATGGCGATACGCTACACAAAGGTATGGAAAAACGGCGTTTCTCATGGAGAAACTTTGCATGATATTTTAAACGGCATAAGAGTTGTAAAGTCCTACGGCAACGAGGTAAGGGAGATACAGCGCTACACAGAATGTTCCGAACGCTGGGCGAAAAGCTGTGTTCGTGCGGAAATGATGTGGTATCTCACCATTCCTGCCTCAGAATTTATCCTCACCATTGGTAACTTCTTCGTACTGTATTTCGGCGGAAACATGATTCTCGACCAAACCATGACATTAGGTCAGCTTATACAGTTCACCACCTACGTTGCAATGCTTTACGAACCTATACGCTGGCTCATACAGATACCGAGAAATCTTGCGGACACTTCAGTTTCCGCAGGCAAGGTCTTTGAGATACTTGACGAGGACACTGACGTTCGTGATTGTGATGACCCTATTGACCTTGACATTCAAGGCGATATCGAATTTGACGGCGTTTATTTTGGCTACAAGGTATACAATCCTGTACTGAAAGACATAACCTGCAAGATAAACAAGGGCGAAATGATAGGCATTGTGGGACACTCAGGTGTGGGAAAATCCACAATGATAAATCTTATTCTCAGACTTTATGACTGCACGCAGGGAGAGATACGCATTGATGGTGTGAACATAAAGGATATCGCACAGCACAGCCTGCGTTCACAGGTGGGCGTGGTGTTGCAGGAAACTTTCCTTTTTGACGGAAACGTACTTGAAAATATAGCATATGCAAAGCCTGACGCTACCTTTGAGGAGGTAATAAGGGCAGCGAAAATTGCGAATGCACATGACTTTATCACAAAGCTCCCTGACGGCTACAACACCCGAGTGGGCAACAAGGGCTATCAGCTTTCGGGCGGCGAACGTCAGAGAATTGCCATTGCAAGAGCGATACTCCATGACCCTAAAATAATAATACTTGACGAGGCGACGGCTTCTCTTGACACTCAGACGGAAAAGCAGATACAAGACGCTTTGGGCAAGCTCACAAAGGGCAGGACGACAATTGCCATTGCTCACAGACTTTCCACCCTCAGCAACGCCGACAGGCTTATCGTTCTTGACAAGGGCAGGCTTGCAGAGTTTGGCACTCACGCTGAACTTATGCAGAAAAAGGGCGTATACTACAAGCTTGTTATGGCTCAACGCCAGACCACAAAAATGAAAAAAGCCCAACCGCAGACCTGTTAAGCACTTGACAATATCACGGCAATGTGGTAGAATACAATAGTAATGATTCATATGGGGAATGATGTTCTCCCCTGGGAAACCTAAACCGCTTATTAAGCTGATGACTTCTGTTTTTTACGCAGGAGTTGTCAGCTTTTTTTGATTTTTGGGAGGTATAATTATGTTATTTTCACTGGCTGTGATCTTTCTTGTGGGGCTGTCAGCCGCCGCCATTTTTCAGACTATCGGTCTGCCGAGGATAATCGGTATGCTTGCAACGGGCATTCTCACAGGCACTTACGTTCTCAATCTGCTGGATCCTAAGATACTTGGCATATCCTCAGAGCTTCGGCAGATAGCCCTTATCATTATCCTTATCAAAGCAGGGCTGTCACTCAATTTGTCTGACCTGAAAAAGGTGGGCAGACCTGCGGTCATGATGTCATTTCTGCCTGCAAGCTTTGAGATACTGGGATATTTTCTTCTTGCACCGCTGCTGTTGGGGATAAACCACACTGAGGCTGCCGTTATGGGAGCGGTGCTTGGTGCGGTATCCCCTGCGGTGGTAGTGCCGAGAATGGTGAAGCTTATGGAAGAAAAATACGGCACTGAAAAAAGCATACCGCAAATGATACTTGCGGGAGCTTCGTGCGATGATATTTTCGTTATCGTGCTGTTCTCCACATTCGTAACAATGGCACAGGGCGGCTCTGCAAAGGCGACGGATTTTCTCAATATCCCCGTGTCAATAATCCTCGGAGTGCTTCTCGGCTCGCTGTCAGGGTTTGTGCTTTTCTATATTTTTGAGATATCCTACCGCAAAGGTAACAAAATAAGAAACAGCACAAAGGTCATCGCTATCTTGGGCTTGGCGTTCCTGCTCATGTCAGTGGAAACATTTTTGGAACCTTATGTAGCTGTATCGGGACTTCTTGCAGTTGTGGCAATGGCTTGCGTGATAAAAATAAAGGCTGACAAAAGCGTGTCTGCAAGGCTTTCAGAGAAGTTCGGCAAGCTTTGGATAGCCGCTGAGGCTGTGCTTTTTGTCCTTGTTGGTGCGGCAGTGGACATACGCTACACCCTTACGGCAGGTGTGGCGGCTGTGCTTCTTATTTTCGGAGCGCTTATTTTCAGAGCCGTGGGCGTATGGATATGTCTTCTCGGCACGAAGCTGACCCTTAAAGAAAAGCTTTTCTGTGTAACGGCATATATGCCAAAGGCGACAGTGCAGGCGGCTATCGGCTCAGTGCCGATGTCCCTTGGTCTGCCCTGCGGAAAGATAGTGCTTTCTGTGGCTGTGCTTGCGATCCTTATCACAGCACCCCTTGGTGCAATAGGCATTGACCGCAGCTATAAAAGGCTTCTTGCACACGAGGAGTAAAAGGGCGTAAAATAGGCGATTGTGGCACTCTCTGCACATTTTATGAGTGAATAATTTTTGATTTCGCACATTTTTTGAGGGAATAATTTTTGATTTCACACATTTTATGAGGGAATAATTTGAGCATTTGCACATTTTACGAAATACTCTGATGACATTGCATAAAAAAATCGGCACGACCAAATCAAGGTCATGCCGATTTTCATATCCCTACCCTATCTACAGTTGATGCAAGGTGGTAATAAGAATTTGTTACGATACGCATGTTACGTTGCTGGCAATGCGTTGTCAAATGAGGACTTGAACCTCTGAAACCTGCCCGAAGTTTCTGCCCATAATCAGCACATTCTCTGCTGATAGAGATACATCCACCCTGTAGATATCCCACCCATTTCATCACACCAGCTCTGTTGTCCAGTTCAGCTCCTGAATTTTCTCGTCCACAGTTCTCAGTTCTTTTGCAAGACCGTCAACCGTTTTCTGTATCTCTGACACAGGCACAGTGCTGACTATTTTTATCTCTGTTCTTGTCATTCTTGTGACACGGTCGCTTGCGGTATTCAGAAAATCCCGCAATACCCTTACCTTCTTTTTCAGACAATCTCTGTGTGCAAGAAGCTCTGTGATAGTCTTGCCCTCATATACTGTTCCGCTGTTGGTAAGATTTATCCGTGCCACCAGATCTTCAAGACGGACTATCAGCCTGTCAAGCTCCTCCATAAGAGCCTTTGGGTCTTCCGCAGGAACATCGCCCTCCTGCACCTTTGCGTTATTGTCAAGTCTGACTGAGATCGTGTTTATTCTGTTCTGGATATCAGAACGTTCAGCCAATGCAGTTGCAAGTTTCATATAAATTACCTCCTATCCTTTGACAACGCCCACTGTGAAAAGTTTCTTTATAGGCGTGGTCAGGTCACTTTGATTTTTCATAACAACATCTATATCCTTGTAAGCAAAGCGGCACTCCTCAGCCACGTCTTTCTTACTGGTCTTTCCAAGCACCACGTTTCTTTGCCTCAGGTCTACCATAACAGACTCAACGGAGAATTTCTCCTTTGCGCCTGTGCGTGAATAGTTTCTGCCTGCACCATGAGATGAAGTCAAAAAGCTTTCAGCCTTGCCCATGCCCCTGACTATATAGCTGTTTGAGCCCATAGATCCTGGGATTATAGCGACTTCGCCCTCTGCCGCATGGATAGCGCCTTTGCGGTGTACCCACACATTCTCTCCGTAGTGATTTTCCAATGCGGCATAGTTATGGTGACAGTTTATCTCGTCACTATAGTTCGGTGTGATACCCGTATACTTCTCAACCTGCTCTGTGAAAATATGCTTTACCTTTTCAAGCATTACCTCTCTGTTTTCAAAAGCAAAGTCCATTGCAAGCTTCATCCAGTTGAGGTATCTCTGACCCTCGTCTGTATCCACAGGGAGAAACGGCAAATTATACTCTGAGGGAACAGTTGAAAAATACTTGTCATTCATCTCATGGGCTATCTTGTTGAAATACTGCCCTATCATGTTGCCAAACATTCGGCTTCCCGAATGGAGCATTATACAAGCCATGCCGTTTTCGTCTTCCTGTATCTCGATAAAATGGTTTCCACCGCCAAGCGAGCCTACAGAATAATATCCCTGCTCGATAAATTTCAGCAATTCGCTGTCAGCATTGTATCTTTCTATCTCGCTTTGCGCCTTATCAAGCACGGCAGAAGTCTGTGGCTTGCCGTAGTGACTAAAACCCACCGGGATAGTACGGAGTATATTTCCTACTATCACCTTTATAAGCTCGCCGCTCCCTGTTACAGTGTCACGAAGAATGCTCACAGGGATATCTGTCTGCACGAATGCCATTCCACAGCCGATGTCAACGCCAACTGCATTTGGGATCACCGTATTTTTGCAGGCTATCACACCGCCTATAGGCATTCCCTTTCCTGTATGAGTATCAGGCATCAATGCGATATGGTCATGGGCAAATGGAAGATTTGCAAGGTTTATCGCCTGCTCAAGACAGCTTTCCTCGATATCGTCTATAGACTCTGTCCATATCTTGATCGGTACTAGCATTTTATCTTTATCATAATATTCAAACATTTTGTGTACCTCCTGCTTTTGCTGTTGTATGTATTATAGCAGATAGATACAAAATAATCATATAAAAAAAGGTGCGAGGTTTTGTTAGGTATTGCAATGGGAGTATAGATTTGGTATAATGTTATCAAAGGAGGTGTTCTGAATGGCGGTATATTCTGAGCTTATAAAGAATTTTGAGAAGATAAGAGAATATGTGCGTGATTTCTATATCTTTGGGTTTCACACAAGAGAAAGCTTTGACGCAAAAAGCAAGCGCACCTATGATAACGAAAAGCGCAGGATAGAAAGCTGGCTTTCAGACCACGTTCACACCTCTTTGGAGGGTCACAAAAAGAAAGTATCTGTGCAGGTGGATTCGGGGAACATTTTTCAAAACCCACTGTATCAGTGCTATCGTTCAAAGACCTTTACGGACAATGATATCCGTCTGCACTTTATTTTAATGGACGCTCTTGAAGATAACGCCATGTCGGTATCGGAGATAGCAGACTATATTTCTGCAAACTACGGCATGATAATAGACGTACAGATAATCCGTATCAAGCTAAAAGAATATGTAAAAGAGGGCTTGGTGTCGGAGGTCAAAAGCGGAAGAAATATCCTATACACAAAGACCAACTGTTATGCTGACAATATCGTAAGTCAGTATAAAGGCTTGGGGGATATGATAAAATTCTTCTCTGAGGAAAATCCTTTTGGCGTGGTGGGCAGCTTTATCATGGATAAGCTGGGTGCGAAAAATAATATTTTTGTGCGTAAGCACGCTTACATGGTGCATACTCTTGATGATGAGATACTCATTGATATCATGGAGGCAATGGAGCAGAAAAAGGCTGTTCTGCTATCCTGCGTAAGCCGAAAGAACGACAAAAAGCACGAGATAACAGCCGTTGTGCTGAAGATACATTGCTCGGTGCAGACAGGAAGAAATTATCTTATTATGTATTTCACAAAGCAGAAACGTTTGATGTCTGTAAGGGTGGATTCCATTGTGAAAGTGACTCCCCTTGATGTGGTAGCTGACTATGATACATATTACAGATATTATGAGGACAACCGCAGATTTTTATGGGGAACGAGCTTTGGAAAATCACGCAGATACGGACAAAAAGAGCATATTCACATGGAGATAGCGGTAGACGAAGCAAAAGAAATGTATGTTGTGAAGCGTTTGGAACGTGAAAAAAGAAGCGGTACTGTAACAAAGAAATCCGACGGGCTTTATGCCTTTGACATTGACCTTTTTGACGCTAACGAAGCTTTCCCATGGATAAAAACGTTCATCGGCAGGATAGTGGCATTTGAAACAACAAATGAGGAATTGCAGGATAAATTTGATTCAGATATTGCAAGGCTTTATGAAATATACGGAGGTGCTTACGAATGAAACTGTTTTCGGAAATTTACAGCACCTATTACAGCATAACGGAGAAAATCCTGAAAAGACACACTGTCACAAAGGCTGAGATAGCAGATATCATCAGACAAAACGGCTTTTCTGAAAGCGTTCTTTTTCTCGAACCTAAGCTCACAGGAGCTGACGGATATGGCTTGCTGAAAAAAGAGGACAGCATATACAGATCTATCCTGAAAAAAGAGCCTCATATCCCGCTGACGGCACTTGAAAAAGCGTGGCTTTGTGCGGTACTAAGCGACCCGAGAAGCGGTCTGTTTCTTGACACTGAGCAAAAGTTGCAGTTAGCGGAACTGCTTGGTGCGAAAAAGCTATATCAGAGAAACTTTTTGAATTGCTTTGACCAATATTCTGACGGTGATGATTTTCATGACCCACAGTACATACAGCATTTTCGGGATATACTCTCGGCTATCCATGGCAAAAAGCTAATAAAAATAAGCTTTCAGACAAGAAAAGATAATCGTATCACACACTATTTTCTGCCCACAAAAATCGAATACTCTGCCAAAAACAACAAGTTCAGGGTATATGTAAACCGATACCAAAAACGCAGAATGGTGGACAGAGGAATTATAAATCTGTCGCAGGTCACGCTAACTAAATTGACAGATATAACGCCTGATAGCTTTTTAGCTGTCACAGACAAGAAAAAGCAAGCAAAAATAAAGATACTTAACGAGCGAAATGCGGTAAATCGTTTTATGCTTGAATTTGCAGAGCTTGAAAAAGAGTCGGTCTTTGATGAGGACAGCGGTGAATGTATGGTATCTATTAAATATGACGAGCAGAATGAAAATGAGATAATAATACGTTTGTTATCATTCGGACCTGTGGTGGAGGTGCTTTCGCCATATGATTTTCGCAGGAAAATCAAAGAGAGGGTGGATAGGCAGTTGGCTTTGATAAAAAACAGATCAAAGTGTGAATAGCGTTTGACTTAGCACAACAGAGTGTGCTATACTGAAAATAGCTAATAAATAATTTGTGAAATATATCAGAAAAGCACTAAAAAAATTATAGGAGGTGTCTTATGACAAATAAAGCGGACAGACCATTTTCAGAGGTTGCAGCAACTCCTGAAAATGCAAATTGGGAGAAATTAACTGCTCGTTCCTCAGCGTTATACAACAGAGCAGATGATGTCAGAAGTCCTTTTGCACGAGATTACACAAGGATACTTCATTCCACAGCATATAGACGGTTGAAGCATAAAACCCAAGTGTTTTATAATATAGATAACGACCACATCTGCACAAGAATGGAACACGTTGCTCATGTTGAATCTGTCAGCAGCACTATTGCAAGTAATCTCGGTTTAAATACGGAGCTTACAAAGGCGATAGCAATGGGGCATGATCTGGGTCACGCTCCATTTGGGCATCATGGTGAAACTATTCTAACAAAGCTTTGCCAGAATTTTATTTCTAAAGATATGAAATTCTGGCATGAAAAAAACGGATTATATTTTGTAGACAAAGTTGAACTGCTGGCTGACAATTACAACGATTATAAAAATCTTGATCTGACATATGCGGTCCGTGACGGAATAATCTCGCATTGCGGTGAGGTCGATGAAAACGGAACAAAGCCAAGAACAGAATTTATATCATTAGAAGAAGATTTTAAGGAAGCAGGTCAGTATGCACCTATAACATGGGAGGGGTGCGTTGTAAAATTATCTGACAAAATAGCTTATGTCGGACGGGATATCGAGGACGCAATTCAGTTAGGCTTTATTGACGACGAAGCGAAGCATACTCTGAAAAAAATGGCACAGGCAAACGATATAAACGCTATCAACACAACAGTAATAATGCATAATCTTATTATTGACGTATGTCAGAACAGCTCTCCCAAAAAAGGTATATGCCTTAGCGATAAATTTCTTGCGCAGTTGAATACCATAAAGAAATTCAACTACGATAAGATATATAACAACGAGCGTTTTAATGCGTTCAAAAAGTATTCTGAGCTGGTTTTGTCGCAGATCTTTGAAACGTTGTACAAACTATATGACGGAAAGCATTCTTTTGAATCACTTGATACGGCAAAAAGATATTACCCTTTACTTATATCTTCTTTTGAAAAATGGCTTGCAAAATATTGTGTTACTGATATTGTACCCGCTGGAGAATTAAGATCTGAAGCTTTGAATTGTGAAAACATAAAAATATATGGAAGCCTTGAAACAAATTTGATCTATGCACAGGCAATAATAGATTTCATTGCAGGAATGACAGACAGATTTGCTGTAAAGCTTTTTAATGAACTTATCTCTTATTAACATTGCATAAAAAATGATGCCTTGATCTAATGACCAAAGCATCATTTTTATTGATGTTATTAAAGGAAAGGCGCTTATATTCTCTTTGCAAGAAATTCCTTTCCTGCCTTATCGGTATCAAGTATCGCCTTGATAAACTTTTCTTCCGAAGGTTCGCCAGGGACGTAAGTCCACTCAACAACGCTTGCCGCCTTATGTGCAATGGCTGGGACATCTTCTTCTGTCAGAGCTATCTCTCCTAATGTGCATGGCAGACCTATACTGTGGTTGAACTCAAAAATGTGCTGACGTTCTTCAAACTGCTCGTCATATGTAAGCAGGCAAAGCACGCCGAATGAAACTATCTCTCCGTGGAGGTGATCATGCTCGCACTTTGGAAACAGCGAAGCGCCATAGTAAACGCAATGGGCAAGAGATGAATTATAATAGTAATCGTCCTTTGGATCGGGGTTGTTCTGATGAACAGTAAAATTTGAAACGAGACCTGTTGTAATGATAATATCAAGAGCTATCTGCTCGATATTCTTTGAAGAAACGTTATTTCTGCAATCCTCAAGTGCTTTTTTTCCGTAGGATACAAGCGGTTTTGTGCATGCCTCTGCAAGAACTCTGCCAAGCAAAGGCGTATGGGTCATATCCTTATCACGGCAGGCAAAGACCACCTCGTACTCTTTGCTGAGAGCGTCACCGATACCAGCCCAGAACAGCTTTTCAGGTGATTCTGCGATTATTTTTGTGTTGATGAAAGTATGAAGTGCAGGTGCTTTGAGGTAAGCGTATTCCTTGAAAGTGCCGTCAGCATTGTAGATAACAGATATTGCCGTGCAGGAAGCGCAGTTTGAAGCAAGGGTCGGAAAAGTGAAAAACGGCTTGTCAATTCTGTCGCAAAGGGTCTTTACAGTATCAACGGCACGTCCGCCGCCAACGCCAAAGACCATATCTGCATTTTGCACTTCCGGCATAGCTTTAAGCATTTCAATGTTCTCATAATTTGAGTCGCCGCCATACCATATGAAGTCGGTTATCTCAAGGTCAGAGCCTTTGAGAGCCGCAAGCAGTTCAGGCTTAGCCTTTTCCATAGCGGTCTTTCCACCGATAACAACAGCGGTTTTTCCATAACGTCGGGTAACATAAGGTATTTCTTTGTAGCAATCGTCGCCAATAGAGTAGCTTGGTAAAAATTCGTTGTAAGACATATTCTTTCCTCCGTTATTTTTAACGGCATTTTCTACCGTCATAATTATATGGTTTAATAATACAACTATTTATAGAGTAATTTTGTGATATTTTGTTAATAATTATTAAAAATATATCAAAAAGCGGCACTGCCACTGAAAAATGCTCCCCTCTTTCTGAAAAATCTGCTTAGTTTCATTGAACGAAACACCTCCCTTACTCGTCAAGATTTCTGCTCTTGATAACGAAAAGTCCCTGCGGACGCTTCTGCAAAAAGATAATAACGATAAGCAGAACAATAGCTTTTGCGATAGTTGATGAAGTATAATTCTCTGTAAAAATGCTTGCAGAGCCTATTATCACAGAGCCGATAGCAGTGCCAAGAAGCTTGCCGACACCACCGAGAACGACTGCCATAAAGCTGTTTACTATGTAGCTCTGACCCACAGTCGAGTCGATAGAACCAAGAAGCGCCACCAAGCAGCCTGCGATACCGGTAAGACCTAAGCCGATAGCAAAGGTAATGTTATCCACCTTGCGTGAGTTTATGCCCATATATTTCGCCATTGTTCTGTTTTGCATAACAGCTCTCATCTGCTTACCGAAGTTTGACTTATACATTATAAACCACACCAGAAGCAGACAAAGTGCCACAAGAAGAATGATGAAAAGTTGTTGTATGAGAATGTACAGCCGCCTATCTTTATTCCACCGTTTAAGAATGACGGTGCTGTTACGTTTACACCCTGTGTGCCGAAAATGCTTCTTGCCGCCTGCTGTAAAATAAGGCTTATGCCCCTGTTGCAAGCAAGCCGTCTATCTCTTGCCCGTATAATCGGGAGATGATAAACTTTTCAAGCAAGCTTCCAAGGATGAACGTCACACCGAATGCGGCAGGTATCGCAACAAAATAATAAACGTCACGAATGCTTTCGGGACAGTATTTTACGAATATCTGCTGAACGACATATGTTGTATATGCGCCTATCATCACAAACTCTCCGTGAACCATGTTTATGACCCTCATAAGTCCGAAGGTTATTGCAAGGCCGAGAGAAGTAAGAAGTCTGATAGATCATTCTGTGGGCTTCTTCCTCGGTGACACCAAGGCGTTCAATAACATTTTTTACGCAGAAAGCTCTTGGAGCTTCTATATACACGCTTACGGTGTTGTCATAGTCACGCAGCAGGTGATTTGCACATTTTCCAATGATAATGCAGGATTGCTGCTTGGCAAGCTCCTTGATTATCTTCGCCTGAATATTGTAAAGATTAACGTCAGAAATGAAGCTCTTGTCCGTCGGCTCAACGATATCGTCCTTATTCGCAGACTTCATAAGCCTTTTGATAAGGTGGTAGCCCCTCAGCTTTTCGTCCACCTGAAAAAAACAGATCCTTGTTTATTCCGCTGTAGTTTGAAGCCATGCTGAGTATCTGGTTTTCATAGCAAGGTATCCCAAGCTGTTTTGAAAGAGCAAGTCCGATCTGCTTTCCTCCGCTTCCGAAGCCTCTTGCTATGGTAATAACGAAATTGTCCATTTCTATCACCTCCTGTGCTTATAGTATAGCACAGGGGTCAAAAGATAAAAACACTAAAAATCAGAGAAAACCCTATATTTTTCAGACAAGTCACAATGATTGCTTATATTGTGCAGGGGAAACGCCAGTTATCTCTTTGAACACCTTTGTGAAATAGTCTGCACTGAAATAGCCAAGCTCCTCGCTTATCTCATAGGCTTTCATGCCGCTTTGCCGCAGAATCACTTTTCGCGCTGTTCGCCCTGTCTGCTTCTTCTTTAGCCTGCCACATTTACACCTCGGCTGTTTCACGCTTTTTAAGCTCATTTTGAAGTATCTGCGAAAGTCGGTTGAAAAGCTCGCCAAAACGAAAAAGCTCATATGCTCCCTTTAGGGACACACGGACGTTTGGAAGGTCAAATTCGGCAGAATTTTCATTACGCTTTGAAAGGCTCTCGGAGTAGTCGTTTATAGGTCTGACATAAAGGCTTTCAAAAACTATCAGCACTATGCCCACAATAACAAGTACGCTCGCTGAACACACAAGCTGTATCACCAGTGCAGTTTCACGTCCTGCGGCAGCGCTTTCCACCTCTGCGTCAAGACGTTTATTAAGAGCCTGACGAAAGCGTTCTATAGGCGACATTATCATAGTTTTGGAGTCGTTATAAAAGCTGTCATAAAGTATCTCACGGGAACGTTCCTTCATTTCATCAGGGCTAAGATCACTGTATTCCTCAGGCAGGGGCGTATTCTACACAATGGAAACATACTCAGCCAATCTGCCGTCCTTGCTGTCACCAAACTGTTTTGCTGTTATCCCTTTTGCAGTGAACATAAGATTCATTGACACTGTTTCGGTCTTTATGAGAGTATCAGAATACTTTTTGGCTTCCGCAAGAAGCGCAGTTTCGTTCTCAGGAGGGTCAATGGCGGAAAGGCTGTTTATAACACGATCACGAGTCTTTTCCTCATAGACCTCATATCAATAATTATAAAGGTGTTCGATATCCCCTGTTACGGAGAATTTTCTAACTTCATCGGTAAGATAATCGGAAGCGTCCGCAAGCTCCTGTCCAAGGTCAGAAAGCTCTCCCCTGTTTGATTGTGCGGTATTTTCTCTGTCGATACACCGGGTCATATATCCGCTGCTCATTAAAGTAAGAGCCGTAATAAGAAGAAACACCACAACTGCACAAATGGTGATATTGCGGCTTTTGAGCGCACTTCTACCCTTCTTTTTATTGACTTTCACAGAAAACACCCCCCCACAAAAAAAATAAAAAACGCCCTGTGAAAAATTACACGGAGCGTCATTGCCCTTAAATTATTACCTGAAAATTACATCATATTTTTGCAATTTTGTCAACTGTTGTGGTATTTATCTCACGGGAATCAATTTTCAAAACAGAAGTATAAAATAATCACATTTTTATTACAAACTGTACAACAGGAGAAATTTGTGGAATGGTAAAAGTAAAAAGATGGCAAATTGTTGTTATAATGAGCCTTGAGCAATACAATCAGATTATGAAGGCAGCACACAATGAGTAATATCTTGCTATGATCGACAGGTCTATGGATCAGCTTTCAAGCTGAAACGGCAAGCAGCACAAGCTTATCGAGGTGAACGATGAATAAACTATGGTCTGACAGGACTTGGGATGATTGCCTCCACCTTGTTTATGATACTTTTTTTGAGCTGGATATATGCTTCATATGAAGGAGCAGTATTGCCTATGAGCCCACTTTTAAACGATTGCACTTTATTTTCATCATTTCTCTGCATTCGATCATTTAATGGAGTTATTGTGATTTTATCTTTGTTTTCCACAATATAAATGCAGTCATTTCTTTTTATGTGTTCAAGGAGTTCGGAGTAATGTGTGGAGAAAATAAGGGTTGCTCCATGTGGATTTACTTTTTTGTTCGTGAAGAATCTTATCAGCGTTGATACGATCTCCTGATTGAAGTGATTCTCTAGGTCATCGATTATAAGATATCCACCAGTTTCAAAAAGAGATATGGCTCTTCCAAAGATATTTATTCCTTTTATCGTTCCTGAGGATAAATAGGTATTGAGTTCCGCAAGATCATATAGAATTTTCTCTTTTTCTCCTCGGAACTTAAGATATATAACCGTTTTTCCGTTGATTTCCCTAGTGTTTATATATTCTATCTTGGAATCAAAATAAGATAGAACACTTAGAGGATATTCCTTTAAGAGTTTGAGTCTGTTTATATTCGTGATTTCAAGCATATCGGAGAATACGATCGTTGTTTTTTCTGCTTTTTTGTATCCTACAATAATGCTCATATCGTCTACTAGGTATTGTTCATCATCTTTCCTTTTCATTATCGTTGTTGCCGAAGAAAAGTCAAAAATGCTTGTTTTGTTGTCAGATGCGAGCAACTTCCTAGACTTAATATATTCCTCAGTTATTATATAGTGTTCATCTGCATATTTAATAACTGTGTGCAGCAGATTTACAGTATCGCAGTTCGCAAATACAATATCAAAAACAATCTCATTCTGCTCGTTGCCTTCCCCAAGTATTCCGCAGTATTTTATATTATTTATTTGCTCGTTGTTTAAAACAGAAAAAACAAAAGAAATAAGCCTTAAAATTGTGGTCTTTCCGGAAGCATTGATTCCAAAAAAACTTTCTATATTATTTGTATACAGCCTGTTAGCGTTTGAGGAAGAAAGCTTAAACATTCCTTCGGTATCATTCGAGGTTGTTCTTTGTGTGTTGATAAAGTTGATTTCACATTTTCCATCGTATAGTGGAAGACCTTCGGCAGATATTTTTAAAACCTTAATCACCGATTATCAGCTCCTTTCAATGCTATTATAATACAATCGCTCGAAAAAATCAAGCATAAAAACGCATTCTTTGTTTTTATATCCTGCTGTTTTATCCCTTATAGTATGCCCATTATATATCCAAACGATCCTATTAGAGAAAAAAATGCAGGTCTGACGTATAATTTTTTGGTGCTAAAATATTCGACGATTCTGACAAAATATCCACCTGCTTTGGGTCATTATACTGCTCCATTTTCTTCGTGTTCAGCGGAATAAGTATTTATACACTTTCTGAACGTCCCCCAGGTCAATTTTCAAATCACTGGTATATGTACGATATCATCCTTAATAGTAACACTGCCAGGAAAGACCGCATAGTCTATGGCCGGGTATCTGTCGTCAGATAGTGCAGCCGACACTCTGCATATCCTAACAGGTTCACTTTCACACGTTATCTCTACTATACAATTAATGTCAAAACAATCTAAAAATTCTTCTAATCGCATTTTATATTTTCTTTTTTCTTTTCAGCCGTTAGATTTTTTATTGCGTTTATTATTTTTTCAGTTCTTTTATACCAATTTACAAGCTCATTCTTTTCTATAAGATCTCTTATGATCGGCTCGACCACAGGATAATAATCGTTTCGTATGCATATGTGATTGCCAAAGCCCTCATATAAGTGCGTATAATTTTCCGGTGACTTTGTGTGCTTGAAGTTTCTTTCGTCTCTATCAGCATAGAACACGAACTCAGTTCTGCAGGATTCATCTGATTCAGGACCATTCCAATAGCAATCATCTAACGCAGGAAAATACTCCTTGACCTTTGAATATGGCATTTCTTCAGAAAAGAAAAGCGAGAACTTCTCACCTTCGGCTGTGATAAATTCCATAAGATTGCCGTCCCCCATAGCACCAGGCTCGGCAAGAGTAAAGAACGCTATGTCTTTAAACATTTCTTTTGTATATTCTTGATTTTTTACGTTAGCCAATTTCATATCCACCTTTCATATCACTATTCATAATCATATGGTTCTAATGGCATTTGCCAGCTTTTGGATAGAGTGTCTCCTCATCATTAAAAGCTTTGATAGTGTTCCGTATCTGCTCCTCCGAAAAACCAAAATACGTCATCTCATATAAAACCAACGCTGTGAATTTAACATCACCATACTTTGCAATGCTTGCTTCATCGACTGCATAACCTAAGACCTCATCCCAAGGAACTGCCTCGATACTGTAGTTTTTTTTATCTGATCTATCGAGTAAATAAACGTTGTAAAGATTTTCACCTTCGTCCTGTCGGTCTTTCAGTTGTTCAATGAATAAAACTTCATTATCAGACTTCTTTGGAGTCTTCTGAGATAAAGTCTTTAAAGCATCTCTTATATTTTTATTAACTGAACACTTATCTTGACATTTGATAATCGCTAAAAATTCGCTGACAACCTTAAATTCATCGCAGCTTTGGAGCACTTGATAAAAGTACATCATATCTCCCCCATTATGATTCTGAATCATTCATGTCAATAACATAATCATTTATCGAAAGCCACGCCACTATATTTTCCTTACCCATATAGAAACACCCCTGTTTGAAATACCCTGGCTCATCATCTGGGTTGTAGGCATGCGAATGCCAAGTTGCTACGTCTAACCCGCCATTCTTATATAGCACGACACAGCCTGTCATATCCTCTGGTTTTTTCTCATTTAAGTTTATAAACTCCGATAGTGGAATATTCAACTTCTTCTTTGACATAAAAATAACCTCTCCTCTTATAATCACATATCCTACAACTCATTCATATAGTTTTGTGTGTATTTACCCCAACAGCTTAGCATTTCATCATCTGAAAACTTCCCGCCATATAGATAGTCCTTCAATTTTCTTTCCGCCTTTACAATCTCATCTAGGTTCGTTATATTCTTTGGGTCGCTCTTTATTACTTCAAATATTCTTTTCAAAGCATGTGTGTAGCCCTTTCGACCATAGGATTCTCTACCTTCTTCCCTTATCTTTGGTCGTAAATTATGTGTGACTATGTGTGAAACAGTTTCATCTATCCAGGACATCTGGTGATTAAAAGACATTCCAAAAAAGCTATCCTGAACACGACCGCTTTCCACGTTGCCCACTCCTTTCATACTCATCTTCTCTATATTTATAGTATAACACGCTTTCACCGTTACGTCTAGTACGTTATTTGTCACATGCCAAACTATTTATAATTCAACAAACGGCACTTATAGTACCATAATAATGACCACGGTATAATCAAAACGAGCGTACACCAAATCGGTATACGCTCGTTTTGTCAAAAAGCTATTACTCTGAAATATATTTTTCAGCCTTTTCCTTGAATCTCTCGTGGATTTCTTGATTTCTTTCTTCGACAACTTCGTCAATAAGCTGTGAAAATGTATTATTGATATTTACCTTGAGAAGTTCCTGCGTCTTTGTTGACAGAAAATAATCAAAGCATATCTCGGAAATGCATTTGAAAATATGTTCGTATTTTTCTTCAGGCTTCATACTATCCCAGCCTTTTTCCGCACACTGCGAAATCATAGCTCATATCGTCCCTGTCAGGAGAACTGTAGCCAAGCTCCTCCGGAACATCAGGCACGCCCTGCTGTGCTTCGCTTTCAAAAGGGGGTGGAACAAACTCTGCTTTGGGCCTTGTCTGCGGTCTGCAAAGTGCATATACTGTCTCTTATACACATCTCCGAGCCCACGAGACCTCTCTACATCT